>Ga0187815_10000205_pt1 | contig 29991 bp, 25 predicted proteins | sample NC_S_5_FD_132962 | JGI IMG/M metagenome (GOLD analysis project Ga0187815, IMG submission 132962) | Wetland sediment microbial communities from Neuse River Estuary, North Carolina, USA - ASW-S_5 | ecosystem: Environmental > Aquatic > Freshwater > Wetlands > Sediment | place: USA: North Carolina... | reverse complement strand
CGCTGCCTCCCAGCCCGAGCGCATAAAGGACGCTTAGCGCATTCCGGCCAAGCCAACCTGCCGTCGCAAAACGGTGCGAGCCCATCACGTTCCAACGCCACAGCTTGAAGGCAGCGCGCTCGAGCCACGGGCGGTCGGCGGAATGGACCGCATTGCGGCGATTCTGAAGCAGATGGTGATGCAAATCGATTTTGACGGGACACACGCTGGTGCACGCCCCGCAAAGCGACGACGCGTACGAAAGATGCTGAAATTCATTCAGCCCGCGAAGATGCGGCGTGAGAACACTTCCGATCGGCCCCGAATACGTCGTACCGTACGCGTGGCCTCCGACCGTGCGGAACACGGGACACGCGTTGAGGCATGCGCCGCAACGAATGCATTGGAGGACTTCGCGCTGTTCTGGATCGGCAAGCAATTCGCTTCGGCCGTTGTCGAGCAGCACGACGTGAAACTCTTCAGGGCCGTCCACCTCGTTTGCTGCGCGCGGCCCGCCAATGAGCGTGTTGTAGCAGGTTATTTGTTGACCTGTCCCTGCCGTTGCCAGCACGGGCCACAAAGTGCCCAGGTTTTCCAGTCGCGGCACGACTTTCTCGATTCCCGCAATCGCAACGTGAACGCGCGGCAGGGCCGTGCCGAGACGGTCATTGCCCTCGTTGGTCGTGATGGCCACCATCCCGCAATCCGCGACCAGAAAGTTCGCGCCCGTTATCCCCATTTCGGCAGATACGAACGCGCGGCGCAAAGCGCGCCGGGCGGCTGCCACCAGTTGCGCGGGGTCGTCCTTGACTGTCGCGTCTGGCGTCATGAAGTCCGCTAATTTTTCCGTGAACAGCTTCGCGATATCGGCCCGCGTCAGGTGCATGGCCGGCGTCACGATGTGGTAGGGAGGCTCGTCGCGAAGCTGCACGATGAATTCGCCCAGGTCGGTTTCGAAGACCCGCATACCCTGCTTTTCGAGCGCGGGCGTCAGATGAATTTCTTCCGCCACCATGGATTTCGACTTCACCACGGTCTTGACCCCGCGCTGCATGGCAAGATCAGCGACGTACCGCCGCGCGTCTTCCGCTGTTTCGGCCCAAAACACGTGCCCGCCGCGAGCCTTCACGCGCTGCTCGAATTCGAGCAGGTATTTGTCGAGATGGTTCAGCGCCTCCCATTTGATCTCGGAGCATTTCCGGCGTGCACCTTCCCAGTCGAGAAAGCGACTGCGGCCGCGCTGCGCGGCGGCCTCGTAGTGTTCGATCGAGCGGCGAATCGTTTCGCGCGGCGTGAGAGTGGCGGAGTTGCTCGCCGCCAGAAGGAATTCGCGCGCCGCCGTGCTCATTCGGTCTTCCTTGCTTCTGCCATCGTATGGGCGGGCTCACTCGCCTCGGCGGTTTGCGCCAGGATGCTAGCCAGATGGATTGCGCGCACGGGCGAATGGCGGCGTCTCAAAATCCCGTCGATGTGCAAAAGACAGCTTGGGTCTATGGAGGTGAGATACTCCGCGCCCGAGGCTTCGGCATTCCCCGCTTTCGTATCTCCCATAGCCGCGGAGATCATTCCGAACTTCACCGCAAACGTGCCGCCGAATCCGCAGCACTCCTCGCTGCAAGGCATTTCAACCAGCTGAATGTCGCGTACGCTTCGCAACAGTGCGCGTGGCTCGTCTTTTAGCCCCAGTTCGCGCAGACCGTGACACGCATCATGAAATGTGACGCGGTGCGGAAACGACGCGCCCACGTCGGCGATGCCCAGCACTTTCACAATGAATTCCGAGAATTCGAACACACGTTTCCCCAGGCTGCCTGCCTCCTCGCCAGCTTTTGTGCCCTTCAGCAGCTCGGGATAGAAGTTGCGCACCATCGTCGTGCACGACCCCGATGGGCAGACCACAGCCTCCGCGGAACGGAAAACGCGTAAGAATCGCTCGGCGACTTCGCGCGCCTCATCCCAATAGCCTGTGTTAAAAGCGGGTTGTCCGCAGCACGTTTGTGCCTCGGGAAAATCGACATCGCAGCCCGCGCGGCGCAGCACGCGAACCGTGTCGATCCCCACCTCAGGAACCAACTGGTCAACGAAGCACGGAATGAACAGAGAGACTTTTTGCATCCAAGGTTCGCTCGACGATTTGCGAAGGACAAGTATAGGCGCAGCCTCGCCGGTCCGACGGGTTTTTTAGTGGTTGGACCCACAGGCTCGATTTCCTACAATGTTCCCGGATTTCATGCGCATTTGAGGCGGGGAGAATCTTCATATGAAACTGATTCGGTTTGGCGAAGCAGGGAGCGAAAAGCCGGGTCTCATCTTAGCCGATGGAACTCGCATCGACGTGTCGGCATTCGCCCGGGACTACGATGAGGAGTTCTTCGAGACCGACGGACTTACTGGTCTAGAGGATTGGGCCCGCAGGAATGCTGCGGGTGCGCCCCGCGTCAACCCAAGCGTCCGCCTGGGGCCCCCCATTGCCAGACCGAGCAAAATCGTTTGCATCGGGCTGAATTTTCGCGATCACGCCGCCGAAACAGGAAATCCGGTTCCGAGCGAGCCGGTTCTCTTTTTCAAAGCTACGACCTCGCTCGTTGGCCCGAACGATCCCCTGATGATCCCCAAAGGCGGGAGCAAGGTCGATTGGGAAGTGGAGTTGGCCATAATTATCGGGAAAAGGGCGAGCTATGTGCCGAAAGGCAAGGCACGGGAATTCATCGCCGGTTACGCGCTGCACAACGACTATTCCGAAAGGAGTTTTCAACTCGAGCGCGGCGGTCAATGGGTGAAAGGAAAGAGTTCAGACACCTTCGCGCCGCTTGGACCTTTTCTCGCTACGCGCGACGAAGTTCCGAACCCGTGCGATCTCGGAATGTGGTTGAAGGTGAACGGCGAATATCGGCAGAAGAGCACCACCGCCAACATGATCTTCGACGATGCAGCGCTCGTCAGCTACGTAAGCGAATTCATGACCCTGTTGCCCGGCGATATCATCAGCAGCGGCACCCCACCGGGAGTGGGACTGGGAATGAAACCTCCGAAATATTTGAGAGCGGGCGATGTGGTCGAGTTGGGCATTGAGCGCCTCGGAGAATCGAGGCAGGAAGTTGTCGCCTGGAGCGCCCATCCGGCGACTGCACTCGCAGACGCGGACTAGAACTTTCTCGAAGCGCTTCCTGAGCCTGCAAGCGGCAGGAGAATCACGCAGTCCGCATTCCCGATCTTGAAAGGACGGAGAGTCATGGGACATCCGGATCTGGATCTTTCGAACCAAACGGCCGTAGTCATTGGCGGAACCTCGGGAATCGGTTTGGCGATTGCTCTCGGTCTAGCCAGAGCCGGAGCGAACGTCGTCCCCACAGGCAGGCGGAAAGACCGAGTGCAATCAGCCGCGGAAGAGATTCGCAAACTCAGCCGGCGATCCATCGAGGTGACCACGGATGTAGCCAAGCGCGCGAGCATCGAAGCGCTGCTGCAGGCCAGCCGCGCCGAATTTGGCAGCGTGGAGATCCTCGTCAACTCGGCGGGCACGACCAAACGGACTCCGACACTCGACGTCAGCGAAGCCGAGTGGAACAGCATCCTCGACATTAACCTGACCGGGACTCTCCGCTCATGCCAGGTGTTCGGCCCGCACATGATCGAGCGAAAGTACGGGCGCATTATCAACATCGCCTCAATCAGTTCGTTTCATGCCCTCTATGAGGTGGCCGCCTACTCCGCCAGCAAGGCCGCCGTCGCCATGTTGACGAAATCCCTCGCCATCGAGTGGGCGCGCCACGGCGTCTGCGTCAACGCTATTGCGCCAGGAGTGTTTCGCACCGAATTGAATTCGAGCTTGCTCGACGGAACGGCACGCGGAAAGGAATTCCTGATGCGAATCCCCATGGGCCGTTTCGGGAAAACGGAAGAACTGGCAGGCGCCGCCGTGTTTCTCGCCTCGAAATCGGCCAGCTATCTAACCGGGCACATTCTCGCCGTAGACGGCGGCAGTCTCGCCAGCGGTGTCAACCAGTAGCCGATCGCTCCAGCTTATCCGCCCGCCGCGGCCGATTGAACCTTGACGTCCGCTTTGACGAATACTTTGCTGGCCACTTCGATGATCTGCTTCAGATTCCACCACTCCCGCTCGTTCATGAGGCGTCCATCGGCGCTCGAAAAATAAATGGATGCAAAACCATCTTCCGAAAGCGGGGCGCGTATGATCAAAACGCTCTTTTGATCGAGTGACTGGGTATCGGGCATCACAGACCTCCCTCGAATGTGTCCGAGTTTATCGCACGGCTGCCGAGAAAAATCAAAACAATCTGTGATGCCTTGGAGATTGGGGGCGAACACGAAAGGGAGATTCGGCTAGGACTTCGTTTTCTTCTCCAGCCAGCCCTTGCTCGGGATGACGCCTGTGCCCTCTTGGATCGTGACCAGTTGGTCGGCGGGGATTGCCGCCAGCTTCTGCAGCCCTCCGTTGGGCCAATGAATCTCGATATCCGCTATTTTTTCCTCGCCCAGCCCGAAATGCAGCCGCGAGTCCGGCGCGGAGTAGAAACTTGACTGGCTCACCACCGCCTGGGCTTGCACCTTCTTCCCGTAGCGCACCAGAACGCGCGCGCCGATCGCGCTCCGGTTCGACTTTGTCCCCACCAGCTTCACCTTCAGCCAATGACGCGACCCGTGCACATCATTTCGAAGCAACGACGGCGGCTCATTCATATTGATGATCAAAATGTCCACGTCTCCGTCATTGTCGAAATCTCCAAAGGCGCACCCCCGGCTCGAATGCACCTCCGCGATGCCGGGACCTGCTTGCGCGCCGAGTTCCTCGAACGTGCCGTTGCCCAGGTTCCGAAACACCAGACGCGGAGACTTGGTTACGTACTGCGGAAGCTGCCGCTCTATTCCAGGGTAGACATTTCCGGTCACCACGAAAATGTCCGGCCATCCATCGTTGTCCAAGTCCACCATTCCCGTTCCCCAGCACGTGTACCGAGTTTCCACACCCAGGTGCGCCGCCGTGGTTACGTCGTCGAAATTCCCTTTGCCATCGTTCTTGTACAGGATGTTCGTGTCGTCGGTGAAATGCGTCTTGTACAAATCGAGATGGCCGTCGAGGTTGTAGTCTCCGGGCGCGATGCCCATTCCCGCCTGCTCCATCCCGTCTTCATTCAGGGCCACACCGCGCAACACGCCCTCTTCGCGGAACGTACCATCATGGTTATTCATGAAGAGCAGGCTTGGCGAGGAATCGCACGCCACGTAGATGTCCGGCCACCCGTCTTCATCCACATCGGCGCACAAAACCGTCATGCCATAACTTTCGTGCGCCGCAGCTACGCCGCACTCGCGGCTCACCTCCGTAAACGTGCCGTCGCCATTGTTGCGGTAGAAATGGTGTGACGGGAAGGGCAGCCCTCGCGGGCCGCACTCCACCGGCACACCCTTGAAGTTGCAGTTCACGTCGTAACCCGGCTTAGGAATATGTTCGAAGTCGAATCCCACGTAATTCGAAATGAACAGATCCAGATGGCCGTCCCGGTTGTAATCGATGAACGCGCTACCCGCTCCCCAACGAGGCGTGCCGGGCGCGTCATTCCACAATCCAGCCTGCTTCGTCACGTCCGTGAACGTACCGTCGCCATTGTTGCGATAGAGGACGTTCTGGCCCCAGTAGGTACAAAAAAGATCGTCGAACCCGTCATTGTTGTAATCGGCCACGGAAACCGAGTTGGCCCAACCGACCCGCTGGAGCCCTGCTTTTTCGGTCACATCTGTAAACGTGCCGTCGCTGTTGTTGTGGTACAGCCGATTGGTCGCCCCCGGCGGAGCGCCATCGACGCGTGTCCCGCTAAGAAGGAAGATGTCCATCCACCCGTCGTTGTCGTAGTCGATGAACGCGCAGCCGCAGCCGTCGGATTCGATGATGTAATCGTTGCGTTCTGGCGAACCATAAATCAACGGCGCAACGAGTCCGGCCTCACGCGCCACATCTACAAAATGAGCGTCAAACGGGCGGCCCGATGGCGGCAGTTTGGCCTGCGCCTTCACGTTCCGCCCTCCCATCCCCTGCGCCAGCACCTTCCACGAAGAGGCGCCAAACGAGAGCGACATCAGGAGCGCGCGCCGCGTGATCTTCATCGTTTCTACCTTGCTGTCATCGACGCTTAACCCTTGCAATCAAGGCGCTCGAGACCATGAGCTTGGCTTCAATCTGCTCCAGCATAGCCGACCGTCTTCTTGGCGTAGCGAATGAACAGAATATACCTGATTTCGCAAGAAATTTTTTCCGCTCGGCCCTGTTGCAGCCAAATTCACAGACGGCGCACTTGGTGCCTGTGCTTTAAACCCGTTTGAGGCTCAAGTCGTGCCGCCCCGTTTCGTTTCTACTCGGGACCATTCCTGCGTGGACCGCTCAGAATTTCTTCTGACGTCGCGAACTCGATTGCCGCTGCCTCACAGGCTCGCGGTGAGCCGTGTCGGCCCGCTCTGCGTGCCGAACCTACCGATCAGGAAGCGCACCGGCAGAGCCTGGGCTTTGACTGAAAGTGTGCAATCTGCGCGGCTCTAGCGCGCAATTCTTTTCCGCTTGACAACTAGTATTTTTCCATTATAGGCTCCGCGTATTCAGGTAAACGTTTCCAGAAGTGGGCCGTGCAATTCGCAAGGGGTGGGAGGCGATGACCAGCGGGTCTCTACCTCTTTTCCAGGAAAAAGAACAATTGGATCCTTTCCCACAACCGGCGCGCTCTAAGAGCACGTGCGCCGGTTGAGTGAGAGCGTCGTAGCAGTTGAGGGAGCGCTTATGTCGAAGAAAGCGTTTACCATTCTCCGCTTTTTCTGCCTCTCGGTCTTGGTCCTTCTTTTCGCCACCTCGTCCTACGCCCAATTCACCGGCAGTATTCAGGGAATTGTCCAGGATCCCTCCGGCGCTGGAGTGCCGAAGGCCAAAGTCCAACTGGTGAACGTGGCTACGCAAGTCTCACAGTCAACCGCCACCGACGACGCTGGCAACTACCGCTTCGTGAGCTTGGCTCCCGGAAATTACAAGATCACAGTGGAAGCGACCGGTTTCGAGAAAGCGGAAGCTACGGTCACCTTGTTGACCGAGCAGAACTTGAACGTACCCATCACCCTGAAGGTTGGCACCGTTACCGAGGCGGTTAACGTTACCTCCGAAGTTCCCGTCGTGGACACGGCTGACGAGCGCAATCAACTCACGCTGGAAAACAACACGGTCGCGCAGTTGCCTATCCCCGGCCGCAACATGGTTACGTTGACCACCTACGCCCCGGGCGTCACCGGCTTAGGAACGGTGGGCGGCGGCCAGCCGGGAGGAGCCGGAACTCCGGGCTCCGGGACTGACAATTACTCCACGGAGACCCAGGTCGACGCCAGCGCCAATGGCCAAGGTCAGATGTCGAACATGTACGTGATTGACGGCCTCGACATTACCAGCGGAATCCGCCAGGGTGTTCTGAATTTGACCCCCAATCCGGAGTCCATTCAGGAAACCAGCGTCCAAGTCAACACCTACTCCGCCGAATACAGCCGCGCCACGGGCGTGGAGGAAGTGATGACGACAAGGTCCGGCGGGGATCAATTCCACGGCGAGGCAGCGGATTGGTTCTATTACCAGAACATGTTCGCGACGACACATTTCTCCGGTCCCAAATATCTGCCGTTCCACGGCAACAACATGTCGGCCTCCATTGGAGGCCCGATTATTCCGCATCACCGGCTCTACTTCTTCTTTGCGGTCGAGCCCTTGCGTTCCTCGCTGGCCACGAGTTCGACAATCCAGTTCGCCGATCCACAGTTCATCGCTTGGGCACAACAGAACTATCCGAACACAGTAGGGACGCACGTACTCTCCACCTATCTCCCCACTAACGTGACCGGCGTGTCCGTATTGTCGACGGGTGCAAGCATCCCGGGATGCAGCTCACAGCCTAACAACTTGTGCGGCATAAACCTTGTTGACAGTGGCGATTTCGGTGCCCCGGCCATCCGCAACGGCACGCAGTATTTTGGCCGCGTCGACAAGTACTTTGACAAGGACCGAATTTACGGCAGCTTCTACCGAACGCTGCTCGACGCCGGAGCGGCTTCTGCCATCCCGGCATTCTCGAATCTAAACCACTACTGGCAGCGCGCTTTCCAGGTGAACTGGACGCACACTTTTTCCGGCAACACGCTGAACGAAGCTATTTTTGGGGCGGACCGCGTGGAGGGCAAGAATGGTACGGGAGCTAAGGATTACACTGTCCCCTCTATTGCCGTAACAGGCATCAGCACCGAGGGTGGCCAAGCTTTTGGTGTTGGTTTCGCTCAGGGCGATTTCATTCAGCATAACTATCACTGGCGCGATGTCTTGACCCATGTTCGCGGCGCTCACACCTTGAAGTTCGGTTACGAGGGCTGGTATGGAGACGACGTAGAGCCATTCCAAGGCCCGTGGTCGCAACCGACATTCAGTTTCGACAACCTTCTGGCCTTGGCTCAGGACAACCCCCACACCGAAAACCACGTCTATTACAACCCCATTACGGGGCAAGAGCAGTTGTGGTCGTGGGATGCTGCTTCGCGGACCTGGGGCCTTTTTGCCGAAGATACCTGGAAAGCACGCAGGAACCTCACTCTAACCCTGGGTTTGCGTTGGGATGACAGCGGGAACCCATGGACAAAGGCGCCGGCGACCACCGTATTTGGCAACTTCTATCTGGGCCCTGGACAAACGTTTGACGAGCAGGTCGCCACCGGTTTTGCCAAGGCCACCCATAACGCACTGAATCACGCTGTGAACAACCTTTTGAGTCCGCGGCTTGGATTTGCCTGGGACGTCACGGGGACCGGCAGCACGGTCTTACGCGGTGGATTTGGCGTCTTCAACGACTGGCTGACCCAGGCTAACGTGCAAGAGGAATTCCGCGGCAGTCCACCAGGAGATATTGTTCCGACCTTCACCGAAGGGACAGCGACGCCGCCGATCTTTAAGCTCGGGACAAGCAGCACACCTCCGTTCGGCTTCACGTTCCCGCCATTAGCGGGATCCCCTATATGTCTCACTCTTGGTCAGAATGGTTGCTTGAATTCGCAGGGTGGGATTGTCGGAGGGAACTTCGCAATCGGGGCCATTAACCCCAACCTGAAGAGCCCCAAAGCCGACATCTGGTCGTTGGCTATCGAGCGAAAAATCGGAGCCAACTATGCCGCCAGCGTCGGATATTCCGGATCGCACGGCTACAATTTGGTCGGGGCGGGCGACCAGGCGGGGATTGTCAGCTACGGGCAGGACATCAATGCCTTCGCTGACGACTTGATCATCAACAACAGCTTGGCGCCAACCCGGCTTAACAAAAGCTTCGGCGCGATCAACTATGCCGACAACAATCGCCACAGCAACTACGAGAGCGTGTACTTCGAATTCAAAGGCCGATTTGCACGCAACGGGTCCTTTGACGCCTCGTACACGCGTTCGGAATCCAAGGACGATGCGGCCGTCTATCCCGCGGAAGCAAATCCGGACCAGTATTACGGTCCCTCTCCCTGGGATGCTCCCAACCGCTTCTCTCTTACTCTGAACTACCAACTTCCTGGTTTGAATGGCAGCAGCGAAGCTGTGAACAGGCTGACCAGCGGCTGGGGAATCAGCGGGACCAGCCTCTTCCAGAGCGGCTATCCCGCCATGGTTTCGACCAGTGCCGGATTCGTTGGGTTGTGCGCCGACGGCACCGTCTCCAGTACCCAAGGCTCCGGCTGCCCGGGCCCGTCACCGGGCAAGCAGTTCGTGGGCTATGGCCCGGGAAGCGGTGACTTCAATGCCGACGGGGATAGCGTAAGCAGCGTGGCCAGCATTAACCTTGTAGGCGAAGATTACCCGGACGTCACCAGCTATCACCAAGGAACATCCAAGCAGGCTTTCCTCACCGGGGTCTTCTCTTCCGGGCAATTCGCTCTACCGGCGTTTGGGACCGAAGGCAATGAGAAGCCCTTCCCGTTCCGCACGCCGAATTTTGAAGAAACCGATGTGAATTTCTACAAAGACACGCACATCACCGAGAGAGTTACGTTTCAAATTCGATTCGAGTTCTATAACATCTTCAACCGCGTAAACCTGACTGCGTTTAACCCCAACCTTGCTTCCGGAGCATTTGGCAAGGCAACTTCCCAGGACCTGCCGCGTAACTGGCAAATCGGAGGCAGACTCACTTTCTAGCCGTTTACAGCCTCACTACAGCGAAAGCCCCTCCATTCCCACCGGAACGGAGGGGCTTCTTACTGTTTGGTAACGAACGGGCTGCGGCCGGTCTGAAACCTTCTCGGGAATGAGCCGGGAAATTGCTGTGCTCTCTGGCATGAGGTATAAACGGGGTGGTTGGGAAGAGGTATGGCCGAATCGATATCCCCGGTAGTTCATATGATCCGCAGGACCTTCGTCATTCTGACAGCCATCTCTCTAGTATTCGTAGCCTATGCATCCGCGCAAACCGCTCCCGACCGCACCGATGCCATCGCCGCCGCGCTGCAAAGACGGGATTTCGCCACGGCGCTTGAGTTGCTCCGTCCAGCTCTGCAAGAGTCCCCCAACAATGCCCAGTTGTGGGCCATGCAGGGGGCGGCCTGCGCCGGTGAAAAGAAGACAAAGGAGGCACTGGCTTCGTTTCAGAAATCACTGAAAATTTCTCCGGACTACCTTCCAGCCCTGCAAGGAGCGGCGCAGATAGAGTTTGACGCCGGTAGTCCTGCGGCGATCCCGCTGATCCAGCGCGTACTGCGTTTGCGTCCCGGCGATCAAACCGGTCACGGGATGTTAGCCATACTGGAGTACCAGCATGGAAATTGCGCTGCAGCGGTGCCTCACTTCGAAAAAGCCGGCTCGCTGTTTGATTCGCAGGTAACCGCGCTACATGCCTACGGCATCTGCCTGGTCAGGATCAAACAACTGGGCCGTGCCATAACGGTTTTTCAGCGCGCTGTTGCTCTTCAGCCGGACGATCCGCAAGAGCGCCGCCTCGTGGCTTCCGTCCAACTGATGGCGCAAAAGCCGCAAGATGCCTTGGCGACGTTGCAGCCAGTGTTGCAAAGCAATCCGGATGCAGAGACTCTGGACGTCGCTTCCGCGGCCCATGAAGGTGCTGGAGACACAGCGCAGGCGGTCACCACACTTCGGCAGGCGATTCTGCTTGATCCGCGCAATCTTAATCTCTACCTCGACTTCGCCCATATCTGCTACGACCACAATTCCTATCAGGTCGGCGTCGACGTGATCAGCGATGGCATTGGCCAACTGCCCCAGGCCGCGCCGCTCTATTTGACACGCGGCGTTCTCTACGTCCGGTTAGCCCAGTTCGACAAGGCGGAAGCTGACTTCGACAAAGCGCAGGAACTGGATCCGCGCCAAGCTCTGAGTTCCGCTGCTCAGGGAATCGCTGCTATGCAATCCAACGACCTCGATCGTGCCTTGAAGACAGTGCAGGCGAGATTAGCGCGAAAACCAAACGATGCCCTCTTGCTTTACCTTCAGGCTGATTTCCTCCTTCAGAAGGGCGCGGTTCCAGGGACACCCGAATTTAAGCTGGCGATGAGTTCCGCAAAGAAAGCCGTGTCGCTGCAACCGGGATTGGCTGATGCTCGCGGGGTGTTGGGGAAGATCTACCTGCAAACCGGACAATACCAAGAAGCTATCGAGCAATGCAGGAAGGCCCTCGACAACGATCCGAAGAATCAGACAGCAGTGTATCACTTAATCCAAGCACTGCGAAAAAACGGCGAGACCCAGGGGATTCCCGATTTGTTGAAGCGGTTCGCTCAACTTCGCGAACAGGCCACGCAAGACGAAAGGCAGCGCGACCGATACAAACTGGTCGAGGAGGGTGCCCAGCCTCAAGGGCCAGACCGTCCCTAGCGGTTCGGCGTTCTGGCCTGGCTGACAGAAGCCATTACCACCGTCAGAACCGCCCCGTGTAGGTTAGCGTCCTTTGGCCGCATGGGCGCCACTGCCGATCGCGTACAGCACTACGCGGAATCCTCGGTGCGTCGTTTCACGCTCAAAACTCATCCCAAGTTTCTGCATGACGTGAATCGAGGCTCGGTTTTCTGGCTGCGCGATGGCTACGATTCGCGTCAGGCCGACTCGCTCAAACCCGTCGCGCATCGCTTCCTTCGCTGCTTCCGTCGCGAGCCCTTTCCTCCAGCGCGAGCGCCCAAGCCACCAGCCGATCTCGATCTCGGGAGTTCCTTCGAGCGGTTGCAACCCGCAAAACCCAATCATTTCGCCGCCGCTTTTCTCGAGCAGTCTCCACAGGCAGAATCCGTGCTGCGCGTAACACGCGATTTGGCGCTCGACAAATTGACGCATCCTTTCTTCGCTCCACGGCTGCCCGCTCAAGATGTAGCGTATGACCTCAGGATTTTGGGCAATCGGCTTCAGTTGCAGCCAGTCATCCGAGTGCCATGGCAACATCTGCAACCGTTCCGTTTCAAGTTTACTCAGACTTGGATGCTCTGCGTGCATCGCGCCTGCCGCTGTTGTGCTTCCCACGCCGTTGAAAAAGCAAATGGGGAAGGAGTGTCGCTCCTTCCCCACGTCAGGTCTTCTAATTGTGAACCTCTCGGCAGCTCAGCGGTACCGGTCGCGGTCGTAGTCGCGGTCGCGGTAGCGATCCCGATCGCGGTCGCGGTATCCGCATTTCTCGTACAGCCGGTCGAGCTCGCGGCGTTCGTGCTCCGCTTGGCGGCTCCAGCGGCCGTGATGATCGACGGCCCGATCCAGCTCGTGCTGCTCATGATCGATCTTTCGGTCACAATCCGAATGCCGGTCTGCTGCGCGAGTTGCCGTTGCACCTCCGAACGCTAGGAGAACGCCCAGCGCCATTCCAAGTACCTTTGCTCTCTTACGCATAGCTGCCTCCGTAGCAGCCGGAACCCGCTGGTTGGCTCCGCCTCCCCCTTTTGCTGCCTGCTTAACAGACGTGCCGCGCTCCCGGGCGGTTGCGTAATGGGGGTACCACGCTGCAAATACGAAGCTTACGTTTAGGAATCCTCGGAGAGCACCAGGTGGTAGGCCTCCATCTCCGTGCGCACGCGCTCGAACGCTTCATCCACGGTGTCCGCGAACTGAAGCAGTTCGTACTCCCGTTCGCTTATTGTGCCTGTCCGCACCATGTGGCTCCAGTTCAACACCTTGTCCCAGTATTTGCGCCCGTAGATCAGAATTAAGTGACGCGAAGATAGTTTTTCCGTCTGCATCAGCGTCAGCATCTCCCAGAGCTCGTCCATCGTCCCGAATCCCCCGGGGAAAACGATCAGCGCCTTGGCCATCTGCGCAAACCACAGTTTGCGCATGAAAAAGTAGTGGAAGCAGAAGTTCAACTCCTCGGAAATATAAGGATTCGGCCGTTGCTCATGCGGGAGTTGGATACTGAGGCCGATGGAAGTTCCCCCCGCCTCGGCAGCTCCCCGGTTCGCCGCTTCCATGATTCCCGGACCACCCCCCGAGCAGATCACGAAACGCCGCGGGACTGTTCCCAGCGTCATAGCCCATTCCGTGATGCGACGTGAAAGTTCGCGCGCCTCTTCGTAATAGCGCGACATCTGCAAATCGACGCGCGCCACACTGATCTTCTTTTTCCATTGGCCCCGCCATTCGATTTTTCGCCGCCCGCGGCCGCTTTCCTCGACCTGCCGCAGGCGCGCCTCGGCGCGTTCGCGCGAATAAATGCGCGCAGAACCGAACATCACGATCGTGTCGCCCACGTTCGCGCGCCGCAACCGCCCCAGAGGGTCCAGATACTCGGCCAGAATTCGCAGCGGCCGCGCCCCCAGACTCTCCATGAATTTTCTGTCTTGGTAAGCCAGCTTCGCCATAGGCAAATGCCCTGAGCGTTTCATGTTCCCTCGCATGCAAAACGAACGAGAATTCTATAGATTTCCGGTTCGCAAGCGCAAACTCCAACCGTCGAAAAACCCGGAGAGCTTCTGCCGCGGAATTCCGTGCACACGAGCAACGTCTACAGGCGCCCACTACAGTGTTCAGGGTGTGCAACACGCGTGCTTCGTATGGAATCGTATAGATTGAGACTATGAACGCGCGATGCGCATCTTTGTCGCAACGAGTCTGCCTGCTGCGAGCTTGCGTGTTGGCGATCGCCTCATTTGCCTTCGTTGCGCCGTCCTGGGGACAAGGCGCGCCTGCAGGTCCGCTTAAGCCCAAACCAGGAGCGCCACCCGAACAAGTTCCCGCCGAGCAGCAGAAGCACCTGATCCGCACGCGTGTCATCGAAGTCACCGCGCCCGTAACTGTTCGCGATCCTCGCACCGGCGAAATGATCCTCGACCTGAACAAAGAAAATTTCCACGTCTACGATAACGGCGTCGAACAGAAGATCGATCACTTCGATTTAGGCGGCGATCCGCTGTCGATCGTCCTGGTCGTCGAGACAAGTTCCCATGTCCAGCCCATGTTGCCTGCCATTCGCCAATCGGGCATCGTTTTCACCGAAACTGTAATGGGACAAACCTCCGAGGCCGCCGTGCTCGGTTACGACGACACAGTTGATTTGCTCGATAGCTTCACCACCGATGTGGACGGAGTTCAGAACACCATCAATCATCTTCGCGTGGGAACCGCTGGCATGCGCCTCTATGATGCGATGTCACGTGGAATTTCGCTGCTCCAGCAGCGCCCCGCAGTCAGGCGCCGGATCATGGTCGTGATCGGGGAAGCACAGGATTCCGGAAGCGAAAACAAGCTTGGCTCAGTTCTGCGTCGCGCCGAACTGGCCAACGTCATCATTTATTCGATTGGACTCAGTACGACCGCTGCCGATTTGCGCCAGCCGGCCGGGCAATATCAGGCGCCACAGATGGGTCCGCCGGGAACCTACCCGCTGCCTACTCCCAATGGAACGGCGCCGTCCCCGCAAATGGAACAAGCCGTTCAACCCAACATGGATCTCGCGGCGCTACTCATCTGGCTGGTGAAAACGGGCAAGAACGCTGTTGGACCCAATTCGCTCGACATCGCCAGCAAAGCTACGGGCGGCTTGCATGTGAACACGATGCACGACCGCAACATCGAGAAGGCCATCGATCAGATCGGCGGCGAGCTTCATGCGCAATACACAATTGGCTATCGCCCGCCCGGCGACGAGCCCTCCGGCTACCACGAAATCAAAGTCACTGTCGATCGACACGGTGTGAACGTCCGCACTCGCCCCGGCTATTACATTCCTCCTCCCGAACAATAGCGCGTCACTGCTTTTCGTCTGCCCTATAATGTCGCGGATCATGTGTGTCCTTATCGAGGAGATTCATGCCTAAGAAGAACTTCAAGGACTTGACCGAACGCGAAATCCTGGCCCTCGCCATTCAAAGTGAAGAAGAGGACAGCCGCGTTTACGCTGATTTTGCCGACGGCCTGAAAGCCACCTATCCCGCCACCGCAAAAGTATTCGAGGAAATGCAAGCCGAGGAATCACACCATCGGCAGCGCTTGCTCGACACGTATCAGGCGCGGTTCGGCGACCACATTCCGCTGATTCGTCGCGAGGACGTGAAGGGCTTCATCGAGCGCCGCCCGGTATGGCTGCTCCGCCCCCTGGGCATCAATACCGTTCGCAAGCAAATAGAAGTCATGGAACTCGAAACGCGCCGGTTCTACGAACGCGCCCTCACTCGCGTAGCCGATCCTTCCACTCGAAAACTCCTCGGCGATCTCGCCGAAGTCGAGCGCCAGCATTACGATTTTGCAGAGTCGCTCGAGGAGAAGCACCTCGGCCCTGAATCGATCAGTGCGGAAGAGAAATCTCAGCGCAAGCTTTTCGTGCTGCAGATCATCCAGCCGGGACTGGCCGGACTCATGGATGGCTCCGTTTCCACACTCGCCCCGATTTTCGCCGCCGCTTTTGCGACGCACGCCACGAAAGACGCGTTCCTCGTCGGTCTCGCCGCGTCCCTGGGTGCCGGCATCTCCATGGCTTTCGCGGAGGGCCTCTCCGATGACGGCTCGCTCACCGGCCGTGGCCGCCCCATCATTCGCGGTTCGGTAACCGGTTTGATGACCACCGCAGGCGGGCTGGGTCACACGCTGCCATTCCTGATTTCCAGTTTTCACGTTGCCTTCAGCATTGCTGTCCTGATCGTGGCGATCGAGCTGGCGCTCATCAGCTACGTCCGCCATCGCTACATGGACACTCCGTTGCTCTCATCGGCGATGCAGGTAATCGTAGGCGGCGTGGCCGTTTTCATCGTGGGTGTCCTCATCGGTAGCGCTTGACACTATCCCGATTCGCAAACAGAGCCCCTTCGGATAAAGAATCCGCAGATTCCTCGTCCTTTCTCTTGCCGCGGCCAACCAACGTTGACACTCGCCCCTGTCGCACCTAGAATCCCCCGCAGCCTGGGATACCTTTCCGCTGTATTAGGTCGTGAAGCTCGTGAGTTGGACGTGTCCCTCGCCGGAGAGCACCGATCGCCGTCACCTCCAAGCCGCGAATCGGTATCGTCGATGACGATGCGAGCCTTCGCGCCAAGATTGAGTCCGCGCTCAAATCTGACTTCGAAGTGCTCGAAGGTGAAGATTACGACGCCGCCTACAAGCTCCTGCAGGAGTCTGAACTGGACGTCTTGCTGCTTGGTCTGCCCATCGCCTCGGGCAGCGTAAAGGAATGCACGGAACTGCTTTCACGCCTCGACGGCAGCGAAATCGATACGCTTGTCATCGTTCTCAGTTCCGACGACAAGAAATCGAGCGCCCTGAAAGTGATCGACGCGGGTTCCTACGACTACTTCATCAAGCCCATTGATACCGACGTGCTGCGCCATCTCCTCGAGCGCGCCGTCGAAAAACTGCGCATCCAGCGTGAAAATCGCATCCTCCGCGACGAGATCAGCCGCAAGAATGCCCTCGGCGACCTGATTGGCGCTGCCGACTCAATGCACCATGTTTTCGATTCCATTAAGCGCATGGCCAAAGCAAATACCAACGTCATCATTCGCGGCGAGAGCGGCGTCGGCAAGGAACTCGTTGCTCGCGCTCTTCACGATCAGAGTCCTCGGCGCGCCCGCCCCTTCATCAGCGTGAATTGCGCGGCCCTCCCCGAAGGCTTGATGGAAGCGGAGCTGTTCGGTTACGAACGAGGCGCTTTCACCGGGGCTGTCGCGGCAAAAGAAGGAAGAATCGAACTCGCCCACGGCGGCACGCTCTTCCTCGACGAAATCGCTACTCTCACGCCCGCGCTGCAAAGCAAGCTGTTGCGTGTTCTCGAGGAACGAGCCTTGGTCCGCCTCGGCGGCAAGAAGCCCATCAAGGTCGATTTCCGGCTGGTCTGCGCGACGAACGAAGATCTCGAAGAGATGGTCAGCGAGGATCGCTTCCGCGAAGATTTGTATTACCGTATCCATGTCGTGCCGATTTTCGTTCCGGCTTTGCGCGAACGCGTGGAAGACATTCCGCTGCTCGCCGAGTACTTCGTCAGCGTGTATTGCGCGGCCAATCGCGTTACGGTCAAGCTCCTTAGCGACGATGCTATGCAAGCGCTGAAGAAATACTCGTGGCCCGGAAACGTGCGCGAACTCGAAAACGCGATTCAGCGGCTGGTCATCATGACCGACGGCGATCAGATCACGCTGAAAGACCTTCCCGCCGAAATCGTCGAAGCAGGCGGCCGCGATGCGCGTAACCGCTTCCGCTTGCCTGCCACCGGCATCGACCTGGATGACGAAATCGAAGCGTTTGAGAAGCGCTGGCTCCAGGAAGCTCTTCAGCAGGCCAAGCAGGTCAAGGCCGAAGCCGCTCGTTTGCTAGGCGTGGACCGCAACCGCTTGAATTATCTTTGCCGGAAATATGGCTTGTAGCGCCGCTGGACCCGGGTGCGCGCAACACTCGCTGTGATACGGAGGGAAAATGGCGACGGCTCAGGCCGATGCGGGCGCCGCAGAAAAAGTCGAGCGCAGCTTCTCGTAAGTTGTCGCCAGGTCTTCCGGCTCGACGCGCGTCTCTCCCGTCACGGTCATGAAGTTCGAGTCCCCGCACCACCGCGGAAGAACGTGCAGATGCACATGCCCGACCACGCCGGCGCCTGCTGCCCGCCCGAGATTCATCCCTAAGTTGTAGCCTTCAGGGTGATAGCTTTTCTCGAGCGCAATTTCCGCGCGCTGCGCCAGCAACATCATTTCCGACACAGTTTCCGCGTCGGCCGCCGCAAAATCGCCCACGTGCTCGTAGGGAACGATCATCACGTGCCCGCTCGTGTACGGAAAGCGGTTCAGAACGACGTAGTTTTTTTTGCCACGGAAAACAACGAGAGTCTTCTCGTCGTCATTCGCTTGGATGATGTCGCAGAAGATGCAACCTGCATTCCTCGAAGTGTCAACAATATAGCTGTACCGCCACGGAGTCCAAAGATAATCCATCCCGCTCAGCTCTGCGTGCTGGAACCATTCGGCGCTGCGGCTGCGCCTTCCGCACCTGGGTTGTTGACGTAATCCTTCAATTCCTTGCTCGGCTTGAAGTACGGGATCTTCTTCGCCGGCACTTCCACCTTCGCCCCCGTCTTGGGATTGCGGCCGGTGCGACCGCGCCGCTGCCTCGTCCGAAAACTCCCAAAACCTCGAATCTCGATTTTGTCGTCCGCTTGCAGGGCGGTGATGATGCTCTCGAAGATCGTTTCCACGGCGGCTTCCGATTCTTTGCGCGGCAACTCGGTCACACGAGTCACTTGCTCGACGAGGTCCGCCTTTGTCATGGTGTGGTCTTTTGCTTGTTGCTCTCCGGCAGTGTCTGCCATGGGACGAGAGCCTCCTGTTCGATGTGCTTCTAAATGCGCTGCTTAGGCGCCGGGGACGAGACACTCAACTCTCTTGCATATCACCAATCCAGCGCAAGGTAAACGAATTTTCCCGCCGAGATCGGTCCTCAGCGCTCTTTCCGTGACCCCCAGAAAATGGCTACGAAGACTGCCTCTTGGCGAGAATGGCGTCCCCGATGGTGGCTGTCGGCGACGACTTTGACGACCGGAACGATTCCATGTCCTGCCGCTCCGCCTGCTTCTGCGCGGCCCGGTAGCTCAGGCTGATCTTATGCTGCTCCGGCTCAACCCGAATCACCTTGAAGTCATACTCCTGCCCTGCTGTCAGGACCGACGCCACACGCGCGCCGCGCGGCCCTTTCTCTTTATCGCGCTCGCCCTTTGAACGCCGCTCCTCGATTTCCGAGATGTGGCATAGGGCTTCGATTCCATCCGCCACACTCACGAAGGCGCCAAAATCCGTTGTGCGCGACACCTTTCCCTTCACGATCTCGCCCACTTTATGCTCGCCGAACCAATTCGCCCAGATATCGTTCACCTGCTTGATTCCCAGCGACAGCCGCCGGTTCTGCGAGTCCACTTTCAGGACTCTGGCCTCTACCACTTCGCCCTTCTTGAACTTCTCGCTGGGATGCTTGATCCGTTCTGTCCAGCTTACGTCGCTGATGTGAATCAGGCCCTCCATCCCCTCTTCGATCTCCACGAAGGCCCCGAAGTCAGCCAGGTTTCGAATGCGCCCTTTCACGATCGTCCCGACCGGGTATTTGTCCGCCACCGCTTCCCACGGATCAGGCAGCGTCTGCTTCAGTCCCAGCGAAATGCGCCGCTGGTCCGTCTTCACATCCAGCACCACCACTTCCACTTCGTCGCCCACCTTCACGATTTTCGACGGATGCTTGATGCGCTTCGACCAGCTCATCTCGCTTACGTGCACCAGCCCTTCGACTCCCGGCTCGATCTGCACGAACGCCCCGTAGTCCGTGACCCCTACCACTTTCCCGTTGATCCGCGTGCCCGCCGGAAAACGCTCGGGCACCGTACTCCACGGATCGGGCAGCAATTGCTTGCGGCCCAGCGAAAGCCTCTGCTTTTCCTTGTCGAATTTCAGCACCTGAACCTGAATGTCATCCCCGGGCTTGACCACCGACGAAGGATGCGGCACGCGGCCCCACACCAGATCGCTCACATGCAGCAATCCATCCATCCCGCCCAAATCCACGAAAACCCCGTAATCCGTTATGTTCTTCACCTTCCCACTCACGACTGATCCTTCTACCAGTGTCGCGGCCAGCGCCTCGCGCTTCGCTTTCTGCTCTTCTTCCAAGATCGTCCGCCGGCTGACCACCACGTTCCCGCGCTTTCGGTTGAGCTTCAGCACGCGAACTTCGATTTCATGGTCTTTCCAGGTCTCTAGATCGTGCACGGGCCGCAGTTCGATTTGCGATGCGGGGAGGAATGCCCGCACTCCGATATCCACCACCAAACCGCCCTTGATCCGCTCGCTGACTTTTCCGGTTATGTTGGCGTGGTCGCGGTAGGATTTTTCGATGCGCTCCCAAACACGTCGCCGGTGCGCGCGCACGTGCGACAGCAACACGTAGCCGTCCCGCTGCTCGTGCAGCCGCTCGACCTCGATCGTTTGTCCTTCCCCGAACTCGATCGGGCTCCCTGAAGCCAGAAACTCCTCGGCCGGAACCAGGCCCTCGAACTTGCCTCCCACATCCACGATGACGCCTGCGTCCGTGACTGCAAGAACGCGGCCGTCGAAAATCTCGCCCTCCGCCACAGCCACTTCGGGCGCGGAGAACTGGTCGAGAAGCTGGTCCATCGTCTCCGTCTCGGCGGGCGCAGTTTCCGTGTTTTCGCCGGGCTCGTTAATCGCCGCTTCCGAGGATCCACTCGCGGATTCTGCGGGAGCCGCTTGCGAGGAATCGCTAGCGGGTGCGCTGCGGCCGTTGTGGTCCTCACTGCTCAAGCCTACTGCCGGCACTTCCGTCGCTGGAGCCGCGCTTTCGGGCGCAATAGTCTCCGGCGTGGTCGGTTCGCCGGCCGATTGGTTCTCGGGTGCGCGGGCGACACCCGTGGCTGCGCTGCCAGCCATCTGAGAATTCGGGTTCATCGAGATTGCCTGCCCTGCGAGGGGCTCTGTGGGGTTTCCGTCCATGCCGTTGCCAATTGAGGGTTGGGGATTTTCGTCGTGTTCGGGTGACATTAGGAGCGGCCTCCGTACGGATTCGTCCCTTTTAACGAGTATACGACTCTCGTCGACTCCCACCCAACCGGGGGTTAGAGCTTGAAGGGGATAAAGCGCCCGCGCTCGACGCTATATCGCGTTGATGATACGCGTCCGCTTCGCGCATTGTCAACCAATCACGTTCAACCCGAAACAGCTTTACCTGTTGAAGAAATCATTCTCCAACCATCTTCGCTCGAAACTCGATGCGCAACGCCGCCGCGCTGCGATTCCTACGCGCGAAACCGGCTGACGTTCCGTATCTCTTTGCGGTAGTCGGGTGCGGATATATCTACTTTGCGGCACATCTCGTAGAGTCGCGAACGAATCCGCTTGCCCACTCGGTCGGCCAGCGAGTCTTCCCTCATTGGGGGCCGCATGCCCGCAGTTCGGGAAGCCGGCTGCTCGGGTAAGTCGTTCCCCTCAGACTCGGAATCCAAGAAATTTGTGGTCAGCAATGTAACGCGCTTCTCGTTGTAGCGCGTGTTCAGAATGTGACCCACCGTCTCCAGCGCCCACACCGAGGGTTTGCTCGATCCCACGTCGTCGAGCACCAGCATTTCGGTCCTCAGCACCGGTTCGAGAACGCTCATCTCTGTCGATTGGCTCTCTGGATTGTAGCTGTCCTGAATTTCTTTCAGCAGTTCACGGTAATCGTAGAAAATCCCGGCGTGGCCCCGCATCACGATGCATTTGAGCGCTGCAACCGCCAAATGCGTCTTTCCCACTCCACACGGCCCCATCAGCAGCAATCCCTGTTCGAAGCCCGACTCGCCCGCCGGCGGCATGTATTCTTCCGCGAATTTCTGAACGATCAGCTTCGCCTGCCTGATGCTGGTGTTCCAACCCTTTCCGGAGTCGTACAGGTCGGTGTCGAAATTTTCGAAATCGCAGTGCCGGTAACGTTCTGGAACCCGCGCGCGCGCCACCACTCGCTCGGTTCGGTCGGTGGCAGTGCAATCGCAAGGCACCGCCCACACCATCTTCGGCTCGCCGTATGACGGCCCGGGCCGCGCGGATTCAGCCATGGCGAGCGGCTGCGCACCCTCCGTCGTTCTCTCCACCACTTTCCAGCCGCTGCCTCCGCACACGGGACAATCTGCTCGTGCCATGGCGCAAGAATAAGCGCTAGATCATCCCGCCGCAAGCACACGCCCGCTGTGGAAGTTCGCTTACCTGTGGAAACTGCTGTCAAACGCTTGTCGCGCGTTTGGTTCCGTGTATACTTTTCGAAAATCAACGGAGGGGGTTTATGCCCAAGTTCTTGATCGAACGAGAGGTGCCGGACGCCGGTTCTCTCCCGCTGGAGCAACTTCAGGCGATCTCGCAAAAATCCTGCTCGGTTCTGCGCAATCTAGGCCCGCAGATCCAGTGGCTCGAAAGCTATGTGACTGGCGACAAGATTTATTGTGTCTACATCGCCCCGAATGAGCAGATCATCCGCGAACATGCCCGCCAGGGCGGCTTCCCCGCGAATCGTATTTCGGAGATAAAGACGATCATAGATCCCACAACCGCCGAGAAAACCGGATAGCTTAGGATAACGAATTCGTTGGGGTCTTCACTTCTCCACGCGAATGGCCTGACGCGGTGCGCTCCGAACGATCGCGTCTATGTTGCGAACGCGGCGGTCTTCCGCGGCGAAATTCCACGCCACCTCGTTGCGCACGAATTTGATGAACGCCTCCATTTGCGACTGCATTTCTGCCATTTTGTCGCGCATGTTAAGGATGATTTCGATTCCCGCCAGATTGACCCCAAGCTCCCGCGTCAAATTCAGGATCACTTCCAGTCGCTCCAGATCGGCATCCGTGTAAAGCCGTGTGTTGCCCTGCGAACGCGACGGTTTAAGCAACCCGACGCGCTCGTAGAGCCGCAGCGTTTGCGGATGAAGCTTATACAGCTCAGCCACCGCGCTGATCATGTATCCAGCTCTCGCTTTTTTTTTGCCCCGCGCCATGGTCGTCCCTCGATAGATACCTCTTCTACATCAGCGGCCCGAATCTGCGCCGACCCGTCGCCTCACACGGCAGCGCGCGAGAAAAGTTCGCGCCGTGGGTCTTCGTGATCCACTTTTCCGAGTTCGCGAAGCAATTGCCGCACGCGTTCATCCTCCGGCCGCGGCACCACAACCTGAACCTCCACGATCTGGTCTCCGCGCTTTCCCGGGCGCCCCGCTGACGGCGCTCCCTTCTCGCGCAACCGCAGTTTTTTCCCGCTGTTCGTCCCCGGCGGAATGCGCACTTGCGCTCGCCCGTCGATCGTCGGCACCTCCACCTTCGCGCCCAGTGCTGCCTCCGTCACGGTCACAGGCACTACCGTATACAAATCGTCGCCGCGCCGTTCGAAAAATGGGTGCGGCTGAACATTGATGATGATGTAGAGGTCACCCGGAGGCCCCCCGTGCATTCCCGCGTTGCCCCGTCCTGCTACGCGCACCCTCGACCCCGTCCTCGCTCCCGGCGGAATACGCACCTCCAAGGTATCGACCCGCGCCACGCGCCCTTCGCCTCCGCAGTTCCGGCACATCACGCGCAGCTTCCCCGAACCGCCGCAGCGCGAGCACGTGATCTGAAAACGCATCTTCCCGCTCACTTGCGTAACTTGCCCCGAACCTCCGCACGTCGGGCACACCTTTTCGTCGCCCGGCGCGACGCCCGTCCCATGGCAGACGTTGCAAACATCCAGCCGCGTGATATTCAGTTTCTTCACTGTGCCGCGCATCGCTTCGGCAAACGAGATGTCGATTTGAAACTCAAGATCGCTGCCCGGCTCGCGTTCCGTCGTCGCCCGTGCCGCGTTCGCCCCGCGAAAGAACTGGCTGAAGAGATCGCGGAAGCTCGTCCCGCCTCCGGCTCCGGCGCCAGCCCCGGCTCCGCCGAAATCGAACCCGCCGAAATCGAAGTGAATATCCTCAGGAGACCCGCCATATCCCTCGCCCGGTGGCGGTACGCCTGGTCCCGGCACATTAAAGCCGAACTGGTCGTACATCTGCCGCTTTTCGGTGTCCGACAGGACGTCGTACGCTTCCTGGATCTGCTTGAACTTCTCCTCGGCAGACTTGTCGCCGGGATTCAGGTCGGGATGATACTTCCGCGCGAGCTTGCGGTACGCAGCGCGAATCTCCTTGCTGGACGCCTTGCGCGGGACTCCCAGCAGTTCGTAATAATCTTGTTTTGTTGCCGTCGCCATAAATCGCCAAACTTTGGTAGCTTCAACTTTGTGCAGGCTTCGATCTCACGCCGTAGGGGGCGCTGCTTGCTGCGCCCGCTTCGTTTCCCTCACAGCTTCGACCAACGCGCGTTCCACTCCGCCAGTTCCTGCACCTCTCGTTCCGCTTCTTCCTGTTTGTGCCGCTGCGCTTCCGAACGCCCTGCCATCGACGCTTCTTTCTGGCTGGCTCTTTCGATCCAGCGATCGAGCGCGCCGATGCGCTGTTCCACGCTTGCCGGATCGGATTTGAACCGCAGCAGGGTCCCCGTAATTTCTACGGATCGCGGCGAAAAATCAGGCGATGGGTTGCGCTCCGCTTCGTAGAACATTCGCCGCCAATCGCCGCTTGGGCTGCCCGAGATCGTGACCTGCACCATGTACACGTTCTCGCGTATCTTCTGAATTGCCTGAGGCGGACCCGTCCGCCGCACGCCCTCTCCTGCCAATAGGTTCTCCTTCTATCGCCGGGGCAGTTTGCAGGGGCGCCTCTCACCGGGGCCGCGGCAATGGCCGCAGCGCAGCGCCCCAAAGCTGACCAAACTACTACGGCCTTAGTTCGGTTTCTTCGATTCGTCTACGTCCACGAACTCAGCGTCGACCACGTCGCCTTGTCCTTGGCCATGCCCGCCGCCCCTCGCCGCTCCGCCCCGCGCGTCAGGACCACCCTGCCCGCCGCTCGTGGAACCCGCCGCGGCACTCTGCTGCGCTCTGTACATCGTTTCAGCGATGCGATGCGAAGCCTTCGTCAAGTTGTCGGCCGCCGTATTCAGCCGCTCGACTCCACCCTCGCTCAGCGCTCGCCGCGCTTCTTCGATGGCTTCTTCGGCCGCCTTCACATCGGCTTCCGCCAGCTTGTCTCGATTCTCCTTGATCAGTTTCTCCGTGCCGTACACTAGGTTATCCAGCCGGTTTCGCGCCTCAACTTCCGAGAGATGCGCCTTATCTTCGGACGCGTGCGACTCGGCTTCTTTCTTCATCCGTTCCGCTTCGTCCTTGCTGAGTCCCGTCGACGCGGTGATCGTAATTTTCTGTTCCTTGTTTGTCGCGTGGTCTTTTGCCGACACGTTGAGGATTCCGTTCGCATCAATATCGAACGTCACCTCGATTTGCGGCACGCCGCGCGGTGCGGGCGGAATTCCGATCAGATGGAATTTGCCCAGCGACCTGTTCCCGCTCGCCACAGGACGTTCACCTTGCAGCACGTGAATCTCGACTGAGGTCTGGTTGTCCGCCGCAGTTGAGAATATTTCCGACTTCCTCGTCGGAATCGTCGTGTTGCGCGGTATCAGCACGGTCATCACTCCGCCCAGCGTTTCCACGCCCAGCGAAAGTGGTGTCACGTCTAGCAGCAGAATGTCCTTCACTTCGCCGCCCAGCACGCCGCCCTGGATCGCCGCGCCGACCGCAACCACTTCATCCGGGTTGACCCCCTTGTGCGGCTCTTTCCCGTTGAACAGGTTCTTCACGATGTCAACCACGCGCGGTATGCGCGTCGAGCCGCCCACAAGAACCACTTCGTCGATCTTGTCCGGCGACAACCCCGCATCACTCAGCGCTTGCTTCACGGGCCCGACGGTCCGCTGCAGCAAATCCTCCATCAATTGCTCGAGCTTCGCCCGCGTCAGCTTCATTTGCAGGTGCTTCGGGCCGGACTCGTTCGCGGTGACGAATGGCAGATTGATTTCCGTCTCCATCAACTGTGACAGTTCGATCTTCGCCTTTTCCGCCGCTTCCTTCAGCCGCTGAATCGCCATGCGGTCTTTGCTCAGATCGATGCCCTGTTCTTTCTTGAACTCGCTAACCAGCCAGTCCACCACGCGCTGGTCGATATCGTCGCCGCCCAGGTGCGTGTCTCCGTTGGTCGACTTCACTTCCACGACGCCTTCGCCAACCTCTAGGATCGAGATGTCGAACGTCCCGCCGCCCAGGTCATACACGGCGATAGTTTCATCCTTCTTCTTATCCAACCCGTAGGCCAGAGCAGCCGCAGTCGGTTCGTTGATGATGCGCTGCACTTCCATCCCCGCGATTTCGCCCGCTTGCTTCGTCGCTTGACGCTGGCTGTCGTTGAAATACGCTGGAACCGTGATCACCGCTTTGGTGACCTTCTCGCCAAGAAAATCTTCCGCCGCGCTCTTCAGTTTCTGAAGAATCATCGCCGAGATTTCCGGCGGGCTATACACTTTCCCCGCAATCTCGATGCGTGCGTCGTCGTGCGGTCCCCGCGTCACCTTGTACGGCACCCGCTTTATTTCTTCCGCCACCTCGCCATAGTGCCGGCCCATGAACCGCTTGATCGAATACACTGTGTTTTCTGGATTGGTGATCGCCTGCCGCTTGGCAACTTGCCCCACCAGGCGCTCCCCGCTTTTCGTAATGGCTACCACGGACGGCGTCGTCCGCGCGCCTTCCTGGTTCGGGATAACGACTGGTTCGCCTCCCTGCATCACGGCCACAACTGAGTTGGTCGTTCCCAGGTCAATACCGATGATCTTGCTCATTGGATTCCGCTCCTCTACCTTTACAAGTGACCCAGTCGCCCGCTGAGCGCCGAGCCAAGCGCTATCTTACACGTTGAGTGTTGCATTGTCAATGTTGTGTTATGCGAATACAAGTCTTTATGAATCAATACGGTAGCTGACACAAGCAGCCCCTTGTCACTTGCGCCCTCACCATTCATCCTCATTCCCACTTCCTCCTCGTCGCCAAAAGCTCCCACAAAACTCTTGTCTCAAATCTCGCATCCAAGTGACTTTCAGAGCGTCCTTGCGCACCTTGCGCACGCAACGCTCACTTTCCGCCGCTCGTTCGCGCTACAATGGCTTGCCTCAAATCACTGGAAGACAAACACAAGGAGGAGCATTGAAGAGTCCAAGCCGTGCAATTCCTGCAAACATCAGACATGGGCTCCCGCTGTCCCCGTTTGCGCAACGCGCAACCTGCCTCCTGCTGGGAGTCGCTTCGATTCTTGCCCTCGGATTGGGACTGGCCGCGGCTCCCCGCGCCGCCCAAACACATGTCAAGCCGGCTAAACTCGAAAAAGCGCCACAAGCGCTTCCCGCGCCTGTCAAATCCTATGGTTCGAGGAGTGCTCCCATTACCATCGAGGTCTTCACCGACTACGAGTGCCCGATGTGCCGCACCCTGTACGAGCAGACTCTGCGGCCCATGATCAATGATTACGTCGCAGCTGGAAAAGTCTATTTGGTTCACAGGGATTTCCCGCTGGCAATTCCCGCGCACCGGTTTTCCGGGCAAGCGGCTCGTTGGGCCAATGCCGCCGCCCAGATCGGTCAGTTCGAACCGATAGAAGCGGCATTCTACGACAATCAACCCGCCTGGGACGCCAGCGGTGATCTCGAGAAATACGTCGCCGCAGCCATGCCTGGCGCTGATTTTAAGCGCCTCCAGAGAATCATGGAGGGTTGCACGCCGCCCGGGCCAACAGATAAGCCAGGCGGTGGTGTGAATCAGCCCTCGCACCCCTGTTCCGTCGATCCCTACATTGAACAAGACATCGAACTCGGAAATAAAGTCCCCGTTGCCGGCACGCCGACGTATGTCATCACCTACAAAAGCCAGCGGCTGCCGCCAGGCTCGGGATTCGTTTCATGGCCGGTGTTCAAGCAGTTCCTTGATAATCTTCTGGCGCAGTAGAAGAATCTCCGTCGCGGATCACTAATCTCGGAGACGAGGCTGTGAGCGATCATCACACAGGAGAAGCGGGGATGACGGATCTTGCCTCGCGCAAACAGTGCATTTACCCAGCTCGTGTCGTCGTCCTGATTGCCTTGCTCGCTACCGCCGCTCTCGCTCTGCGCACGGGCGCATCGTCGAACACCAAGTCGGCCAAAGCCGCCGGACGATCAGGCGCAGTCGAGACCGCTTCTGAAAAAGCTTACGGCTCGAAGACAGCGCCCATCACGATTGAAATCTTTAGCGATTACCAGTGCCCGCAGTGCCGCAACCTGTTCGAGCAGACGCTTCGCCCCATGATCGCCGATTACGTCGCCGCCGGAAAAGTCTACTTGGTCCACCGCGATTACCCGCTGGCCCGCCCGGATCACAAGTATTCAGGTCAAGCCGCGCGCTGGGCCGATTCGGCCGCTCGAATCGGCCAATTCGCAGCCGTGGAGGCCGCTCTTTACGACAACGCGCCTGCTTGGGAAGCGGATGGCAACATCGAGAAGTATGTCGCCAGCGCCTTGTCTGCAGCCGATTTCAAGCGCCTTCAGAAGCTGATGCAAGGATGCGAGGCTCCCGGACCTGCCGGTCGCCCGGACGCCTTCGTTGCCGCCCCGCATCCGTGTGCCATCGACGCTTCCATTCAACAGGACGTCTTGCTCGGCAACGGCGTGCCCGTGAATGCCACGCCCACTTACGTGATCACCTACAAGGGGCAACGCCTCCCGCCCGGCGCAGGCTTCGTCTCCTGGCCCGTCCTGAAGCAGTTCCTCGACAATCTTCTCAATCAGTGAGCGCGGCTGTGTAGGGGCGCTGCTTGTCGAAGATCCGCCGTCTATTTGGCGGGCTGCGCCCGCCGGCAATCGAGCGGATAATTTCGGGTCGTGTGCAGCCCCGCTCTTGGGCGGCGCCTCCGGCCTCCCGGCTCGTTTCCCTCGCCCATAAGAGGGACGCGACTATCCGCGGCCGAACGATTGGGCCGTCGGACGGCAAGCGTCCGGTTAGAGACGCGGAAGGATGGTTTTCGCGACGGCGCGCAACTGATCCTGGGACAGCATGGGTTTCATCGTGTCGGTGTCCAGAAAGCTGGAGAGCCCGATGGAGTGACTCCCCTTGCGGAAGAAGAGGACGTAGGGCGCCAGGCCGCCTTTCGGGCCATTGAAGGCCTCATCGCCGACTCCAGTTACCGCGGAATTATAAAACCCCTCTTGCGCTTTCCATTGCTTAAAGAGGTCAGCGTTACCAAACTCGACCATCAGAAGAAGTGAGCCGTCCGCTTTCGCAAAATTCAAATCGCCGCCGGCGCCTGTTGTGGAACCGCGCGGAACCAGTTTGAGACCTTTAACACCGGTGGCGGATTCGACGTCGGCCACGGTCAATAGCTTCTGGTAGTTGGCGGGAGCCGATGCAGGTTTGGAAGCTTGGGCGACGGCAGGCTTGGGCGTCGCGAGCGAAGACAAACAGGCAAAGGCAAGGACAGCCGCTGCAAGGAAGGAAAGAATGACGGTCCCGAAATTGGTTTTGCTCATGTGTTCCTCCAGCCCAAGTGAGTTCGGTGCAGGTGAGCCGATTTGAGACGCAAAATACGCCTGATTCGATTGGCAGGCAACAAATTATTCGGACCGCTCGGACCTATCAGTGAAGGAGTCGGAGAGGCACCGCTCGCCGGGGCGAAAACCAGTGACTGGTGGCGAACGCAGTCAAGAAAATCACATCCCGGCCAGGGCAAATGTCCGGTTTCCAGACTACAGTGCGCCACGAGCACGAGGACAGCGGATTCAAGCTGTTGGCGTGCGCAACTACACAACTGATGAGGGAAGGCCGCTCGGAACCGGTCTGCAGGGACAGGTTCCAAACCACCTCCGGCGGCGCTGATCAAAAGTCAGGGTCGTGAGCGCAGGAGGAAAAGGCCTGAGAAAAACAGGTCAGGTGTCAGACAGAAAGAGGACCGCAAGGGAACCACTGATGATATGTCGAAAGGTTAAAGACGATGTCGAAACCACGGGGGTGTAGTTACTGTGGGATTAGCTCCGGCGAAAACCTGTTTACGGACGGAGCGGCATCCGGCATTGAGGTGGCCTGAGTCTG
>Ga0187815_10000204_pt1 | contig 30144 bp, 30 predicted proteins | sample NC_S_5_FD_132962 | JGI IMG/M metagenome (GOLD analysis project Ga0187815, IMG submission 132962) | Wetland sediment microbial communities from Neuse River Estuary, North Carolina, USA - ASW-S_5 | ecosystem: Environmental > Aquatic > Freshwater > Wetlands > Sediment | place: USA: North Carolina... | reverse complement strand
GCGGCGAGGCAAATCTTGCCGCCGCGATTGGTCATGCGGATGGCCTGATCGATCGTGGGTTCGGTGCCTGCGCATTCGACGACATAGTCGGCGCCGATTCCGCCGGTGAGTTCTTTGACGACGGCGACGGCGTCGTCTTCGTTGATATTGATCGTGCGGTCAGCGCCGAGCTCCTTGCCGATGGCGAGGCGCTTGTTGCGCGTTCCCGTCAGGATCACCGGGCTCGCGCCGATCGCTTTTGCCACCGCAACCGCCAGCAGGCCAATCGGACCAGGGCCGATCACAACCACGCTTTCGCCGGCCACCAGCCCGCCGAGTTCGGTCAGGCCGTACATGGAGGTGCCGGCGGTGACGACCAGCGTGGCCTCGGCATCGCTCATGGTGTCGGGCACGCGCGCCAGCGTGTTAATGTGGTTGACTGCGTATTCGGCAAAGCCGCCGTCAGTGGTGAAGCCGTTGGCGCGGTGACCTTTGTCCGGCTTGCCGTAATTGAGGCATGACGTGTACATGCCCTGGCGGCAGCGCTTGCATTGACCGCAGCCGGCATGGATCTCCACGCTGATGCGCTCGCCGATCGTGTATTCATCGACGTCCGGCCCGAGCGCGACCACTGTGCCCATATATTCATGGCCGGGGGTGAAATTCTTGTTGAAGGGCAGGCCGCCCTGAATGCTGGCGGGCGTGCCGTAGTGGATGATTTCGAGGTCGGTTGCGCAGATCGCCACCGCGTCGATGCGGACCAGCACCTCGGCACGGCCGGGCATGGGCACCGGCTTTTCGCGCAGGAAGAGCTCGTCCGGGCCGCCAAGCACCCAGGCCTTCATTTGCGCAGGAATCGGAAAATCAGCTGAGGTCCGGACGCCGGCTGCTTTGTTCATCGCAAATCCTCCGAGGCCGGAAGACTAGCGGAATTACCGGCATTTTCCAGCCGATCGGCTAGCGCCAGAATGCCTTGGCCTTGCGCAGCTTATGGGCGGCCTTTTCGGCTGCGACCAGCAGCTTTTCCGTTTCGCCGCGTTCGGTGCCAACCACGGCACCTGCGGCGAAGGCTACCGGCTCTGCCTTCCGGTTTCCGATGTCGTTCCTGAACCGGGTCACCATCCTTTGGTGCACTGCAATGTCGTTGAGGGCGCCAAGGCTGTCTTGCAAACCGCCGAGGCAATCCTTGTACTTGGCGAGCGTTTTCCGGCTGGCGTGACCGTCGAACAGACTCTCGAAGAAGTAGATACTGTAGCGCAGCTTCTTCATGGCGATGCGCAGCTTGTGCCGATCATGGACATTGAGCTGGCCAATCGTTTTGGCGCGTTTCTTTGCCTTGGCGATGCGGTGCTCGAACAGTTCGGCGGCGAACGGCTTGATACTCTGTGCGCGTAGCGCGGGGCGGAGTTTCAGCCAAGCACCGTCCTCGATCCATTCCAGCGTGTTCAGGATCAACAACCGATACCGCGCGCCCGCAATGGCGGCTTTCGCAGCCTCGGCAGCCACCGCGCGCCTGTATTCAAGCTCAGCGACGAGGTCGCCAAGGCCGGCGATCGGCGGATCGGCCGCTTCGAGGTGCTTGACGCGTGTCGCCAGGAACACGTCGAGATCGCGCACCGGTCCGAGCTTGCCGGCGAGCCATTTGAGGTCGTTCCTGATCGTCTCGGTCTGCTTGCTGCGAAGCAGATCCTTGAAGACCCATAGGGCAGCTCGCAAACGGCGCACCCCGACCCGCATCTGGTGCACGCCCTCGGGCAGGCCGGCCAGTACAGCCGGCTCGTTGGCGGCGATATGATGCAGGGTGGAGCGGCCGATCGCCTGAAAGGCGGTAGCCAGCGTGGCCTTCGCAGGCAGGACGATTTTCGCCGCCGTCACCGCTGCCGTCGGCTGATCCGTAATCAGGTCGTAGCCCTGCTGCGACTTGGCCTTCAGCGCAAGCCGCGCAGGGACGAGTTGTGCAATCATGCGGGCGGTCTTGAAGAGATCGCCGATCGAGCCGCTCTTCAGTTCGAGTTCGACCTCCGCAAGCGGGCTGGAATAAAGCCCGGCGCGGATATGTCCTTCATCGAGCGCCAGTTCGACCCGGCTGTTGCCCGGGCGCAGCGGCACCAGCGTGCGATGAACATGGGTCGAGAACACCGCATTGAGGTTGCGCTTCAATCGCTTCGACACCAATCGATGCAGCGGCGTGCCGCGCGCCGCGCGCAAATCCGGCTCGTTGCCGTCGATGCGCTTTTCCCATTCGCCGCGCTCGACGGTCACGCCATTGGCCGCCGTCTTGATGGTCTGAATGCGCTTCTTGCCGGCCTGCCTGACGCGCAGCGAGATACCGTGGCGCTTGAGCAGGTGATGGGGGGTGTCGAAATAGGTCGAGACGAGATGCTGATGCTCGGCGAGCTGACCGTCACTGGGGCGCAGGCTGCGCGAGGCTGCAAGCTTTTGCAGATCACCGGGGGAGACTTCAAACTTGATTTCGGTCTCGATGCCCATGGTCTTCTGCGCGGCGCCTTTCACATCGCCCGCACGCGCGGTAGGTCGGGAGCTTCCGCCCCCAGCGCCATCCGACGGTCCGTCACGGCACGATGGAACTGTTCGAGCGCGAGCCCGATGGCGGACAGGTCGCCTTCCTCGATTGCACCATCTTCAAAACAGTCGAGCGTCTCGCGCAGCATCTCGTCGGCCCGGTCCTGCATGGTTGACAGCGCTTCCGGCGTCTCCGCCCGACGCGCCTTGGAAATCAGGTCGATAAGATCGTCGCGGTGCGTCTCGTATGCCTCGCGCTGTTCACTCTTCCAAGAATGCCGCAGCCACGCGCCGGCCGATCCGAGGCCGGACAGCACGAGAAGGATGCCCCACATATAGTCGCTGTATTTCTCCACGAATGTGCGCTCGTTGCCGTCGAAATAGGCTGCAGCGCCTTCGTGCGCGGGCAAGGCGGCATCCTTGTCGGTGTCCGGCTTCTCGACCTTCGGCGCGTTAGGCAATTCCCGGGCAAGCTGCTGGCGGACATTGAACACCTGCCTTGCGAAAGCGCCGACCGTCGTGTCCGAGAGTGCGTGCGGCGCGATGATCAGGTGATTGACGCTGACGGTATCGATCTTGTCTTCAGGGCGCGCAGGCGATGAGCTGAAGATGCTGGCGGGAATTTCCTCGGAGTCGTAGAGCGGGTGCTTCTTCGCGATCGCCTCGGAAACATCGATAGGAAGGAATTTAGGGTCGCCACGACTGGCGGCCGTCGCCGCAATGGCGTCCCTGGTGACCTTGCTGTCAAGCGGACCGACCGTCATGAACGCATCGAGTGTCGTATCGCGGGCCATTTCGGCGATCTGGTTGACTGCGAACTGTGTCACGCTGACCTTGTCAGCGTTGACGCCGGATTCCGTGAGGATTACCCGCAGCAACGTGACATTGGCTTGCGTCCGGCCGATGACGCCGACGCGATGGCCTGCGAGTTCGCCGATCGACTTGATCTTGGGGGTAGGTTGTCGCTTCGAACCTCTTGGCGGCAAGCCGGAGGGCGCCCACAACACGACGACGTTCTTGCGCAGGATGATGACGGATTCGGCGTCGGCGGGCAGGCCCAGGTCGCCGCGCGCAACCGCAAGGTCAGCCTTGCCGGCCGCGAACAATGCGATGCTTTCAACCGATCCATCCGTCGTGATTGGCGCGAGCCTTATCGAGCTGCGCTCGCGTGCAAAGAGCTGGGCGAGCGTCTGGATCAGCTTCTGATCGTCGCTGTTCGGCGGGCCGACGGCGATGCGAAGCGTCGTCGGTCGCAGGAAGAGATAAAGCGTGCCCGCTGCGACCCCGAACAGGAAAATGCCTGCTGCCAGCACCAGAAGCGCGTAGCCCTTTCGCCTCTGCCGCCGGCGGGCAACCCGGGAACTGTTGTCTGCCTCTGACATGGTTCTGTCACGTTACACGAAAAAGCGGGGTCAAGGGACCGGAAAAGAACCTGACAGGTGCATGACGTCACACGCCTGAAATATCAATGTCCGAACCTTGGGATTGAGAATCAAATGCAAATCCCAAGGTCCTGACATCATGCCCGTATTGATTGCGACCGACGCCTGGCATCCACAGGTTAACGGCGTCGTCCGGACGCTGACTTCGCTAGCCAACAGCGCATCCGGGCTTGGCACCGAAATCGAGTTTCTGACCCCGGAAGGCTTTCCCTCCATGCCGGTCCCGACCTATCCGAGCTTGCGGATTGCGCTGCCACGCCGTGGCGAGATCGCGCGCCGGATCGAGGCGGTCTCGCCCGATGCTATCCATATTGCGACAGAAGGGCCGATCGGCTGGGCCGTGCGGGCCTATTGCCGCCGCCACAAGCTCGCGTTCACGACCTCCTATACAACGCGCTTTCCGGAATATGTTTCGGTACGAACCGGAATTCCCGAGGCTCTCGGTTACGCCGTGATGCGCCAGTTTCATTCCGCCTCGTCCATGGTCATGGTCGCAACGGATTCATTGCGGCGGGAACTGGCGGACCGGGGATTCCGCCGGCTCGGCTACTGGACGCGCGGCGTCAATACCGAACTGTTCCGGCCGGATGATCCGGCGAGACTTGACCTGCCGCGTCCGATCTTCATGACCATGGGCCGCGTGGCCGTCGAGAAGAATCTCGAGGCCTTCCTGTCGCTCGATTTGCCGGGCTCCAAGGTCGTCGTCGGCGATGGCCCGCAGAAGGCGGAGCTGGAGCGCAAATTTCCCGACGTCCATTTCCCCGGCGAGAAGAAGGGGAGGGAGTTGTCGTCGCATCTGGCCGCGGCGGATGTCTTCGTCTTCCCGAGCCTGACCGACACGTTCGGCGTCGTTCAACTCGAAGCATTGGCTTGCGGCACGCCGGTGGCGGCCTTCCCGGTCACCGGGCCGCTCGACGTCATTGCCGATCGTCCGATCGGCGCGATCGATCACGACCTGCGCGCGGCCTGTTTGCGCGCGCTCGACATGTCGCGACGGACATGCCGGAATTTCGCGCTCGAGCGTTCCTGGGAGAATAGCGCGCGGCAGTTCATCGGCAATCTGACGGCGCTGCAGCCGAGCCGTTCGCTGCGGCCGGTCCGCCGCGTCGCCAGCCGAAGCGCGGTACAAGGCTAATCGAACATTGGGTTAACAAGGCAGACTGAATCATGGCAGACATCATCAAGCTCGACGGCAGGCAGCAACTCGACTTCGACCGCACGACGGTCGAGCAGGCCTATGACCGCTGGGCTCCGATCTACGATCTCGTTTTTGGCGGTGTGTTCCGCAAGGGCCGCAAGGCGGCGATTGCCGCGACCAACCGCATCGGTGGGCGCGTGCTCGAGGTCGGTGTCGGCACCGGCATCTCTCTGCCGCAATATGCGCCGCAGCTGCGCATCTTCGGCACCGATATCTCGGAAGCAATGCTGGAGAAGGCGAAGAAGCGTGTCGCCGAATTCGGCCTCAAGAATGTCGAGGGGCTCGCGGTGATGGACGCCGAGAAGCTGGAGTTTCCCGACAACTCCTTCGACGTCGTGATGGCACAGTATGTCGTGACGGCAGTGCCGAATCCGGAAGTCGCGCTGGACGAGTTTGCCCGCGTGCTCCGTCCGGGCGGCGAACTGATCATCCTGACGCGGGTGAGCGCCGACTCCGGCATGCGCCGGTTCATCGAACAACGCCTGCAGCCGGTGGTCCGCCCACTCGGCTTCCGCACCGCCGAGTTCGCCTGGTCGCGCTACGCCAAATGGCTGGCCGGCGCCGAGAGAATGGAGCTGGTGGAGCGTCGCCTGGTGCCGCCGCTCGGCCATTTCTCGCTGGTCCGCTTCCGCAAAATCGACATCGCTGCCGCGGCCTGAGAGGACGGCGAGGCCCGGCTCGGTTGCGTCAACGCGCCGCTGGGCACCGTCATATGTCATTGTGATGATGTCACATGCCGGACATCGAACGTCTGTATAGGAATCATGAAAGACCTCGAGGAGAGGGGAGAACGGATGATCAAGAACTTCCTACAAGAATTGCGAACCCAGCGCTGGGATGACCATCGTTACTATCACCACAGCCGGATCAACCAGAGCCTACATTTCGTCAGCGCGATCAGCTTTATGTTCGCCTACGTGATGCTGTTCATCGACCCGGTGGTGTCGGGGCTGGTCGGCTGGCTGGTCTCGATGACCACGCGCCAGGCCGGGCACTTCTTCTTCGAGCCGAAGGGCTACGACCACGTCAACCAGGCGACCCACGAGCACAAGGAAGATATCAAGGTCGGCTATAACCTGCAGCGCAAGGTCGTGCTGATGGCCATCTGGGCGCTGTCGCCGCTGGTGCTGGTCCTTGACCCGACCCTGTTCGGCCTGTTCGAGCCTTGGGCCACGTTCACAGACTTCACCCGTCAGGTCGCCAAGATCTGGCTTGCGGTCGGCATCGGCGGGCTGCTGTTCCGCACCGTGCATCTGTTCTTCATCCGCGATGTCGAGACCGGCCTCGTCTGGATGACCAAGATCATCACCGACCCCTTCAACGACTTCAAACTCTATTACAAGGCGCCGATAGCCCTGCTGAAGGGCGAGTTGATCGACCCGGGCCTCGAGAAGCACGTCAAGCACGCGTAAGGTGAGTATGCGACTGAAGAACGGCTGCGGTTCACCGCGGCCGTTTTCTTGTCAGCATCTCCTTGAGGATCTGGCGGCGGATGCCCTTGTTGGTCAGCGAGGCATCGTGCCACCACCAGCCATCCGCCTTCATCTTGCCGGCCGCTGCGACGAAGCGCTCGGCCACTGCGGCAAAGTCGGCATCGCTGTAGTTCAGGCTGAAGATCAGCCGACCTGTGCCGACCCAACTCAACGCCAGCCCTTCGGCGCGCAGATAGTATTGAAGCATCCAGTTGTAACGGGACGGCTCGGTATAATGGACCATCCAGATCGAGGAGAGATTGCTGACGCGTACCGGCAGTTCGGCGGTCGCCATCATCGCGTTCAGCCTCTGCGCCCGCGCATTCCAGAGTTCGTCGAGCCCATCATAGACCTTGCGGAAGGCGGGATCGGCCAGCCGGGTGAGGAATTCATCCATGGCTGTCATGACGTAGGGATGCGAATTGAAGGTGCCGCGTGCAAAGCAGATGTCGGCGGGACGGTCGGTGCGGAAGCGGCGCATGAGATCCTTGCGGCCGCAGACCACGCCGATCGGAAGTCCCCCTGCGAGGCTCTTGCCGTAGGTCACCATGTCGGCACGTACGCCGAAATATTCCTGAGCGCCGCCGGCGCCAAGACGGAAGCCGACGAAGACTTCGTCGAAGATCAGCACGATTCCGCGCTCGGTGCAGACTTCGCGCAACGCCTTGAGCCATGCCGTATAGGCGGCACGGTCGTATTGACCGACGCGGGAGCTGTCGACCAGCGAGGAATCGCCGGGCGCGTTGCTGTTGGGATGCAAGGCCTGCAACGGATTGACCAGCACGCAGGCGATGTCGCGGCGCGTCCGCAGTACATGCAGCGTCTTTTCCGACATTTCGGCGAGCGTATAGGTTCCGTGCGGCGAGACCGGATTGCCGACGCCCGGCTGCACATCGCCCCACCAGCCATGATAGGCGCCGGCAAAGCGCACCAGATGCGATCGCCTGGTGTGATAACGCGCCAGCCGCACCGCCTGCATGACGGCTTCGGTGCCGGACATGTGGAAGGAGACCTCGTCGAGGCCGGAGATCTCGCACAGCCGTTTTGCGTTGTCGGCGACTACGGGATGGTAAGTGCCGAGCACCGGACCGAGCTCATGCGCGCGGGCCTCGGCCTTGGCGATGCACTCCTTGTAGAAGTCGTTGCCAAAGATGTTGACGCCATAGGAGCCGGTGAGGTCGTAGAAGACATTGCCGTCGATGTCGGTGACGGTGACGCCGGACGAGGATGCCACGAAGGAGCTGGTGCCGAGATATTCCTGCACCAGCCGGCTGTACTGGAACGGAACGCGGTATGCCTTGGTGAACTGCAGGTCGGAAATGCGCTCGGCGGCTTCGCTCGTCAGTGCCCGACCCTTCGGGTAGCGCTCCTCATAGAGGCGGGCGAGCCGGAAGAACGCGTCCTGCCGCTGGGTGGCGATGGTCGCTGGCGCGCCGTCGGAGCGGAGGAAATCGTCGATGTCGAACTCGTAGTGCGGGATCAGCCGCGCGACGGCCCGGGACATCTTCGAGTGCCCGGTCAGCGACCGGTGCTTGGCGCGCGACAGCGCCAGACGTGCATGCAATTTTGGGAAGGCCGCAGCGGCAGCGCCGGCGGCGGTGGATAAGGAGAGAATCAGAGTGGGTGAATCCATGCCGAACAGCGCTAACCAGTCCTGCTGACAGATTCATGACAGTCAGAGGCCTCATCTCCACCTTCACACAGCAGGAAGACATTAACTTCCTGCTGACCAACCGGATTCCCCGGGCGGCGATCACCCGCTTCATGGGCTGGTTCAGCAAGATCGAGAACCCCTTCGTGCGGAATTTCTCGATCGCCTGCTGGCGGCTGTTCTCGGACCTCGATTTGTCCGAGGCCAAGAAGACCGAGTTCAGGAGCCTGCACGACTGCTTCACCCGGGAACTGAAGCCAGGGTTGCGCCCCTTTGATCCGCACCCGGCCGTCGTAGCCAGCCCCAGCGACGGCATTGTCGGCGCATTCGGCCGGATCGCCGATACCGAGCTGTTCCAGGTCAAGGGCGCGCCGTATTCACTGCTTGACCTGCTCGGCGATCCTCAACTGGTGGAGCAGCACCGTAACGGTCGCTTCATCACGCTGCGGCTAACCTCCAGCATGTATCACCGCTTTCATGCCCCGCACGACGCCCGCATCGCGCGGGTCAGCCTGATCCACGGCGATACCTGGAACGTCAATCCGATTGCCCTCAAACGCGTGGAACGGCTGTTCTGCAAGAACGAACGGGCGGTCATTCGCACGCGGCTGCGGACCGGCGAGGCGCTGACGCTGGTGCCGGTAGCCGCTATCCTGGTCGCCAGCATCCGGCTGCATTTCCTTGACCTCACCCTTAACGCACAGACCAGGGGCCAGACGACCTTCCCCTGCGACGTGGAGGTGCGAAAGGGCGAGGAACTTGGCTGGTTCGAGCACGGCTCGACCATCATCGTCCTTGCGCCCGGCGATTTCGAGTTCGATGGGAACATGAAGGAAGGCGCGCGGGTTCGCGCGGGCGAACCTCTGATGCGAAAGCCGGGAGAGGCGTTCTAGCCGCGGCGGACGCTGGCGCCGCCGTCCACCGGCAGTGTCACGCCCGTGATGAAGCTGGCCTCGTCGGAAGCCAGGAACAGCGCGGCATTGGCGACGTCCCAGCCGGTTCCCATCTTCCTGCGCAACGGCACCTTGCTGTCGCGTTCGGCCTCGACCTCGGCGCGGCTCTTCTTGAATTCGCGGGCGCGGGTATCGACCGCCATCGGCGTGTTCATCAGGCCGGGCAGGATGACATTGGCGCGGATGCCGTATTCGGCGTTCTGGTAGGCGAGCTGCTCGGTGAAGGCGATCATCGCCGACTTGGTGGCCTTGTAGGCAACGTACGGATAGGTGGTGATCGCCGCCATTGAAGAGATGTTGATGATGGCGCGGCTGCGCTGCTGGCGCATGATCGGGATCACGTGCTTGGCCGCGAGGACGCAGCTCTTCAGATTGATCGCGACGCAGCGATCGAACGCCTCTTCGGTGATCGCGAGCAGCTCGGCGTCACCGCCGGAAAGGCTGACGCCGACATTGTTGTGCAGCACGTCGACCCGGCCCCAGCGGCCGTGGGCGTCGGCCACCATGGCCTTGATGTCGGCGTCCTTTGTAACGTCAGCCTTGAATGCGATCGCCGTGCCGCCCTTGGCCGCGATCATGTCCACGGTTTCCTGGGCGGAAGCGAGATTGTGATCGACGCACAGCACGCTCGCGCCCTCGCGGGCAAAGGTCAGCGCGGTGGCACGGCCGTTGCCGATGCCTTCACCAGGGCTCTGGCCGGCGCCGACCACGATGGCGATGCGATCTTTCAGGCGCATGTCAGTTCACTCCCGGGATCGGGTACTGCTGCAGTACCTCTTTGTAATAAGGCTCGTTGTCGATCTTCATCGTCGCGAGCACACGGACAACCGCGCAATAGAAGGCGATGGTCAGCACGAGGTCGGTCATGTGCTCATCGGAAAGGTCGCGCTTGATCTCGGCGAAGGTCGCATCCGACATCGCCAACTCACGCACCATCTCGCGCGCGCCCTGCAGGACAGCTTTCGCGAGCGGCTCCAGGTTCGACGGTTTGCCGTCGGTCTCCGCGATCAGTCCGGCAATGTCGTCATCGGTGACGCCGAATTCCCTGCCGATCTTCACATGGTGGGTGAACTCGTATTCCGACCGCTCCAGCCAGCCGACCTGAAGGATCGCGAGCTCGCGCAGGCGCGGATCGAGCCTGCTTTTGAAGCGGATGTAACTGCCGAGGCCGCTGAAGGCGCGCGCCATGTCGGGTGAATTGACCAGCAGCTTGTGCAGATTGGTATTGCGCTTGAGCATGTCGCGATATTCGGGCGCGACACGATCGGCCTCCAGATAGGGCAGGCGGGCCATGTTTTCTCCCCGTCGGCTCTTGCGGCGCGGGGACGCCTGTGAGCCTGTTTGTTGTTTGACAGGGAAGTTGAGCCATATCTGGCCGCCCGCGTAAAGGCGGTCGTGGTCGGGATATTGTCAGGCAGCAACGTCGAGGAGCCGCGACGAGCCCCGGATCAGCACATGGCGGCCTCGGGCTGTGATGGCCGGCGATCCGTCGCCGGTCGAGACCAGATCGAGCGCGACCAGTCGTTCGACGATGACGCGATTGAGCGGACGTGCGGCCGGCGCCGGCGCGCGAAGCGCCTTGAGCGTTTCCCACAGGTCGTGGGTAAGATCACAGTCGAGTTCGGTGTTCATACTGCCTCGAACAGATCGCATGTCGTTTCTTCCATGGCCTTCTAGCGAGGGCGCATGAAGATCGTGCGACCGAAGCGAGACGAGATTTTGATGGGAGTTAGATACGAGGTAACGCGTCGTCACATCATTTTGATGATGGAATCCATCTCATCCGTGAACCGATTCGTCGTCACTTTTCCCTGTTTCATTTTCGTCCGCAGCGTGCTTGTGCAGATCGCGATGATGATCGAAGCGGATCGCTTGAAGATCGATTTCTTCCGCTTCCACCTCGGGAAGTTCGGCTTCGAAGAGAATGTCCGCTGTGATGTCCTGTACTGCGGAGTCGGCGATCTCGTGAATGAAGCTGATGTTTCTGTATTCACCCGAGGCGACTCGGGCCACGACGTCGCGTCGGGTGATTTCGGGGTCGACGATGGCCTCGCGGCCGCGGCGTCCGTAGTCAATCATTACAACGAAGTACTGCATCAATATCCGATCGTGACGGCAGGGTTTTTGCGCCGTCCAGCCATTGTTGCCGAAAATCGGAATAGAGTAAAGAGTAAAATTCTGAAAAATGAAAAAGCGCCGCGGGTGTCCGCGGCGCTGTACATGGGTGGGTCGAATCGGCGGCTCGGGCGGTAGCGCCACCCGATCCGGCTACCGACCGCCCTTCTTGGTCCGCTTGGCCGCCTTGGCGCGCATGCGCTGGATCTGGCCGCGGGGCAGGGTGACGAAGATTTCGCCGATCCACTCCGGCTTCACCCCGTTGATCGCCTTGGCGTTGAAGCTAACGAGGTTCACCTGGGTCGGCGATTTACCCTTCTCGATAGTCTTCAGGTAGCGTTCTCCGGTTTTCAGCCGCACCACGGCCTCCTCGCCGTAGAAGGCCGACAGCGGGTGGCGCTGCTCCTTGTAGACGACGATAACGTCGCCGTTCTCGTACTTTGGCAGCATCGAATCGCCGGTGACCTCGAAGGCGATGGTCTCCTCATAGCTCGGGAACGGCAGTTCGACCTCGCCGAGGCCCTCCGGCGGCACCTGCTCATATTCGGGCTCGATGGTGGCCCCGGCCCCGACGCGACCCATGACCGGCACCCAGTTCAGCCTGAGATATTCCATGATCGGCTCGACCTCGGAGGCCTTGATCAGCCTGATTCCCGAGAAGATTTCCGACACCGCGCCCGGGCGAACCCCCATGGCGGCCGCAAGCCCGCCCTTGGACTTCCCCGTCTTTTTCAGTCCCCGTTCGATCATTTTCACGTCAAGCATGGCAATTCCCCTTTCCGATTTTCAATACATTCCGAATTTCATAAAGAAATCAATGCCGTTTTTCAGAAAAAATGCTTGACCAAATATTCGGAATAGCGTAATAGAAGGGCAAGGGTGGCGGCCGGTGAACAGAGACGGGAACGAGAAAAGTGGAACCAGCATACTGGTCGCCCGCGCATTGCGCGGCGCTGAAGGAGTTTGTGGCAAGGGGGATGTCGTATAGGGACGCCGCGAATGCCATCAATGCGAGGTTCGGCACCTTCTACTCTCGCAGCTCAGCGCTAGGGCGTGCGAGGCGGATGGGGCTGGCGGAGATCGGACGGCCCGAGCTGTCGCCAAGGATGACAGAGGCGCAATTTCAACAGCTTGCAAGGCCGCGACCGGATGACGCCGCGTTGCTGAAGTTCTTGCGGCGCCGACCGGCTTTCTCGCGGCTCGAAGCAGTCCAGCTCCGCTGTGTGGAAGTTGTTCCGCGCTATCTCGAACTGATCGAGCTCGACGCTGGCGATTGCCGCTACCCCTACGGCGGGGATGAGGAGGGCGAGGCCATCACTTTCTGCGGCCATCCGCGCCGCAAAGGCTCGAGCTATTGCACGCCGCATTTCCATCTCACGCGTAACCCCGAGATTCCGACAGAGCGAGTACCGAGCGTCGCCCCGCTCCGATCAATCGCTACGGTCTGAAATTATTGGATAGAGGACGTCAATAAGTGGCACGCAGGAAGGGCCGGAAGGCGCATGACCCATCAAAGGCTTATGACAGACGCGCGCAGGACCTGCCGCTGAACGCGGAGGTGTCGGCAGTCGAGGTGGACGATCCGCTCGGGCTGGAACCCGGTGAGAAGATTATCGCCTTGCGATCCACCCGGGGCGATCCCTTGGCAAAGTTGCACACCCACCATCAGATTGACGAAGCGCAGTACCGGGGCGGTCGTGCCTTCCAGAACGATTGGGAGAAGGCCGAGCGTGGCCCGCGGGCCGTTGATCCCACACGCGAGCGCGTCGACGGGGGGGAAGGTCGGGAGCCGATCACGGAAGGACAGCGCCGTGCTGTCGTGCGGCTCAACCGCATCGAGCACGAGCTTGGTGCGGACGGCACTGCGCTGGTGCACGAGGTGCTGATCCTGGGCATGACCATGCAACAGATCGGCGAACGCCGGGGGCTGGTTACCCAGCGCTGGAAGGATTATCTTGCGCGACGCTTCCAGGAATGCCTCGACCGCCTTGCGCTATTCTACGGCTTTGCTGCGCCCGCGCGCATACCCGTCAAAAGCCTCCCGCGCTGAAGCGCAGCGGCTGCACCACGTCGTAGGCGGCCTTGCTGAGCGGCACGGCGTAGTCGACCGTCAGCGCGCCGAAGGGTGAGGCCCAGGTCAGGCCAACGCCGATCGAGGAACGCACGATGTTCTTGTCGGCGACCTGGATCGACTGGCCCGCGAACGAAGTCGGGCCGCGGTAGCCGAACACGCTGCCGGCGTCTACGAAAGCCGATGCCCTCAACCCGTACTCATCGGGCACGCCGGGAATGCCGCTCTGCAGCTCGGCGGTCGTCGCAAAATACATGCTGCCGCCGAGATTATCCTGCGTGGAACCCGGCGTCAGGTCGCGCGGGCCAAACCCGTAGGGCGCAAAGCCGCGCACCATCGTCGGTCCGCCGAAGAATGTGTTCATGAGCGGCACCTGCTGGCCACCCCAGCCGCTAATGTACCCGCCTTGTCCGCGCACCATGGCGGTAATGTCGCTGTTGATCTGGTGATAGTAGCGCACGTCCTCGGTGGTGCGGAGGAAGCGCACATCGCCGCCGAGACCGGCGATGTCCTGGCTGAGCTGCGACCGGATTCCGCTGGTTGGGGTCTTGTTGTTGTCGAGCGTGCTGAAGGTAGTCGTGGCTCCGGCCTGCGAAACCCAGGCGGGCCCGGCCGCCGCGGCCTGCTGGATCGGCAGCGATGCGGTGAGGCCGCCCGAGTTCGGCGACAGGGTGATGTCCTGGTTGTAGATCGAATAGCGCCACTGCACGCCGAGCTGCTCGGTCAGCGGCGTGCCGAACAGCAACGACCCACCATAGGTAGCGGTGCCATAGGACTGGTAGCTCGTCGCATCGCTCTGCCGGCCGAACAGTTCGACACCAGCCGCGACCCGCGTGCCCAGGAAGTAGGGCTCCGATGCGGAGAGATTGATCCCCCGCGCGTACTGACCGAGCGTGGCCGATGCCTTCAAGTCAAGGCCGGTGCCGTAGAAGTTGTGCTCGCTCACCTTGACCTCGCCGAGCCAGCCGTCGGCCGTGCCATAGCCCCCGGAGAAGCTGATGTCGCCCGTCGCCTGGTCGGCGGTCTCGACGTCGAGCACGACACGGTCCGGCGACGAGCCCGGGCGGCTCGAGATTTTGACGGTCTTGAAGTAGTTCAGGTTCTTCAGCCGGCGCTCCGCGCGGTCGATCAAGGTCTTGTTGTAGGGATCGCCTTCGCCGAAGTCGAACTCGCGGCGGATCACGTAGTCGCGGGTCCGCGAGTTGCCGTGGATCTCGATGCGCTCGACATAGGTCCGCGGTCCCTGGTCGATGACGAAAGCAATGTCGACGCGCTGCGCAGCCTGGTCGCGGGTAATGCGCGGCGTGGCATGTGCGAAGGGATAGCCAAGCCTCGAGAGCTCGATGGCCAGCAGGTCCGTGGTCTTGTCGAGCGCGTTGCCGTCGAATGTAGCGCCATTGCGAATCAGCGCCAGACGCGACAATTGACCGGAATCGACGCCCGGGACGTTGCAGATGATATTAACGTTGCCGAACTTGTAGAGCGGGCCTTCGTCGATCGCGAAGGTCACCGTGAATCCCTTTTGTGCGGGATCGTACTCGGCCCTCGCCGAGGACACACTGGCATCGGCATAGCCTTTGCTGCGATAGTAGGTGCGGATCAACTCCCGGTCCTGCGCGATCCGGTCCGGATCATAGGCATCGCCCCCGGTAAGGAAGCTCAGCATCGAATGGGCGGAGGTCTTGATGACAGCGTTGAGCTGCCGGCTGCCGAAAGCGCGGTTGCCGGTGAATTCGACCTTCTGTACCGGCGTCTTCGCGCCTTCGGTGATCGTATAGACGAGATCGACGCTGCCATTGCCGCGGTCGATGATCTCGGGTTTGACGCTGACCTCGTCACGTCCGGCGCGCCGGTAGATCTCGACAATGCGGTTTGTATCGGACTGTACGGTGGCGCGCTGCAACCCGCCGCGCGGTTTGGACTCGATCGCGGCGGAAAGGTCGGAGTCCTTGACCTTCTTGTTGCCTTCGAACGCGACACGGGCAAGCACGGGCGCTTCCGTGACGCGCACGACCAGCTTTTCACCGGCTCGGTCGATCGAGACTTTCTCGAACAAGCCGGTCGCGATCAGCGATTTCAAGGCTGCGTCGCGCGAAGCTTCGTCGTAGCGGCCGCCGGGCGCGGCGTGAAAATGGGAGCGGATGGTTTCCACGTCGACACGGCGATTGCCTTCGACGACGACGGCCTCGCGTGATGATGCCGTGGTTTCGGCCGCTATCGCGATCGACATCATCGCGATGGTTGCCGCCACTATCCCGCCCATCGCCAGCAGCCGCTGCGCGCGCCGGCGGTGGATACTTCGTCTGTTGTTCACGTTCCTGCTGGAACTCCCGATTATCCGGCTGCGATGCAATTGCCGGCGCGGGGCAAAAGAATGTCTGACTCGGGGAGAGTTGCGGGCCGAACCGGTCATCGTTTGCCACAATTTGGCTGCCACAATTTGAACGCCAGGCTTGGTGCGCGTTTTCTCAGAATTGTCGCAATGCGCGCCTCATGTCTCGCCGACCAAGTAGCCGGAGACGTTGGGGGTACCTCTGCCGACGCTCGCCAGGAGCATCACATGCGTTACGTAGCTCTCATCGCCGCATCGATCATGCTTGCTCAGCCCGCATGGGCCGAGAAGGCGCCGGAGATCGACCCGCGTGCGTCGCTCGGCGTGGTGCAGCAGTGGATCTACAATTACCGGGCCAAGCCAGACTATGCTCACATTCCCGCCGCGGTGCGGGTGCTGTTCCACACCCAGACCTTCAAGGAGCCGGAGAATGCCGGCGTCTATCTCGGCTTCATTGCGGGCGCGATAGGTTCGAATCCGGCAAAGGCCGACAAGCTGGTTGCAAGCTTCTTTCCGGTGGCGCCGGAAGACGAATGGGTGATTGTCCGCGCCATCGCCTATTCGGGTCATCCGGACTGGCGCAACATGCTGCGCCGCGTGGCCCCGCGGATGCCCGAGAGGCGTGCCATGATCGACGCTTACCTGTCCAGCAAGCTGCCTATCCTGAACGAGATTCCGCTGGAAGAGACCAGGCCCGGAATGATGGACAAGCTGAAGAGCACGTTCACGAAGAATCCCTTCGCCAAGGAGGAGAAGAAGGTCAACACGACCATTAGCTTCGCCGGCAGCCAGGACCTGCTCGACACGCTGTGGGGCTACTATTTCGCGACCGGCTCCAGTATGCCGGTCAAGCGCATCGTGGAGATGCTGCCGTGGAGCAAGAGCCGCGACACCGTCGACAAGCTGACAGTCGGCAGCATGGCGCGCTACACCTTGGCGAGCTACGCCATTCGCGACGCCAAGTTGCGCGAACTTCTGCGCAGTGAGCTATCGCGCGCGAAAGAGCCCATCAAGGCGCCGCTGGCCGAGGTGGTCGAGGCCGCCGATACCGTGCAGATCGGCGCGCTGCGCCGCGATGCGCTGGCAGCGGTCGAAGACCTGAAGATCAAGGGTTCGGATGCCCGGCGCAATCTCGATTTCTGGGGCCAAGCCGGGGTCGGAGCCGTCGCGCTGGGCTGCGTCTCTGCGGCGGCGCTGGGCGCGGTGGCAGTCGCTATCCCCTGCGTGATCGGAGGTTCGGCCTCGCAGGGGTTGTTGTCGTTCTGGCAGAAGAACCAGCAGTGATCAGTAGCGGCCGATCGGAGCCGCCGTCGTCTGGTTGAAAGCGACTTTGCCGTCGCATCCGAGCCGGCTCTGGCCGGTTGCGCGAGCAGCTATGCCCGCGACAGGTCCGGCCCTGCAAAATCCGGGTTTGGCCTTGTCTCTGGCCTTCGCTAAAAAGCCCCAAAGCGATGCCGTGGCGCCAATGTCGCCGGGCAATAGACTGGGGAAACGCCTGAAATGACCGCTGGACCGCATCTGCCGGAGCGCACGCCGCGCGCAAAGGACCAGCCGACGGCGCTCGACGGGTTGCTGGTGGTCGATTTCACCCGTGTCGTCGCGGGGCCAGCCTGCACCCAAACGCTGGCGGATTTCGGCGCCGAGGTCATCAAGATCGAGAATCCGGATGGCGGCGATGATACGCGCGCCTACGAGCATGCCGAAATCGGTGGCGAGACCGCGGCATTCCTCAGCCTGAACCGCAACAAGCGCGGTATCGCGCTCGACTTCACCAACCCGAGAGCGCTGGAGGTGGCGCGCGCGCTGATTGCGAAGGCAGACGTGGTGGTGGAGAATTTCTCCGGCGGCGTGATGAAGAAGTACGGCCTCGACTATGACTCGGTGGTGTCGACCAATCCGCGGCTGATCTATTGCTCGATCTCGGCTTACGGCCGCAAGGGAGCCTTCGCACTGCGTCCCGGTTTCGACCCGATCACGCAGGCCGAAAGCGGTTTCATGTCGCTCAATGGTTTTCCGGACGGCGAGCCCGTGCGCACCGGACCGCCGATCGTGGACATGGCTACGGGCATGTCGGCATGCAACGCGATCCTGATGGCGCTATTGGCGCGCGAAAAGCTCGGCCGCGGCCAGCGCGTCGAGGTCGCGCTGATCGACATCGCGGTCGCCATGACCGGCTTCTACGGCATGGCGTATCTGATCAGCGGCAATAATCCCGGCCGTTTCGGCAACTCGCCGAACGGATCGCCGACGGTCGGCGTCTACCGCGCCTCCGATGGTCCGCTTTACATGGCCTGCGCCAACGACCGGCTCTACCGCCGCCTGGTGACGGAAGTGCTGGAGCGTCCGGATCTCGTCACCGACCCCGACTTTTCCCATCGCAAGGCCCGCACGGCCAACAAGGAGAAGTTGCGCGCTATCATTGCCGGCGTCTTCGCCACCGACAAGCTCGAGAACTGGATGGCGAAGATGAAGAAGGCCAACATCCCCGTCGGCTATCTGCGCACGGTGGAGGAAGGATTCAACGCACCCGAGGTGCGCGATCGCGATCGGCTCAGCCGCATTCCGCACCCGACGGCGGGCGCGGTGCCCAACATCGAGACGCCGCTCAACATGAGCCTGACCCCGACGATCGATCCGGTGGCTGCGCCCCTGCTCGGGCAGCATACCAAGGAAGTGCTGCGCAAGACACTTGGTTACGACGATCGCCGTATTGCCGAGCTTGCCGAAGCCGGTGCCTTCGGCAAGGCGATCCCGACGCGCGGCGCGGATGAATAGATTGTCACGAGGGAGCGAAGCACATGAATGACGCAACGCCGGTGCAGCCAACGCAGAATGTCGAACTCGGCGCCAGCAGCGAGGAATTCCAGAACCTGCATGAGTTCGTGCGCAAGGCGCGCGCCAGGCTCAACCAGAATGCGTGGGACTATATCGTCGGCGCATCCGAAACCGAGACCACGCTGCGGCGCAATCGCATGTCGCTCGACGAGATCGCGTTCCGCCCGCGTGTGCTGCGCAACGTCGCAAAGGTCGATGCGTCCGTCGAGGCGTTCGGACGCAGGCTGCGGCTGCCGGTGGTGATGGCGCCAGTCGGCGCGCTCGAGATCTTCGATCCCGATTCCGGCGCTGCCGTCGCGCGCGGCGCGGGCCGGTTCGGCGCTTCGCACATGCTGAGCTCGGTGTCCGAGCCGGGACTGGAGAAAACGGCGAAAGCTGCGCCTGACGCGCTGCGCTTCTATCAGCTCTACGTTCGCGGTGACGATGCCTTCGTCGAAGACGTCGTCAGCCGCGCGATCTCCAACGGCTATGCCGCGTTCTGCCTGACGGTCGACACTGCGCATTACAGCCGGCGCGAGCGCGACATCGCCAAGCGCTATGTGCGCGAGAGCCGGATTCGTGCGACCGGCGGCGATTTCCAGAAAGGACTGGATTGGCGCACGGTGAAGCTGATCAAGGACAAGTTCAGGATACCACTTATCATCAAGGGCATTGCCACAGCCGAAGATGCCCAGATCGCGCTCGACCACGGGGTCGACTGGATCTACGTCTCCAACCACGGTGGACGGCAGCTTGATCATGGCCGTGGCGGGATGCATGTGCTGCCGGAGATCGCAAGCGCCGTTGCTGGCCGTGCCCGGATCATGGTCGACGGCTCGTTCTGTCGAGGCACCGACATCGTCAAGGCGATCGCCTCCGGCGCCGATCTGGTCGGCATCGGGCGCCTGCAGTGCTGGGCGCTGGCGGCGGCGGGCCAGGAGGGGATCGTCCGCATGCTGGAGCTGCTGGAGGATGAGGTGGTCCGCTGCCTTGGGCTACTCGGCGTCACCAGCTTCAAGGAACTGGACAAGTCCTATCTGCATCCGGCCACGGCAACCAACCCGCCGAGTGTGTTCAGCGCCTTCCCGCTGCTGGATATCGAACCATACCGGTACTAATACGGGTAGTTGCAGCAGCGCCACAATCCCGACATCATTCGGCATTGCGCGTTTTGGCGCGATGCGCCGAGATTGATTGACGAATTTCGCTTGCACTGCTGTCGTCAGGTGCGCGCATCGCGCGGCGCGCCAACAAGTTCCCTTGGAACGTCCTGAAAATGCGCCAGGCGTTGACGTTTTTGGCCACATTCGAAAACGACCATCGCCTCATGAAAACGCTGGCCGTCATCTCGATTCTGGCGCTGCTTACCATTTCGGGCGCAGCCTACACCGACCAGGTGCTCACATCAAATCAGGACCGGACGCAGCGGAGGAATTGACGCAAAGCCGTGGGGGCGGCGTCGGGGACAAAGGGGCGAACGATGCTTTCGGTGGATCAGGTCCTCAGGTTTATCAGCGTGCCGGCGCTTTTCCTGGCATTTCACATCGCGACGCAGTTCACGGGCGGCTAGCCGAGGCCGATCCCGCGCGCTCAACCCTGGCGATCGGCGGCCCGCGAGTGCGCGGCCGAGCCGCCAATCCGGCGACGACAGTAGCCGGAAATATGGTAACGTCCTCAAGAAATCGGAGGGACGACCATGATTGAACCGAAGTTGGAAGTACCGGCGGAATTGCGCGATCTGGCCGAGAAAACCATCGACCAGGCGGAAAAGGCGTTCGGCATGTTCTTCGATGCCGCCGCCAAGTCCATGGCGTCGATGCCCAATCCGAGCAACGAGATTTCGAAACAGGCGCTGAACTTCACCGAGCAGAACATGAAGGCGGCCTTCGAACACGCCCGCAAGCTGGTTCATGCCACCGATCTGCAGGAAGCGATGCGCATCCAGTCCGAATTCCTGCGCAGCCAGTTCACCAATGCCGGCGAGCACATGCGTCAGATTACCGGCGATGTGATGTCGGCCACCAGGGACGCCTCCAAAGGCAAGTTCTGAATATCGAAAAATCCCGCTTGACACGTCGGGCAAATCAGTGGCATTTGCCCATCATCGCGAGAAGCATCGAGCCCGTGCCGGAAATGGCGGCGGGCTTTTTGTTTGCGTGCTCAATTGGTTGAATACGTTCCTGCCGTGGGTGTAACGTCCGTCCGGCTGAGGATTTGTGATGGGTGGCGCAGTCGAAGGGCGGGCCGGAGGAGACGTCCATCAGTGCCGGGTGCGGGCGGCGAGCCGCATGGCGCTCATCACGCTTGCGGTGATGAGCGGCGGCCAGGTCTTCGCCGAGAATGATGCCGACGGCGCGGCCGCCCCGTGGACACCGAACGTCTATCTCGATCTGAGAACGAATTATGCGACGGTGCCCGCCAATTCGCTTTCGATTGGCTTTGGAAATTTCTCGCCATTTTCGACGCTCCCGAATTTCCGGACGCTGATCAATGCCGCAACGCCGTCGGCCGCGCCTATCTTGTCGGGCCTGCCGACGCTGTCTTCGCCCGCAAGCCAGAACGTCTGGATCGACCTGCCGCTGACCATCGATGTCAGTGACAGCGTCTCGCTCTATGGCGGCGTCACCGCCAGCGCCGCGAATAACGGGTCGGGATGGTCATCGCTCGACGTGACGAGCTGGAATCTCGGCTTCCAGGCCGACATCTATCAGCAGAACGGCGGATATTTTCCGACCGTCACTCTGCAAACGACAGTCACGCAGTCCATGCCGGACTCGCCGCTCATCGTCACCTCGCTCAACAACATCGTTGAGTTCGACTACGCGCTCGACGAAGACGAGACCAGAGGATGGCTTGCCGGCGTGCAGCATACCATGGCCAACGTCGGTTCGCCGCTCGCGCACGTCAACGACAATATCGTCGGCTGGGTCGGCGGCTACTATCAGTGGCCGAACAACTGGAAATTCACCGGCCGGGTCGGCGTGCAGTCGTTTGGCGGTGCACAGATCCTGCGGGTGACGCCGTTCGAACCGTTCACCCAGCCGATCGTGCGGCTCGATCTCGACCGCATGGACGACAATGACAACCGCCTGTTCGGCGTGACCGCGCAGATCGCCTGGGTGCCGAAGCCGTCCTACACGCTGACGCTGCGTACGCCGCTCTATCTGGTGCGGAACTAGCGGATGCTGACGAACTTGCCCCAGACGGCGGCAAGGCCTGCGCCGACCAGCACGATGACCGGATTGTCGCAGAACATGCCGCCATAGCGGCAAACGTCGGCGCTATAGGCGCCGAGCTCGCGTTGACCGGCTGCATAGAGCACGCCGGACAGGATCAACAGCACTACAGCAGCAAAATACATCGGCCGTCTCCTTTGGCACGCGGCATGTCCGCTGCGCTCTTTGCCTGCGCGCTGAAGAGAAATCTCAGTGCGCTTGACACGTCGGGCAAATCAGCGGCATAGCGCCATCATCGCGAAGATTGCATGGCCCGCACCGAAACACCGGTGGCGGGCTTTTTGTTTGAGCCGACGCTAGCGCAGGGCTGTTTCCATTCGTCGAAGCCGCCGTCTAAGTTTGCGCGCAATTCGTTTACGAACTCGAAACGCTTGAACCGCCGGAGCCAGCCGTATCCAGGTCCCGGTCGGTCTGGTCGCGAGATGGTAGTTTCGTAAATAGCGAAATTGCGCTTGACGCGTCGGGCAAATCAGTGGCATAGCGCCATCATCGCAAGAACTATCGATCAGCCCGCGCGGAGACATCCGCGACGGGCTTTTTGTTTGCCAAACTTCACTGATCGGACGGCGGCCGCACGTCACGACGCCACATTTTCCTTTGTCCTGCCTGCGTCGGGAGCGAGCCGCCGTCCGAAACCCTGAACGCCACCGACGGAGAATGTTCTGGATCGCGAGGGCGGCGGCGCGTCCAGTGCGGGTGATTGACGAAGTTCGCGTTTTGTTCTACGCTCGCGAGCGACATAATTTGTGGTTGAGGAGGTCTATTTGAAGTGCGCCTCGCTGCTGCAACTGGCTCGCTATCCGCGCGTGATGTTCCTTGCGCTGAGCCTTGCCGCAACAACACCCGCCGCTGCTGGCGAGAGTTGGTCACCGGCGCTCGAACGCACCGCAATTGCGCTCCACATGAAGACGCCCACGGGAGCGCCTATTCCGGAGCAATATCTATATCAGGAAATTCTAAGAGAATTGCTGTGGCTCAACACCTGGCAGGTCCCCGGGATGAAGCCCTGCGCCTGGAAAATGTTCCCGCAGCGTGAATTCGGAGTTTTCTCGGTTCAGGCCGGTCATCCCAATCTGGGCCGGCGCACGAACTGCCTTCGCGCCGCAGTCCACCTTTTCTTGCTGCAAACCATCAGCGAGCCGGATTTCCTGTCGGCTCGCAAGAGAGTGGCTGAATCCGTTGCAAGATGGCACAAGCCAAATCCGCGTATCTGGCCGTTCGACGGGTTTGGACTGGTTCATTCGGCATTGCGGACGGTTTACCAAAGAGGCTCTCTACTCCATCAAATCTACTCGATTGGATCGAACGACGTCCGTGAAGTCTCTTTCGACGAATTTGAGCTGTGGTTACGCCGCAGTCGCGAAGGCAGGCTGATCGACTTCGCCGGAGAACGTAAGCTCCTTGAGGCTCTTGGTCTTCCTGTGCCGGACCCGATGGTGCTGCGGCTAGTCCCTTCGCTGGAATCTCCAAGGGCCCCGGCCGGCGTGCACTCATTCGAAGAAGGCGAACGGTTTGGAATTCCCGCGCTCATTCTGGTGAAACTGTATCCTGACGGTCTCGACGAGGAGATCAGGAGACGCCTTGCATGCAATACGACCGGAGCGGCTCAGCTTGGAGAAGGCAGCGCCGGCGACGCAATCGCAGAGACACTTTGCGACACTTACACGATGTTGAACGATGAAGGCTGGGCTTTTTTCTTCGTCACGAAGGTGGACGGAGCAAGCTATCAGGATTTCTGCCGGCAGGTGCAAGCCCTGACCACGGACACCGACATTGCGACAGTCGTGCGCTTTGGCCAGGACGGGACAAAGGGGCTTTACATCCTGTTGCCGCCCCAGTGTGTCGCGCGACAGTAATCCAAGGGAATTAAGCGGCGCGATGGTCGCGTGCTCGCGGCCGGCTGAAAGGATCCAATATGGCTAGTGAACCATTTGACGTCACCGATACCAACGGCATCAGGGTGACAGGAGCGGTAGGAGTATCGCGTCAAACGGTGCCTTCCATGATCCGAGAAGCCCATACTATCGAGATCCCCGATTTGCGGAGTTTCACATCGTCTATTCCAATCCACGGGAAGTCTGCACGATTGATCGAGATACGCTTAGCGAAGCGGTGCAGAACGCCTTGGGTGAAGCTCTAAGAAAGTTCGGAATTCCTGGACCCAATCCAGGAAGTATCAGAAGCCGTGTCGACGCAGAGACCGATTCAACCAGGCAACAATGCGCAGCCAACGCGGACAAATATGTCTCGAACGATGGCCTCGACAATTCGACGCGCGGTGATAGTGCGCGATATGCCGCCAGCTCCGGTACTCCGACAACCCAACTTCCTGATCCGACATTAGGTTCGAATGGAGAAGGGAATTCGATGAGCGCCGACGGTAGCCCACTAGCAAATCTAAGCAGTCGTATTGCTGGAAAATCTGAAGCGTTCCCATTCGGCACTGGCACGATGGCTCCGCCGCTGGTTCCATCAGACGAGAATTTTGATCCTCGTCAAACCCCGTTCGGCGGTCGCTTCGGAAATCGAACCACGTCTTATCCGGCCGCCGCGTCACGCGGGACGGTTCGGCCTGAGATGCAGCAGCAGGCCGCGCCCCTGGTCGGGCTTGTCAGCGGCAAGCCGATGTCTTTCCATGCGGTCCAACCGCCAATCTGGGATTTTCCAAACAGGTCCGCACCACCGCGCGAGGAAACGGATGATTGGCTTACGCAACTGCTGCGAAGTATCCGCTCCCGGTGATTGTCTTCGATCAGCGCTTGCAGATACTTGAATCGAAAGTTGCATCGAGCGGTCCATTGTCCACTTTGAAAAATCCAACCGCAAAGATTTTAATTTCGAAAATATAGAAATTAGTGCTTGACCCGTCAGGCAAATCAGTGGCATAACGCCATCATCGCAAGAACTATCGAGAGCCCGCGCGGAGCCATCCGCGGCGGGTTTTTTTGTTTGCCTTTCACCAATCGGACGGCGGCCGCACGTCACGACGCCACATCTCCCCTTGTCCTGCCTGCGTCGTGAGCGAGCCGCCGTCCGAGCCCTGACCATCACTTTCTTGCCGGCGCGCGCGAACGCGCCGGTCCTGCGGCGAGCCTCTCCGCCGCACGCGGCCCCCGTTTGGGGATACGGTTCGCGCCGGAAATGATCGGACAAGACGATCGCGACGATCATGCCGCCACTTTCTTCATTTGTTTGGAGCTGCCCGTGAGAGACAATTTCGCAAATACAGAAATTGAACTTGACGCGTCGGGCAAATCAGGGGCATAGCGTCATCATCGCAAGAACTATCGGGAGCCCGCGCCGAAGCCTCCGCGGCGGGCTTTTTGTTTGCCGCCCTTCACCGATCGGACGGCGGCCGCACGTCACGACGCCACATCTCCCCTTGTCCTGCCTGCGTCGTGAGCGAGCCGCCGTCCGAGCTTCAATCGAGACGTTATTGGCCGGTGCGCGCGAACGCGCCGGCCGCGCGGCGAGGCGATGCCTCGGCCGTACGCGGCCCCTCCGGTTGAGGGATACGGTTCGCGCCGGAAATGATCGCGTGACGCGATCATGCCGCCACTTTCTTCCTTCCAGGAGTTGCCCGTGATCGTCTATCTCATCTCGCTTGCGCTCGCAGGCCTCCTCGCCATCGCCATCTGGGAATGCCTCGAGTGAGCAGAGCCAAAACCCTGACCGAAATCCGTTCCATCGCACGGAGCCATACCAGGACGGCGATCAACGTGCTGGCCGGGATCATGCGCTCCAAGGACGCAACGCCCGCCGCACGCGTGTCGGCCGCGAACTCCATCCTCGACCGCGGCTGGGGCAAAGTGGCGCAACCGCTGCAAGGCGGAGACGATGCGCTCAAGATGATTCACCGGATCGAGCGCGTGATCGTTCATCCGGAGGGGTTGACGGAGGAGGTGTTGGATCGCGAGGGAAGCGGGTAGCTGGCACCAGCGATTGACGAGATTCTTGTTTTGTTCTATAGCCCGCGAGCGAGTGCCATTGGGGACCAGGTGAACATGAAGAGTGGCCGTCGCGTTCTGACCAGCGCAGTTTTGTCGCTTCTTGCTGTGTTGGGCTCGGGCGGCTCCCCGCTAGCCGCCGACTACAGCGTCGAAGTAGGTGTCGATACCAGAGCCGGCAAGGACGCAGGAACGCTTGAATGCGTTCTTAACGAACTATGTACCATGCGGCTGGAGCCGTTCGGATTGGCGATCTATGTCCGCGTGTCCAGCAGGGACCGGGACACAGCCAGTGTCCGCTTGTTCGGGAACGAAGGTTGCTGCTATTTCAACGGTGCCGCGTCGTCCGCTCTCGTCAACCTGCGTGACACGCTGTCGCGATTGCCGATCTTTCTGCGCGACCGAGCCAGGGGCGACTTGTTCATCGAGAACGAGCGCCCCGTTGGAGCGCTTTATCTCAGATTTCAGCGACGCTGATTCCACAAGCAACTGCTGAAGACATGCGAGGAGGTCGATATGGCTCCCATCGAACGAAAACCGCTGCCCCCACCCAACGCCAATGTCACAACGCTCACTGAAGACGATAGAGCCGAATTTCTTGCCCGTGCCAACGAGGTAATCAATCACTACCTGAGCGGCCCTGGATCCTATTGGGATGAGGGGCCACGAAAACCGCTTGAGGAAACTCTTGGTGATTTGCGCGCCTTTCAGTCACAAGTAGCTGCGTCGCAGCAACTGGCGGACGACCCGGGTCGGATTCTGGATTCTGTTGCCAAGTTGTTTGATGGGGCAATTGGCCGGGTCGAGCGGGCCATAGATGATAGGGACAACAGTAGGGACGACATCATTGTTCCTCTTCCGGAAACCAATGATCGAATTATCCGGGCGCCGACAAATGCCATTGGCATTTCCTACTCAGGCAGCGCACCGCGCGAATTGCCGGCAGATCGTGACGGAATGCCGAGGGTTGCGAGGCGGTTCTTGAGTGGAGAGACTATGGACAGAATGGCGACAACCGCCCCAGACGCGCGCATTGCGTCTCAGTCGGAGATGCTGAAAGGTGCGCCGCTGTCAGGACCCGTCAGCGGCAAGCCGATGTCCTTCTATTCGATCCAACCGCCGATCTGGGATTTGCCAGACCGTTCCGCACCGAGGGAGGAGGATGCAGACGATTGGCTCACGCGCTTGCTTCAAGGTGTTCGCTCCGCATGATTTCCGTCGGTCGCTAAGCTTAGCGTGTGGTCGACAGCTTCTATGCCATTGGGGGTTCGGGGTAAGCACCGCGCAGCTTGCGATGATGTATGATGATGCTATTGTTAGTTTGGTGGGAGATCGGCTATGGCACAGCGCGGTTGATCCCGCCCCTTGTCTCCTTTGGGAGCATGCGTGCCGCACCGTTCTGTGACCTGGACAATGGATTCAATTGGCTCTGTTGCAGGCGAATCGGAGGTGGGCAGATAGAAGTCGAATCGACTGTCGCCGGTCTGATTGGGCTCCTCATCTTTTTTATCTGCCTTGCGGTGGTTTTACACTTTTTCTGATACGAGCACGGGCCTCCGACTTTCGTTGCGGCTTCACTGATTGCGGTGGCATTGATGGTGCCACAGCATGCGGGGCTGTTCGCTTTAAGCGAACCTGATCGCGAAGATCGTGCATTTGAGCGGTGCTTGCGAAGTCGCACATTTTTCGCAGTTCCGGTTCATTCGGAAGAACGGTCCCGGCTTCACTGAGCGTTTTGCTGTGGGATGATGGAGATCGTCGATGTGGCAGCTGTTTCTTGAAGAACTCGTTAGACAGGGAGAGCGGCGAAAGGGTTGGGGAAATGGGCAGCGCGTTCATGGAGCCACGAGGTGCGCTGTATACTCACCGTCGAAGACGCAATTCGAGCCATCTCTTTGTCCACCCTGAAAATTCCAACCGCAAAGGCCTTTGAGCCACTGCTCAAGCCCGCCCGCTACAAGGGCGTGTACGGCGGGCGCGGCTCCGGCAAGTCGCATTTCTTCGGCGAGCTGCTGGTCGAGACCTGCCAGGCCGAGCGCGGCACGCTTGCCGTCTGCATCCGCGAGGCGCAGCGCACGCTGGCGCAATCGAGCAAGCGGCTGATCGAGAGCAAGATCGCTTCGCTCGGCCTCGGTCAGGGTTTCAAAGCCTTCACCGACAAGATCGAGACGCCGGGCGATGGCGTCATCATCTTCCGCGGCATGCAGGATCACACGGCGGAATCCATCAAGTCGCTGGAAGGATTCCGCATCGCATGGATCGACGAAGCACAGTCGCTGAGCGCGCGTAGCCTGGCACTGCTCCGACCGACCATTCGCGCGAAGAATTCCGAGCTGTGGGCGAGCTGGAATCCGCGGCGCAAGTCCGATGCGATCGACGACTTTCTTCGCGCGCGCCGGCCGGCGGGCGCCATCGTGATCAAGGCCAGCTGGCGCGATAACCCGTGGTTTCCTGCGGTGCTCGAGGAAGAGCGCAGGCTTGATCTTTCGCTCTATCCCGACCGCTATGAGCACATCTGGGAAGGAGACTATGTGAAAGCGTTCGAGGGCGCGTACTTCGCGACCATGTTGTCGGAGGCAAGGGCCAAGGGCAGGATCGGAAAAGTTGCCGCCGATCCGCTGCTGCCGCTGCGCGCGTTCATCGACATCGGCGGCGCCGGTGCAACGGCAGACGCCTTCACGATCTGGATCGTGCAATGGGCCGGCAACGAAATCCGCGTGCTCGATTACTACGAGAGCGCCGGCCAGGTGCTGGCGTTCCACGTCAACTGGCTGTGCTCACGCGGCTACCAGAATGCGATCCTTTACTTGCCGCATGACGGTATCGCCGCCAACAACATCACCGGCAAGCGCTATGAGGATCACCTGCGCGATGCCGGCTTTGCGGTCGAGCCGCCGGTGAAGAACCAGGGCAGGGGCGCCGCGATGATGCGCATCGAGGCGCTGCGCCGGCTGGGGCCGCAAATCTGGTGGAACGAGGCGACGACCGAAGCCGGGCGCGATGCGATCGGCTTCTATCACGAACGCAAAGACGACGAACGCAACATCGGCCTTGGGCCGGAACACGACTGGTCAAGCCACGCCGCGGATGCGCTAGGACTGATGGCGATTTGCTACGAGGAGCCGGGCAGGGCGGGAAACTTCAACCGGGCGATCCGGTATGCGGAGAACGGATGGAGGTGAGGGTGCAAGCCGGAAACCCCATCACTTCTTGCCTTTGCTTTGGAGCGAAGAGGTCGGGCTGGGCCGAGAGGATTGGGCCGGCTGGAATCCCAAACCGGCCACCTGGAACAAGAACACTCGCTAGCGCGAGATGCGAGACGCCGGGCGACGGCGTCATCATCTTCCGCGGCATGCAGGACCACACGGCGGAATCCATCAAGTTGGTCCAGCCATGCTGCGGATGCGCTTCGGCGGCGGGCTGACTGAAGTGGCTTGGCCGGCTACTTCGACAGAAGATAGCCTGCCCAGGCGATCGGTACGAATCCGCCGATGATATAGGCGAAAAAGATTCGTTCGTGCCGGACCGCCTTGTCGAGATAGGCGCGGCCGGCGTCGGTCAATTGCGAGCGGTCGACCCCGGCAAGGTGACCGCGGAAGCGATCTCGTCCAGTCGAGCGGCCGGAAAGAAGCCATGCCGTGGACAGCACAAGGTCCAGCAAGGGAGAAAGCAGTGCTGCTACCGCGATCTGGGCAGGTGGGAGCTGTAAGGAATCTCCTGTAGGCCGCTTACCCGGAGCGAAGTTGTTGTGCAAAAGACGGAGATCGTTCAAGTGGACTCCGGCAAGAAACAGCAGGCCGCCAAGCCACACCACGACAAGGCCTATAGCTAGATACGTCATTCGTGGCTCGCGGTCCTTGCTTCGTGCGCACCCGCTCGCCGCAGCATCTGCGCCGTGGCTGGGCCGAGTTGATCGCCCGATGCTGATAAGCAGGTCCAGCACTGATGATTTCATAAGCATAGTTATTCCTGCCGGGTTTTCAATTCAGGAAGGGTATGATGGCAGAGCAAGAACGCAGGGTGCGATGGCCCGACGGGGCGTCCGTGACTGTGCCCGCTCCGTGGGGCAGAATCGGTGGGACATATTACTGGAATCCAGGTTCGCCCACCGCGCCTCATCTGACGCTCACCCGAGCCTTCGGCGCGCCTGGAATCGGACTAAATACGGTTTTCTTGAGGAACGGCATGACATCGGAGGACACGCTCGGGTATGGCATGAGCGGAAACGATACTTCCGTCGGTGACGCTCAATGGCACCATTCCCGATGACGGCGGGCTCATTCCCAAACCGTGGAAAGCCAGGGTAACCTCTGTCGAGGCGGGGATAGGAACGCCAAATGCGGCATCGGCAACCAGCACCTTCACGCCTCAACAAGTTGCCGATTTCCTGGCCAAGCACATTATCGGGCCT
>Ga0187815_10000203_pt1 | contig 30190 bp, 23 predicted proteins | sample NC_S_5_FD_132962 | JGI IMG/M metagenome (GOLD analysis project Ga0187815, IMG submission 132962) | Wetland sediment microbial communities from Neuse River Estuary, North Carolina, USA - ASW-S_5 | ecosystem: Environmental > Aquatic > Freshwater > Wetlands > Sediment | place: USA: North Carolina... | reverse complement strand
CAGCGGTTCAGTTCTCGGCTACGCATGGGTGGCTCCAAGGCCCGAACCCTTCGGACGTGCTGCCACCATGCCCTCAGCCTCGCTCATGGCCTGAGACATCACTACTCAATACGAACAGCGCCTTTGGGTATCGGTGCCGACGCCAACTGCGATGGCGGCCGGCAGCAGGCCCAGCGCGGCGACGAGCGCGGTCATCATGATCGGGCGCAGGCGCAGCACCGCACCCTCGCGGATGGCTTCGTCGATCGGCATGCCGCTCAAGCGCAATTCGTTGACGTAGGAGATATAGACCACGGCGGTCTGCACCGATACGCCGAACAAGGCCAGGAAGCCGATGCCGGATGAAACGGAAAACGGCGTGTGCGTGATCCAGAGCGCGACGATGCCGCCGACCGGCGCCGACAGCAGCACGCCGATGTAGCGTGAATAGTTTTCGCGATAGATGAAGGACGCGCCGTTCTCGACCTTGATGCTGGCGAGTTCCCTCAACGGGATCTCCTGAACCCGGCGAGAGATGAGTCCCACGCCACCCCTCATGGTTCGGCTCTGAACGACGGCGCCGTGCGTCATCGCGTGGATGCAGCGCGCACGGTGGACAGTTCAGGGTCGGATCATGCAGTGCAGGCTTCTGGTGCAAGCTGCCGCAGGCACCTCGGACCAGCACAAGCCACCGAAGATATTCTGTGGCGGCAGGCGCGGCAACGATGAATTTTCTTGCGCCGGGGACACGCGAGTCGGCCGCTTCGCCAACCATGACGAACGCCACTTCCGCCACCTTCCGCCTTGGTTGTAACGCGCGATCGATCGACCCCGAAGCCGCCGGGCCCTTGTGTGTTGTGCCCATTTCCGCATCGATCCGGATCGCGAACGACAAGACGGTCTCCCCTCGCGGGACCAGAATGGGGCGGGGCATCGGGTGTGGAGGAACCATGCACAGCGCGGGCGACATGACGGGGCCGGACACCGGCATGTGCGGGACGGGGCATAACTCCTTGGCCGATCCGCCCCGGCGGCGCTTCCTGGCCTGGAGCGCCCTGGCCGTGGCCGCGGGGATGTTCGACTTCCCGCGGCTGGCGAGCGCGTCGCAATCCGGGCGCTGCACGGCCGTGCCGCTGGACGCGGTGCGCCTCGCGCCGTCGATCTTCCTGGACGCGCTTGAGGTCAACCGCCGCTACCTGATGGAGCTGAGCGCCGACCGCCTGCTGCACAACTTCCGGGAATACGCCGGGCTGCCGCCGAAGGCACCCGCCTACGGCGGCTGGGAGGCGGACACCATCGCCGGGCATACGCTGGGCCATTACCTCAGCGCGCTGTCCAAGCTGCATGCCCAGACCGGCGACGCCGCCGCGCGAGCGCGCGCGGATTACATCGTTGCGGAGCTGGCGCGCTGCCAGGCCGCGGGCGGCGACGGCTACGTGGGCGGGCTCACCCGGCGCGACGCCGGCGGCAAGCTGGAGAGCGGGCGCAAGGTTTTCGAGGAGCTGCACACCGGCCGCATCGAGGCGGCGCGGTTCCGCCTCAACGGCTCCTGGTCGCCGCTGTATACGGTGCACAAGATGCTGGCGGGCCTGCTGGATGCCCAGCGCCATTGCGGCAGCGAAAAAGCACTGCAGGTGGCGCTGGGCATGGGCGAATACCTGGAGCGCTGCCTCGCTCCGCTCGACGCGGCCCGGATGCAGGAAGTGATGCGCTGCGAGTTCGGCGGCATCAACGAGTCCTTCGCGGAGATGCATGTGCGCACGGGCGACGCGCGCTGGCTGCGCCTGGCCCGGCGCTTCCACGACCACACCCTGCTCGACCCGCTGGCCGCGGCGCACGACGACCTGCCGCATCGCCACGCGAACGCCACGATCCCGCAGCTGGTCGGCGTGGCGCGCGTCTACGAAACGGCCGGCGATGCAGCGGACGCCGCCGCGGCGCGCTACTTCTGGGAAACCGTCACCGCGCACTACAGCTATGCGATCGGCGGCGACGGCGACCGCGAGTACTTCCAGCAGCCGGACACCGTCGCCGAGTACCTCACCGAGCAGACCTGCGAGCATTGCGCCAGCTACAACATGCTCAAGCTCACCCGGCACGTCTACCAGTGGGCGCCGCAGGCGCGCTATTTCGACTATTACGAGCGCACCCTGCACAACCACATCATGGCCCAGCAGCATCCGCGCAGCGGCATGTTCACCTATATGACGCCGACCATCAGCGGCGCGGCGCGCGAATACTCCACGCCCGACGATTCGTTCTGGTGCTGCGTCGGCACCGGCATGGAAAGCCACGCCCAGTTCGGCGACTCGATCTACTGGCACGACGCCGACACCTTGTACGTCAACCTGTACATCCCCTCGACGCTGGACTGGCGCGAGCGCGGGCTGCAGCTGGAGCAGCGTGGCGGCATGCCGCTGCAGGGCAACGTGAGCATCGTGCTGCGACAGGTGGGCGCCGCAGCGCCGCGGCGGCTGGCCCTGCGCATTCCCGGCTGGGCGGGTGGCGAATGGTCGCTGCGCTGCAACGGCCAGCGCGTGCATCCGCGCATGGTCGACGGCTATGCCGTCGTCGAACGCCGCTGGCGCAGCGGCGACACGATCGAGCTCGCGCTGCCCATGGGCCTGCGTCTGGAAAGCGCGCCCGGCGACCGCCAGACCGTCGCGGTGCTGCGCGGTCCGCTGGTGCTGGCCGCGGACCTCGGGCCGGCGGACCGGCCCTACGACCAGCCGTCGCCGGCCCTGGTGGCCGACGGTGCGCCCTTGGGCAGCTTCCGCGCCGAGGCCGCCACTGCGCAGTACGTCACCGATGCCACGCGTCCGAGCGGATTGCGCTTCACGCCGTTCTACAGCCAGTACGACCGCCGCAGCGCGATGTACTTCAAGCGCATGGACGACGCTGGCTGGCAACGCGAACTGGCGCGCCGCGCCGAGCTGCAGGCCGCGGACCGGCGTCTGGCGAAAACCTCCGTCGACATGATCGGCTTCGGCGACGAGGCATCGGAGAAGGTGCACGGGCTCAGCAGCGCGGTTTCCTTCGCCGGCGCCTATCGCCGGCAAGCCTGCCGCGACGTGCGCGGAACCGGCTACATCGCCTTCGCGATGGCGAACGATCCCGGCACGCCGCTGAGCCTGCGCCTGCGCTGCTGGGGCAGCGACACGGGGCGCTTCCGCATCCTGGTCGATGGCCAACTGGCCGCCGAGGTCTTGCACAAGACTGCCGACACGCCGGCATTCGTCGATCGCGACTATCCGCTGCCGCCGAAGCTCACCATCGGCAAGGTGTTGCACATCCGCATCGAGCCTGAGCATGGCGATACCGCCGGCCCCTGGTTCGGCGGCTGGCTGATCCGCACCGGATCGCTGCCGGCGGACACCGCCGCCTGACGGCGGGAGCGACGCGCATCCGGCGGATCAGGCCAGCCGCGCCTCGATGCGGACGCGTCCGCCGGCCTGGTCCGGTAGGCGGAAGCGGTCGCCGTGGCGGCCCTCGGGGGACGCCGGCCGGCCGCCGATGGTCGCTTCGCGCCAGCGCTTTCCCGGAGGCAGGCGCAGGCTGATCCAGGCAGCTCCTGGGGCGCGGCGCGGCATATCCACATGGCCGTCCAGACGGCCGTTCGCGGCGTCCATGCGCAGCGCGAAACCCACGCTGCCCCAGCGCGTGGGCAGGCTTTTGCAGGAGACGGGCTGGCCGCCGTGCAGCCAGGCATGCGGCAGGGCTCGCGCGAGATACAGCGCGTGCCCCGCGCTGTCTTCGCTGGCCAGCATCCAGCGCAACAGCAGGGGCACGGTCATCTGCGCGGGCATGCAGAACAGCGGCATGCCGCCGTCGAGCCCGGTGACCTCGCCGGCGGTCCAGCTGCCCGGCGTGTGCACGTGATGGCGGTGCGCGTAAAGGAACAGCAGGTACTCGTCGATGCGGTCCAGCCGCAGCAGCTGCTGCGCGTAGCCGTAGGAGATGAAGCCGAGCAGGTCGCGCGCATGCGGATCGACCGGCCCGATGTTGGCCACCACGCCGATGCTGGTGGCGCCGTGGCCGCGCATGCAGTCGATCACCAGGTTGGCGAGCTCGTCGGGCAGCACGTCGGCCTGCAGCAGTTCCGCGTAGGCGCGGTGCGGCCATTGCTGCTCGCTGGGTTTCTGCTGGGCCAGCGATTCGCGGAAGGTGAGCGTCACGCCCGGCAGCGGGCCGACGTAGGGCGGCTTCGCGTCGTGGCGCACGTTGGCGCGCAGCGTGCGTTCGACCTGCGTGCGCAGCATGCCGGCGCGGCGCTGCCAGTCCGCGGCCAGCGCGCGCGCGTCGGGCGCCAGTGCGGGCCAGGCCGCGGCCAGGTCGGCCAGCCCGCGCGCCGCCATGGCGCTGTTGGCGTAGTAGGGCTTCCACCACAGGCTCGGGTCGGGGAACAGGCAGGCGTCGGATTCGTTCCAGCCGTGGATCAGCCCGTACCCGGGCGCGTGCGCGGGCAGCGCCAGGCTTTCGTCGTGCAGCTGCGCCAGCAGCGCAGCGGTCGCCTCGATCTTGCCGCGGTGCCTGAGCAGCAGGGCGCGGTCGCTGGTGTAGGCGAGGTAGCGCGCCAGCAGGGAAAGCGTGAGGCCGTACTGGCCGGTCTCCGGGCCGCGCATGTTGACCAGGCCGTCGGGCTGCACGAAGTCGGTGAAGTACTCGTCCAGCACCGCGGCGGCCTGTTCGTGGCGGCCCCATTCCAGGTTGGCGTACAGCGAGCTGGTGAAAGTGTCCTGGAAACCGTCGTACTCGTTGCCGTAATAGTCGCGATCCACCGCGCCGTACTTCGGATAGGTGCCGCCGGGGCGCACCACCAGCTCGCGCGCGAAGGCGAAGCGCGTCATGTCGCTCCAGCCCGCTGCGGGCAGCTCGGCCTGCGCGGTGCCAGCCAGCTCGGTCTGCCAGGCATCGTGGAAGCGCAGCAGGGCGGCGTAGAACGCGCCGGCCGCGGGCGGTTCGCGGCGCGGCGGATAGCTGGGGTAGCTGTGGCCGTAGACCACCTTGCCCATGCGGCCGTGTTCGACCAGGGCGGTGCGATGCCAGGTCTGCACCACGAAACGGTCGTCAGCGTCGACGTCGGCGAACACCAGCACGTCGTACCAGCGGCCCTCGTCCAGCGGCACCACCTTGTGCACCGCCGGCAGCCAGCCGCCGAGCAGGCCTTCGCGCCGGCGCGCCACCTTGTTCGCGTCATGCAGGTCGGCGAAGACCTGATCCGCGTGGTAGGTGCGCGTGCCGCCCGAGGTGTACACCGGCATGGTGTCGGCGCACTGGCGGGTGCCAACGAAGCTGGTCCAGGGCAGGCGGCCGTAGTAGTCCGAGGGATCGAGCCGCGAAGCCACCGGCGGTGAGGCCAGGCGCACCTGCGCCTCGTCCGGCTCGCCGCCGCGCAGCAGGTGATCGGCCAGCAGGTCGGCGTCGGCCAGGGCAATGTCGGCCAGTTTCATCCCGAAATACGGCGTCGCCGCGTCGCTGTAGGCCGGCTCGGTGCGCTTGGCCAGCACGCAGGCCTGCTCGCCGCAGACCAGGCTCAGCGCGCCGTCCGGATGGCTGAGGTCCTCCAGCACCTGCCAGTCCTGGCCGGGCAATCTGAATTGCGCGACCGCCTGCTGCCCCTGCAGCTGCGCCGCACTTTTCGGAATACGCACGGGCGGCGGCACGGGCCGCGCCGGCTGGGCGCGCGGCGATGCGCCGGCCGGTGCGGAACGTGCGGCAGCCAGGCCGACGGCGGCGGTGGTGGCCATGCGTTGCAGGAAACGGCGACGATCCATGGTGGTGGCTCCTGCGGACGGCCCGCCATCCGCGCGTCGAGAGGTTTGCTTCGTCCAGCCGGGTGTTCAGTCGGCGTCGCTGCCCAGGTCCAGCCGGTGCGCAGGCAGGCCGCTGCGCGCGCCCCAGTGGTAGATGACGAGTCCGACCAGGGCGACCACCAGCGAGTCCCAAGGTTGGGCCAGGCTGCCGCGGCCACCGAAGCTGCCCAGCCAGGACAGCGCGATCAGCAGCGCGTAGTAGACGACCAGCCACCACGCGGCAGGGACCTCGTGGCGCAGCCGCGCCCGCCCGGCCGCCGTCGGCAGGCGGTACAGCACGTAGACCGCGAACAGCGCGATCTGCAGCCCGAGCAGCCAGGACACGGTCTGCCAGCTCGACCAGTACACGATCAAGGTGGCGACGATGAAGGACAGCGGGCCGAGCAGGCCGATCGCGCGCACCCGGAACGGCCGCTCCAGCTGCGGCGCGTTGCGGCGCAGCGCGGCCACGGTGATCGGCGCCATCGCATAGCTCAGCACCAGGGCCGCCGAGACCACGTTGATCATCGCCTGCCAGGAGGGGAACGGCAGCGTCCAGAACACCGACATCGCGAAGCTCAGCCATAGCGCTGCGCGCGGAATGCCCGAGCGCTCGTCGATGCGGGCGAAGCGCGGGAAGAAGGCGCCGCTGCGCGCCCAGGCGTACACCACGCGCGGCGTGGCGTTCATGTAGATGTTGCCGGTGCCGCTGGGCGAGATCACCGCATCGCAGACCACCAGGGTGGCCAGCCAGCCGATGCCGAGCGTCAGCGCGATGTCGTGGTAGGGCAGCGCGAACAGCGTGCCCATATCGTTCCAGCCGTGCGCCAGCAGCGGCGCGGGAATGCTGCCGAGGAAGGCCAGCTGCAGCAGCAGGTAGATCGCGGTGGACAGCAGGACCGACAGGATCAGCGCGATCGGGATGGTGCGCTGCGGGTTGCGCACCTCGCTGGCCACCGAGACGATCGGCGTCAGCCCGAGGTAGGCGAAGATCACGCCGCCGGCCGAGACTGCGCGCTCCACGCCGCCGAAGCCGTGCGGCGCGACGCCGTGCAGGTACATGTTCTGCGGCTGGTAATGCGTCAGCAGCACCACGATCACCAGCAGCGGCACCAGGAACTTGAAGATGCTGATTAGGTTGTTGGCCTTGGCGAAGGTCTTCACGCTGAAATAGTTCAGCAGGAAGAACACCCCCAGCAGGGCCATCTGCACGAACCAGCCGAGCACGGTGGGGTTGCCGGCGGCGTCGCGGCTGAGCGCGGGGAACCAGGCCGCGGCATATTGCCGGCAGGCCACGGTCTCGATCGCGATCAGGCTGGAGAACGCGATCAGGGTGACGAAGGCCATCAGCGAACCGAGCAGCACGCCGTGCGAGTACTCCGGGTAGCGCACCACGCCGCCTGCGCGCGGCAGCGCCGCGCCGAGCTCGCAGTAGACCAGCCCGAGCAGCAGCACGGCGGCGCCGCCGATCAGCCACGACACGATGCCGGCGGGGCCGGCGATGGCGGCCACGTGGCTGGCCGAGAACAGCCAGCCGGAGCCGAAGATGGCGCCCAGCCCGATGAAGGTCAGGTCAGTGAGGCTGAGTTCCCGGTGGAAGTGTCCGCTGGCTGGCATGGGCGACGGTCCGGTGGTGGTGGGGTCAATGCGAGGCGCAGCGGCAGTCCTTGCCGTCGGCATAAGGCGACTTGCCGCCGTCGGCAATGAAGCGGTCGATGCGCGCGTTGAGCACTGGCAGGGGCACCGAGCCGGTGGACAGCACCGCGTCATGGAAGGCGCGGATGTCGAACTTCGTCCCCAGCGCCCGCTCGGCCTTCGCCCGATCGTCGCGGATGGCCATTTCCCCGAGGTAGTAGGAAAGCGCTTGGCCCGGCCATGCGATGTAGCGGTCCACTTCGGTCTCGATTTCGTGATTGGCGAGGGCGGTGTTCTCGCGCAGGTAGTCCTGCGCCTGCTTGCGCGTCCAGCCCATCGCGTGGATGCCGGTGTCCACCACTAGACGCGCCGCGCGCCAGGCCTGGTAGCTCAGGTAGCCGAAATGATCGTACGGGGTCTTGTAGATGCCCATCTCCTGGCCCAGGTACTCGCAGTACAGCGCCCAGCCTTCGCCGTAGGCGGAGATGTAGCTGCTGCGGCGGAAGTCGGGCAGCCCGGTGAACTCGGCCGCCAGCGGCATCTGCAGCGCGTGTCCCGGCGAGGACTCGTGCAGGGTCAGCGCCGGCAGCGAGTACAGCGGCCGCGCCGGCAGGTCGTAGGTGTTGACCAGGTAGATGCCGGGGCCGCCGCGGCCGCCGGTGTAGAACGGCGCCAGGTCCGCCGGCACCGGCTTGATCGCGAAGCGCTCGCGCGGCAGGCGGCCGATGTACTGGCCGACCACGCCGTCCACTTCCTTGGCGATCCAGGCGGCGTCCATCAGCAGCTCTTTCGGCGTCTTCGCGTAGAAGCGCGGATCGGTGCGCAGGAAGTGCAGGAAGTCGGCGAAGCTGCCCTTGAAGCCGGTCTGCTTGATGGTGTCGAGCATCTCCTGGTGGATGCGCGCCATTTCCTTGAGCCCCAGCGCGTGGATCTGCTGCGGGCTCATGTCCAGCGTGGTGTATTCGTTGATCTGCGACCGGTAGAAGGCCTTGCCGTCGGGCAGGGCGTAGGCGTCGATCGAGTCGCGCGCCTGTTTTGCGTACACGTCGCGCATGAAGTGCAGCAGCTTCGTATAGGCCGGGATCACGTCGGTGGCGATTTCCTTCAGCGCCTGCGCCCGCAACGCCGCTTGTTCCGCGGCCGGGATGCTGTCCGGCAGCTGCTTGAACGGCGTGTAGAACAGGTTCGCCTCGCCCTGGGCCGCGGCGATCCCGGCGATGTAGGCGTCGCGCCCCTGCAGGATCACCTTGGGCTGGCTGAAGCCGCGCGCCAGGCCCAGGCGCATGTTGGCGATCTGCTCGTCGAAGTAGCGCGGGATGTCGCCGAGCTGGCTGAGGTAGTCGCGGTAGCCCTGCAGGCTCCGGATGTGGCTGCGCGCGGTGAAACCCAGGTCGCTCCAGAACGCCGTGTCGCTGTTGAACGGCATTTCCCAGGTGCGGAAATTCTGGTCAGCGAGCAGGCTGCGGATCTGGTAGGCGTAGACGTCGTAGTCGACCTGGTGCTCCGGCGCGAGCCGGTCGCGCGGGATCGCAGCGAGCCGGTCCGACACCTGCTGCCAGCAGGCCTGCCGCTTGGCCTGGGTGGCCGCATCGACGTGCGGCAGGTGCGGCGCGGGGTCGCCGGGGTGCGAGTCCTCGTCGGCGGTGAACTGCTCCTGCCGCCACGTCCATTCCTGCGTGTAGAGCGCCTTGAAGGCGGCATCCGGCGTGCTGACCGCATGGGCCGGCACGGCGGCGGCGAGGCCGGCGGCGCAGGCAAGGCCGAGCAGCGGCATGGGCATGGCGGGCTTCTCTCAGGTGGCGAAGGGCTGGTCGATGGCCGGCGAAGGCGGGGTGAACCAGGCCGCGCCGTCGTCGGTCACGTGGAAATGGTCTTCGAGGCGTATGCCGAAACGGCCGGGCACCACGATCATCGGCTCGTCGCTGCAGCACATGCCCGGTTGCAGCGGCGTAGCGTCGCCGCGCACCAGGTAGGGCGCCTCGTGGATGGCCAGGCCGCAGCCGTGGCCGGTGCGGTGCGGCAGGCCGGGCAGCCGGTAGTCGGGACCGAGCCCGGCCGCTTCCAGCACGGCGCGCGCCGCGCGGTCGACGGACTCGCAGGCCACGCCCGGCCGCACGGCGTCGAATGCCGCCTGCTGCGCCGCGCGTTCCAGGTCCCAGATGCGCTGCTGGTCGTCGTCGGCGCGGCCGAACACGTAGCTGCGCGTGATGTCCGAGTGGTAGCCCTGCACGGTGCAGCCGGTGTCGATCAGCACCAGGTCTCGCTCGCGCAGCTGCTGCACGCCGGGGATGCCGTGCGGGTAGGCGGTGGCCTCGCCGAACTGCACGATGCAGAAGGTGGAACCGTTGTCGGCGCCCAGCGCGCGATGCGCCGCGTCGATGAAACGCACCAGGGTGTCGGTACCGATGCCCTCGTGCAGCATGGCGGCGGCGCGCCGCTGCACTTCCAGCGTCATCGCGGTGGCCTGCTTCATCAGGGCCAGCTCGGCCGGCGACTTGCAGCGCCGGCAAGCGTCGATGATCGCGGTGGCATCGATCGGTTCGCACCCGTCCAGCGCCTGCCGCAGCCGCGCGGCCATGCCGTAGGGCGCCTGCGGATCCAGCGCCAGCGTCGACGCGCCGCGCTCGCGCAGGGCGGCGGCGACGAGGGCGTGCGGATCCTCGTGTTCCTCCCACGCGAGCACCGCGGCGGGCACCTTGAGCGCATGGGCCAGCGAGCCGGTTTCGAAGGCGGGGCAGATCACCAGCGGCTCGCCGCGCAGCGGCAGCAGCATCGCCACCATCCGCTCGCTCGCTCCCCAGGCGATGCCGCTGAAGTAGCGCAGCGACGTGCCCGCCGTGACCAGCAGGGCGTCCGCACCGCCGGCGTGCAGCAGGCGCCGGGCCTGCTCGTGGCGTTGCGCGTATTCGCCCGCATCGATCGGCGCGGCCGCCGCCGCCCAGGGCTCCAGGCCGTCCATTGCGCGGGCCGGGTCCAGCCCGCCGATCTGGCCGCTCATGCGGACCCCAGGTCGGCGTCGCTCCAGCGGCCGTCGACCAGGCGGAACACGCCGCCGGGATTGCGGTCGCGCAGCTCGGGCGGCAGCAGCGGATCGGGCACCTGGTCGTAGCAGTGCAGCGCGGCGAAGCGGTGGATCGCCGCCGGCATGCCGACGGCGGTGAAGCCCGGGTGGCCGGTGCTCGGATAAGGGCCGCCATGGTTCATGGCTGCGCTCACCGCCACCCCGGTAGGCATCTTGTTGCCGATCAGGCGGCCGACCCGCGGGCGTAGCGCCGCCGCCACGCGCCGCCAGGCCTCGTCGTCGCGGCCGTCGCCGGCGCGATAGATCGTGCCGGTGAGGTTGCCTTCGAAGGCGGCGGCCAGCGTGGCCATGCTGTCCACGCCGTCGGCGCGCACCAGCAGGCTGACCGGGCCGAAGGCTTCCGTCTGCAGCGCGGCCGGGTTGCCGAGAAACGCCGCGGCGTCGACCTCGAACAGGGTCGGCGGGTAGCGATAGCCCGCACCGTCGCCGCGCCGGCCGCCGGCCAGGCAGCGCGCACCGGCGGCGCGCAAGGCGTCGACGCTTTGCGCCAGGTGATCGAGCACGCCGCGCGAGAACAGCACGCCGGCCGGCGCCGCGGCGAAGCGTTCGCGCGCGGCCTCGACGAAGGCGTTGCCCTCCGCGCCGGCGGGCACGATCACCACGCCGGGGTTGGTGCAGAACTGGCCGCTGCCCATGGTGCAGGAGGTGAAGAATTCCTCCTCCAGCGCCGCGCCGCGCTCGGCCAGCGCGCCCGGCAGCAGGAACACCGGATTCACGCTGGACAGTTCCAAGTAGGCCGGAATGCCGGCGCGGTCGGCCGCGCCCTTGATCGCCAGCCCCGCGGCGCGGCTGCCGGTGAAGCCGATCCCGCCGAGGCGGCCATCGCCGCACAGGCGCAGGCCGAGCACGCTGTCGAAGTGGTACAGCATCTGTACCGCGGCGGCCGGCAGGCCGCTGGCGAGCAGCGCGGCGTGGGCGATCTCGGCGAGGCGCCGGCTGGTGTGCGGGTGCGAGGGATGCGCCTTGGCGATCACCGGGTTGCGCGCGGCGATCGCCGAGGCGAAATCGCTGCCCGCGATGGCGTTGAAGGCATACGGGAAATTGTTCGGCCCGAACACCAGCACCGGCTTGTGCAGCGGGGCCAGGTGCGCGCGCAGGCCGGCGGCGGTGTCGATCACCGGCTGCGTCCAGCTGCAGCTGCGCACCGCTGCGGCGGCCTGGCGCAGCTGGCCGCTGGTGCGCGGCAATTCGACCTTGGCCAGGCGGGTTTCCTGCGGCAGGGCGGTCTCCGCATGGGCGAGCGCGGCCAGCTCCGCATTCGCCGCGTCGATGCCGTCGGCATAGGCGCCGAGGAAGGCGGCGATGCGTTCGGGCGCGGTCGCCGCCAGCTCCGCCGCGACTGCGCTGGCAGCGGCCAGGGCGGCTTCGACGTCGGCAGGGCCGGACACCGGGAAGTCGCCGTCGATGGCGTCGCCGGTGGCCGGGTTGCAGGCGTGGAAACTGCCGGTGGCGTCGCTGGCCTGGCGCCAGCCGCCGGCAATCAGGACAGGGGCCGTGCGTGACATGTTCAGAGCTCCGGGCGATGGGCGAGGGCGTGCTCGATAACGCGCAGCGCCGCCTCGCGTTCGGCGCCGGCGACGGGCAGGCGCGGTGCGCGCACCTGCTCGCTGCCCATGCCTACCTGGGCCTGCACCAGCTTGATCAGCTGCACGAAGGTGGGCACGGTATCCAGCCGCAGCAGCGGCAGGAACCACTTGTATAGCGCCATCGCGGCGTCGGCGCCGCCCGTGGTGGCCAGCTGGTAAAGGCGCACGGATTCCTGCGGAAATGCGTTCACCAGGCCGGCGATCCAGCCGGTGGCGCCCATCGCGGCGCCTTCGACGATGGCATCATCCATGCCTACAAGCAGGTTCAGGCGATCGCCCAGCAGGGCGCGCAGGGCGGCGAAGCGGCGCACGTCGCCGGAGGATTCCTTGATCGCCTGCAGATGCGGATACGCAGCCGCGAGTTCGGCCACCTGCTCGGGCTGGAAGTCGGTCTTGTAGGCCACCGGGTTGTTGTAGAGCATGCACGGCAGCTCGGTGGCCTCGATGATGGCGCGCACGTGCGCACCCATCTCGCGCCAGTCGGTGGAATACACGTAGGGCGGCAGCACCATCAGGCCGCCGCAGCCGGCCTGGGCGGCGGCCTTGGCCAGGCGCACCGCCTCGGCGGTGGACAGCGCGGCGATGCCGGCGATCACCGGCGCGCGGCCGGCCAGCGCCTCGACCAGGGTGCGCACGATCGCCAGCTTTTCCTCGAAGCCCAGCGTTGCCGCCTCGCCCAGCGAGCCCAGTGGCACGATGCCGGTGCAACCGGCGTCGATCATCCACTTGGCATGGCGTCCAAGGAAGGCGTGGTCGACGGCGTCGTCGGCGGTGAACGGCGTGGTGATGGCGGGGATGACGCCGCGCCAGAACGAAGCATTGCTCATGGTTGGACTCCTGGGGATTCAAAGGATTCGGAAAGCGCGGCCAGCGTCGCCAGCCGCGCGGGGAACAGGGGAGGGCGGCCGCCGCCGCGCGGGAAGCGGCCGAGCTCGGCCAGCACCGCGCCGCAGATGCGGCCCTGGCAGGCGCCCATGCCGCAGCGCGTGGCCAGCTTGGCGGCGCGGGCATCGGTGTAGCCGTCGAGGGCGGCCAGCGGCACGTCCTCGCAGCGGCAGATCAAGGTGTCGGGTTCGGCCAGCCGGCGCACCCGCGGCTGCAGCGCGAAGGCCTGCGCCAGCGCCGCGGCGAAGCGGCGTGCACGGTCGCGGCGACGGAGCAGTGCCTGCGCCCGCTGCGGCTGGCCGCAGGCGACGTGGGCGGCGATCACGCCTTCCAGCCAGGCGCTGCGCAGGCCGCCGATGCCGCAGGCCTCGCCGACCGCATAAACGCCGTCGACGCTGCTGCGTTGCCAGGCATCCACGCGCACCCGCTGGTGCGCACCGTGGGGTTCCAGCGCACAGCCGAGCAGGGCCGCCAGCTCCACGTTCGGCAGCAGCCCGAAACCGACGCCGAGCAGGTCGCAGTCGATGCGGCGGCGCAGGCCGTCGGCGTCTTCCAGCTCGACGCCTTCCAGTGCATCGCGGCCATGGGCGGCCACCACGCAGTGGCCGTCGAAGCGCGGCACGCCGGCGAGTTGCGCCTGCAACTGCAGCGCCTGCGCGGCGCGTGCCGGCCAGCGCCACAGCCCGCGCGCGAAACGCATCACCTGCGCACGCGGCGCCTGCTCGACGATGCCGAGCAGCTGCGCGCCGTGCTTGCGCAAGGTCGCCGCCGCCGCGAGCAGCAGCGGGCCGCTGCCGGCGACCAGCACCCGCTTGCCGGCCACCGGCAAGCCTTGCTTGGCGAGTGCCTGCAGGCCGCCGGCGCCGCTGACGCCGGGCAATGTCCAGCCCGGAAACGGCAGCAGCAGTTCGCGTGCGCCGGTGGCGAGGATCAGCGCATCGTGGCCGGCGTCGAAGGCGTCGCCGCCGCGCTCCAGGCGCAGCGTGCCGCGCTCTGCGTCGACCACCTGGGCGCCGGTGAGCAGTTCGACGCCGGCGGCGGCGCGGGCGATGGCGCGCCGTGCCGCGCGCGGCGCACCGTAGGCAACGTCGTGCCGCCAGACTTGGCCGCCGGGCAGCGGCTGCATGTCGACCAGGCCGACCCGCTTGCCGTAGGTGGCTGCGATGCAGGCGGCAGCCAGGCCGCCAGGGCCGGCGCCCACCACCAGCACTTCATAGTGGCGACGCTCAAGCATCTGTCACCACCTCCATGCCTTCGCGCACCACGGCCAGGCAGGCGCGCTGCTGCGCCACGCCGTCGATGCGCACGCGGCATTCGAAGCACACGCCCATGCCGCAAAACGGCGCTCGCGGCTGGCCGCTGCAGGAGCGCCGCGGGCCGGAACGCACGTAGGCCACGGCCGCAGCCACGCTGGTGCCTGCATCCACCTGCAGCGGCGTGCCGTCGATGCGCAGCGTCACCCGGTTCATGCCATCACCCGCGCCGGTGCGTAGGGCGTGGGGTCGATCGCCGGCGTGCGCCCGAGGATCAGGTCGACCAGCAGGTGGGCGCTGCCCAGCGCGGTGGTGACGCCCAGGCCTTCGTGGCCGGCGGCGACCCACAGGCGCCCACTGTCGCCGACCGCGCCGAGGTACGGGCGGCCGTCGACGCTGGTGGGGCGCTGGCCGGTCCACACACGCAGCGCCTGCAGCTCGCGCAGGGCCGGCATGAAATGGAAGGCGCGCGCCAGCATGCGGCGCAGCAGCGGCCGCGACACGCCGTCGTCGTCCGTGTCGAACTCGCGCGAGGAACCGATCAGGATCTGTCCGGTCGGCCGCGGCTGCACGTTGAAGGCCACGCTGCTGCTGTCGCTGCCGTGCGCGCTGGCGGCATAGCCGAGCTCCAGCACCTGGTGGCGCAGCAGCCCGGGATAGCGGTCGGTGATCACCAGGTGTCCCTTGCGTCCGCGCAGCGGCAGCTGCGGCAGCAGCGTCGGCGTGGCGCAGCCCGCAGCGACCAGCACCGGCCCGTGCAGGCGTTCGCCGTCGTCGAGCGTGGTGCCGTCGGCGTGCAGGGCGACCACGCGGCGGCCGGCGTACAGGCATGCGCCGCGCGCCTGCGCCTGAGCCAGCAGATGGCGGGCCATGCGCGGCGGATACACCACGGCCTCGGCCGGCACCAGCATGCCGCCGGCCAGGCCCGGCGCCAGCGCGGGTTCCGCTTCGTAGAGCGAAGTCGTGTCCAGCGCCTCGGCGTGGATGCCGACTGCGGCGAGCCGCCCGACGCGCTGGCCGATCGCCGCGCACTCGTCGTCGTTGCTCGCCACCCATAGCGTGCCGCAGCGGCTGAATTCGGCCGCGGGCAGGTTCGCGTAGTCGTCCCAATAGCGCAGCGAGTAGCGCGCCAGCGCCAGCTCCGCCGGATCGTCGTCCATCGCTACCAGATGCCCCATGGCCGCGGCGGTGGCGCCGCCGCCGATCGCCGCCGGTTCGACCACCGCCACTCGCAGCCCTTCGCCGGCGGCGGCTTCGGCGCAGGCGGTGCCGACGATGCCGGCGCCGACCACGATCAGGTCGTAGCAGGAACCGCTTGCGCTCATCGGATGCGGATGCCCCAGGCGAACGGGTCGTCGCCATCGATAAGCAACTGCGCCTGCGCGGTGATGTAGGCGCGGCCGCCGATGCGCGGCAGCACGCCGCGGGAGCCGGGGCGGTAGCTGGCCTCGAATGCGGTGCCCAGGATGCCTTCCTGGCGCCATACCTCGCCCGGCGCCAGCTTGCCGTCGGCGGCCAGGCAGGCCAGCTTCGCGCTGGTGCCGGTGCCGCAGGGCGAGCGGTCGTAGGCCATCCCCGGGCACAGCACGTAGTTGCGCGCCTGGGTGGTGTCATCGGGAGAGCAGGCGTTGACCTCGATGTGGTCGATCTCGGCGCCGTCCGCCCCGGTGATGCCGGCGCGCTCCAGCACATGGCGGATCGCCTCGGTGTAGGTGGTCAGTGCGCGCTCGTTGGCCAGCGCCAGCGGTACCGGCGTCTGCCCGGTGATGAAGAACCAGTTGCCGCCCCAGGCGACGTCGCCGGTCACCGTGCCGTAGCCCGGCACGTCGACGCCGACCGCCTTCAAGTGGCGGTGGCTTTCCACATTGTCGACGATCACGCTGCCATCGGCGCACAGCTCCACGCCCACCGTGCCAACCGGTGTTTCCAGGCGATGCCGGCCGGCCTCGATGCGGCCCAGGTGCGCCAGCGTGCGGATGACGCCGATGGTGCCGTGGCCGCACATGCCGAGGTAGCCGACGTTGTTGAAGAAGATCACCCCGGCGCAGGCGGCGGGATCCTGCGGCGCCTGCAGCAGCGCGCCCACCATGGTGTCCGAACCGCGCGGCTCACAGGCGATGGCGCTACGCCAGCGGTCGTGCTGCTCGCGGAAAATCCGCAGGCGCTCGGCCAGCGTGCCGGAGCCGAGGTCGGGGAATCCGCCGGTGACCACGCGGGTCGGTTCGCCGGCGGTATGCGAGTCGATGACGGATACGGTGTTCATGCGTCCATGCTGGCGCGGGCAGGGCCTGGCGTATAGATGGCCTTGCCGGCATCCGATGCGGAATTCTGCATAGTCAATCGTGCGGCCGCGGGTCGGCGCAATACGTCGAAAAGCGTGCTATTTTCGGTATATGTATTATAATTTCGCAGTCCGGTAACGAGACACGGAGGGGCGATGACGATGAAGATTTCAGCCGATGAACTGGAGCGCCTGTTCGATGCGCTGCCGGACGTGGTGTTCTTCGTCAAGGACGACGCCGGGCGCTATACACACGCCAACCTCACCCTGATCCGCCGGCTGGGCCTGAAGCGCCGCGACCAGGTCATCGGCCATACCGTCGACAGCTTGTTCCCCTCCAGCCTGGGTGGCTCCTACGCCATGCAGGATCGCCGCGTGCTGGCCGGCGAGATCATCGAGAACCAGCTGGAAGTGCATATCTTCCCGAACCGCGTCGCTGGCTGGTGCCTCACCTGCAAGCGACCGCTGGCGGGCCACGGGCAGGTGAGGGGCGTGATCGGCATTTCGCGCGACCTGGGCCAGCCCGATGGACGCCACCCGGTCTACGACCGCCTGCGCCGCGTGCTCGATTATCTGCAGGAGCACTACGCCGAACCGGTGCGCGTGCACACCATGGCCGAGCTGGCCAACCTCTCCGTGGCGCAGCTCGAACGGCATTTCAGGCGCGTGTTCCAGCTCACCCCGCAGCAATGGCTGACCAAGCTGCGCATCGAGGAAGCCATGCGCCTGCTGCACGGCGACGAGCGCATCGCCGGCATCGGCCTGGCCTGCGGCTTCGCCGACCAGAGCGCCTTCGCCCGCCAGTTCAAGGCCACCGTGGGCATGACGCCGCGCGATTACCGCAGCATGGCAAGCGGCCCCATTCAGCGTCTTCCTGCGAAAAGCGATGCCGAGGGCGTTGCCGGCTGACCCCGCAGTACGATGCGCGCGTGGATCAGCAGGGAGGCTTCCTGCACCACCACCACCACACTGATGCATTGCCGGACTTTGGGCACAGGCCCGACGGGCTCATGGCGGCGTAAAGTGGTTCCCTCTTTCGGACAGAGGACGGCTGGCATGAACAAGCATTTCGTGGGTTTGATTGCAGCATGTGCGGTGGCGACATCGTTCCTGGCCGCACCGGCCTTCGCGGCCATGAAGCAGGGCGACCGCGCGCCGAACTTCACCGCCGAAGCCAGCCTCGCCGGCAAGGACTTCAGCTTCTCGCTGAAGGACGCGCTGAAGAAAGGGCCGGTCGTGGTGTATTTCTATCCCTCGGCCTACACCGGCGGCTGCGACATCGAGGCGCATACCTTCGCCACGCAGAAAGACAAGTTCGACGCCGCCGGCGCCACCATCATCGGTGTCTCGGCCGACAGCATCCAGCGGCTCGACACCTTCTCGTCCGACCCGAACTACTGCGCCGGCAAGTTCCCGGTCGCTTCCGATGCCGGCGGCAAGATCGCCGCCTCGTACGGGCTCACGATGCAGGCGGCGCAATCTGGCCTGAAGGACGTACGCGGCGTGGCCATCGACCACGGCTTCATTCCCCGCACCACCTTCGTGATCGGCCGCGACGGCAAGATCATCACCGTGCTGTCCTCGGAAGCCGACCACCTGAATCCCGCGGATCACGTCAAGCGTTCCCTGACCATCGTGCAGAAGCTGCAGGCGGGCGCGCACGCGCCTTGAGCGTGCGCCGGCCGGAAGCGGATTACGGGCGCGGCGATTCGGTCCCGTTGTCGGGAACGTCGCTAGCGCCCGTTTCATGCCCACAGCGGCCGCCGCGATTGCAAGCCCAACCATGGGAATGGACATGATAGGTGGCGCTCGTCGGCCTCAAGTTTGCGTATTGGGAAGCGCGGAGCCGGGTTCCAGGGCATACGATCTGGCCGGATACGCCGGAGAGCTGCTCGCCCGCCTGGGGATCACGCTGGTCAGTGGCTGTGGCAGTCCCGCGACCCGTGTGGCGGCGCAACGTGCCCAGGCAGCCGGTGGCCTGGTTGTCAGCATCGTCACGAGCGCCGACATGCCGGACCGGGACTGGCCGGCGACGATCGTCATACCGTGTGGAATGGGCGACGCAAGGAATCTGATCATGGCGCTTGCCGGCGATGCATGCATCGTCATCGGAGGGCGCGCCGGCACCATCTCGGAAGCCTGTCTCGCCTGGCTTCATCACCGGCCACTGCTGCCCCTCGTGGGCTGCGGCGGCTGGTCCGATGAACTGCTCAAGAATCCGCCAGATGAAAGGCAGAATTCGCCCATCTTGCCCTGGGATTCGGTCGAATCGCTTGAGAGTCAGCTCGGGACGCTGGGTTTGATCAAACCTGGCATCAGCGTGCAGGCTGCTCAGTGAGTGGGCGCCAATGCTTCTTGGGAAATGGATGTGCCCTTGGTAAGGGCTGGCTGAACGTTGCATGTTCGCTTCCAGCCCGAAACAGACATTAGGTCATCGAAGGACACCTCTATAATCTTTCCGATTAGCCAAAATCGTTTGATACAGGAACATGGATTGATCACTGCCTATGAAAACATCAATCAACCAAGTCCTTTCAAGCTTGAAGCACTTGCCGAACCGATCTCCAGAGATGGCATTTGGAGAAGACGCCAGCGAGGCGTTCGCCGAGGTCGCGCCATACCGTGATGGCGCGGTGTATGTAAGCTATTACTCCGGCTCCAGCGAATGGGAGCGCCACCCCAGCGGCGACGAAGTTGTCATGGTGCTGGATGGAACAACCACCGTTGTCTTGCTGCGGAATGCCGAAGAGGAGCGGTTCTTCCTCGCCGAGCATGAGCTCGTAGTTGTACCCGCAGGTGTCTGGCACCGCTTTGAGGGGTCCGACCAGCTCAAGGTGATGACCATTACACCGCAGCCCACCGAGCACAGCCTTGAAACGCCGGCTGCTTAAGGCTCGCTATCGACCCGAAGCGGACATTGCCCTGTACCGAACAAACCTTCACAGACTCATGGATGGTCTCGCTCATGCCTTTGCTCAGTCCCATCGCTGAAAGCCACTTGGCCGATGTCCAGAAATACGCGTCCGACCCCAGGATCAGTGCGATGAGCTACGTGCCCGATCCCTATCCGGCCGATGGTGCCATCCGTTGGTATGAACATGTCGTGGATCGCATGGGCCAGGGAAAGGCCATGGTCTTCGCTGTAACCGAGGATCAAGTGTTCCGGGGAATCATGAGCATTAATGACATCAACCGTGAGCTGGGGCGCGCGAGCCTGGATTATTGGGTGGCCGCTCCTTTTCAGGGCCAGGGCATCGCCACCTCGGCCGTGGGGATCGTGAAGGAATATGCGCGGGTCGAGCTGAAGCTCAAGGCGCTGCTGAGCCATTGCCTGGTGGCAAACGTTGGTTCAGTACGGGTTTTGCAGCGGAACGGCTTCGTCGAGCGTGATCAAACGGTCATTACCGAGGGGAAGTTTGAAGGGCGGGCGCTGGGACGCTTCTCTTGTCATCTGGCCCTATCAACGCCGGAAGTCAAAGTATGAATCAATAGATACATTCTTATTGCGAAAGAGTCTGCTTTCGACCAAAGCGGACATTCAGCCGTGGGTTCCCCTCGTTGTTGCGGCCCCAGGGCGGTCACTTCGACATCAGTCCGGGTAGCGCAAGGCATCGCGTAGCAGCGTGAAGGCAGATGAAGTCTGACGCCTGCTCGGGTAGTAGAGGTGGTAACCCGGGAAGGAAGGGCACCAGTCCGCGAGTAAGCGGACCAGTCGGCCCTCCGTGATGTGCGTCTGCACCAGGTCCTCAGGCATGTAGGCCAGACCCAGTCCGTTGAGGGCGGCGTCCAGGCGCATGGCAATGTTGTTGAAAACGAGCTGACCCTCGACACGGACCTTGAGTTCTTCGCCCTTCTTTTCGAACTCCCATGGAAAGATGCCGCCATAGGTCGGCAGGCGGATGGTGATGCAGTTGTGACGGGTGAGGTCGCGCGGGGTTCTGGGGCGCGGATGCCGAGCGAGGTAGCCGGGAGAACCCACCACGGCCATCCGCACGTCCGGACCGATGCGTACAGCGATCATATCCTTGGCCACCTGCTCGCCGAGCCGGACGCCGGCGTCGTAGCCCTCGGCCACGATATCGGTCAAACCATAGTCCACGGTCACCTCGATATTGATGTCCGGATGGTCCGGCAGGATCTTCGCAAGCACCGGCTGCAGGACAGTGATCGCCGCATGTTCTCCGGCGGTTATGCGCAACCGGCCGGCGGGCTTGTCCCGAAAGTCGGCAAGCAAGGCTAGTTCAGTATCGATTTCCTCAAATCGCGGTGCGATCACCTGCAGCAGGTGTTCGCCTGCCTCCGTGGCGGAAACGCTTCGGGTCGTACGCGCCAGGAGCCGAACACCCAGCCGCTCTTCCAGGTTCCTCATGGCCCGGCTGAGGGCCGGTTGCGATATGCCGAGCTTCGCTGCCGCCCGGGTAAAGCTGCGCTCCCGTGCTACCACCGAAAAGATTGCGAGTTGGTCGTAGCGTTCGATCGACATTTATCCGCTCCGGTTATCAAACCTTTCCGATTGTGCCATCTAGTGCCAGCAATCGTTCGGACTTAGATTGAGTGCATGGAGGACATCATGAAGACACGCAAACTCGGCAGCGGCAATTTGGAAGTCTCCGCCTTGGGGCTCGGATGCATGGGCATGAGTTCCGCCTATGGTCCGGCGGCAGACAAGCAGGACATGATTTCCCTGATCCGCGCCGCCCACGAACAGGGCGTCACGTTTTTCGATACGGCCGAAGCCTATGGGCCGTTCGTCAACGAAGAACTGGTCGGCGAAGCGCTCGCGCCGATTCGCGACGAGGTCGTGATCTCGACCAAGTTCGGTTTTGACATCAACCCGCAGACCGGGAAACGCGGTAGCGGTACCAACAGTCGTCCCGAACACATAAAGATCGCGGTAGAAGGCTGCCTCAAGCGCTTACGCACCGACCGCATCGACCTGCTGTTCCAGCACCGCGTCGATCCCGAGGTGCCTATCGAAGACGTCGCCGGCACGATCAAGGCGCTCATCGCCGAAGGCAAGGTGAAGCATTACGGCCTGTCGGAGGCGGGCCTGCAGACGATCCGCCGTGCGCATGCCGTGCAGCCGCTGGCGGCCGTCCAGAGCGAGTACTCGCTGTTCTGGCGGGGCCCCGAAGCGGAGCTGCTGCCGCTGCTGGAAGAGCTAGGCATCGGCTTCGTGCCCTTCAGTCCGCTGGGTGCCGGCTTCCTGACCGGAAAGATCGATGAGAACACGCGATTCGACCCGACCGATTTCCGCAACGCAGTGCCCCGCTTCTCCCCGGAAGCACGTAAGGCGAACTTCGCCCTCGTGGATCTGATCAAGGCGGTCGCCGGGCGCAAGCACGCAACACCGGCTCAGGTGGCCTTGGCCTGGCTGCTCGCGCAAAAGCCGTGGATCGTGCCGATCCCGGGTACGACCAAGCTGCACCGGCTCAAAGAAAACCTGGGTGCGGTCAAGCTGGAACTGACGCGTGGAGATCTAGAAGAAATCAACACGGCTGCATCGCGAATCGCGATTCGCGGCGAACGTTTACCCGAGGCAGCGCTAAAGATGACCGGACGCTGAGGGGGCCCCACGCGATCGTGCGGGTCGAAGTCCGGTAGACCTGCAAACGAGTGTGTCTGCCAAATGTCCGGTTCTGTGCAAGCGGCCTGACACGCCCAAACTTGAAAGAGGCTCTTGAGCGGAGCGCCTAGAGGAGGTTATCAAGGCAGGCGAGGGCAGCTGCGCCGGCTCGTCCCGCCTTGCGCAAGCTTCAGCGGCTGATTTCTTCCAACGCCGCGCCCTTCGTCTGCGGGCCGAAGATGCCGATCATGGCGATGCCGACCACCATGGCGATGGCGATGAACATGGCCACCGCCAGCGCGCCGCCTGCATGCAGCAGATAGCCCACGGCCAGGCCGGCAAACGCGGCGGCGATGCGGCTCCACGAATAGACGAAACCTACCGCCCTGGAGCGTATGCGGGTTGGATACAGCTCCGCCTGGTAGTTGTGGTACGCGTACGACATCACGTTGGCCGCCAGCGTGAACACCACGCCGAGCGCGATCAGCGCGGCCGGGTTGTTCGCCATGGCGAAGGCCAGCATGCTCAGGCCCATCACCACCAGCCCGAGCATGATCTGCAGCTTGCGTTCGATGCGGTCGGCGAACAGCACGCCGAGCAGCGGCCCCAGCGGATTGGCGATGGCGATGATGAAGGAGTATTCGAGGCTGTGCGTGACGGTGATGCCACGCGCGATCAGCAGGGTCGGCACCCATGCCGCGAAGCCGTAGAAGCCGATCACCTGCGCCATGTTGAATACCGACAGCATCAGCGTGCGCTTGCGGTATTGCCGCGAGAAGATCTCGGCGAAGTGTCCGCGGCCGGTCTCTTCGGCGTGGGCCAGCGCGGCCGGCGGCAGCGGCTTGCCCGTTTCCGCGACCACCCGTTGCTCGATCGCCGCCATGATGGCTTCCGCCTCGTCGGTGCGCCCCTGCAGGGCCAGCCAGCGCGGACTTTCCGGAATTCCCTGCACCAGCAGCCACACCAGCACGGCGCCCAACGAGCCGATCAGCACCACCCAGCGCCAGCCGTCGATGCCGAGCGGGCTGAGCGGCACCAGCAGCCAAGCCAGCAACGCCACCACCGGCACTACCGCGAACGTGATGAACTGGTTGACGGAAAACGCGCGCCCGCGCTCCGCACCGGGAATAAGTTCGGAGATGTAGGTGTCGATGGTGACCAGCTGCACCGCGAAACCCACGCCGGCGATGAAGCGCCACACGTTGAGCATTTCGCCGCTGTGCTGGAACGCCATGATCGCGGAGCAGGCCACGTACCACACCAGCGACCAGGTGAACACCGGCCGCCGGCCGTAGCGATCGGCCATATGGCCGAACAGCACCACGCCCACCCACAGTCCGGCGAAGGTGCTGAATACGAAGGTGCCGAAGCCGGCGATCTTGATCGAGTCCAGGCTGGCGAAGAAGCCCAGCGACTGCGGCGTGAACAGTCCGGATTTCATCATGCCCGGGGCGACGTAGGCGGTGAAGAACAGGTCGTAGAATTCGAATACGCCGCCCAGCGAAATCCACAGGATGATCCGCCATATCGTGCGCGACGGCGGTAGCCGGTCGAGGCGGGCGGCGATCCTGGCGGAGGCAATTTCAGACACGTGGCTCACCTGTCGGCAGTGGAGATGATCCCTGTCGGTGCGGTGCTCTGCACCGACAGGGATCGCGGGGAAATTTTGACACCAGGATTCGATCGGACCGGGAGGCGGGACCCGGGCGGGTATGGCGCCCGGGTCGCCCGTCGTACTCAGAACGTCACCTTCACGTCCCCATAGATCAGCCGGCCGATGGGGGAGTACGTGCCGATGTCGCTGGTGGTGAACTGGTTGCTGAAGGCACGCGGGAAGATCGGCGGCATCGTGTTGTCGAGGTTGTTCACGCCAAGCGACAGCGTGATGCTCTTGTTGCTCGCCATGCTCCCTGGCGTCCAGGTGTACGAACCGTGCAGATCCCACACGCTGTAGCTCGGCACCCGGATGCCCGGGAGGGTGCCGGCGGCACCCGCGTCGTTGACGTAGGAGATGTAAGTGTTTCCCAGCATGAGGTCCAGGTTTCCGTAGGACCAGTCGAGCGTCGAGTAGAAGCTCGCCTTCGGCAGCGTCCCGGCGAATACGCCGATGTTGCTGGCGTTGCCTGCGTACTGCTGGTACGAACCGCCCGCGAAGCGCTGGAACTTGTATGAATTGAACAGCATCCCCTTGCTGGAAAACTCCCAGGTGCCGTAATGCGCCGTGGGGAGAGCGTAGTCCAGTCCCAGCATCCAGGAGTGCTCGATCAGCACGCTCTGGTTGCGGAACTTGTCGATGACGTAGAGCTGCGAATATTTGCTTGGATCGGGCAGGCCGGTGGCTGGGTTGGTCAGGAACGCCTTCAGCGCGCCCGGGGTTCCGAACGGATCGGTGCCGCCGAGGTTGGTGAAGTTGCCCGTGCTGACGCTGTCGAAGTAGGGCGAGGCCGAACCCAGGGCGTTGACCGATTGCATGATGGTGGTGAAGTCCGCGCCACCCGGGAAGCCGCGCACGGTGATCGAGGAATAGTCCGCGGTGAGCGTCAGGCCCTTGATGAAGTCCGGATGGAATTCGAAGCCGATGGAGCGCGACGTCGAGGTGGACGGCTTGAGCGACGGATTGACGCCGTCTTCGCCGTTGAAGGTGTCTCCGACGCCGTACTGGCTGCCGAACACGATGCCGATGAGGTGGTCGGTCACCGGACGGGTGTCGAACGGCCCATAGGCCTGATACAGCGGCGGCGCGGCGAACGACTTCGTGTAGGTGCCATGAAGCACGAGCTGATTGTCGAAGGGCTCCCAGCGGAATCCGAGCTTCGGCGAGTTTCTGCTGCCGGCGTCGCTGTAGCGTTCGAAGCGGCTGGCGGCGGTGAGGTCGAACTGATGCAGGCCGGGGATGCCCATGCTGCTCGAGGTGATCGGGATCAGCGTCTCGGCGTACACCGCGCTCACGTTGCGGCCGTGACTGAAAGGATCCGTGAACAGGCCGCCGCTCCAGTTCTGGTCGTTGCCGGCGGTGGAGCCGGTGGCCGGATCGGTGACGCGGCCATTCGGGTCGGCGTAGCCGGAAACCTCTTCACGCCGCCAGCTGACGCCGACCGCGAGGTTCACGCCACCCGCGGGCAGCTCGAACAGTTTGCCGACGGCGTGCGCATCCAAGGAGTAGAGCTTGCTGTCGCCATGCAGCATCTCCGTGCCGAGCACGTTGGCCAGCGCAGCCGCCGGGTTGCCGCTCACCGCGAACGGATTGAGCGCCGGCTGCAGCACCAGCGGGTTGTCGATCGAATAGCCGCCGTAGACCATGCTGTAAGCCCCGCCGGCCATCGCGTTGCCGCTGGAGTCGTATCCGCCGGCGACGGCCCGCGCGAGATTGGGCGTGAAAATCAGGTTGGTATCGCGCTCCGTCAGCTTGCTCTCGCTGTAGTCGGCGCTGGTATGCCAGGTCCAGGAATAGGGCAGGTTGCCCTTGAGTCCGAACGAGAAGCGATAGGAATCGGTGGTGTCGAACACCTGCTTGGGCCGCGACATGTCGGCGAAGGTCACGCCCGTCGCGGCGGTGGTCAGCGGGTTGTAGGGCGCGCCGGCCGGAACGGTCAGCGTGACATGGGAGAAGGGCTGGCCTGCTGCCGCCCAGGCGGTGGATTGGACCTTGTTCTGCGAGATCAGCACATCGCCGAAGGCCTCGATCTGGTCCTCGCTGAAAGGCTGCGAGGTCATGTTCACGACGAGGTTCTTGTGTTCCTGCCGCTGCAGGAGCATGGCGTATTTCGAATAGTCGAATCCCTTGGACAGCTGCGCGGCGCTGGTGGCGTTGTAGACGCTCGGCGACAGCGCCGCGTAGCTGCCGGCGGTCGCGGCGGTGCCGGTCGGCACGGGCGGCGTGAGCAGCCCGGGCGCCAGCACGTAGCTGCCGCCGCCGACGACGCCCGGCAGGCCCGTGCCCGGAACGACGCCGTACATTGGGCTCGTGAACGAGCGCGAGCTCTGGTAGAGAGGGCTGGTCTTGGCATCGCTGACGGTGGCCGTGATGTTCACCGGGCCGATGTCGCCGCCGAACGTCACGTATCCCGAGCGATCCTTGTAGCCGCCATCCGCCACGCCGTAATGCGCGCCGAGCGTCACGCCGTGGTAGTCGTGCTTGAGGATGAAGTTCACCACGCCGCCGACGGCGTCGGCGCCGTAGAGCGAGGAAGCGCCGTCGGTGAGCACGTCGACCCGCTCCAGCGCGGCGGCCGGAATCTGGCTGATGTCGACGAAATTCTTGCTGCCGCTCAGGCCGGCCACTCCGTCCAGCGCCATGCGCCGGCCGTTGACCAACACCAGCGTCGGCAGGTTGCGCAGTTCGACCTGCGAGCCGCCGGCGGTGAACTGATTGCGGTTCTGCGCGTTGCTCGCGCCCGCATTGCTGCGGCCGGCGAAGGCGGGAATGCTCTTGCGCAAGGCGTCGAGCATGTTGTTCGAGACACCGGTCTGACGGAGATCGTCGGCCTCCAGCGTCGTGACGGGAACGGCCGCGGCGTTCGGATCGATCGGCAGCAAGGTGCCCGTCACCGTGACCTGGTTCAGATTGGTGACCTTGGACGGCTTGGTGGCCGTGGCGGTCGCCGACTTTTGCTTGGCCGGCGTGCCCGCGTCCCCGCTGGGGGACGTCGCCGCCATGGCGTGGCCGGTCAGGCCCAGGCCGAGCAGCAGCGCGCCGAACAAGGCCTTGCGTGGATAGTCGTGCATGTGATGTCTCCCCCCACAGTGATGTCTCGTCTAGTCCCGGCAGTTGCGCGGCGGGCCCCATCCCCATTCCCCAGGCGGCGCGCGGCGACTGCCATTCGATGTCTGTTTCAGTTCTCTTGGTAGGTCAGTACGGTGAAGCTGTTGTCGAAATAGAAGTTCGGATAGAACGGCGCCACTGCGGTGTCGACCTTCCTCGCGGGATCGACGCCGCCCTCGGCGGCCACCAGGTACACGCGGCCGCGCTGTGGATCGAGCGCCATCGTGCGCGCCATCGGACGGGTGGTGACGGCCTGCTCCAGCCGGTAGCTGTCGGGCCCCTGCTGGTCGATCACCATCAGGTCGGCGTCCAGCCCGTTGGAGGCATAGATGCGGCGCGTGGCCGCGTCGAAGGCCACGCCGTCGTTGCCGCGGCCGATCGGCAGGCTCGCCACCACGGCACCGGAATCCGCGTCGAGCACGGCCAGCTGCGGTCGGTCGCTGCGGCAGCCGACGAAGATGCGCCGGGTCTTGGCGTCGTAGTCCAACCCGGTGGGCTGGCGGCACGGCGCGGTCGGCCAGGTGGCGGTGACGTGGTGCGTACGCACGTCGATGCGCAGCACCGCGTCGCGGTCGCGCTCGGCCACGAAGATGTTGCCGTGGCCGTCCGGCGCCGAAGCTTCGATGTGGCGGCTGGGCAGCGGCAGCGTCGCCATCAGCTTGCCGCTGCGCGCATCCATGAACGCGACCTCGCCGCTGTCGCCCATGGTGAACATCAACTGCCCGGTCACCGGCTCGTAGCTGCCCGCATCGGCATTGCTACCGAAGCGTATGCGCCGGATCGTCTTCAGCGACGCCAGCTCGAACTCGGTGGTCGAGCCGTCGCCGTTGACGGTGTAGCCGCGGTCGAGCGAGGGCACCAGGATCGCCTTGTTGGCGCCGGCGGAGTCGGCGATGGTGGCAACCACCTTGTGCGTCGCCACGTCGAACACCGTGACGCCATCGTGGCGACGACCGATGAACAGGTAGGAGCGCGTGGGGTCGTAGCTGAGGTAGTCCCACGCCGGCGCCTTGCCCGGCAGGGTCACCGCCGAGCGAAGCCGGTAGAAGCTGGCGGCGCGGCCCGGGGCGGGCAGCGCGGCCAGGCACGTCAGCGCGATCGCCAGGGCCAGGAGGCCGCGCTGTCGTGGGCGGGTGGGCTGGGTGGAGGAGGGCATCGGTTGGCCTCTACTTCTTGCCCAGCTTGAACCAGAGGATCTCGCCGCCCTTGCGGTGGTCGCCGGGCGAGGCGGCCAGATAGAGGCGGTTCAGCTCCGGCACCACGATGCCGGACTTCGCGCCGAGCGCGCTGGGGATGCGCGGCCGCGCAGCGTAGAGGTCCGGCGTCACCTGCTGGTACACGCCGAGGTAGCCGTCGCCGCCGGGCACGTAGACGCGCTTCCTGACGCTGTCCCAGAACAAACCGTCGGAGATGGCCGGCGCATCCAGGGTGGCCACGGTGGCGCCGGTGTCAGTGTTCAGCACGAACAGCTTGCTGGGGTTGCGGGTGCCCACGAACAGGCGGTGGTCGGCCTCGTCCAGCGCCATGCTCAGGTTGGTCTTGGCGCCGCTCAGCGGCCAGCGCGCGATCACCTTGAAGGACGTCTTGTCCACCACGTCCACTTCATCGTGATCGGCGACGTTCACGAACAAGCGGTTGCCATGCTGCTCCGCCTTCACCGCCTCGGTATGGTCGGAGTCGAAGCGCAGCTTGTTGTAGAGGTGCCCGGTGAGCGGATCCACTTCGTTGAGGAAGCAGTCCTTCATGCCCACGTCCTTGCCGCCGGTGACGATGTACAGATGGCCGGTGGAAGGGTCGTACTCGGCCGAGTCCGCGCCCGGCTCCAGATTGATGCGGCTCACCACCTTGTAGGTGGTGGCGTCGAACACCTTGGTCATGCCCTTGCCGCTGTCGGTGACGATCAGGCGGTTGGCCTTGGGCAGGTAGATGATCGCGTGCGGCGTCTCGACACCGGTGATCGTGCGCTCATGCTGGCCGGTGCGCAGGTTGAACAGTTCCAGCGTGCCATGATCCTCCGCCGCCAGCCACAGGCGGTTGCCCTTCACGTCGTAGCCGAAGTGGTCGAAATCGCCGGAGTATCCGGGCTTCCAGCCGGTGCTGCGGCCGATCAGCGTGGCGGTGGGGTTGGGGTCGATCACCTTGGTCGCCGGCACCGGCTGCATCAGCCTGGCCAGCGAGGGGATCTTGCTGCGCAGCTGGTCGCGGATCGCGAAACCCTCACGCTTCAGCGCCTCCTTGTCGTCGCCCGGCTTGTACGGGAACACGATGCCCACCGCGCCGATCGTCTTGCCGCCGGCGTCGAGCAGGCGCGTCTCCACCTCGAAGCGATTGCCGTTGACTTCCAGGTTGGGAATGCCGGTGTTGATGGCGCGCATGTCGTCCGCGTCGGCCGGTTTGCCGACACGGCCGATGCTCGATCCCACCACCACGTTGACGCTCTTGCCCGGCGGCACGATGTGCAGCATCAGGATCAGCAGCTTCGGATGCGCGGCCATGGTCCGGTCTACCAGCTGCTGCGCATAGGTCTGGGTGGGAATGCTAGGATCGAACTGGTAGGGCTGGGTCAGGTTGGCGGTGTTGGAGATGCGGCGCCGGAGCTGGTCGCGCACCGCTTCGGCCTTCTTCGCCAGCGCGGCCTTGTCGTCGCCGGCTTTGTACGGATACACGATGCTCAGCGCGCCGACCGTGTCGTCGGTGACGTCCTTCAGCGGCATTTCGACCTCGAAGTGGTCGCCCTCCTTGTTCACTTCCAGCACCGGCTTGCCGGTGTTGACCACACCCATGTCGTCGGAGTCGGCCGGTTTGCCGATGCGCCCGATGTTGGAGGCGATGATGACGTTGACGGTCTGCTTGGGCGGCGTCACGTGCATCGCCATGATGGCGATGTCCGGATGCGTGGCGAGCGTTTCGTCCACCAGGTGCTGGGCGTAATTCGGTACAGCCGTCTGCGCGAGCAGCGGCGGCGCCAGCAGGGTGGTGGCCAGGAGCAATGCGTAACGAACCATGGATTCCGTCCTCGACGATGGATGCAAAATGGAGCCGGTGCGGGCGTGCCGTACGGGATGGCGCGGGCGGGAGCGGATGGCAATGGACGCAGCGATAACCGATTGCCCCTTTCCCCTCGTGCACTCCCCGGAGCTGCGTGGCATGCACCCTAGGCCAGACACCTGACGGCTACCTGTAACGATCCTTAAAATTCTTTCAGGTCGGCACGCCGTCGATGCCTGTCGCGGCGCGGTGCTCTAGGGATCGTCTGATTAACCACCGTCAGCGACGACGTCGGATTTTTCGTGACGTGCGCAGCGTGACGACAGTCGAATGCACCGCCTCTGCGTCGATTTGCCAATGTTTTTTTGCTCATGGCTGCGT
>Ga0187815_10000202_pt1 | contig 30198 bp, 31 predicted proteins | sample NC_S_5_FD_132962 | JGI IMG/M metagenome (GOLD analysis project Ga0187815, IMG submission 132962) | Wetland sediment microbial communities from Neuse River Estuary, North Carolina, USA - ASW-S_5 | ecosystem: Environmental > Aquatic > Freshwater > Wetlands > Sediment | place: USA: North Carolina... | reverse complement strand
TATCTCAAGCGCGTTGGCATCCCCATGTCGGCGCTGACGGATCAGCTGACAGCGGAAATCGCCTGGTCGAATGTCGTCCGCAATCAGCTCTCCGAGGATGTGTCGGTCTCCGACGAGGAAGTCAATGAGGCGATGGCCCAAATCAAAGAGGATGCGGGACAGCCGCAGAGCCACGTCTCCGAGATCTACCTCGCGGTCGACAATCCTTCGCAGGACCAGGATGTCGAGCGCCTCGCCACACAGCTGATTCAGCAGATCCGTGCCGGCGCCAATTTCTCCTCGGTTGCGCAGCAATTCTCGCAATCGCCAAGCTCGGCTGCCGGCGGCGATATCGGCTGGGTCACGCCGAATCAGTTGCCGCCGCTTCTCGGCCAGGCACTCAGCAAGATGAAGCCGGGCGAGATGTCCTATCCGCTCAAGACCCCTGGCGGATATTACATTCTCTACATGATCGACCGCCGGATTCCTGGTCAGGTCGATCCATCCGACATTCATCTGTCGCTGACGGAGGTCGTCTTTCCGCTTCCGTCGACAGCAAGCCCGGCCCAGCAACAGCACACGATGGCCGAGGCCCAGCAGGTCTCAGACGCGGCAAAAAGCTGCGGTGAGCTTGCCAAGATCGGGCACGACCACAACCCGCCGCTGATTACGCAAAGCGGCGACACCACGGCCGCACGGGTGTCACCGGAAATCCGTCCCACGGTGCTGCAACTCAAGCTCGCCGAGGCCAGCAAGCCGATACGGCTCAGCACCGCGCCGGGAATTGCCGTTTTTATGGTGTGTTCGCGGCAAGAACCCAGCAGCGGCATGCCAACGCGCGACCAAGTATCGGATAACTTGGCGCGCGCGCGCCTCGACGCGCTGGCGCGGCGTTATCTGCTCGACTTGCGCCGTTCGGCGTACGTGGACATCCGCGCGTGACCGCGCCGCTCGTTCTTACCATGGGTGAGCCGGCCGGTATCGGCGGCGAAATCACCCTCAAGGCATGGCGGGAACACGTATCGCGCGGCGTGCCGCCGTTTTTCGCGATCGACGACCCGACGCGGCTGACAGCGCTGGCGAAAGCGATTGGCCTCGACGTGCCGGTCCGCGAAATCCACGCGCCTGGTGAGACGCTGCACGTCTTTCCGGATGCGCTGCCGGTGCTGGCGCAACTCTTGCCGCGCATGCCGGTGCCCGGCCACCCCGATCCGGCCAATGCGCCGGCGGTGATCGCGGCCATCGAGCGGGCGGTATCTTTGGTTCGCAGCGGTCAGGTGAGCGCCGTCGTCACGAATCCGATCCAGAAGGAAACGCTGTACAACGCCGGTTTCGCGTATCCCGGCCATACTGAATTCCTCGGTGCGCTCGCGAATGTCGCCCATCCGGTAATGATGCTGGCCGGCCCGGAGCTGCGCGTCGTGCCCGTCACCGTCCACCTGTCGCTCGCCGATGCGCTCGCGGCGCTCTCGACCGCCGCAATTGTGACCTGCGGCCGCGTGACGGCCGCGGCCTTGGCGCGCGACTTCGGCATCGCTCGGCCGCGGCTCGCGGTAGCGGCGCTTAATCCGCACGCTGGCGAGGCCGGCGCCATGGGCCACGAGGAGCGCGATATCATCGCGCCGGCGGTGGCCGCGCTCGTCGCACTAGGGATCGACGCCACCGGCCCGGCGCCGGCTGATACGCTGTTTCACGCCGAAGCACGGAAGCGTTATGACGCCGTACTCTGCATGTATCACGACCAGGCGTTGATTCCTCTGAAGACGCTGGATTTCGAGCGCGGCATCAACGTCACGCTCGGCCTGCCGTTCATCCGCACATCGCCGGACCACGGCACGGCGACCGACATCGCCGGCCGCGGCATCGCTAACCCGGCGAGCCTCATCGCTGCCCTGACGACCGCCAGCGCCATGGCGGCGCGGCGGGCGGCGCAACCGGCTGAGGCCTGAGAAACGGCTTGGCGGACGATACGCCGCCTCTGCCGCCGCTGCGCGACGTTATCCGCCGTCACGGCTTGGCGGCGCGCAGGGCCCTTGGTCAGAACTTTCTTCTCGATCTCAATCTGACACGGCGCATCGCCCGCGTTGCCGGTCCCCTCGCCGGCAGTAACGTCGTCGAAATCGGTCCCGGCCCCGGCGGATTGACGCGGGCGCTGCTGCTCGAAGGCGCGCGGCGTGTCGTCGCGATCGAGCGCGACGAGCGTTGCCTGCCGGCGCTCACGGAGCTTGCCGCTGCGTTCCCCGGCCGTCTCGAGATCGTTGCCGGTGACGCGCTGACGATCGATCCGGCAAAACTGGTTCCGGCGCCGCGCAAGATCGTCGCTAATCTGCCCTACAACGTCGCCACGCCGCTGTTGATTGATTGGCTGCCAGGTATCGCCGCCTTCGTCGATTTCACGCTCATGTTCCAGAAGGAGGTTGCCGCGCGGCTCGCGGCCGCACCCGGCACGCACGCTTATGGGCGGCTGTCAGTGCTGACCCAGTGGCTTGCTACGGTCGAACGCCTGTTCGACATCGCGCCCAAAGCCTTCGTGCCACCGCCCAAAGTGACCTCGACGGTCGTGCGGCTGACACCGCGGCCTGAGCCGCAGGCACCTTGCGATCAGCGCGCGCTCGAACGGGTTACAGCAGCGGCCTTCGGCCAGCGGCGCAAGATGCTGCGCCAGAGCCTAAAATCGCTCGGCGACGCCGCCGGATTGCTGCGCGCGGCGCAAGTCGAGCCGACGGCACGGGCAGAGAATTTGACGGTCGCCGAGTTTTGCGCGCTGGCCCGGGCGCTGACCGCGGACGCCCGTTAGACCCCGCGCAGGCGATTGACGAATTCAGCAAGCCCGACTTGGCGCCGCCGTTGAACGCGCTCGGCGCTGAGGATTGCCTGTACGCGGCGAACGCTGTCCTCGAAATCGTCGTTGATGACGACATAGTCATACGCATCCCAGTGACTCAGCTCTTCCGACGATTTCGCCATGCGCGCATGCACGACTTCGTCGCTGTCCTGTGCGCGCGATTTAAGGCGCGCCTCGAGCGCCGCCATGGTCGGCGGCAGGATAAACACCGAAACCAGGTCGGCGCCGATCTTGGCCTGCAGCTGCTGCGTGCCCTGCCAATCGATGTCGGTGATGATGTCGCGGCCGCTTTCGATGGCCGCCATCAACGGCGCGCGTGGCGTGCCGTAGCTGTGGCCGAAAACGGTTGCATGCTCCAGCAAATCGTTGTTTGCGACCATGGCCGCGAAACGCGCCGGATCGACGAAATGATAATCCTTGCCGTCGACCTCGCCAGCGCGGCGCGGGCGCGTCGTGACTGAAACCGACAATGCCAGTAGCGGCTCGCGCGCCACCAGGGCGCGCGTGATGGTTGTCTTGCCGGCGCCCGAGGGCGACGACAGCACCAGCAGAATTCCGCGTCGTTTGATCTCGCGCACCGTCATGGCTATTCGATGTTCTGCACCTGTTCGCGCAATTGTTCGATCGCGGCTTTGAGGCCGAGCGCGATGCGCGTCAACTCGAGATCAGGCGACTTCGAGGCCAGCGTGTTTGCCTCGCGGTTGAACTCCTGGCAGAGGAAATCGAGCCGGCGGCCGATCGCCCCACCTTCCTTCAGCAGGCCGCGGGTGGCATCGACATGCGCGGCGAGCCGGTCGAGTTCCTCGCGCACGTCGCCGCGCGCGACGATGAGCGCAGCTTCCTGTGTCAGGCGCTCCTCGGGAAGTGCCGGCACGGCCTCGAGTAGCGCCGCGACCTGTTCCTTGAGCCGTGCCTTGGCGGCCGCCGGCTGAGCGGCGGCTGTGCGCTCTGCCGCGCCCGCCAAGGCCGTGATTTCCGCAAGCCGCGCCTCAAGCACCGGCACGAGTCGCTTACCTTCGGCTTGGCGCATCGCCGCGAGCGCTTCGAGTGCGGCATCGAAATCGCGCTGCATCGCCGCTTGCCGCTGCTCGTCGGCCGGAGTATCGGCCACCTCATCACCGCTCTCGAGCACGCCCTTCAGCGCCAGCAAGCCATCGATCCGCGGCGGCGCGGCGCCGGTCTCCTGGGCGAGTTCCTTGGCAAGCGCCATGATTTCGGCCAAGGCCGCGCGATTGACCCGCAGCGGCACGCTGTTTGCCGATTTCGTCACCGTCAACGACACGTTGATGGCGCCGCGCTTCAACCGGTTGGCCAGCGCCGCGCGCAATTTGGGCTCGAGCACATCGTAACCGGCCGGCAGCCGGCACCGCAGATCGAGCGATTTCGAATTGACGCTCTTGATCTCCCACACCCAGCCGAGCCCGTCGGCATGCCCTTCCGACCGCGCGAATCCGGTCATGCTGGCAACGCTCATGGCAAGGCGACTCTCCTGTGTGGCCCAGAGCTTATAGCCTTCGCTCGCTGCGGCAACAACAGCAGCGCTAATGCGCTGCGCCGGACGTCTTGGCCTGCGTATGCGCGCGCAGCTCGGCGATGTTCTTATCCTGCTCCGCCAGCGTTTTGGCGAAGCGATGGCCGCCATCGCCGTCGGCGACGAAATAGAGCTCGCCGCGCAAATCGGGATGCACCGCCGCATTGAGCGCCGCCTCGCCCGGATTGCAGATCGGCGTCGGCGGCAGTCCTTTGAATTTGTAAGTGTTATATGGCGTATCGACGAGTACATCATCATGATCCAATGCATGGCCGAGCGGTTTTCGGCCGCCGTCCGTTAAGCCGTAGATCACGGTCGGATCGGCTTGCAGCGGCATGTTGATGCGCAGCCGATCGATATAGACGCCGGCGACCCGCGCCCGCTCATCCGGGCGTGCGGTTTCATGCTCGATAATCGAGGCCAAGGTCACCATCTGCTGCGCATCGGCAAGCGGTAGGTTCGGCGCCCGTCCAGCCCATTCCTTCGCCACGACAGCATCCATCGCGTGCGTCATGCGCGCGATCAATTCGTTCCGCTGCTCGCCATAGATGTAGAAATAGGTTTGCGGCAGCACGCTGCCTTCGGGCGGCGGAATCGTGATCGCGCCGGCGAGTGCCGGCGCCGCGTTGATCAAAGCGACAACTTCAGCGCTGGTGAGGCCTTCGGCTATCGTCAATTTGTGCCGTACCACGCGGCCGGACAGAAGCAGATCGACGACCGCGCGCGGGCTGATTGCCGCCGCGAACTCGTACTCGCCCGCCTTGAGCCGGTCGGCCGTACCGGTCAGATGCGCCGCGGCGGCGAAGGCCCAGGGATGCGCGATGACGCCCGCCTGACCGAGCGTTTCGGCGATCTGCTCGACGCTCGAACCCTTGGGGACGACGACGATCTTGGGTTTGGCAAGCGGACCGGCGGCGAAGTAATCGCCGATTCCCCATCCGAGCACGGCTGCCGCCACGACCACTAGGGCGATGATCCCCAGCGCGCCGTAACGGAGCCACCGCATCTCAGGGTGCCGGGCCGAAGATCAGCGACGCGTTGGTTCCGCCAAAGCCGAAAGAGTTGCTCAACGCGTAACGCACCGGCCGCTGCTTGGCTTTGAGCGGCACAAGATCCACGTCGCAGCTGGGCGACGGATTTTCGAGATTGAGCGTCGGCGGCACGACGCCGTCGCGCAGCGCCAAAATCGAGAAGATCGCCTCGACGCTGCCAGCCGCGCCCAACAGATGACCAATCGCGGACTTGGTCGAGGACATCGACAGCTTGTAGGCCGCGTCACCAAACAGACGCTTGACGGCGCCCAATTCGATTTCATCGCCCAGCGGCGTCGAGGTGCCGTGCGCGTTGACGTAATCGATCTGCTCCGGCGTGAGTTGGGCGCGCTTAAGCGCGTTGCGCATGGCGCGGAAAGCGCCGCTGCCGTCTTCGGCCGGTGCGGTGATGTGATGAGCGTCGCCAGACATACCGTATCCGATCACCTCGGCGTAGATCTTGGCCCCGCGTCTCTTGGCGTGATCGAGCTCCTCGAGGACGACGATGCCGGCGCCTTCGCCCATGACGAAGCCATCGCGCTTCTGGTCCCACGGACGCGAGGCGCGTTGTGGCTCGTCGTTGAATTTGGTCGACAGCGCCCGCGCCGCCGCAAAGCCGGCGATGCCGATGCGACAGATCGCTGCCTCGGTGCCGCCCGCGACCATCACGTCGGCGTCGTCCCACATGATGATTCGCGCCGCATCGCCGATCGCATGCGCGCCGGTCGAGCACGCTGTGACAACGGCGTGATTGGGACCGCTGAAGCCGTAACGGATCGAAACGTGGCCCGATGCCAGGTTGATCAGGTTGGCCGGAATGAAAAACGGCGACAGCCGGCGCGGCCCCTTCTCGTGGACCGTCAGGGCACCTTCGGTGATGCCAGGAAGCCCGCCGATGCCGGAACCGATCATGACGCCAGTGCGTTCGCGCTCTTCCGGGTCGGCCGGCTTCCAACCGGAATCCTCCACCGCCTGCGCCGCCGCTGCCAGCGCGAAGACGATGAACTCGTCCATCTTGCGCTGTTCCTTCGGCGGCACCCAATCGTCGGCATTGAACGAGCCGGACACAGTTTCGCCGCGCGGCACCTGGCCGGCGATCTTCGCCGGCAGGTCCGACACGTCAAAATTCTGGATCGCGCGTATTCCGGATTGGCCTTCGAGCAGGCGCTTCCAGACAGTCTCGGTCCCCACGCCTAAGGGCGTGACGACGCCGCAACCGGTGACGACAACGCGTCTCATGGACGAAACGCTATGATTTGTGCTGCTCGATAAAGCTCACCGCGTCCTTCACGGTCACGATCTTCTCGGCCGCATCGTCGGGAATTTCGCAGCCGAATTCTTCCTCGAACGCCATGACCAATTCGACAGTGTCGAGGCTGTCGGCGCCCAAATCGTCGATGAAGCTGGCATTCTCGGTCACTTTAGAGTCGTCAACGCCCAGATGCTCGACGACGATCTTCTTAACCCGGTCGGCGATATCGCTCATGAGACTTACCTCAGAAAGATTGACGCGCTGTTGGCTACAAATGTTGATGGATCAAGGTGTTAGACACCCGCCCGTACGCCCGGGCAACGCCGTCGGACGAGGCGGGGCTGACATAACATAGATGGCGGGCCATGGCCACCCTCGTTCGCGCCGCGGTTCACAGCATCGCCAACCCGCCGTTCACGTGCAGCGTGTGGCCGGTGACATAACGCGATTCCTCGCTCGCGAGAAACAGGACGCAGGCGGCAACTTCGTCCGGCGTGCCCTGCCGGCCCATCGGAATTGCAGTCTCGAGCTTCGCCTTCTGTTCCGGCGACAGCACTTCGGTCATTGCTGTGGCGATGAATCCGGGCGCGACGCAGTTGACGGTGATGCCGCGCGACGCGACCTCGGCGGCGAGCGCCTTGGTCATGCCGATCATACCGGCTTTCGCCGCGGCGTAGTTCGCCTGGCCGGGATTGCCGGTGCTGCCGACGACCGAGCCGATGCCGATGATGCGGCCCCAACGCCGCTTCATCATGCCGCGCAACGCCGCACGCGCGAGCCGGAAGCCGGCGGTGAGATCGACCTCGATCACCTTGGCCCAATCCTCGTCCTTCATCCGCATCGCCAGCCCGTCCTTGGTCAGGCCGGCGTTGTTGATCAGAATGTCGAGCGCGCCCAACTGTTCCTCGGCGGCCTTCACCAGCGTATCGGCTGCCGCGGGATCGGCGAGGTCGGCGGTGGCGACCGCGGCACGTTCGCCCAGCGCGTCTTTGAGCGCTGCGAGCTTGTCGGCCTTGGTGCCGGCGAGCAGCACTTTGGCACCGGCGCCATGCAATGCGCGCGCGATCGCGCCGCCGATGCCTCCCGATGCGCCGGTCACCAGCGCCGCCTTGCCGCTCAGGTCGAACATGGAATTCCTTCCGCCGCTCACAGCGTCTTGAGAAAGGCCTCGATTTCGGTCGGCGTGCCGAGCGACTGGCCGGTCATCTCGCGGTCGATCCGCTTGGCGAGCCCACTCAGTACGCGGCCCGAGCCGACTTCGACCAGCGCGCTGACGCCGTGGCTCTTCATGTAAAGCACGCACTCGCGCCACCGCACCAGACCGGTCACCTGCTGCACCAGAAGATCCTTGATCTCGGCCGGATCGCGCACGGCGGACGCAGTCACATTGGCAACCACGGGCACCACCGGCTCGACAAACTTGACCTCAGCGAGCGCTTCGGCCATTTCGCGCGCCGCCGGCTCCATCAGAGCACAATGGAACGGCGCGCTCACCGGCAACATGATGGCACGCCTGGCACCGCGGGTCGCAGCGTGAGCTACCGCGCGTTCGACTGCCGCGCGGTGGCCGCTGACCACGACCTGGCCCGCACCGTTGTCGTTCGCGGCTTCAAGCACCTCGCCCTGCGCCGCTTCAGTGGCGACGGCGCGTGCCGCGTCGAGCTCGAGGCCGAGCAGCGCCGCCATCGCGCCCAGGCCAACCGGCACCGCGCGCTGCATCGCCCGGCCGCGCCGTTTCAATAGGCGCGCGGCATCGGCAACCGAAATCGCATGCGCCGCCGCCAGCGCCGAATACTCACCCAACGAGTGACCGGCGACGAATGCCGCATCGCGCTTAAGATCGAGCCCGCCATCCTTTTCCATGACACGCATCGCCGCCAGGCTCACCGCCATCAGCGCCGGTTGTGCGTTCTCGGTCAGCACCAGCTCGCTCTCGGGGCCCTCGAACATCAGGCGCGACAAATTCTGTTTCAGCGCCTCGTCGACTTCGCCGAACACGTCGCGCGCGATAGCGAATGCCGCGTGCAGCTCGCGGCCCATGCCGACGGCTTGCGAACCTTGACCGGGAAAGACGAATGCGCGGCTCATGCTCGACTCAGTTCAAAACCGGACTGGCGTCATCGCGGTGTACGGCTCGCAGCGCAATTGCCAGTCGACGATTTGTTGCTTGTCCTCGGCCGGCTCGATGTCCTTTTTCTGCACGTCGTAGCCAGGCACGGTGCAGATTTGACTTGCCTTCAATGCGAGCAGCTGCTGCGCCGCGGCATCGTCGGTCCCATTGCCGGTCGCGGCGGAGACGCCGATAATGTCGCGCGCCGGATCGCGATCGACCGGCACACAGCCGGCGACGAGTGCCGCCAGGGCCAAGACAAGCCACGCCTGCATGATTCCTCCCGGCGCACCGGATACACCCGCGCCGAAACGCTGTAAAGCGGCTGCAATGCACCCCGTTCCGGCGGTCTCCGGCGCAAATGCGGCGCTCGCGCCTGAGCCTGCCTTGCTATACTCGCCGCCAACCAGCGACCGCCGCCATGATTGAGCGCTACGTCATTGAAGATCGTGCCCGGAACACCTTCTCGCTGTCGCGCGAGGCGCTGGTTTCGCCCGCGGTACTCGAGAAGGAACAGCGTGCGATTTTCGATACCTGCTGGATCTATGTCGGCCACGCGTCCGAGCTTGCGCAGCGGGGCGATTTCCGCACGCGGTACGTCGCCGGCCGGCCGGTGATCTTTTGCCGCGACAAGGGAGGCGCGATCCACGCGCTGCTCAATTCCTGTCGCCACCGCGGAGCGACCGTGTGCCGCGAGCGCGAAGGTAATGCGCGCCAGTTCATGTGCATGTATCACGGCTGGACCTACGAAACTGACGGCGCGCTCAAAAACGTGCCCGGACCCGAGGCCTATGGCGCTGCCTTCGACAAACGGAATTTCGGCCTGATTGCGGTGCCGCGACTCGAGCACTATCGCGATTTCTATTTCGCCTGCTTCGACCGCGCAGCGCCACCTCTTGCCGAATACCTTGCTGGCGCCAAAGAGTACATCGACCTCGTCGTCGATCAGTCGCCATCGGGCCGGATGGAGATCATCGCTGGCGTGCAGGAATACGACGTCAAGGCGAATTGGAAGCTCCTAGTCGAAAACAGCGTCGACGATTATCACCTGCCGTCGGTGCACACGACCTGGCTCAACTACATGAGGAGCGCCGGGGTGAACATGCGGCCGCCAAAAGAGGAAGGCCTGCTGCTGCCGTCGAAAGGCTCGGGCAAGGATCTCGGAAACGGCCACCTCACCACGGACAACGTCAATTTCCGCGGCCGGCCGGTGGCCCGCTGGATTTCGATCTACGGCGAAGATGCCAAGGGCGATATCGAGGCGATCCGTCGCGAGCTGGTCGCGCGTCTGGGCGAAGACCGCGCCGCGCGCATCGCCGACACCAACCGCAACCTCGTCGTCTTTCCCAATCTCGCGCTCAATGATGGCTCGTCGGTAACCGTGCGCACCTTCTTTCCGGTCGCGCCCGATCGGATGCACGTCACCGCCTGGTGCCTCGGTCCAGCCGAAGAGACGCCGGCACAACGGGCGCGGCGACTCGACGCTTTCCTCACTTTCTATGGACCGGGCGGTTTCGCCACGCCCGACGATGTCGCCGCCCTCGAAGCAGTCCAGCAGGGCTTGGCCGCGTGGCGCGAGGTCGGCTGGTCCGACATGTCGCGCGGCATGGCCAAGCCAGCCGACGCACAGCTCAACACCGACGAAGGCCACATGCGCGTCTTCTGGCGACGCTGGAGCGAGCTTATGGACCGCGTCCGATGAGCGATCGACGCAACACCGCAAGCACGACACGCGAAGAGGTCGAGGAGTTCCTCTACCGCGAGGCCGCACTGCTCGATGCCTGGCAGCTCGACGAATGGTTGGCGCTGACCACGGCGGATTGCGGCTATTACGTGCCGCCGAACGACAAGCCGGACGCGGACCACCGTTCGACGCTGTTCACCGTCGCCGACAACCACGCGCGGTTGGTCGAACGCGTCAAACGGCTCAAGGATCCGAGCGCACACGCCGAATATCCGCCATCGCGTACGCGGCGCATGATCGCCAACGTGCGCATTGCCGGCGGCGACGGCGACATCATCGACGTGGCGGCAAATTTCGTGGTCTACCGCTTCCGCCGCGGCGGTGACCGGCGCGAATACGTCGGCCATTACCGTTACAAGCTTCGGCGCGAGAACGGCACCCTCAAGATCGCCGAACGCCGCGCTATCCTCGACGGCGAAGAGCTCGGCGCCTTGGGTGCTGTGAGCTTCATTCTCTAGCGTCCCGCGTCATTAAGTCCCTGCGCCGCCAACGGTTTTGCCGCTTGCGCCGTGGCGATCTTGCTGTATATTCCGCCGCCTCCTTGCCGGTTTTGCCGGCTAGGCCCGGGCGGCTGATGCTCGATCCTCGACCAGCGCCGGGCCGCGAACAGCCATAAGGAGCTTGGATGCCGTTCTACGAAAACGTCTTTATTGCGCGTCAGGACGTCTCGTCCGCCCAGGTCGAGACGTTGACCGAAACCTTCGCCAATCTCGTCGCCGAGCATGGCGGCAAAGTCACGAAGCGCGAATATTGGGGCCTGCGCAACCTCGCCTACCGCATCAAGAAGAACCGCAAGGGCCATTACGTCCTGCTCAACCTCGATGCGCCGCCGGCCGCGGTGCACGAGCTCGAGCGCAACATGCGCATCAACGAGGACGTGCTGCGTTACCTGACCGTGCACGTCGAGGCGCTCGAAGAAGGGCCTTCGGCGATGATGCAGGCGCGCTCGCGCGGCGAAGAGCGCGAACGCGAGCGCAACCGCCGGTTCGATCGTGACGGACGCGATGGCGCACCCGCCGAAGCCGAAGGAGGCGAAGCATGAGCGACGAAATCCGCGGCGGCGATCGCGGCGAGCGCGGCGAGCGTGGCGGCCGCCAGCAGACGCGCCGGCCGTTCTTCCGGCGGCGTAAATCGTGCCCATTCTCGGGCCCGCACGCGCCGAAGATCGACTACAAAGACGTCAAGCTGCTGCAACGCTTCGTCTCGGAACGCGGCAAGATCGTGCCGTCGCGTATCAGCGCGGTGTCGACATTGAAGCAGCGCGAGCTGGCGCAGGCGATCAAGCGCGCCCGCTTCCTCGGGCTCCTGCCCTACAGCCTGCGCTAACGGAGGCCAGACGATGATGGAAGTCATCCTGCTCGAGCGCGTCGAGAAGCTCGGCCAGATGGGCCAGGTGGTGAAGGTGCGGCCAGGCTTTGCGCGCAACTACCTGCTGCCGCAGAAGAAGGCGCTGCGCGCCACCAAGGAAAACCTGGCGATCTTCGAGAAGCAGCGGGCGCAGCTCGAGGCAGCGAACCTGGCACGGCGCGGCGACGCCGAGCAAGTTGCGCAGAAAATCAACGGCATCTCGGTGGTGATCATCCGCCAGGCCGGCGAAAGCGGTCAGCTCTATGGCTCGGTGACGGCGCGTGACATTGCCCAGGCGGTGACCGAAGCCGGTTTCACCATTGGCAAGGGCCAGGTCACGCTCGACAAGGCGATCAAGACGCTTGGGCTCTACCCAATGCGGGTCCGTCTACACCCGGAAGTCACCGTCCAGGTGACGGTCAACGTCGCGCAATCGGCCGAAGAGGCCGAGATGCAGGCCAAGGGCATCGACGTCACCAAGCGGGCGCTGGAAACGCAGGCCGATGGCGAAGCCGCCGCAGCGTCGGCACCGGCGGCGGAAGACGCTGCTCCGGAGGCCGCGGCTAAGCCCAAGAAGACGAAAGCCAAAGCGAAAGCTGCCGACGACGAGGGCGAGGCGGAGGCCAAACCGGCCAAAGCCGCCAAGGCGTCAAAAGCAGACAAGGCCGAAAAGACCGAGAAGGCTGAGAAAGCCGACAAACCGAAGCGCGAGAAGAAAAAGGGCGCCAAGGAGTAGGCTCGCCTGCGCCTGCCGCGCGAGGCGTCGGCAACGGAGGCGCAGTAATGCGAAAGGTGACGTTGCCCGGCGGTGACCGCGTGCCTGCGCTAGGTCTCGGCACCTGGATGATGGGCGAACGCGGCGCGCACGAGCCTGAATCCGTCGCCGCGCTCAAGCGCGGCATCGATCTCGGCATGACGCTGATCGACACCGCCGAGATGTACGGTGATGGCGGCGCCGAAGAACTGGTCGGCCAGGCGATCAAAGGGCGCCGCGACCAAGTCTTCATCGTCAGCAAAGTCCTACCGTCGAACGCGTCGCGTACCGGCGTCACCGCCGCCTGTGAGCGCAGCCTGAAACGCCTCGGCACCGATCGCATCGATCTCTACCTTCTGCATTGGAGTGGTAGCGTGCCCGTGCGCGAGACCATCGCGGGCTTCATCGCCTTGCAGCATGCCGGCAAGATCCGCTATTGGGGCGTGTCCAATCTCGATCTCGACGAGATGGAAATGCTGTGGGCTGCGCCTGGCGGCGACGGCTGCGCCGCCAATCAGCTGCTCTATAACCTCGGCCGCCGCGGCATCGAATGGGACCTGATGCCAGCGCTCGCCAAGCGCGGCATTGTCGTCATGGCCTATTCGCCGCTCGAGCAGGGCCGGCTGCCGGGCAATCGCACGCTCAAACAAGTTGCAGCCGCCCGCGGCGCCACGCCGGCGCAGGTAGCGCTGGCCTGGTTGCTGCAAAAGCCCGGCGTCATCGTCATTCCGAAAGCCGCGAACCTTGCCCACGTCGCCGAAAATCGCGGGGCAGCCGAAATCGAGTTGACGGCTCCTGAACTCGTGGCGCTTGACCGCGCTTTTCCGGCACCGCGCGGGAAAGTGCCGCTTGCCATGCTTTAAACGGGCTTGTATCCGGGCCGTGGATTGCAAGAAAATCCATAAAACCGGCAAAAACCACCGGGGATGGCATGACTGTCGGGTTGTTGCTGCGTCACCTCGTCCGCCGAGGCACTCTGCGGGTCATCGACGCGACCGGCAAAACGCGCGTCTATTCCGGCGCGCCGGGTCCGGCGGTGACCATTCGCCTGCACGATCGGCAAATCGAGCGGCAGCTACTATTCAACCCGCGCCTGGCACTGGGCGAAGCCTATATGGACGGCCGCCTCACGCTCGAAGACGGCGCCAGCCTTTACGACTTGCTCGACTTCCTTGGCACCAATATAAGCCTGGCGCCGAAAACCGCGCTGACGCCGCTCTATAATGGCTTTGGCCGCGCGTTTCGTGGGCTCCAGCAATGGAACCCGGTCAGCCGGTCACGCCGCAATGTCGCGCATCACTACGATCTGTCGGATGCACTCTACGACATCTTCCTCGACCGCGACCGGCAATACTCCTGCGCCTATTTCACGGCGCCCGATCAGACGATCGAACAGGCGCAAGCCAACAAGAAGCGGCACATCGCCGCCAAGCTCCTGCTCAAGCCGGGCCAGCGCGTGCTGGACATCGGCAGCGGCTGGGGCGGCCTCGCGCTCTATCTGGCGAAGGAGTGCGATGTAGACGTCACCGGCCTGACCCTATCGGTCGAGCAGCATCGGGTTGCCGAGCGCCGCGCCGCCGCCGCCGGCCTGTCATCGCGCGTGCACTTCAAACTGCTGGACTACCGCCAGGAGCGCGCGCAATACGACCGTATCGTTTCGGTCGGCATGTTCGAGCATGTCGGCGTACCCCAATATCCGACGTTCTTCAGCCGTGTGAAGTCGTTGCTCACCGAAGACGGCGTCGCCCTGCTTCACGCCATTGGCCGTTCGGACGGCGCCGGCAGCACCAACCCCTGGATCCGCAAATACATTTTCCCGGGCGGGTATTCACCGGCCCTGTCTGAGGTGCTGCCGGTGGTCGAGCGCACCGGGCTCTGGGTCACTGATATCGAGATCCTGCGGCTCCACTATGCCGAGACGCTGCGCGCCTGGCGGACCCGCTTCATGGCAGAGCGCGAACGCGTGAAAGCGCTTTATGACGAGCGCTTCTGCCGGATGTGGGAATTCTACCTGGCGGGATCGGAGATCGCCTTCCGCCATCAGGGCCATATGGTCTGGCAGATGCAGATGGCGCGACGTGTCGACACCGTGCCGCTGACCCGCGACTACATGTTCGACTGGGAGCGCAGCCACCAGGCGCCGGCAGCGGCTAAAGCCGGACGCGCCGCGTAAGAAAATTCCGCGCAAAGCAATTTTTTGCATTTCGCAACGAGTCGCGGACGGTTCACACCCGTCATTCATCTGACTCACAGGCGACACACAACGTTTCATGCATGCCGCCCTTGCGGCGGAGTGCTACAGTTCTGTGATGGAAAACGCATTGTCGAAGGTGACGCCGCTGCACGACGGCGATGCGGGCTACCGTGTGCCGCCGCAGAATCTCGCAGCCGAGCAGGCGCTGCTCGGCGCCATCCTCCAGAACAACAACGTTTACAATAAGGTCGCCGACTTCCTGCGGGCCGAGCATTTCAGCGAGGCCGTCCACGGCCGCATCTTTGCCGCGATCACGCGGCTGATCGAGCGCGGCCAGCTGGCCAATGCGGTGACCCTCAAGAACCAGTTCGACCAGGATGCCGGTCTCGCCGAACGTGGCGGCGGCCAGTATCTGTCGCGGCTGCAGGCCTCGGTGGTCACGATCCTTAACGCCGCCGATTACGGCCGGACGATCCATGACCTCTATCTCCGCCGCCAGCTCATCGAGGTCGGCACCGACGTGGTCAACGAGGCCTACGCCCACGACCTCGAGCTGACGGCCCCGCAGCAGATCGAAGCGGCCGAGCAGCGGCTGTTCAATCTGGCGACCGTGGGCCAAACGGAGGGCGGATTCCAGCCATTCACGGCAGCGATGACCGACGCCGTCCGTATGGCAGAAGCCGCCTTCAAGCGCAGCGGCAAGACCACCGGCGTCGCTACCGGTTTCACCGACCTCGACAAGCTCCTCGGCGGCCTGCATCCGTCCGACCTGATCGTCCTGGCCGGCCGGCCGTCGATGGGCAAGACTGCGCTCGCTACCAATATCGGCTTCGCCGCCGCGCGCACCTACCGGCCCAAGGCCGACGAACCGGCCAATTCCGAGGACGGCGCCGTGGTCGGCTTCTTCTCGCTCGAAATGTCGTCCGAGCAGCTCGCGACGCGAATCCTGGCCGAGGAATCCGGCGTGCCCTCGCATGAAATCCGCCAAGGCAAGGTCTCGAACGAGGATTTCGACAAGTTCGTCCAGGCTAGCCAGCGGCTGGCATCGGTGCCCTTCTTCGTCGACGACACGCCGGCCATGACCATCGCCGGTTTGCGCACCCGTGCGCGGCGCCTGAAGCGGACGCACAATCTCGGTCTGGTCATCGTCGATTATCTCCAGCTCATTCGCGGCTCCAGCGAGGGCGGCGGCTTCGAGAACCGCGTCCAGGAGATCTCCGAGATCACGCGCGGCCTCAAGGCCTTGGCCAAGGAGCTGAACGTACCGGTGCTGGCGCTGTCGCAGCTATCGCGCGCCGTCGAGCAACGCGAAGACAAGCGGCCGATGCTCTCCGATCTGCGTGAATCGGGCTCGATTGAGCAGGATGCCGACGTGGTGATGTTTGTTTTCCGCGAGGAATACTACCTCATGCGCACGCCGCCGACGCAGCGGCCCGAGGAAAGCCAGGAAAAGTTCAACGACCGCATCGAGAAACACCGGCAGCACAGCGAGGCGGTCTACGGCCTCGCCGAGATCCATGTCGCCAAGCAGCGCCACGGTCCAATCGGCAAAGTGACGCTGCGCTTCGACGGCAACACTACCAAGTTCGACAATTACGTCAGCGGCGACCGCCTACCCGATGCCTTCTGACCGCAAGGTCGCGACCGACCGGGCCAACGCCATCCTCGAAATCGACCTGCGCGCCGTCGTGGCCAATTGGCGGCGGCTGAAGCGCGAGCTAGCGCCGGGCGTACGCATGGCGGCGGTGATCAAAGCCGACGCCTATGGCCTCGGCGCAGCGCAAATCGGGCCCGTTTTGGCGCGCGCCGGTTGCGCGCTCTTTTTCGTCGCGTCGCTCGACGAGGGCATCGCGCTACGCAAGATCTTACCCAAAGCACGCATCGCCATTCTCGACGGCATCCTCGCCGGTAGCGAGACAGAATTCGCCCGCCGCCGGCTCACCCCGGTGCTCAACGATTTCGGCCAGCTAACCCGCTGGAGTAAAGCGCACCCGCGCAAGCCGGCGATCCTCCATCTCGACACCGGGATGCAGCGGCTTGGCCTGTCGCGTGTCGATGTCGATCGCTTGGCCGGCGACCCCGCCTTACTGGCACGTCTCGATCTGGCTGCGATCATGAGTCACCTCGCCTGCGCCGACGAGCCTGAGCATCGCAAGAACCCCGAGCAGCTCGCGCGCTTCCGCGCCGCGCTCGCACGGTTGCCAAAGGCGCCGGCATCGCTCGCTTCGTCGTCGGCGATCTTTCTCGGCCCCGAATATCACTTCCAGATCGTGCGTCCGGGCGCGGCACTTTTCGGCATCAATCCGCTACCGGGCAAATCCAATCCGATGCGCGCGACGATTGCGTTGCGCGCGAAAATCCTTCAGGTCCGTGACGTTGACGCAGGTGAGACCGTTGGATATGGTGCGACGCACCGCATGGAGCGGCCAAGTCGCATCGCGACCGTAGCCGTCGGCTACGCCGATGGCTGGCTCCGCTCTGCAAGCGATCGGGGCAGTGCGTCGATCGCCGGCCGAAGGGTTCCCGTCGTTGGACGAATCTCGATGGATCTGCTGACGCTCGACGTGACGGGAATCGGAGCGGATCGGGCCAAGCCCGGGGCTTATGTCGACCTACTGGACAACAGTTACGGCATCGACGATGCGGCCGAAGCCGCCCGCACTATCGGCTACGAGATGCTGACGCTGCTCGGCCGGCGCTACGCGCGGATCTATCGCGGTGCGCGCTGAATGACGTTTCTTGCGCGGGTCGGCCGCGTCGTTCTGGCGTTCCTGTCGGCGACGGGCCGCCTTGTGATATTCACGCTGACGGCGCTCAGCCACTGCTTCCGACCGCCGATCTACGTCAACCTGATACTGCGGCAATTCGTCGACATCGGCTATTACTCGCTGCCAGTCGTCGGCCTGACCGCGATCTTCATCGGCATGGTGCTGGCGCTGCAATTGCACACCGGCTTCAACCGCATCACCGGCGGCGAGAGCGCCATCGCGCAGGTGGTCGTCCTCGGCATGACACGCGAACTGGGACCCGTGATCGCCGGCCTGATGGTGGCCGGGCGCATCGGCGCCGCCATCGCCGCCGAAGTCGGCACCATGCGCGTCACCGACCAGATCGACGCGCTGTCGACCTTGTCCACCAATCCTTACAAATACCTGGTGGTGCCGCGGCTTCTCGCCGGGATCATTGCCTTGCCGGTACTTGTCCTGGTCGCCGACAATATCGGCGTCTTCGGTGGCTTTCTTGTGGCGACCTATAAATTCGGCTTCAATCCAGTGGCCTATCTGCAGAACACCGCGGATTTTTTGCGCAGCGAAGACGTCGTCTCGGGCCTGATCAAGTCGTCGGTGTTCGGTTTCCTGATCTCGCTCATGGGCTGCTATACCGGCTATCATTCGAAAGGCGGCGCGCAGGGCGTGGGCGCCGCGACAACCTACGCGGTGGTGTCGGCCTCGGTGCTGATCCTGATGTTCGACTATATCCTGTCGGCGTTGCTGTTTTCGTCATGAGCGGCGCACCAAAAATCGCGGTTCGCGGCCTGAAGAAATCGTTCGGGTCGAAGGTCGTGCTCGATGGGCTCGATCTCGATATCGGCGTTGGCGAGAGCGTCGTTGTCATCGGCGGCTCGGGCACGGGCAAGTCGGTGATGGTCAAATGCATCATCGGCCTTATGGAGCCCGACGCGGGCTCGATCACGATCGACGGACAGGAAGTCACCGGCCTCAAGCGCGGCGAGCGCGAGCGGCTGATGCGCAAGTTCGGAATGCTGTTCCAGGGCGCCGCGCTGTTCGACAGTTTGCGCGTTTGGCAAAACGTCGCGTTCGGCTTGATCCAAGGACACGGCATGCACCGCGACGAAGCCAAGGCGGTTGCCATCAAGACGTTGGGCGCGGTGGGTCTCGGCCCCGAGGTCGCCGAACTGTGGCCGGCGGAGCTTTCGGGCGGTATGCAAAAGCGCGTCGGCCTAGCGCGCGCTATCGCTGCCAAGCCCGAGATCATCGTCTTCGACGAGCCGACAACCGGCCTCGACCCGATTATGGGCGACGTGATCAACGACCTGATCATCAAATGCGTGCGCGATCTCGGCGCGACGGCGATCTCCATCACGCACGACATGGCCTCGGCGCACAAAATCGCAGACCGCATCGCCATGATCTACAAAGGCAAGATCATCTGGCAGGGATCGTCCAAGACCATCGACCAGTCGGGCAATCCCTACGTCGACCAGTTCATCCACGGCCGCGGCGAAGGCCCGATCAAGATGGAGGTCCGCGCGCTGTGACCGCCCGAAATCTCCCTCAGGCCTGACCATGGCCCGCGCCGAAAGCCGCTACGTCTGCCAGAGCTGCGGCGCCGTCCATCCGAAATGGGCGGGCAAGTGCGACGATTGCGGCGCCTGGAATACCCTGGTCGAAGAAGCGGCACGCGCCATCACGCCCAAAGGCTTGGGCGGCGGCAAAGGCGGCCGGCCCTTGCAGTTCGTCGGCCTGCACGGCGACGCGCAAGCGACTGCCCGGCGCGCCTCGGCAATCGCCGAGTTCGACCGCGTCTGCGGCGGCGGCCTCGTGCCGGGCTCGGCGCTGCTGATCGGCGGCGATCCCGGCATCGGTAAATCCACCCTGATCCTGCAGGCGATGGCCGCCCTTGCTGCCGGGAAAAGTGGCCAGAAGCTCGATTGTGCCTATGTCTCGGGCGAGGAATCGCTCGACCAAGTGCGGCTGCGCGCACGCCGCCTTGGTGTCGCCGATGCGCCGGTGCGGCTGGCAGCGGCGACCTCGATCCGCGATATCGCCGCGAGCCTCGATCGCGCCGATGCGCCGCAAGTGGTGGCGATCGATTCCATCCAGACCATGTACCTCGACAATCTCGACAGCGCGCCCGGCACCGTCAGCCAGGTGCGTGCCTCGGCACAGGAGCTCATCCGCCTCGCTAAGGCGCGCGGCTTTACGCTGCTGCTGGTGGGTCACGTCACCAAGGAAGGCATGATCGCGGGCCCGCGCGTGCTCGAGCACATGGTCGACACCGTCCTCTATTTCGAAGGCGAGCGCGGCCACCAGTTCCGCATCCTGCGCGCGGTCAAGAACCGTTACGGTCCGACTGACGAGATCGGCGTTTTTGAGATGACCGATGCCGGCCTCGCCGAAGTGCCCAACCCGTCGGCGCTGTTCCTCGGTGATCGGCAGCGAGAGGTGGCGGGCTCGGCGGTGTTTGCCGGCATCGAAGGCACGCGGCCGATGCTGGTTGAGATTCAGGCCCTGGTGGCGCCTTCGGCCCTCGGCACGCCGCGCCGCGCCGTCGTCGGCTGGGACGGCAATCGCCTCGCGATGGTGCTGGCCGTGCTCGAAGCGCGTTGCGGCGTTGCCATTGGCGCCAACGACATCTACCTCAACGTCGCCGGCGGCTTGCGCGTCGGCGAGCCGGCGGCCGATTTGGCCGTGGCGGCGGCGCTGGTCTCCGCGTTGGCCTACGAGCCGGTGCCGGCCGACATGGTCGTCTTCGGCGAGATCGGCCTGTCGGGCGAAATCCGCCCGGTGAGCCAAGCCGATGCACGGCTCAAGGAAGCCGAAAAGCTTGGCTTCGCCACGGCGCTGATGCCGCCGCGGCGCGGCCGGAAGGATCGTGCTGCGCCTGCCGGTGCTTTCAAGACGCGCGAGATCGCCCATCTGAAACTTCTGCTCAATCTGTTTGAAAACGCGCCGCAGACGCTTCGCCGAGCCGGCGGCGGTGGAGGACGTTCGTGACCGGGTTCGATATTGCCATCATTGTTTTCGTCGCCGCATCGGGCCTGTTCGCCTTCGTGCGCGGCTTCATCAAGGAAGTGCTGTCGATCGTCGCCTGGTTTGGTGCGTCGGTGGCGGCGCTTTATGCTGTTCCTTACCTGCACCCGTTCGCACTGCGCTTCACACCAAGCGACCGGCTGGCCAATGCGGCCTCGGCCTTTGTCGCTTTCATCGTCGCATTGATCGTGCTGTCGCTGATTACCGCGGCGATCGCCAACCGCGTCAAGGATAGCCCCGCCGGCGGCATCGACCGGACTTTTGGATTCCTCTTCGGACTGGCGCGCGGCGCTTTACTCGCCTGCCTGATCTATGCGGCGATGCTGGTCGTCATGCCAGCACTGCAAGCGTCGCCACAATGGTGGAAGCTTTCGCGCACCCGGCCGCTGCTTGCCGCGGGCCTGTCGATGCTAGGTCAGCTGGCGCCGGGATCGGACCATTCGAAAAACGCCCATGCGGTGGAGCAGCAGTTGCAGGATGCGCTGCACGCGCTCAGCGTCCCCAAGGCGCCCCCGGAGCCGGAAAAGGACACTGCACCCAATTACTCGACGCAGGAGCAAAAAGAGCTCGACCGGCTCTTCCAGCAGAACCAGGGCGCGCAGAGCCAGGGCGGGCATTAAGCATAGCCGACGGCGCCCTGCGGCCCACGCCCTTACGGGCGTGCGAACAACCCGCTCTGGCGGTCGCCGTTCAATCCGTGTAGAAGGCTGTGGGCCTCGACGGCGACGGCCGGCGACACCATCTATGGCTTGCGGCAGCCGAACGGCAGGCGGCCGAAGCGCGCATAAAGGCGGTAGCATGCTGACCACCCAACCCTGGGACGACGACCATTTCCGGGAGGAATGCGGCGTTTTCGGGGTTTACGGACATCCCGAATCGGCGGCGCTGACGGCGCTGGGTCTGCACGCGCTGCAGCATCGCGGTCAGGAAGCCGCGGGAATCGTTGCCTATGACGGCGAGCAGTTTCACGCCCATCGCGGCCTTGGCCTGGTCGGCGAGAATTTTAGCTCCAAAGAGGTGATCGCGCGGCTGTCTGGTCATTCGGCCATCGGCCACGTTCGCTACGCGACTACTGGCGAAGTTGCCCTGCGCAATGTCCAGCCGCTATTCGCCGATTTCACCTTCGGCGGCTTGGCAATCTGCCATAACGGCAACCTCACCAACTCGTACCACCTGCGCAACCGCCTGGTGCGGCGCGGCAGCATCTTCCAATCGACCTCGGACACCGAGGTAATCGTCCATCTCATCGCCACGTCGCTCAAGGACACGGTCGAGGAGCGGATGGCTGAGGCCTTGCGCCAGGTCGAAGGCGCCTATTCGCTTGTGGCACTAACCCAGGACGGATTGATTGGCGTGCGCGACCCGCTCGGTATCCGCCCGCTGGTTCTGGGCAAACTCGGCGACGCCTACATCTTGGCATCGGAGAGTTGCGCGCTCGACATCATCGGCGCCACTTTCGTGCGCGACATCGAAGCCGGGGAGATGATCGCCATCGGGCCTGGCGGCATCAAGAGCAGCAAACCCTTCGACAATCCGCACAAGCGCTTCTGCATCTTCGAATACATTTACTTCGCGCGACCGGATAGCGTCGTCGATGGCGTCAGCGTCTACGAGGCGCGCAAGCGGATCGGCATGGAATTGGCGCGTGAGAGCGCGGTACCCGCCGATATCGTCATTCCGGTACCGGATTCCGGTGTGCCGGCGGCGATCGGTTACGCCGCCGAATGCAGGTTGCCGTTCGAGCTTGGCATCGTGCGCAACCACTATATCGGCCGCACCTTCATCGAGCCGACCGACCAGATCCGCCATCTCGGCGTCAAGCTCAAACACAACGCCAACCGCGCGAGCATCGAGGGCAAGCGCGTCGTGCTGGTTGACGATTCGATTGTCCGCGGCACCACCTCGACCAAGATTGTCGCGATGATCCGGCAGGCCGGCGCACGCGAAGTGCACATGCGCATTTCCAGTCCCCCGACGACCCATTCGTGCTTCTACGGCATCGCGACACCCGAACGCACGCAGCTGCTCGCGTCGGCAATGGACGTGCAAACGATGGCGCGGCACATCGGCGCAGACTCCCTCGCCTTCGTCTCGATCGACGGGCTCTACCGCGCGCTCGGCCAGGCCAACCGCGACCGCAAATCACCACAGTTCTGCGACGCCTGCTTTACTGGCGATTATCCGGTGCCGCTCGTCGACCACGACGCCGGCAAAGTATCAACCCAGCTCTCGCTCCTCGCCGAGACCGTCTAAGTGCCGGCACTGCAAGGTCGTCTCGCGCTGGTGACCGGCGCGTCGCGCGGCATCGGCGCGGCGGTGGCGCGGCGCTTCGCCGCCGAAGGCGCGCACATCATCGCCGTAGCGCGCACCCAGGGCGCACTTGAGGAACTCGACGACGCGGTGCGGGCAGTGGGCGGCACGGCGACCCTGGTGCCGCTCGATTTGCGCACATTCGACGCCATCGACCATATGGGCGCGGCGCTCAACGAGCGGTTTCACAAACTCGATATTATCGCCGGCTGCGCCGGCGTGCTGGGCAGCCTGTCGCCGATGGGCCATATCGACCCGAAGCTGTGGAGTGAGATCTTCGACGTCAACGTGACTGCGAATTATCGGCTGATCCGCTCACTTGACCCGCTGCTGCGCCGGTCCGACAGCGGCCGGGTGATGTTCGTCACCTGCGCCACGGGCCATGATTTGGCGCCGTTCTGGGGCGCTTACGGTGCCAGCAAGTCCGCGCTGGAGGCACTGGTCCGCGTCTATGCCGCCGAGGTTGCGCGCACGCCGATCCGGGTCAATTTAGTCGATCCCGGCCCCGTGCGGACGCGTCTGCGCGCCGAAGCATTCCCCGGCGAAGATAGCGCGACGCTCAAGGCGCCGGACGACGTAACTGGGATTTTCGTGCGGTTGGCCGCGGCGGATTGCTCGCACCACGGCCAGATATTGGGCGCTTAAGCCGCGGCGTGGGCGGGCCGCGGCGCCGGCGTCGGCGCAACGACACGATCCGGCGGCAGGATCACGCGCACCACCGTGCCCTGGTTTGGCACGCTCTCGATTACGAAGACGCCGCCGTGCAGCTCAACCAGCTTTTTCGTCAGCGGCAGGCCAAGACCGGTGCCGCCGCCGGTGCGGTTGAAGGCGTTGTCGACCTGACCGAACGGCTCGAGCACTATCGGCAAATCGGCATCGGAAATGCCGACGCCAGTGTCGCGCACTTCGATGACGAGGCGGTCGAATTCGATTGAGGCGCGCACGGCAACCGAACCGCCCGACGGCGTAAACTTCACGCTATTGGTCAGGAGGTTGAGCACAATCTGGCGCAACCGCCGCTCGTCGCCGCGCACGCAATTGACTTCGGGCGCGATCACGCGAACCAGGTTGATGTTCTGCGCCGTAGCGCGGCGCGCGACCATGCGGACGCAGGAATCGATCAGCTCGGTGACATCGACGACCTCGTCGGCCAGATCGAGGCGCTCGGCGGTGATCTTGGTCAGATCGAGAATGTCGTTGATCAGCTCAAGCAGATGGCGGCCGCTGGCGTTCAGGTCGCGTGCATATTCAAGGTATTTCTCGTTGCCGATCGGTCCGAGCACTTCGCCGCTAATGATTTCGGAGAAGCCGATGACGGCATTGAGCGGTGTGCGCAGCTCGTGGCTCATGTTGGCGAGGAATTCCGATTTGGCGCGCAAGGCCGTCTCGGCGCGGCGGTTGGCCTCGAAAAGCCGGCTGACCAGTTTTTCCTTCTCCGCTTTGCTGCGGATGAGCGCGATCAACGACGCGAATGAACGCCGCGCCATCAGGCTGAGGTTGAACGCAAACGCAAGATACAGCACGCCGAGTGCGATATGCGCGGGATCGCCGGCCGCGAACGTGACGACGATCAGCGGCGCCACCACCGGCCAGACAAACGCGTCGACCACCGGAACGTGTGCGGTGTAACCCGAGGCGATGCCGCCAGCGAGGCCGGCGATGATGATCGGCACGAAGCTGTCGGTTGGCGCGTTAGAGCGGAGCGCGACGGCCATCGCCAAGCTGCCCCATTGGCAGCCGGTGGCGGCAGCGAAATAAGTGACGCGACGGATCCATTGCTGCGGCTCGAAATCGTCGTCGTGCCGGTGCTGGTGATAGAGCCGCCACAACACGATGCGGATGATGCAGATGCCGACGATCGACACGCCCCAGCCGAGGAAGATCGGCGTATCGAGGGCGAGCGACAGCACGCCGATTGCCGCAAGCGTCACCAACAGGTTGGTGGCAACTGGCCACGGCGACGAATACAGCATGTCCGCCAGTTCGCACTGGATGGCGGCATTCTCGACGCGCGCCGCTGGCACGGCAGCGTCCGTACTGGCCGCCATGGTCGTGGGCTCGCGCGTCAACTGAGCGGGAATCATCGTCAAGAGTCTAAAGACGATGTCCTAATAGTTTCCTAGACTTTGGCCGCATATGGCTCAAATGCGAGCCGCTGCAAGACGCCTAAAATACCGTCCACCAATGGTGCCAGCCGCCGCCGAATTCAGCCTGGTGGATGGAAAATTCCCGGGGCGAAGGCGATGCGCTGCTGGGCCTGCTTCATGCGGTCCGTCGGGCCAATGGCGATTCCCCATTGATCCATCCGGCCGGGCGGCCACGTCCAGTCTTCCGCACCACGCGGCTTATGGCTTTTGCCGATGCGGGCGATTTCGGTGGTGTATTCGATCACTACCTCGTCCGGTCCGACGAAATAGGCAAACACGTTGTTGCCAGGACCGTGCCGACCGACGCCCCATTCGATCGCAAAGCCGCTCTCGCGGAGGCGGCCGGCGCCGCGCATGACGTTGTCGATGTCTGACATTTCAAACGCGATGTGGTTGAGCGTCGGCGCTGTACCCCGCGCGAATGCCAGCACGTGGTGCTGTTCGCTGCAGCAGAGGAAAGTCATCGCACGCGTCTGATCGATAATCCGAAATCCGAGGTTGTCGACGTAAAACGCGCTGATCGCGTCGACATCGGCGGAATTCAGCACGACATGGGTGACGCCGATCGGCCGGTCCGCGCGCGTGCCCGCATCGGCATGGCGTTTGTCGCCGGTGATGACGCGCATCGTTCGTCCTTCTGGATCCTTGAACGCGAAGCCGTAACCGCCGCCCGGCTCGTTGATCGGTCCCGGCTTTTCGAGTTCGGCCAGGCCTGCCTTCTTGAGGCTGGCATGGATGGCGTTGACCTCGACCTTGCCGGGCGCCGTCAGATCGATCCGTAACAATTCGGCGCGCGGACGGGCATGCAGGCCAAGGACGTGATGATATGGCCCGGTGCCGCGAAGATAGACCGAGCCGGGATGCTCGACGACCGGGGTTAGGCGCCAGATATCTGTGTAAAAGCGCGCCCGCGACTTCAGGTCGGTCACGCCAAGATCGACGCTGCGCAAGCCGTCGACGGCCGCACCTTTGGCGTTCGCGCGTCCGGTTGACCCGGATTTGCCCGGCGATTTCAGCGGCTTGGCCATTGTCCTCCACGGCGCCGGAGCCCCGACGGCGAGCGTCACGTTCGCACAAGAGGCGCTCGCGTGTCGAGACTCCACGTTAAGAACCTAGGTTTATCGCTTTAATATCAAAGGATTATAACCCGTTGCTCGCGAGGCGCGCCGGCGCCACTAGGAATTACCAGCGAACGGGTTTTGGCCCTTGCGCAGCATGAGCCGCAACGGCACGCCTGGTAGGGCAAATTGGTCGCGCAATAGGTTTGCGAGGTATCGCCGCCAGCTGTCCGGCAGCTCCCCGGGCTTGGAAGCGAACAGCGCGAAGGTCGGCGGCCGGATATTGACTTGGGTCATATAGCGGAGCTTAAGCCGCCGGCCGCCCACAAGCGGCGGTGGGTGGCGCTCCTGCGCCCGCGCCAAGAGACGATTGAGCGCACCTGTCGGTACGCGGTGATTCCACGCGGCATGCGCCTTGAGCACCGCCGGCAACAGCTTGGCGACGCCGGCACCGGTCACCGCCGACAGCGTCAGCGGCTTCAGGCCGGCCAGTTGCGGCAGCGACTCGGAGATGCGTTCGGCAATATCGGCAAGCGCCTTCTTCGGTGTGGCGACTAGATCCCATTTGTTGGCCGCGAGCACGATTGCGCGTCCTTCGTCCGCGATCAGCCTCGCTATCGCCAGATCCTGGCGTTGCACGCCAGCAGTTGCGTCGACCACCAGCACGACCACCTCGGCGAACCGAATGGCCTTGAGCGTGTCGCCGACAGCGAGCGTCTCGGCGCCTTTCATGACCTTCGCTTTACGCCGAAGACCGGCAGTATCAATCAACTTGATCGGCTGTCCGCGCCATTGCCATTCGATCGCGATCGCGTCGCGGGTAACGCCGGGCTCGGGTCCGGTGAGTACGCGCTCCTCACCAAGCAGCCGATTGACCAAAGTCGATTTGCCCACATTGGGACGGCCAACCACCGCGAGTTGCAGCGCCGACGCGACTTTCGGCGCCGCATGGGCGGTCGCGTCGCCGCCCTTGGCCGACGCATACGGGAGCAGCGCATCGTAGAGCGCCGACAGCCCCTCGCCATGTTCGGCCGAAACCGGCACGGGCTCACCAAGACCAAGTTCGAAGGATTCGGCCACACCGGACGGCGTGCGGCCTTCGGTCTTGTTGGCGACGAGGACCACCGGCTTACCTTGCCGGCGCAGCCAGCGGGCGACATCGCGATCGAGGGCAGTCACTCCTTCGCGTGCGTCGATCACGAATATTGCAATGTCGGCGGTTGCCAGTGCCTTTTCAGTTTGAGCGCGCAGCCTCGCCGCCATGTCGCTCCGCGCCACCGTCTCCATGCCGGCAGTATCGATCAGTTTCAGGCTCAATCCGGCAAATTCGACCTCAGCCTCACGCCGGTCGCGCGTCAGCCCGGCTTCACCCGCGACTAAGGCCGTCTTGCGTCCGGCAAGCCGATTGAACAACGTCGATTTGCCGACATTAGGACGGCCGACTATAGCGACGGACAGCGGCATCGCAGTCCGCCCATCACCGCAACGCGACCAGATCGGCCTCGTCGGTGATGACGTAAAGCGTCGCACCGGCCGCCGCCGGATCGAGATAGACGCCGTCCGAGAACTTTAAGCGGCCGAGCGGCTGTCCAGTGTAGGGCGAGATCGAGAACGCCTCGCCGTCGGAGGAAATGACCACCAGGCGATTACCCGCCAGCACCGGCCCCGACCAGCGCAGCGGACCCTTCTTTGCTTCTTCATCCTCATAGCGCGGCAACGGCCGCACCCAACGAACATGACCGTCAGAACGCATCAGACACACCAGGTCGCGGTCATTCGCGAGCACATAGATATAGTCGCCGGCCACCCATGGCATGTGTGTGCCGCCGATATCCTGCTCCCAGACACGGTCGCCCGTGCGCAGGTCGATCGCCACTAGGATGCCGGAGTGGCTGATCGCGAAGACGCGGTCGCGGTCGATAACCGGCTGGCCGCGGATGTCGGCGAGCGACGACAACGCACCGAGCGGCCGCGAGGTGGCGAGATTGTCCGACCACACAGGCCGGCCGTTTTCGACGCGCAGCGCGTATAACTCGCCGGAGGAATACGGCACGATCACAGTATCGCCCTGAACCGCCGGACTTGCGCCGATCAGCAAATCTGTCGGTTCCGGCAGACCGTTGTGCGTCCACAACCGGTGACCATCGGACGCCGCGAGCACTTCAAGTTCGTTGTCGACGGTGATCGCGAAGACACGACCGGCGGCAGCGGTCGGCGGCCCATGCGCCGGACTTGCCAGATTCTGACGCCAGATTTCCTTGCCAGTTGTCGCGTCGACGGCAACCACCTGGGCATAGCCAGTGGCGATAAAGATGCGCCCGTCGGCATAGGCAATCCCGCCGCCGAACATCGGCGTATCGGCATCCTTCGGCTGCGGATCGAAGCGCCAGATGCGGTCGCCGCTCTTCACGTCGAAGGCCGAGACGACGTCATTGGCGTCTGCCGCATAGACACGCCCGCCGGCGGCGACTGGCTGTGCGGTGACGCGGCCATAGCGCCAAGCACCCTCGCCGACATCCGCCTTCCAGGCGCGGCTGATGTTCGGTGCGAGCGCAAGATGATACATCGCATGATTGGAATAACCGCCGGCACCCGGCCAAGCCGGATTGTCGAACGGCGTCGGCAAAACGATCGGCGTCGCCTCGAGCTTGGGATCCGGCGTCAAAGTCTTTTCGAGCTCGAGAACCGAGATGCGCGTGCCTTCGAGATGGACTTTCTTGGTGCCGCCACAGCTTGCAAGCACCAGGCACGCCGCCAGTGCGGCGCCGGTCGCAAGGCGAAATTTCATGGACCCAGGGCCGCGATCATCTGCGCGGCGCGTTGCCGCGCGCCCGGTGGCGCATTCGGGTCATCCGCGAGCTGCTGGAAACTCTTGCGTGCGTCGGCGCTGTCGCCGGCCTTGAGTTGCGCGAAACCCGTTAGCTCGATGGCAAAGGGATGCCAGGGACCGGGGCCATCGATGAGCGGCTTCAGCCGCCGAATTGCGCCCGCAGCGTCGCCTTTGTCGAGTGCCGCATCCGCTGCGAGCAGCGTTGCCGCCGCACGATACACTGGATCGACCGACGTATCGCCGGCCATCTGGTCATAAATCGTCAGCGCGCCAGCGACGTCGCCGGTCCGTGCCTTGACCGCCGCCTCTTCGAGACGCGCGAGCATGGCGTGGCCTGCACCCGACTGCTGCGCGATGGCGGCGAAAGCATCGACGGCGTCTTTGTCCTTGCCATCACGGACGAGGTCAAGAGCCACCGCGAAGCGCGTTCCCTCCGCGGCGCTGCGCTGTTCGCGGTATTGCCGCCAACCGACACCGACCGCGGTGGCGACGACGACAAGCACAGCCGCGACAATCACCCACCGGCCATGACGCGCCCACAGCTTCGCGAAGTTCTCCTTACGGAGTTCCTCGTCGATTTCCCGGAAGATGTCGCTCAAAACCCGGCCCCGACCCGCGAAAAAATGCCCGGTACCATAACGCCTTGACGGGGTTCCTGCAAACCCCGGAGCGGCCTTTTTCCAGCGATAGTGACGCGGCAGGCCTGCTGGATTTCGGCCGCGAAATGGGAAAGACTGACGTGCTGAACATGCCCCACCTCCGTGAACCATCTTCTCGCCCGCCGATGGCCACCGTCATCCGCCTCAGCGATCATCGTCGGCAGCGACGCGTTTTCTTCAGCCGCGCCGAACTCGACCAACTGCTGCAAATCTACAGCCGCGAAGTGGTGCGCGGCGTCTGGCGCGATTACGCGATCGACCAACGCGAAGGCACAGCCAGTTTCTCGGTTTTCCGGCATAGCCTCGAAAGCCCGCTGTTCACCGTCGTCAAGAGCGCACCGGGGGAATCGCGTTACGGTCCCTACGCGCTGCTTCATCGGCGGGCACGGCTGGCCGCAGGCAGCACACTGCTGGATGTCCTAGCCAAACTCGAACGCGAGGTGCGCCGCAACAGGCGCCTGACGGATGCACCGGCAATGCTGACGCCGGGCTGACGCGCCCAGCCGAAGGGGGGCGGAATCACTTGGCAAGTCAGAGGTTTTTGGCCAAAGTAACGCGCCGATCGGAAAAATCGGAACAACTGAAGGCGACATGCCGAGGAGAATTGTCGCCTGGTTCGCGGTTGCGAGGCCG
>Ga0187815_10000201_pt1 | contig 30208 bp, 26 predicted proteins | sample NC_S_5_FD_132962 | JGI IMG/M metagenome (GOLD analysis project Ga0187815, IMG submission 132962) | Wetland sediment microbial communities from Neuse River Estuary, North Carolina, USA - ASW-S_5 | ecosystem: Environmental > Aquatic > Freshwater > Wetlands > Sediment | place: USA: North Carolina... | reverse complement strand
TATCCGCCCCGCCTGTGTGGGGACGGCAACGGTGACAAAAACCGCCGCTCACCGGGGAGAGCACGTATAAGCCGTAACCCATTGCGCGGGGAAAGCCGGGATGTCCTGGCTGTACCTGTCTAATCCGTGTGCGTTCTTTTACTACCATTGCACACGGTGCTGCGGGCGCAGTCGGCGCCCGGCTTTCCCTGCGCCCTCTTCAAAGAGGGGGCCAACGAATTTGCAGAACTCAGGCGAAATCGCGCCGTGAGAATGAGAGCGCATGTCTTTCCCCGTTATTGCGAGGAGCGAAGCAATCCATCCTCAGGGTGAGAGGTGGATTACTTCGTCGCTCCGCTATGACGGCACACTCAACTGTCATCGCCCGGCTTGACCGGGCGACTCAGTATTGAGGCGGCAGTGATTGAATCGATAGGCCGCGGCGTACTGGATCACCCGCATTCGCGGGTGATGACAATTGGAGAGGTACGAAAGTGAGTTGCTCCGCCTCGATCTCACCCCGTCCGACACGGCACGCGCAAGAACCCACGAAACCGCACGCGGCCGCCGCGCACGGGTTCGCCGTCGAGCGCATATCCCGGAAACCGCGCCAGAAACCGCGAGATCGCGATCGCGCCTTCCAGCCGCGCCAGCGCCATCCCGGCGCACTGGTGCGCGCCGGTGGCGAACGCAAGGTGCCGGTTCGGCGTGCGGCCGATGTCGAAGGCTTCCGGATCGGGAAACTGCGCGGGGTCGCGGTTGGCCGCGCCAATGCACAGCGTCACCGGCGTGCCCGCCGGCATGGGGATGCCGCCGATCTCGACCGCTTCTGTTATCATGCGGTTGCCGAGCTGGTTGGAGCTTTCATAGCGCAGGATTTCTTCCACCGCGGTCTTGATCAGGTCGGGATGCTCGATCAGCCGCTGCTTCTGGTCCGGATGATGCGACAGCGCCACCAGGCCATTGCCGATCAAGTTCGTTGTGGTCTCGTGTCCGGCGTTGAGCAGGAAGATGCAGTTGTGCAGCAGTTCCTTCTCGGTCAGCCGCTCGCCATTCTCCTCGCCCTGGATCAGCCGTGTCAGCACGTCCTTGGTCGGATCGCCCGGCCTGGCGCGCCGCCGCGCCACCAGGGTTTCCAGATAAATGAGAAAATCCGTCACCGCCTTGTTGCCGCGTGCGGCGACCTCCGGACTCACCACCGGCTCAAGCGCGCCGAGGATCGCGAGCGACCAGTCGCGCAAGGGCTCGCGCTCGTCGCGGGGCACGTCGAGCAGATTGCCGATCACCTCCACCGGAATCGGAGATGCAAAATCCTCGATCAGCTCGAACTTGTCCTTGGTGGCGATGCGATCGAGCAGCATATCGACCAGCCGGATCAAATCGCCCTCCATCGCCGCGATGGCCCGCGGCGACAGCGCGCCCATGATCAGGCGACGCACGTGGGTGTGCGAAGGCGGATCGTTGAAGACGAGGCTGGTGGTGTGGTGCTCGAAGAGCGGGGTGTCGCCGTATTTCGGCGCAAACTCTTTCTTCTTGTCGGAGCTGTAGGCCCGGGTGTTCTTGTAGGCGGTGACGAGGTCGTCGTAGCGGGTGAGGAAATACGAGCCATTGCGCATGCGCTTGACCGGCTCGCTCTCGCGCAGCGCCCGATAGGTCGGGTAGGGGTCGGCGTAAAATTCCGGGGACAGGTGTTCCAGGTCGAAGCCGTCAGCCAGCTCCCGCGCGTGCGCATTCATCCCGTAAGCCCCATTAGTCTCATTTGCAACTATCGTAAGCAGCGACCCAACGCCGCGCAACACAATTCGCGCGCCATCCCGTCGCAGCGCGGAGGATGAGAGGAAATCGCAGAGCCATATGCTCAATTGCGCTTTGATGAAACGCAGCGGTCCCTCTAGAGTCCCGGCAAAACGCAGGCATGATCCCGGAAAAATCATGCCCAACAAACGACCGGAAATGCTCATGCACGCCCGCACTGAAACCTCGGAACAGACGGCCGCCTGGCCGGATGACATCTATGCTGTGCTGCAGCGCTACGACGTGCGGCAGGTGCCCTATGTGCCGGATGCCGGACACTCGAAGCTGATCGGGCGCGTGCTCGCCTCCGATACGATGCGCGGCATTCCCCTGACGACGGAAGAGGAGGGCGTGGCGCTGGTCGCGGGCGCCTGGGCCGGCGGACAGCGCTGCGCGTTGCTGATGCAGTCGAGCGGCGTCGGCAACTGCATCAACATGTTTTCGCTGATACCGCTGTTCCGTCTGCCGTTCTTTACGATCGTCACCATGCGCGGCGAGTGGGGCGAGTTCAACCATTGGCAGGTGCCGATGGGATCGACCACGCAGGCCGTGTTTGAACTCTCAGGCATAAGGGTGATGCGCGCCAACCATGCGGCCGAAGTTCGCGAGGTTGTCGAGGCAGGCGCGGCGCAGGCCTACAACGCCTGCACGCCGACCGCCGTCCTTCTGTCGCAGCGTCTGATCGGCGCAAAGGTATTCGTGAAATGAGCAAGACCAATCTTCTCGATCGCCGCGCGGTCGTGGCCACGCTGCTGAAAGACCGCAAGGGCATGGTCGCGGTCGGTGGCCTCGGCGCCTCCACCAACGACATGGCCGCCGCCGGCGACCACGATCGCAACTTCTATCTGTGGGGCGGCATGGGTGGCGCGGTCATGATGGGGCTGGGGCTCGCGCTGGCGCAGCCGGACGTGCCTGTCGTCGTCATCACCGGCGACGGCGAGATGTTGATGGGCATCGGCTCGCTCGCCACGGTCGGCATGCAGAAGCCGGGCAATCTCTCCATCGTCGTGCTGGATAATGAGCGCTACGGCGAGACCGGCGGGCAGACCAGCCACACCTCATCCGCCGCCGACCTTGTCGGCGTCGCAAAAGCCTGCGGCATCTCCGACAGCCGGGCCGTCACGACCATGGCCGAGATCGAGGCGCTGGTGCCGATGCTGCACGAGCTCAAGAGCGGCCCGCGATTCGCCAATGTGAAGATCGACGGCGCCAATATCGAGCGGATCCTGCCGATGCGGGACGGCAATTTCATCGTCAATCGTATCCGCGGCTCACTCGGATTTCCGCCGCTGTAGCAAGCTCATCCCCTTGGTTCGCTTGTCGATTCCGGGGAGCCACCGCCTCTCAGTTCTTTGGTGCAGCGCAATATATTGCCTTGACTTTGCCACGGTGAGTGATTACTCACGCAGCCCCATGTCAAACCTCCGCATGACAAGTGACCTTCGGCGTCAGCTGATTTTGGGCGCCGCCAAGCGTTGCTTTGCCCGCAACGGCTTTGCCGGCACCACGACCAAGAGCGTGGCGGCTGCGGCTTCCATTTCTGAAGGGCTTTTGTTCAAGCATTTCCCCTCCAAAGCCGCGCTCTATGCCGAAATCCTGGCGGAGGAATGCGAGGCCGATCCGGAACTCGCGCACCTGCTCGGGCAGGAGCCCTCGACCGCGACGCTGGTCGAACTGGTTCGCGGCATGGTCGGGCACTTCGTCAACATCTCGAACGGCCTGGACCAGGAAGAGGCGCAGCGCCTGCGCTTTATGGCCGCAAGCCATCTCGAGGACGGCGAGTTTGCGCGGCTCCTATATAGCAAGGTCGGCGATCTCATCGGACCAACCTTCGTCACCTCGCTGGAGCGCGCCATCGAAGCCGGCGATGCCGCGAAGATCGGCGGCGCGCCGCTCAACCTATTCTGGTTCGCGCACCACACCGTGCTGACCGCGGCAATGACGCGGCTGCCGGTCATTCCTTGTCTTGAGTATGGCGATGCCACCGTTCTCGAACGGCAGCTTTGCCAGTTTATCCTTCGCGGCATCGGACTCAGCGAAGCCGCAATTGCCTCCCACCTCGACCGCGCCTTGTCATCGACTCCGGGACAATCGGTAGCCAAGGAAAGTGCATAAAATGAATATTGCTGCAGAAGCCAACATCTCAGGCAAGCCGATCAGCGAGTCGCCGAAGAAGCGGCCGGTCAAGATGGTGCGCTGGTTTGTCATTGTCGGTGCGTTGCTGACGGTCGTGGTTGGCGGGATTGCCTACTTCGAGAATTGGCGCGCCAACCTGATCAAGGGCATCTTGACCGGCACCAAGCCGCCGCCGGTGGTCGTGAACGTGGCTGAAGCCAAGTCCGCGGTGATTCCGAACCTGCTGACTGCGGTCGGTGATCTCGCCGCCGTGCACCAGGTCAACGTCACCTCCGATGTCAACGGGCGCATCACCGACATCATGTTCACCGCCGGCGCCAGCGTGAAGGCAGGCACGCCGCTGGTGCAGTTGTTCGACGGGCCGGAGCAGGGCGATCTTGCAAGCTACAAGGCGCAGGCGACCGTTGCCGCGTTGCAGCTCGATCGCGCCAAGCAACTGGCTGCGCGCCAGTTCGGACCGCAGGCTACGGTGGATACGGCGCAGGCCGCCTTCGACCAGGCGCAAGCCGGCATCGCCAAGACCGAAGCCATCATCTCGCAGAAGCTGGTGCGCGCGCCGTTCGACGGCGAGCTCGGTGTCCGCAAGGTGGAGGTGGGACAATACCTGACGGCGGGTACGCAGATTGTCTCGCTGACCGATCTGTCGGCGCTCTACGCGAACCTGACCGCCACCGAAAAGCAGAGCTCGCAGATCCAGGTTGGTCAGACCGTGCGCGTCGTGGTCGATGCCTATCCGGGCCGCACCTTCGAGGGCAAGATTACCACTATCGAGCCGCAGATCTCGGCCGATACCCGCAACATCCGCGTTCAGGCGACGATCAACAATCCCAACAAGATCCTGAAGCCCGGCATGTTTGCGACCACCACGATCGTGCTGCCGGAGAAGCCGCCGGTCATCACCATTCCCGAGACGGCGGTCGACTACACGCTTTACGGCGACTCGGTGTTTCTGGTTACCGAGAAGAAGGGCGACGACGGCAAGACCAGCCTGGTCGCGGAGCGCACTTTCGTGAAAACCGGCAACCGGGTAGAGGGCCGCGTCGAGGTCCTGAAGGGACTGAAACCCGGCGATCAGGTCGTCGCCGTCGGACAGATCAAGCTTCAGCCGGGAATGGCAGTCTCGATCTCGAAAGATCCGCCGCCGCCGGTTCCGGCTCAGCCGCCGCGTTACTGAGCGCAATCACCTGAATTGGGAGGGCCGGTTGGCCCTCCGCCACGCGTTGCCGCGATAGGCAGACAACAAGAATAGGTTGGCGATGGCCTTCACTGATATTTTCATCAAGCGCCCGGTGCTGTCGGTCGTCGTCAGTCTGCTGATCCTTTTGATCGGCCTGCGCGCCGCGACCACGCTGCCGATCCGGCAGTATCCGAATCTCTCGAACACCGTCGTAACGATCACCACGGCTTATCCGGGTGCGTCGGCGGATATGATCCAGGGCTTCATCACGACGCCTATCGAGCAGGCTGTCGCCTCGGCCGAGGGCGTCGACTACATCACGTCCTCGTCGGTACTCGGTACCTCGACGATTCAGGTCTTCATCAAGCTCAACTTCAATCCGAACCAGGCGCTGACCGAGGTGCTCGCCAAGGTCAACTCGGTCAAGTACCTGATCCCGAAGGAATCGAACGATCCCGTCGTCACCAAGGCCACGGGCGATACGATCGCAGTGATGTATCTCGGGTTCTCCAGCGAAGAGCTGACGGGATCTGCCATCTCCGACTATTTGACGCGCGTCGTGCAGCCGGTGCTGTCGACGGTGGATGGCGTCGCATCCGCCGACATCCTCGGCGGCCAGACCTTCGCAATGCGGCTCTGGCTCGATCCGATCCGCATGGCCGGACGCGGCGTCTCGCCGAACGATGTTGCGCTCGCGATCGCCGCCAACAACTTCCAGGCGGCCGCCGGTCAGACCAAGGGCTATTTCATCGTCTCCAACGTCTCGGCCAATACCGACCTCCAGAGCATCGATCAGTTCAAGCGAATGATCGTGAAGGCGAAGGACGGCGGCTTCGTTCGCGTCGAGGACATCGCGACGGTCGAGTTGGCGGCGCAGAGCACGGACGCCAGCGTTGCGTTCAACGGCGAGCACGCGATCTTCATCGGCATCAAGGCGACGCCGCAAGGCAACCCGCTGACGCTGGTGAAGGGAGTGCGCGCGCTGTTCCCCGAACTGGAGCGCAACCTGCCGCCCTCGATGAAGATGAAGGTGGCCTACGACTCCACCAAGTTCATCCAGTCGTCGATCGACGAGGTGCAGAAGACGCTCGGCGAAGCGGTGCTGATCGTCGTGGTCGTGATTTTCCTGTTCCTGGCCTCGGTCCGGTCGGTGATCATCCCCGTCGTCACCATTCCGCTGTCGCTGATCGGCGTCTGCATCCTGATGCTCGCCGCCGGTTTCAGCTTCAACCTGCTGACACTGCTCGCGATGGTGCTGGCGATCGGCCTTGTGGTCGACGACGCCATCGTCGTTGTGGAGAACATACACCGCCATCTCGAGGAGGGGATGCCGCCCGTACAGGCCTCGCTCAAGGGCGCGCGCGAGATCGTAGGGCCCGTCATCTCCATGACGATCACGCTCGCGGCGGTGTACGCGCCGATCGGCTTCCTCGGTGGCGTGACCGGCGCGCTGTTCCGCGAGTTTGCTTTCACCCTCGCAGGCTCGGTGATCGTGTCGGGCGTCATTGCGCTGACGCTATCGCCGATGATGTGCTCGGTGTTCCTCAAGAACGCCGAAGAAGGCCGCTTTGCCAGGCTGGTCAACCGCGTCTTCGGCGGATTGACTCGCTGGTACGGCCGTCAGCTCGATCGCTCGCTCGACTATCGGCCGATCACCGGCCTGTTCGCGGTGACCATGCTCGGTCTCGTCGGCTTCCTCTATATGCATACCCAGAAGGAACTGGCTCCCCAGGAAGACCAGGGCATCGTGTTCGCGATAACCAAGGCGCCGAAATACGCCAACATCGATTACATCGATTATTACGGCGAAAAGATCGACAAGGAGTTCCAGAAGTTTCCGGAGACCGACCTGCGCTTCGTCCTGAACGGCATCACCGGTCCGCAGGGCGGATTCGCCGGCATGCTGCTCAAGCCCTGGGATGAGCGTAAGCGCACGGCGCAGCAGTTGCAGCCGCTGGTTCAGGCGGAGCTGTCGAAGATCGAAGGCGTCAACGCTTTCGCGTTCAGCCTGCCGCCGCTGCCGGGTGGCCCGGGTGGTCTGCCGGTTCAGATGGTCATCAACTCGACTGCGGGATTCCAGGCGGTGTACGAGCAGATGGCGAAGCTGAAGGACGCCGCCCGCAAGAGTGGCCTGTTCATCGTCACGGACAGCGATCTCGACTTCAACCAGCCGGTGGTGCGGGTGAAGATTGATCGCTCCAAAGCGAGCGACCTCGGCGTCACCATGCAGTCGATCGGCGGCGCACTCGCGACGCTGCTTGGCGGCAACTATGTCAACCGCTTCAACCTGGAAGGTCGATCCTATCAGGTGATCCCGCAGGTGCCGCGGTCCGAGCGCCTCGCGCCGGAGTCGCTCGATAACTATTACGTGCCGAGCACGACGGGCCAGCTCGTGCGGCTCTCGACCGTGGTCTCCGTGGAGACCGGCATCGATCCGAATGCGCTCACGCACTACAACCAGCTGAACTCGGCGACCTTCTCGGCCGTGCCGATGCCCGGCGTTTCGATGGGACAGGCGGTGGAGTTCCTGCAAGATGAGGCCAAGAAGCTGCCGTCCGGCTTCAGCTCCGACTTCCTGTCGGACTCGCGGCAGTATGTCCATGAAGGCAATCAGCTCCTGATCACCTTCATGTTCGCCATCATCATCATCTTCCTGGTGCTGGCGGCGCAGTTCGAGAGTCTGCGCGACCCGCTGGTGATCATGATCTCGGTGCCGATGGCGATCGTCGGCGCGCTGATCCCGCTGTTCTTGGGCGTCGCCACCATGAACATCTATACCCAGGTCGGGCTGCTGACGCTGGTCGGCCTCATTACCAAGCACGGCATCCTGATGGTGGAGTTCGCCAACGAGTTGCAGGTCAATGAGGGGCTGGACCGCCGCTCGGCGATCGAGATGGCGGCCCGCATCCGGCTCCGTCCGATCCTGATGACGACCGCCGCGATGGTCACCGGCCTGCTGCCGCTGCTGACGGCTTCGGGCGCCGGCGCGGCCAGTCGCTTCTCGATCGGTCTCGTCGTCGTCGCCGGCATGACCATCGGCACGCTGTTCACCCTGTTCGTGCTCCCGGCGGTCTATGTGGTGCTGGCCACCGATCATCGGGCGGCGGCCGATTCCGAGCGGAGCAAGCAGATTGCCGACTATGACCTCGGCCCGAAGGCGCTGAAGGCGACGTGATTGCAAGGCGGCGGGCTTCCCGCCCGCCGATCTTGATAGCGATATGACCGGGATGGCCGCCATCCCGCACTGCGGCAGGAGACAAATACCGCTGATCTTGCTAGCCTTGCCGGGATGAGCATTTCCTTCCATCCCGGCATGCCAGAGCCGCGGCCGCCCGGCGCCGACAGCGAACGCGGGCCAGCCGCATGACTGCAACCATCCTCTTCGTCGACGACGAGGCCGACCTCGAGGCCTTGGTGCTGCAGAAATTCCGCCGCCAGATCCGCGACGGCGCGGTGAATTTCGTGTTCGCGCGTGACGGTCTGGAGGCGCTGCAAAAGCTCGAGGCCAATCCGGACCTCGACATGGTGGTGTCCGACATCAACATGCCCCGGATGGACGGGCTGTCGCTGCTCGCCAAGCTGCAGGAAGCCGACGACAAGAAATCGACCATCATCGTGTCCGCCTATGGCGACATGAGCAACATCCGTACCGCCATGAACCGCGGCGCGTTCGACTTCCTGACCAAGCCGATCGATTTCGCCGACCTGGAAGCCACCATCGACAAGACCATCCGCCATGTCGAGATGCTGCGCGAGGCGCGCCGTCGTCAGGCCGAGGCCGAGCGGGCGCACGCCTCGCTGTCGCGCTACTTCTCGCCGCAGCTGGCTAGCCGCCTTGCCACCTCCGACGAGGGTGACGGCATGGAAGTGCACCGCCGGGAAGTCGCGGCGGTGTTCACTGACGTGACGAGCTTTACCTCGCTGGTGGAGAGCACCGATCCCGAAGTGCTGGGCACCTTGCTCAACGAATACGTAGGCGGCATGACCGAGATCGTGTTTACGCACGAGGGCACGGTTGCCAAGGTCATGGGCGACGGATTGCACATCCTGTTCAATGCCCCCGGTGACCAGCCCGACTACGCAACGCGCGCGGTCGCTTGCTCCCTCGATCTCGATGCCTGGGCGGTGCAATTTCGCGAGCGCTGGCGCGCCAAGGGCGTCAATTTCGGCGCGACGCGCATTGGCGTCCACGCCGGGCCGGTGCTGGTCGGCAACTTCGGCGGCAACCGATTCTTCGACTACACGGCCTATGGCGACACCATCAACACGGCCTCGCGCCTGGAGACCGCCAACAAGTTCCTCGGCACCCGCGTTTGCGTCAGCGCCGCCGTGGCCGAAGCTGCGCAGGGGTTCAAGGGGCGACCGGTCGGCGACCTCATGCTGCGTGGCCGCAGCGAGCCGCTGCGGGCCTATGAGCCGCTGCCGGCGACGGCATTTGCCCAGCCCGCTACCGCGCAATACTCCGAAGCCTTTGCCAAGCTGGAGGCGGGCGATGCTGCGGCCATGCCGGCCTTTGCTGCCCTGGTGGGCGCGCATGCTGAGGACGCACTCGCTAGTTTCCATCTCAAACGCCTGCTCAACGGCGCCAAGGGCGTCCGCATGCAACTGGAATAAGAAGAAGCCAAGAGGGGGCAACATGACGAGCGACTTTGCGGTCGGCAATTACCGGTTTATTCCGGCCGTGTTTCAGTATTCAGCGGGCGCAGCCGCGTTTCCCGGCTATGAGGTCGAGCGGGTTCGCTTCGACAAGATGCCGAAGCTTGCCGACGGCTTTGCGAAGATCGCCGAATACATCAAGGCCGCCGGCCGGCCGCTGACCTCGTTCTGCGCTTGCGAGCTGCGTTCGCCCGCCGCCTTCACCGATCAGGGCTTCTTCGAATTCAACCAGCATTATGTGAAGACGCTTGCCGAATGGGGCATCTATGACGGCAAGACCAATCCGGTGGCGCGCAGCAATGTTTGCCCCGAGATCGACCCGCCGTCTGAGCCGTCGTTCTACGCATTCTGCTTCGTGCGGCCGAGCACCAGCACGACGCCGACCTTTGCCATCTCCGGGAGCGGAGAGGCGAAAGAAGGCGCTGGTCCTTATTCCGAGCGCACTGTGCGTTATCGCGACCTCAGCCCCGATGGCATCAGGGACAAGGTTCGCCATGTCGTCGGCGCCATGGAGAGCCGCATGGGCGCCTTTGGCTTTGGCTGGAAGGACGCGACCGCCGCGCAGGTCTATTCGGTCCGCGACTACCATCATGCGGTTGCCGACGAATTGGTGAAACGCGGCGCCGCGCGGTCGGGGCTGACCTGGCACTTTGCCCGGCCGCCGGTGATCGATCTCGAATATGAGATGGATTGCCGCCGCGTGATGCGGGAGATCGTGATCTAAGTTGGCACCGTATGCTGAGGACCCGCATCTGGTTTCCTAACTTGAATTTCGAAATAACAGGTTGTCGACCAGAATTAGGAGTGCTTCGACAACAAGGACCACAACAAAGGCAAGGCCAAAGCGCATCATTTGACGGCGGTGGGCGAGATAGGACTTGGATAGCTCGCTCGCCAACGGGCGGCGAAGCGTGAGCCAACCGCGCCATTCCGGCGCGTGGCTCACCATCTTCAAGCTTTCACGAATACCCAACGCCCAAATCACAATGCCTGCACCAGCGTTGACGATCATCAGGAAATGCAGGAGATCCTGTAGCATCCTCACAAGCAAGTTCATTGCGACGTCAGTTCCTTTCCAACCATGGCCGGATCATCGCTCGCGCGGGTCGAGCGCGTCGCGCAGGCCGTCGCCGACGAGGTTGAAGGAGAGCACCACGAGGAAGATCGCCAGCCCCGGCCAGATCGCCATCCATGGTGCGCTGGTCAGGAAGCGTTGCGCCGAATTGAGCATGCTGCCCCAGGATGGCGCCGGCGGCTGCTGGCCGAGACCGAGGAAGGACAGCGCCGCCTCGGCGATGATGGCGGCGGCAATCGACAGCGTCGCCTGCACCAGCAGCGCCGGCAGGATGTTAGGCAGGATGTGGAACAGCGCAATACGCCATGGCGGATTTCCCATGGCGCGCGCGGCCTCGACATAGTCCTCGACCTTCACACTCATCACCTGGCCACGCGTGAGGCGGATGAAGATCGGCGTCGCCGAGATGCCGATCGCGATCATTGCATTGCCGAGGCTCGGGCCGAGAAAGGCGGCAAGCGCAATGGCGAGGATGAGGAACGGGCAGGCCAGCACGGCATCGGTGATGCGGCTGATCAGGGCATCGACGAAGCCGCCGCGATAGCCGGCAAGCAGCCCGAAGGGCACGCCGATCGCGAGCGCAATGCCGACCGAGATTGCGCCCGCCATCAGCGAGGCCCGCGCACCGTAGATGACACGCGCAAGGATGTCGCGGCCGAGATCGTCGGTCCCGAGCCAGTGCTGCGCCGAGGGCGCCTTGCGCACCAGCGACCAGCTGGTGGCGATGGGATCGTAGGGCGAGACCAGCGGCGCGAATACCGCGATCACGATGAAGGCCGCGATCACAGCGAGCCCAACTACGGCGCCCTTGCGCTTGAACAGCCGCCGCAGTGCGCGCCGGGTGGGGCTTTCCAGCTCGTCGGCGATGACGGGGATGGCCCCGATGACGGCATCGGTCATGTCATCATCCCCTCAGCCGCGGGTTGACGAGGATGTAGGCGATGTCAGCGATCAGGTTGAGCGTGATGTAGATCGTTGCCGTCGTCAGCACCACGCCCTGCACCACGGCGTAGTCGCGATTGAACACGGCATCGACGATGAGCTTGCCGAAACCGGGAATCGAGAAAATCTGCTCAGTCAGCACGGCGCCCGAGAGCAGCGTGCCGAGTTCGAGTGCGCCGAGCGTGATCACCGGCGTCAGTGCGTTGCGCATCGCATGCTTGAGGATGACCGAGCGCTCGAACAGGCCTTTGGCGCGCGCGGTGCGGACATAGTCGCTCTCGAGCACCTGCAGCATGGCGCTGCGGGTATGCCGCATCAGGATCGCGGCAATCGCGTTGCCGAGCACGAAAGCCGGCATGATGGTTGACGCGATGCTGGCGCGCCAGTTCTCGGTAATGGGCACATAGCCCGAGGCGGGCAGCCAGCCGAGCTTGATCGAGAACAGGAAGATCAGCATGATGCCGAGCCAAAAATTCGGTGTGGAGATGCCCCACAGCGCGAATATGTTGGCGCCGTAGTCGAGCGCCGTGCCCTTTTTCACCGCCGAGACGATGCCGGCGGGAATGCCGATCAGGAACGCGATCACGATCGCCATCGAGCCGAGCTGGATGGTGACCGGCAGCTTCTGCGCGATCAACTCGCGCACCGGCACCTTGTTGCGCAGGGACTCCCCGAAGTCGCCGGACAGCACGCCCTTGACCCAATAGACATATTGCACCGGCACCGGCTGATCGAGCCGGTATTGCTGGCGGATTTGCGCGATCACGGCCGGATCGCGTTCCTCGCCGGCCATCACGAGCGCGGGATCGCCGGGGAGCAACTGCTGCAGCGAGAAGATCAGCACCGACACGAAGAACAGCGTCGGGATGAGCTGCACGATGCGCCGGGCGAGGAAGTTCAACATGGCGTACTTTTCCCGGGCGCCGCGCCGCATGCATCGATGCGCTGCAGGACCGGGATCCATCGTAGCTTGGATCCCGGATCAGCATTGCACCGCGGGCGCGTTGCAATGCATCCGGGACACGAAAGCGTCATCACGCTCACTTCAGCTTCAGTCCAATCACCCGCACGAGCCCGTCCGGCATCTGCTTGTAGCCTTCGAGCTTCGTCGTGTGCGCGATCAGGATGCGGCGGTGGTACAGGTAGAGCAAAGGATTTTCGTCCAGCACGAGCTTGGTCAGCTTCTCGTAGATCGCCTTGCGCTGTGCCTGGTCGGTGACGAGGCGCGCGCCGTTGAGCGCCTTGTCGGCCTCCGCATTGGCCCAGGCGCTGTAATTCTGCGGTGCGTCCGTGTGCATGAAGACGTAGGAATTGCCGTCGGGATCGATGCGGCCGCTCCAGGCCAGCATGAAGGCCTGGTACTCGCCGGATTCCGCCTGCTTCAGCGAAGTCGCGAACTCCGTCACCCTGATCTTCATGTCGAAGCCGGCTTCAGAGACCATCGACTGGATCACCTGCGCAACGGCTTCGGTCTCCGCGCCCTTCGGCACCATGAAATCGACCGTAACCGGCGGCGTGACGCCGGCCTCCTTCAAGAGCGCCTTGGCCTTGGCCACGTCGCGCCCGTGGATCGGGAAGGCCTTCTGGTAATAGGGGTGATCTGGATTGACCCACTGGTTACCCGGCTTGAACTCGCCGTTGAACACGACCTGGTTGACCGCCTCGCGATCGATCGACCAGTCGAGCGCCTGGCGCACCTTGGCGGACTGGCTGAGCGGCCCCTTGGCCTTGTCCTTGCCGATGTTGAGCGTCATGCCCTGATAGCCGAGCTCGATGGCGGTGGAGAGTTTCAGCCTCGAGTCGGCGCGCACGTCCTTGATGTCGGTTGCGAGCACGCGCTCGATCAGATCGAGTCCGCCGGACTTCAGATTGGCGAGGCGCACGGTGGCGTCGACGATCGGCAGGAACACGATCCTGTCGATGAAGACATTGTCCTTGTTCCAGTAGTCGGCGAACCGCTCGCCAACGATCCGATCCTGCTGCACGCGCTCCACGAACTTGTAGGGTCCGGCGCAGACGGGCTTGAGGCCGAACTTGTCGCCGGCTTCCTTCGCGGCCTTGGGTGACACCATCATGCCCGCGCGGTCAGTAAGCTGCGCGATGAGCGGGGAGAAGGGCGCTTTCAGCACCAGCTTGATGGTGAGGGGATCGACGACCTCGACGCGATCGACGGCGGCAAGCTCCGGTTTGCGGAACGAGCCGGGGAAGGTGAGGTGACGATCCAGGGAGAACTTTGCGGCTTCGGCATCGAGCGGTTCGCCATCATGGAACTTCACCCCGGGACGAAGCTTGATGACGACCTCTTTGCCGTCGTCCGACGTGGTGTGCGAGAGCGCGAGCTGCGGCACGATGTTGAGCTTTTCGTCGATGTCGAACAGCTTGTCGCAGAAGGCGGAGAAGACGATACGCCCGACATAGGTTCGCGCCATCGTGGGATCGAGGATATCGGGGTCTTCGGCGAGCCCAATGCGCAAAGTAGTCTGCGCCGTTGCCTGGAACGACAGCAGCATCGCTGCCGCGGTTACTGCAAAACGTAATGCCCTCATCGAACCATCCCCGTCCCGTTACACTGCCGTTGGCGAAGTCCCGACTATATCAACCCCGGCCTGTCCGGCTACTTCCGCTTTCGTACCGAAGGCCGCAACCAGTTTTTCCAGCGCTGGCGAGAAGGCGCCGTCGTGTGGCATGGTCGCTTCCGCGGCCGGCAGTTCCGTGGTGCGGTGGCAGGCCGTGGCGTAGCCCGCAGCATCCGGTATGAGCTGCGGCACCTCGCTCTTGCAGCGCGCAATGACGTGGGGACAGCGCGTATGGAACCGGCAGCCGGACGGCGGATCGAGCGCGCTTGGCATCTCGCCCTCCAGCACAATGCGGCCGCGTTTTGCGCGCGGCTTGGGCACGGGAATGGCCGACAACAGCGCGCGGCTGTAGGGATGGCGCGGCGCGCTGAACAGGGCCTGCGCCTCCGCGGTCTCGACGATGGTGCCGAGATTCATGACAGCGACGCGGTCGGCGATGTGCTTCACCACGGCGAGGTCGTGCGAGACGAAGATGTAGGCGAGTCCAAGACGGCGCTGCAGGTCGCGCAGCAGATTGAGGATTTGCGAACGGATCGAGACGTCGAGCGCCGAGACCGGCTCGTCGCAGATGATCAGTTTCGGCTCGACCGCGAGCGCGCGGGCAATGGCGATGCGCTGGCGCTGCCCGCCCGAGAATTCGTGCGGATATCGGCGGGCAAAACGCGGCTCGAGACCGACCAGCCGCAACAGTTCCTCGACGCGCGCGCGGCGGCGCGAGGCCGGCACCAGCTCGTGCAGTACCAGCGGCTCGGTCAGTATCTGACCGACGGTCATGCGCGGATTGAGCGAGGCGTAGGGATCCTGGAAGATGATCTGCGCGTTGCGGCGGAAGGCGCGCAGCTCGTTGGCGTCGAGCATGGCGAGATCGCGGCCTTCGAAGCGGACGGTGCCGCTATCTGCCTCGATCAGCCGCAGCACCAGCCGGCTGACGGTGGACTTGCCGCAGCCGGACTCGCCGACCAGCGCCAGCGTCTGGCCGGCTTCCACCGTAAAGCTGACGCCGTCGACCGCCTTGACGAACGCCGTCGGACGGCCGAACACGTTTCGCGAGGCGACGAAATGCTTGACCAGATTTTTGACCTCGAGCAGGACGGTCACGACACCAGCCTTTCCAGCGGCGTGCGGACGCAGCGCGACGTGTGGCCGGGACTCACCGTGGCAAGCGGCGGCGGCGCTTTCGTGCAGATGTCCGCAACGAACGGGCAGCGTGCTGCGAAGCGGCAGGCCGCTGGCGGGTTCGTCATGTTCGGCACCATGCCCTCGATGGTGGCGAGATGGGCGACGCGATGATCGAGCCTCGGGATCGAGCCGAGCAGGCCGACGGTGTAGGGGTGCTGCGGGTTGGCGAAGAGCTCGTCGACCGGCGCCCGCTCGACGATCTCGCCGGCATACATCACCGCGACCTCGTCGCAGACCTCGGCGACGACGCCGAGATCGTGCGTAATCAGGATGATCCCGGCATTGCTTGCGGCCTTCAGCTCCCGCATCAGATCGAGGATCTGCGCCTGCAGCGTCACGTCGAGCGCGGTGGTGGGCTCATCCGCGATCAACAGCCGCGGATCGCAAGCCAGCGCCATCGCGATCATCACGCGTTGGCGCATGCCGCCGGAGAGCTTGTGCGGATATTCGTCGATGCGCTTTTCCGGCGAGGGGATGTGCACGCGCCGCAATAACTCGATGGCGCGCTCTCGCGCCTGGCGCCTGGCGCCGCCGCGATGGCGCAGGATGACTTCAACGATCTGGTCGCCGATGGTGAAGCTCGGATTGAGCGAGGTCATCGGCTCCTGAAAGATCATGGCAAGCCGGTTACCCCTGATATCGCGCAATGTCTCGTCGGGTGCCTCGAGGAGGTCGAAGCCGTCGAAGCGGATGGCGCCGGAGACCTCGGCGGAGCGCTTCGGCAAAAGGCCCATGATGGCGAGCGAGGTGACGCTCTTGCCGCAGCCGGATTCGCCGACCAGGCCGAGCGTGGCGCCGTTCGCGACAGTGAGGTCGACCCGATCCACGGCATGGGTGACGCGCCCGTCATCGCCGTGGAAGATGACACGCAAGCCCTCGATCTCGATCAGCGGCGCGCTGGTCACGATTGGCTCGCGATGGCTGCCTGGACGGAGGCGTCGATGATCGCGCGGTCGGTGACGCCGGCCGGATTTTTCCGCGTCGGCAGGAATTTTCGGAAATGCACCCAGCGCTCACGGCTGACCTCTTCCAGCCGTTCAAGCTCGGCGAGGGGATCGCCGTGGTCGTCCACGCGCAAATCGAGATTGGGCCACTCTTCCTCGCCATGGATCAGCAGCGCCGCCGATTGCTTGCCGCGCATGTCGCCGCCGGCGGCTTCCCCGGCCTTCATCGCGGTGATCAACCGTTGCGCAAAGGGCATCTTCTCATTGGCGATATAGGCTTTGGCGGTTTCGTCCAGCACCTGCGCGCCGGCGAGCATGTTGCCGGCGATGGAGAAGCCGACGCCCTCGACGTGGCCGCACCAGTCGATGCATTCGCTTCCCGTATGCGCGGCGATGCGGCCGCCTGCGTCCATGATGTGCAGCTGCCGGCTCTCGCGGCCGTCGTCAGCGGCAATGAGTGTCGCGACGATGTCGCGCGGGGCCTTGCCCTCGCGGAGCAACTTGACGCCGTCGATGCCGTGATAGGGATTGACCAGTGCCTGTGTGGCGACGCCGCCGAGCCTGGGTGCGATATGCGGCACGAGCGCGCCGACGGCGAAGAACTTGGTCGCGACCGCGATGCCAATCTGGCCAGTGAGAGGATCGCGGGCGATGATCGACCAGGTCATTTCGTCAACGTCCGGCGGCGTAGCCCTGCATGCCCCGCGGATTGGCGGCGGCGCGGCGACGCGGTCCTACCTTGGAGGCGGCGGTGAGGCGGCCTTCCGACCAGTCGGGACCGGTCTCGACGATATGACCGCGACGAGTCAGCTCGTCGACGGTCGCCTTGGGCACGCGGTTTTCGACCACGAGCACGCCGGGGCGCGCGGTGCGCGGCCAGAACGAGATCGGGAAATGTTCGGAATGCCAAGCCGGCGCGTCGATCGCCTCCTGCAGGTTGAGCTTGGCGTGGACGTGGCGCAGGAAGAACTGCGTGATCCACTGGTCCTGCTGGTCGCCTCCGGGCGAGCCCCAGGCCAGATACGGCTCGCCGTCGCGCAGCGCCATGGTCGGCGACAGCGTGGTTCGCGGGCGCTTGCCTGGTGCCAGCGAGGCGGGATGATCTTCCTCCAGCCAGAACATCTGCGCCCGGCTGCCAAGGCAGAAGCCGATCTCGGGAATGACCGGCGAGGATTGCAGCCAGCCGCCCGAGGGCGTGGACGAGATCATGTTGCCGGCCTTGTCGATGATGTCGAAATGCACGGTGTCGCCGCGGACCTCGCCGAAACGGCCGACGGTCGGCTCGCCCGCGCCCATCGCGCCGACCGCCTCGCGATGACCCTCGGCGCGGCGCAGTTTCACCACCGCGCCAAAGCCTTCGACGGAACCAGGAATGAAATCGAGCGAAGCTTTGTCTTTCGAGATCAGCTTGCGGCGCTCGTCGTTATAGGCATCTGACAACAGCGTCGCGATCGGGATGTCGCTGAACTTGGGGTCGCCGTAAAACTTCTCGCGATCGGCATAAGCGAGCTTGGCGCATTCGACCTGCAGATGGATGAAATCGGGGCCCGTTGGATCGAGTCCGTCGAGATCAAAACCCTTCAACAGCGCGAGCTGCTGCAACATCACGGGCCCCTGGCTCCAGACGCCGGCCTTGCAGACGGTGTAGCGGCCATAGTCGTAGGTCAGCGGCGCTTCGACGGTCGGCTTCCAGCGTGCCATGTCGTCAGCCGAGAGCACGCCGCGGTGCGGCGAGCCGGAGACGTCCATCACTTCCTGGGTACGGCAGAACTTATCGATCGCTTCCGCAACGAAGCCCTGCGACCACGCCTTTCGCGCCGCCTCGATCTGCGCGACGCGGTCGGAGCCTGCGCTCTCGGCTTCCTTCAGGATGCGGGCGTAGGTTTCGGAGAGTCTTTTGTTGGTGAAGATGGTGCCGGGGCGGGGCACCTCGCCGTTCGGCAGATAAACCGCTGCGGATGTTGGCCAGTATTTGCGGAACAGCTGCTCAACCGTCTTGATCGTCGCCGACGCGCGCTCCACCAGCGGATAGCCGTTGGCGGCATAGGATATGGCGGGCTCCAGCACGTCGCGCAGCTTGAGCGTGCCGTAGTCGCGCAGCAACAGCATCCAGGATTCGAACGTGCCGGGCACGCAGGCCGCGAGCAGGCCGGTGCCGGGCACCATGTCCAGCCCTTCGCTGCGGTAGTGCGCAATCGTCGCTTTCGCAGGCGCCGGACCCTGGCCGCAGATCACCTCGGTCTTGCCGCGCTTCACATCGTGCACAATGATCGGCACATCGCCGCCGGGGCCGTTGAGATGCGGCTCGACCACCTGCAGGGTGAAGGCAGTGGCGACCCCGGCATCGAAGGCGTTGCCGCCTTTCTCGAGGGTGGCCATCCCGACCGCCGTCGCGATCCAGTGCGTCGAGGTGACGACGCCGAACAGGCCCTCGATCTCGGGCCGGGTCGTGAACGGATCGGGATTGATGTTGCCCATGGGATGCACCCTTCTTGTTGGCCGCTAAGGCTTGCGCAATTGAGCACAGGCGGGGCAGGCTGCCAACTGGCATGCCAGGCAGGAAACCTGCCAAGCCTCTGATCAGGCCGGCGCCGGAGCCGTATTCACGGCGTGGCAGGCCACACCGTCGATCAATTGGGGCGCCTCCCGCCGGCAGAGATCAAAGGCCAGGGGGCAGCGCGGGTTGAAGGCGCAGCCGGGCGGCGGGTCGATCGGGTTGGGGATCTCGCCCTTTACGGGGATGCGCTGCCGGCCGGACATTGCGAGATCCGGAACCGCACCCAGCAACATCTTGGTGTAGGGCATGCGGGGCGCGGCAAACAATTGGCGGCCCTCCGCAATCTCGACAATGCGGCCGAGATACATCACGCCGATCCGGCTCGCCATGTGGCGGACCACCGCGAGATTGTGGCTGATGAAGAGATAGGTGAGGCCGAACTTGTCCTGCAGGTCGCGCATCAAATTGAGGATCTGCGCCTGCACGGAGACGTCGAGCGCCGAGGTCGGCTCGTCACAGACGATGAATTCGGCATTGGAGGCGAGCGCGCGCGCAATCGCGATACGCTGGCGTTGGCCACCGGAAAACTCGTGCGGATATTTCAGGCCGTCGTCGACATGCAGCCCGACCAGGCCAAGCAGCTCGCCGACGCGCGCCTTGATGTCGCGCTCGCCCTGGATCAGGTCGAAGGCGCGGATCGGCTCGGAGACGATGGCATCCACCCGGAAGCGCGGATTGAGGCTGGCATAGGGATCCTGAAAGATCATCTGGATGCGGCGCCGCAGTTTCTGCCGCGCCTGCGCCTGTTTCGGATCGGTCATCGACACGCCGTCGATCATGACCTCGCCGGAACTCGGCGGCAGCAGGCCCACGACCATGCGCGCCACCGTGGTCTTGCCGGAGCCGGATTCCCCGACCAGCGCAAAGGTTTCGCCGCGCTTGATATCGAAGGTGACGCCGTCGACGGCCTTCAGGAACTCGAGACGGCCGCCTTCCAGCACGCGATTGAGCCACGGCTTTGAGACGTCGAAGACGCGGCGCAGGTTTTTGATATCGACGTAGCTCATGCGGCGCTGTCCTTTGCCGAGGCGTCGAAGAGATGGCAGGCAACGGACTGCGAGCCATGCCGGATCGGCTCGGGCCGCTCGACGCGGCAACGGTCGAAGGCAAAGCCGCAGCGCGGGTTGAAGGAGCAGCCGGGTGGAATGGCCGACAGCCGCGGCATCGAGCCGGGGATTTGCACCAGCCGCTTGTCCTCGCCCGCCAGCGTCGGGATCGCGCCCATCAGGCCCTTGGCGTACGGGTGCAGCGGATTGCGCACGACATCCTGCACCGGGCCGATCTCGGCAATGCGGCCGGAATACATCACCGCTACGCGGTCGGAGGTCTCCGCGATCACGCCCATGTCATGGGTCACCAGCATCACGGCAGTGCCGTAATCGCGCCCGAGCCGCTTGATCAGCGAGATGATCTGCGCCTGCACAGAGACATCGAGCGCGGTGGTTGGTTCGTCGGCGATGATCAGCTCCGGCTCGGCGCAGATGGCGAGCGCAATGACGACGCGCTGGCGCATGCCGCCGGAAAATTCGTGCGGATAGGCATCGATGCGCTTTTCCGGGGCGGGAATGCCGACTTCGGCCAGCAGCTCGATCGCACGCTTGCGCGCGGCCTGTTCCGACAAATTCAGGTGGGTGCGGATGGTCTCGACGATCTGCTCACCGACCCGGTAGAGCGGGTTGAGGCTGGTCAGCGGATCCTGGAAGATCATGCCGATGCGCTTTCCCCGGATGCGGCGCATCTCTTCCGGCGGCAGATTGTCGATCCGCATGTCCGAGAGCAGGATTTCGCCGCCGCAGATGCGGCCCGGCGGCTCGATCAACCCGATCGCGGCCAGACCCGTGACGGATTTGCCGGCGCCGGATTCGCCGACGACCCCTAGCACCTCGCCCTTGGCGATGTCGAACGATACGCCGTCGATGGCGCGCAGCGTGCCGCGTCGGGTGACGAATTCCACCTGCAGGTTACGCACGGAAAGGACGGGAACGGTCATCGCAGTTTCGGGTTGAGCGCGTCGCGCAGCCAGTCGCCGAGCAGGTTGATGGAGAGGATCAGGCCGGCGAGCGCGATGCCCGGGAATGCCACGATCCACCATTCGCCGGCAAACAGGTAGTTGTTGCCGATGCGGATCAAAGTGCCGAGTGAGGGCATGGTCTCGGGCATGCCGGCGCCGAGGAACGACAGCGTCGCCTCGGTGAGAACGGCGAGCGCGAGATTGATGGTCGCAATGACCAGCACCGGCCCCATCGCATTGGGCAGCACGTGGCGCAGCATGATCTTGGGCGCCGGCAGGCCGATCAACTGCGCCGCGGCGACATAGTCCTTGCTCTTCTCGACCATCACCGAGCCGCGCACGGTGCGGGCATATTGCACCCAGAAGCTAAGGCCGATGGCGAGGACCAGCACGACGAGCATGCTCATCGGATCGAGCTTGTTGCCGAACAACGACTTGGCGATGCCGTTGACGATCAACGCGATCAGGATGGCGGGGAAGGTGAGCTGCACGTCGGCAATGCGCATGATCAGGCCGTCCACCGCGCCGCCGACATAGCCTGCAATCAATCCGAGCGTGATGCCGATCGTTCCTGCGAGCAGCATACCGAGCACGCCAACGGCGAGCGAGATACGCAGGCCATAGAGGATGGCGGACAGCACATCGCGGCCCTGCTCGTCAGTGCCGAGCAGGAATGGGCTCTGGCCGTCGGCGGTCCACAGCGGCGAGATACGCGAATTCATCAGTTGCAGCTGCGCCGGGTCGAACGGGTTCTGCACGGCGAGCAGGGGCGCGAGGATGGCGAGCAGGAAGAACAGCGCGGTGACCGCAGCCGCGATCATCGTCATCCGCGAGCGACGGAAGGAATAGAACATGTCGCTGTCGAGCGCGCGGCGGAGCCAGCCGGTGCCGCGGCCTGCGTTGGTTGCGGCTTCAGCGGGGCGGGGGACGGCGGCGTCGGTCATAGGTCTGCTCAACCCGGTCGGCTGATGGTCGAGCGCAGGCGCGGATCGACGATGGTGTAGAGGATATCCACCACCAGGTTGATGGTGACGAAGATCAGCGACACCGTCAGAAGGTAGGCTGCCATGATCGGGATATCCACGTTTTGTATGGCCTGCACGAACATCAGCCCCATGCCGGGCCACTGGAACACGGTCTCGGTGACGATCGAAAAGGCAATGACCGTTCCAAACTGCAGGCCAACCACCGTGATGACGGGCACCAGCGTGTTCTTCAGCGCGTGGCCGAAATGGACGGCGCGCGTCGTCAGCCCGCGGGCACGGGCGAAGCGGATGTAGTCGGTGCGCAATACTTCCAGCATTTCCGCCCGCACCAGCCGCATGATCAGCGTCATCTGGAACAGGCCGAGGGTGATCGCCGGCATGATGATCGCCTTCAGCCCGGAAACGGTAAGGAGCCCGGTGCTCCACCAGCCGATCTTGACGACTTCCCCACGTCCGAACGAGGGCAGCCAGCCGAGCGTCACCGCGAACAGGTAGATCAGCAGGATGCCGATCAGGAAGGTCGGCAGGGATATGCCGATCAGCGACACCGTCTGGAAGACCTTTGCGAGCCAGGTGTCGCGCTTCAATGCCGTGTAGACGCCCATCAGGATGCCGAACACCAGGGAGATCATCGTGGCGCAGGTGGCGAGCTCCAGCGTCGCCGGCATTCTCTCCATCAGCAGGTCCGAGACGGGCTGGCGGAACTGGTAGGACATGCCGAACTTGAACTGCACGGCATTGCCGAAATAGCGCGCGAACTGCACGATCACGGGATCATCGAGCCCGAGCGACTTGCGCACGGCCGCACGTTCGGCGGGCGGTGTGTCGATCGATACGATCTGGCTCACGGGGTCGCCGGCAAAGCGGAACATCGAGAATGCGATGATCCCCACGGCGAACATGACGCCGAGAGCCTGAAAGGCGCGGCGAAGCGTGAAAGCGAGCATGTTATTCTTTCACTTTCCCGTCTTGATGCGTCGCCGTCCGGCTTCGGTACAGATTGTCCCGGAGCGTGGCGCTCCGGGACCATCTTTGGCCCTCAGTCCTGTTTGGTGGCCCAGTACAGCAAGACCTGGTTGTCGGCGCGCTGCTTGAGCTTGACCTTCTTCGAAACACCCCATGCGAGTGCCTGCTGGTGCAGGGGGATGTAGCCGAAATCCTTGGCCTCGATTTCGAAGGCTTGCTTGATCAGCTGGTCGCGCTTGGCGGTGTCGCTTTCCACCAGAACCTTCTCGGTGACCTCGTCCAGCTTCTTGTTACAGTAGCCGCCGAGATTGGCCTGGCCGCGGCTCGACTTCGGGTCGTCGCGGCAGCCCATGATCTCGTACAGCACGTTGTGGGCATCGGATGTGCCGGGCGTCCAGCCCAGCAGGTAGAACGACGTCTGGTAGCCTCCGGTATTGAGCACCTTGGCGAAATACTGCGCCTTGGGCTGGGCCAGGAGGTTCACCTTAACGCCAATGCGCGCGAGCATTCCGACGACGGCCTGGCAGATCGCGGCGTCGTTGACGTAGCGATCATTCGGGCAGTCCATCGTGACCTCGAAGCCGTCGGGATAACCGGCCTCGGTCAGGAGCTTCTTGGCGGCATCAGGATCGTATTTCGGCCGCTTGAACTCACCGGAAAGCTTGTAGAGCTGCGGTGCGATCATCAGCGCCGATGGAGTCGACAGGCCGCGCATGACGCGGCTCTTGATGGCTTCGACATCGATCGCCCGGTAGAAGGCTTCGCGGACCCGGACATCCTTGAACGGATTCTTGCCCTTGACGTTGGAATAGAGCAGTTCGTCGCGTATCTGATCCATGCCGAGGAAGATGGTGCGGATCTCCGGGCCCTTCAGCACCTGCGCATTCGGGCTGGCGTCGACGCGCGCGATGTCCTGAAGCGGAACCGGTTCGATGACGTCGACTTCGCCAGACAGGAGCGCGGCGACGCGCGTGGCGTCCGACGAGATCGGCGTGAAGATGATCTCCTTCAGATTATGCTCAGGCTTGCGCCACCAGTTCGGGTTGGCCTTGAAGACGGTCTTCACGCCGGGTTGGTGACTTTCGATGATGAAGGGGCCTGTGCCGTTTTCGTGGAGCGATGCGTAGCTCGGCGTCGTCGCAGCGGCCGGGGTCGGATCAACGACGTTGTTGGCCTCCGCCCACTTCTTGCTGACGATGTACCAGGTGTCCCACTGCGAATTAAGAATCGGGTTCGGCGAGGTCAGGATGAAATCGACGGTGTAGTCGTCGACCTTGACCACCTTGACATCGGCGGCAATTCGCGTCGCCAGGTTTGAGCCCGGCTTGCGAATACGGTCGGCGGAGAAGACGACGTCATCGGCGGTGAAGGGATCGCCATTGTGAAATTTGACGCCCTTGCGCAGATGGAATCGCCAGCGGGTCGGCTCGGGGGTTTCCCAACTCTCGGCCAGGCCCGGGACAATTTTCAGATCCTGGTCGCGCGCGACCAGGCCTTCATAGACATGGCCTAGATGGGCGTGGGTGGTGCTTTCGTTGAGCGTGTAGGGGTCGAGCGAATTGAGCACGCCCTGGTTGGCATAGCGCAGCGTCTGAGCCGATACCGGCGTTGTCGCAAAAGCGACGGTGGAAAGGATGGCCGCTGCACGCAAGGCATGACGTACCGACATTTGTTTTTGCTCTCCCCTGGGGCCAGTGCCGACCCGGCGCTAGATCGGCAGCTGATTACCGATCCATGTTGCCAGAGTTTATGGGCCGCGCAAGCCGGTTTCGCGAGCTATAACAGCCAGTTTGCGCGGCACTGCCGCAATGTCTAACTTCAGACAGAACATGTGCGCAGGGACATTCAACTTTCGGAGTGGCGGATGCCGGAACTAAAGGCCGACGTCGTTGTGCTGGGCGCCGGGATGGTCGGCGTCGGTGCTGCCCTGCACCTGCAACAGCGGGGACGGGACGTCATGCTGGTGGACCGGCACAACGCTGCCGGCGAGGAGACGAGCTACGGCAATGCCGGGCTGATCGAGTGTGCGTCGGTCTTTCCCTATATGTTCCCGCGGGATTTCGCACAGCTGCTGAAATATGCACTGAACCGGACGCCGCATGTGCGCTACCGGCTCGTCGATTTGCCGGAGTTCCTGCCCTGGCTGTTGCGTTATTATCTGGCGTCTTCGCCGGAGCGCGCGATGAAGAGCGCCATGGCCGAGCTGCCGCTGATCCGCCGTAGTCTGATCGAACATGAAGCGCTGATTGCGGCGGCTGGTGTACCGGAGCTGCTGAAGCGTAATGGCTGGCTGAAGCTGTTTCGCTCGCAGGCGACGCTTGGCCACGCCGCGCGCGAATTCGAGCGTGCCAGGCAATATGGCGTCACCGGCGATGTCCTCGATGCCAAGGGCATCGCTGCGCTCGAACCCAATCTCAGCGGCGATTTTGCGGGCGCGGTCTTCCTGCCCACGCCCGGCTTCGTTCCCGATCCCGGCGGGCTGGCCAAGGCCTATGCTGCGCTGTTCGGCCGCAGAGGGGGACGCTTTGTCGTTGGGGATGCGCGCACGCTCGAGCAGTCAGGCACGCGCTGGCATCTGTCGACGCAAGAGGGTTCCGTCACGGCGCGCGAGGTCGTGGTGGCAATGGGGCCGTGGTCGGATCAGGTGTTCAAGCCGCTCGGCTATTCCATCCCGCTCAACGTCAAGCGCGGCTACCACCTGCACCTGAAGCCGCATGGCAATGCCGTGCTCAACCGCTGTGTGCTCGATGCCGACCAGGGCTTTGTGCTGGCGCCGATGAACCGCGGCATCCGCCTCACCACGCCGGTCGAGTTCGCCAATCGCGATGCGCCGCCGAATTTCGGGCAGGTCGAACGGGCGCTGCCCAAGGCACACAGACTGTTTCCGCTCGGGGAGCCGGTCGAGGCCAAGCCATGGAAAGGCGCGCGGCCATGCCTGCCGGACATGTTGCCCGTCATCGGGCGGGCGCCGCGCCATCCCGGGCTCTGGTTCGATTTCGGCCACCAGCACCATGGTTTCACGCTCGGGCCGGCGACCGGCCGCCTGCTGGCGGAAATGATGACCGGGGAGACGCCGTTCGCGGACCCTGCGCCCTTTGCCGTGGAGCGGTTTGGTTGACCATATCCGGATCCGGCCGCCTCCTGTGGTTGCCGGGCCGCTTGCGTCGCAGTGCCGGTCGTGGCGATACTGCCGTGGGCGCTGACTCGGTTAGGAGCGGACATGAAGGTTAATATCGAGATCGATTGCACGCCCGTCGAGGCGCGCCAGTTCTTCGGCCTGCCGGACGTCGTGCCGATGCAAACGGCGATGATGGACAGGATGCAGCAGCAGATGCTGTCCAACATCGAGAAGGTCTCGCCGGAGTCGCTGATCCAGACTTGGTTCAGCTTCGATCCGAAGCTCGCCGAGCGCTTCCAGGAAATGTTCGTGGCGATGGCCGGTCTCGGCTCGCCGAAGAAGGACAAGAAGTAAATGGCTGTGATGGAGGCGGACGTGCCGGCAGAAGAGCAGAGGCTTCGTCCGCCGAGCTGGCTGTTGATGCTGGCCGAGCCGCGGGCGCTGTTCGAGTTCAACTCGAGCCTTTTGCTGTCGCCGCTATTGATGCAGGCGCCGCGCGGCGACGGACATCCGGTGCTGGCGCTGCCGGGCTTTCTGGCAAGCGATCTCTCGATGGCGCCGATGCGACGCTACCTGAAAGAGCTCGGCTACGAGACCCATGCCTGGAACCTGGGCCGCAACCTCGGCGGCGTGTACAGCAAGCGGCGGGCGCTGCGCGAATTGCTCACCAGCATCTACGAACAGGCCGGGCGCAAGGTCAGCATCGTCGGTTGGAGCCTCGGCGGCGTCTATGCCCGCGACCTTGCGCTGCAGCTGCCCGACATGGTCCGTTCGGTGATCACGCTGGGCAGTCCCTTCGCCAACGACATACGCGCGACCAACGCGACGCGGCTCTACGAGCTGGTCTCGGGCGAGGGCGTGGATGACATCCCCGGCCTTCGCGATGCGATCGCCGGCGACCTTCCCGTGCCGGCCACCTCGATCTATTCGCGCACCGATGGGATCGTTAACTGGCGTACCAGCCTCGTGCGGCCATCGGCTACCGCCGAGAATATCGAAGTCCACCTGGCCAGCCATATCGGGCTCGGCGTCAACCCCGCCGCCCTCTGGGCTGTGGCCGACCGGCTGGCGCAGGCTGAAGACGAATTCCGCCATTTTGATCGATCGGGGCCCTTTGCCATTGCCTACGCGCCCCCGGAAAATGCACAATCCTGACAAATTGCCCCGGCCCACGGGCACGGTCTGAACGCAAGAAGCGCCGCCAAGGCGTCATGTCGTTATCTTCGGGAGGAGCTTATGGCTGACGCCAGGAAACTATCTTCGCTGGACGCGTCATTTCTGTACCTGGAAACGCCCGAGATGCCGATGCATGTCGGCAGCATGGCGATCTTCCGTCTCCCCGAAGGCTACAAGTGCGACTTCTTCGAAGAGTTCAAGGCGATGATCGCCTCGCGCCTGCACATCGCGCCGATCCTGAAGGCGCGGCTGGAGAAGGCGCCGCTCGACATCGATCATCCCTCCTGGGTCGAGGACGACCAGTTCGACATCGATCGCCACATCTTCCGCGCCAGCCTGCCGGAGCCGCGCGACCGCGCCACGCTGGAGCGCATCGTCGGCTGGGCGCACGCCAAGCTGCTCAACCGCGCTCGCCCGCTCTGGGAGTTCTATGTCTTCGAGGGCATGAAGGACAACGAGATCGGGCTCTACTCCAAGATGCACCATGCCTGTATCGACGGCGGCGCCGGTGCGGCGCTCACCAGCATGATCTACGACATCACGCCGGTACCCCGGCAGGTCGAGCCGCCGACCGCGCGCAAGGTGGCGCGGGAGCCGCGCGACATCGCCGCCAGCCTGATCGACTCCTACCGGCAGCTCTGGACGCAGCCCTTCGATGCCTCGGCCGCTCCGAAAAGCCTGGAACTGCCGCGCACCGGCAAGAGCGACCTCGGCTCGATCCTGTTCGACAACGCGATGTTCCAGATCGAAACCGCGGTGAAGTTCGCCAGCTCCGTGCCGACGATGCTGAAGAGCGTTTCCGAGGTGATCGGCAAGATCTCCGACCCGAAGTCACGCGACAGTCTCGCCAGCATGGCCTCGCCGCCGACCATCCTCAACAAGGCGATCTCGTCGGAGCGCAGCTTTGCCGGCACCTCGATCTCGCTGTCGCGGGCCAAGGCGGTGGCGAAGGCGTCCGGCGGCAAGCTCAACGATGTCGTGCTGGCGCTCGCCTCGGGCGTCCTGCGCCGCTATTTGATCAGCCAGGGCGCTCTGCCCAACAAGTCGTTGACCGCGGCGGTGCCGATCTCGCTGCGCGAGGAGGGCAATGCCGAGGCCAACAACCAGGTGTTCGGCATGATCTGCTCGATCGCCACCAATATCGAGAACCCAAAGGAGCGCCTGGAGGCGATCATCGCCCAGTCGAGCAAGTCCAAGGAGATGTCGCATCCGCTACGGGCGCTGATGCCGCAGATCTCCAACCTCTCGATGCTGGGTGCGCCGATTGTGGTGCAGATCCTCTCGCTGCTCTACAGCCGCTCCAATCTTTCAGACGTGCTGCCGCCGGCTGCCAACGTCACCGTGTCCAACGTGCCGGGCCCGCGGCAGACGCTCTATGCCGCCGGTGCGGAATTGCTGCACATCTTCCCGGTATCGATCTCGGCCCACGGGCTGGCGCTCAACATTACCGTGCAGAGCTATCGCGACCAGCTCGATTTCGGCTTCATCGCGGGTGCCAACATCATCCCGCATGTCCAGGTGCTCTGCGACATGCTGCCGGTGGAGTTCGATGCGCTAGAGGCGGCCTATGCGCCGCCGCCTTCCGAAATCAAGCGCGCTGCCGAGTAGGATTTTCGTTGATGATTGAAATGCCGCCGCTTCAATACGCCCAATTGAACGGAATTCGCATGGGCTTCTACGAAGCCGGGCCCAAGACCGACAAGCCGCCGGTGGTGCTGTGCCATGGCTGGCCGGAGCTCGCCTTTTCCTGGCGTCACCAGATCAAGGCGCTTGGCGAGGCCGGCATCCGCGTGATCGCGCCGGACCAGCGCGGCTACGGTGCGAGCGACCGGCCCGAGCCCGTCGAGGCCTACGACATGGAGCACCTGACCGGCGATCTCGTCGGTCTTCTCGACCACCTGGACATCGACAAGGCGATCTTCGTCGGCCATGACTGGGGCGGCTTCGTCGTCTGGCAGATGCCGCTGCGCCATCTCGACCGCGTTGCCGGTGTGGTCGGGGTCAACACGCCGCACTGGGATCGGGCGCCGGCCGATCCGATCGAGCTGTTCCGCCAGCGGTACGGCGACAACATGTACATCGTGCAGTTTCAGGATCCTGCGCGCGAGCCCGACAAGATCTTTGGCAGCCGGGTCGAGCAGACCTTTGATGCCTTCATGCGCAAGCCCTTGCCGCGCCCGCCGGAAAAGACGACCGAGCCTGCGGTCGCCGGCGTTGGCGCGCACGCCAAGACCAATCTGGCGTTCCCGCAGATGATCGCGGCCCATGACGCAAGGCTCGACCCGCGCACCCCCATCCTTTCTACCGAAGAGAAAAAGGTTTTCGTCGATACCTTCACGAAGACCGGCTTCACCGGCGGCATCAACTGGTACCGCAATTTCTCCCGCAACTGGCAGCGCGCCAAGGGCCTCGACCACCATGTCAAGGTGCCGTCGCTGATGATCATGGCGGAGAATGATGCGGTGCTGCCGCCCTCGGCGGCTGACGGCATGGAGAAGCTGGTTCCTGACCTGGAGAAGTATCTGGTCAGGGATAGCGGTCACTGGACGCAGCAGGAAAAGCCGGAAGAGGTCAGTGCCAAGCTGATCGAGTGGCGCAGGAAGCGGTTTGGATGATATTCGTCATTCCGGGGCGATGCGAAGCATCGAACCCGGAATCTCGAGATTCCGGGTCTGGTCCTTCGGACCATCCCGGAATGACGGACAGGCAGGAGACAGTTTCGCGATGGCGTCCCCCAACAAGCTGAGCCCGATCCCGCGTCCGCCGACCAAGCCGGTCGTCGGCAACATGCTGTCGCTGGATTCGACTGCGCCGGTGCAGCATCTGGTGCGGCTCGCCAAGGAACTCGGCCCGATCTACTGGCTCGACATGATGGGCGCGCCGCTCGTCATCGTCTCCGGGCATGAGCTGATCGACGAACTCTCCGACGAGAAGCG
>Ga0187815_10000200_pt1 | contig 30233 bp, 36 predicted proteins | sample NC_S_5_FD_132962 | JGI IMG/M metagenome (GOLD analysis project Ga0187815, IMG submission 132962) | Wetland sediment microbial communities from Neuse River Estuary, North Carolina, USA - ASW-S_5 | ecosystem: Environmental > Aquatic > Freshwater > Wetlands > Sediment | place: USA: North Carolina... | reverse complement strand
CGCGGGCGGCGGCGGAGGAGGCGGAGCCGGTCTCGGTGCGGCAGCGGGCGGCGGCGGAGGCGGAGCGGGCCTCGGCGGCGGAGCTGCAGCGGGCGGAGGCGGGGGAGCCGAAGGCCTCGGCGGCGGTGCCGCGGCGGGCGGCGGTGCCGGCGGAGCGGGGCGCGCACCGGGCGGCGGTCCCTTCGGCGGGGGCTGCTTGCTCTTGTCTTCCGGCGGCTGCGGCTGCGCCTGCGCGACGATGATCGAATCGGTTTGCGCCTGGGACGGCACGCTTGCGAATTGCATCGCCGTGAGGGCGGTCGTGGCAAGCAGCACGAGGCGAAGGTTTGTCATGATGGTCTGGTTTCCCCGGAAGGTTCTGTGCGCCGAGAGGGTTCGGCACAGGCGATCAACAGCCAGCGGTTAGGCCGGATTGTGGCGAGAGCAAAACACAGGAAGCTATTTATTTTAACATCGCAAAGACTTAGGCATTCTCTTGTTCATGGCCCATTCAGGCGGTGCTTTCAAATCGAAAGTTCCATGTTGTCTCCTGTACCGTGCTGAAGGCCGCATTTCAGGCGCCGTTATCGGAGGGATCGGGAGGATGCGGGCCGTCGGGGCCACGCGGCGGAACCTCCTCCGGGAGGTTGCCCGGCAGTTCCTGGGGCCGCGGCGGCGCGCCGGGATCGTGCACCGGCGGCGGGATTTCCGGATTGGGATTGCCCGGCGGAATCCCCGGTGGCGGCTCCTGGGGCGTGCCCGGAGTTGCCGGCGGAATTTCGGGCGGCTCGATCGGCATGACGGTTCCGGGCTGATGATGCCAGCGACAACCGCCGAGCGCGCGCATTGTTCCGGCTAAGGAACCGGCAATCGGCATGGCTCGCTTGCAAGGGTATAGCCATCCGTCTCACGCCGGCGCGTGGCACACCGCCTCGATATTGTGGCCGTCGGGATCAAGCACGAACGCGCCGTAATAGTCGGGGTGATAGTGCGCGCGGATGCCCGGCGGGCCATTGTCGCGTCCACCCGCTTCAATGGCAGCCTTGTAGAACGCGTCTACCGAGGCGCGGTCATTGGCTGTGATCGCGACATGCATCGGCTTGTTCAATCCGCCTTCGCTGCCGATCCAGAAGTCCGGCTTGCCGCCGGCGCCAAATCCGGCTGCGGATTCGCCGGCGTGCTCCTCCTGGCCGACTTCCATGATCAGGCTGTAGCCGAGCGGCGCCAGGGCTTTCAGGTAAAACGCCTTGGCGCGCGCATAGTCGGAAACCGGAAAGCCGATGTGATCGATCATATAAAGCTCCGTCCGTGAGGGAAGGCTGCCCCGCATAGTGGGCGCATATGGCGGATTCTAGCCGCGCCGCAGCAGCGTGTTGCTGCGCGTCTTGCCTGATATCGCATAGTCGCGCGCCACCATGTCGGCGATGCAGTCGTCCTGCCATTCATCCTTCGAAAGATGCTCGATCACCACGACGCGCGGCCACAGCGACGGCGGCGCATCCCTGAAGAAGCCGGTCAGCACGCGGTCCTCGTAGCCCTCGACGTCGATCTTCAGCGCGTCGACGCGCGGAACGGAGGCTTGCTCCAGGATGCGCAGCAAACGAAGCGAGGGCACCCTGATCGCCTTGTCCGAGGCATCGCCTGACACGATGTGGCTGGCGCCGAGATTGTCGCCGTCGGTCTCGATCAGAAGCTCGCCGTCGACGGCTCCCGCCGCGGCCTGCACCAGTTTCACCTGGGGGTAGCCGGAGGCGGCATTGTTGAACGCCAGCCGCGCATGGGTGACGGGATGCGGCTCGATCGCGATGACCTGGCCCGCGGCGCCGACGTCGCGCGCCAGCGCCAGCGCATAGGTGCCGACATTGGCGCCGACATCGACGAACACGCCGCCTTGCGCCAGATGCGCGCGCAGGAACCGCAGTTCCTCGATATTGTAATCGGGATTGAGCAGCGCGCCGCGCTCGGTGGCGCTGCCCTGGTGATAGAAACGGAACGCGCCGCCCTGGTACTTCACGTCGAGCGGGCCGCTGCGCAACAGGTTCAGTACCCGCGACAGCATTGGCCGAAACGCGCCACGCTTCAGTCCCGTGCGCTGCGCAAGGGCGATGATCGCAGCCTGCACCGCATTCGGGGCCAGCGCGCCGAACGGCGCAGGCGAGGGATCGTTGTCGGGCTTCAAGCAAACCTCGGGAGCGAAAACCGGCGCCTGCATAGCTCTCACCGTCGCCTTGAGCAAGCGAGCACGGCCCATCCTACGAAGGTTGCCTGAATGACAGCGCTTATGCCGGGCGCTTCCTGCGATCCCGCAGGAATCGCCCGAGCAGCCGCCGCCTGCCCTTGCGCGGGATCAGATCGACGTCGCTGACGAGTTTCGCGCCGCCCTTGCGTCGCTCCAGCACGATCTTGCGGCTGTGAAAGGCTTCCAACTCCGTCCGATGGGCGACGCTGACGATGGTGGCCTTGGGCAATTCCCCCGTCACCGTCTCCATCATGCGGTCCTGGCTCTTCTCGTCCAGCGCGGAGGTGGCTTCATCCAGCACGACGATGTCGGGATTGTGCAACAAGAGCCGCGCGAAGGCGAGGCGCTGCTTCTCGCCGCCGGACAGCGTCTGGTCCCACGGTGCCTCCTCGCCGATCTTCTCCTTGAGATGATCGAGCCCGACCTTGTGCAGGGCTTGCCCAACCTGCTCGTCCGTCCAGTCGTTCTCCGCGCCGGGATAGGCAACCGCTCGGCGCAGCGTGCCCGAGGGCACGTACGGCTTTTGCGGCAGCATAAACAGCCGCCGGTCGGCATGCAGGTTGACCGCGCCGTCGCCCCACGGCCAGAGTCCGGCGATGGCGCGCACCAGCGTGCTCTTGCCCGTGCCGGATTCGCCGGCGACCAGCAGCCGCTCGCCCGGCTCGATCACCACCTCGGTCTCGTCAACCACGGCGGTGCCGTCATCGAGCGAGACGGAGAAATTCTTCAGCTCGAGCATGGCCTCGCCCGCAGTTTCGCCGCGCTTGATGCGGCCGAAGCCGTCGCCCTTCTCGGCGCGCTCGAGGCCGTCGAGCGACATCATTAGCGAGGCGATGCGGCGCGCGCAGGCATTCCAGTCGGCAAGCCGCGGATAATTGTCGACCAGCCAGCCGAACGCGGCCTGCACGATGGTGAACGCGGAGGCGGCCTGCATCACCTGGCCGAGCGACATGCTGCCGTCGAGGAATTTTGGCGCGCACAGCAGGATCGGCACCACGGGCGCAATCAGGCTCGAACCCTGCGACACCAGCGTGGTACGCATATGCTGGCCGGCGAGCCGGGCCCATTGCCGCAGCACGTTGGAAAAATTGCGATCGATGCCGCCGCGCTCTTCCTCCTCGCCGCCAAGCAGCGCGATGCTCTCGCCGTTCTCGCGCACGCGGGTGAGCGTGTAGCGCAGCTCGGCCTCGGCCTGGTTCTTCTCTTCGGAGATCTGCACAAAACGGTGGCCGATCACCGTGATCGCGCCGGAAGCGATGGCCGCATAGAGCATGGCGGCGATGACGAGGAAGCCGGGGATGGTGATCTGCGACCCGCTGATCGTCACGGTGAGCGCGCCGCCGATGGTCCAGAGCACGACGATGAAAGTGGTCGCCGAGAGAAAGGCGGACGTCACGCCCGCCATGAAGTCCACCGGCGAGTCGGTGGCGATGCGAAGATCCTCGGCAATGCGGTATTCCGGATTGTTGTGGTCGCCGCCGATGAGGTTGAGCTGGTAGTAGCGGCCGTTGGTGAGCCAGCGGGTCAGCACGGCATTGGTGAGCCAGGCGCGCCAGCGGCGCTGGATGCCCATACGTGCGTAGACCTGCGCCACGTGCAGCAGCACGCTGCCGATCGCGAGCGGAAAGAACACGGCCGTGAGGAAATACACGGTCGCGGCATCCCTCTTCTCGATGCCGTCGAAGATCGCCCTGTTCCAGACGTTGATGCCGTATTGCAAGGCCACATTGCCGACGATGAGGATCAGCAGTCCGATGGTGAGCGGCCAGGCACGTCGGTCGCCGCTGCGGCCCCAGAAGCCGCGGGCGCTGATCCAGAATCGGGTCAACAGATAGTTCTTGCGCGCCTCTTCTGCTTCTTCCGGCGTCATCTCGGGATCGGGTTCGATCGCCGCGGGCGGCGGCCGTTCGATCACCTTGCCGCTCTTGTCAGTGATTTTAGCGATGCCGGGCTTTTCCCCCGGCGACTTTGCTGCGGGCGAGGCGGCTTTCTTCGCCGGCGATGCGGACTTGGCAGCGGATTTGGCCATGGCGCGATAACGTCAGCCAAATCAGAAAGGTTCCGGGAGACGAGCTCAGCGGTGGCGGCGCTTCCATCCCGTGATCATCGCGCGGATCAGGTTCTCCTTCTGCACCACGCACATCACGAGCACGCCAAGCACATGCACGACGGCCAGTACGATGACGGCCTCGGACACGTAGCTGTGCGTGTCCTCCACCCAGGGCACGCCGAAGAAGCGCACCGTGGTCGACATCCATCCGGTGACGGTGGACACCGCGAGCAACAGCAGCATGACGACGAGCATCGCGGTGCCCGCGGGATTGAGGCCGCGGTAGCGCCCGGTCCTGCCGCGCCGGAGACCCGCGAGATAGGCGGGGGCCGCGCGGAGCCGCCGGCCGATGGCGTGGAAGCGCGAGAAGCGCGTGCCGAACACGCCCCAGGCCAGGCGGAAGACGATCAGGACGATGACGGTGTAGCCGGCGAAGCGGTGCAGGCTGTCATACTTGCTCGGCGTGAACCACGCGAGCAGCACGAAGAAGGCGAGCGACCAGTGATAAGCGCGCAGCGGCCAGTCCCACACCTTGACCATGTCAGGCGCATCCTGGTGCGCCGGCATGGCTGATGATGCGTCGTGTGTCACTGTGATCGGCTGCTGCACGCGAGAACGATCCGTCGCCTCAGTTCTTGGCGATGGTCTTCTTCAGGGTGAGGTCTTCGGGGCTGTAGAACAGCTCGTACAGCTTGCCGCCCTTGACGCCGTAGACCTCGTAGCACGAGCCTTCGATCTTGGAGCGGCGCACTTCGTAGCCGGCTTCCTTGGCCTTGGCCTCGGCCTCGCTCGCCGGCTTCCAGGAAGCCTTGCCGAGCTTGGTGCAGTCCTTGAAGCCGTCGGCGAATGCCGGCGCGGCGGCAAACATCGTCGCCGCGAGCACGGCCGCAACCTTGATCAATGCTTTCATGAATTCTCCCACCTGACATCGGCAACGGATGTGCCGGATGCGGGGAGCCATAGCATCGCGCGTGCAGGAGAAAGTTTGGAATCCCTCTTAGAGCGATTCCAAGAGCGCTAAACTCTCGCCATCAATTCAGGTGTGGCCGTCTGGCTCGTCATGCCCGGCCATGACGAAAAGGTCGGTCGATCCGTTGAAATCAGATCTGCCGCTCGACCATCTTGAGCTTGAGCTCGGCGATCGCCTCGGAGGGATTGAGCCCCTTCGGGCAGGCCTTGGCGCAGTTCATGATGGTGTGGCAGCGGTAAAGGCGGAACGGATCCTCGAGATTGTCGAGCCGCTCGCCGGTGGCCTCGTCGCGGGAGTCGCTGACCCAGCGATTCGCCTGCAACAGCGCAGCCGGCCCGAGGAAGCGGTCGCTGTTCCACCAGTAGCTCGGGCAGGACGTCGAGCAGCAGGCGCAGAGGATGCACTCATAAAGCCCGTCGAGCTTCTCGCGGTCCTCGTGGCTCTGCTTCCACTCCTTCTGCGGCGTCGGCGTGGTCGTCTTCAGCCACGGTTCGATCGAGGCATACTGCGCGTAGAAATTAGTCAGATCGGGCACCAGGTCCTTCACGACCGGCTGGTGCGGCAGCGGATTGACCTTCACCGCCCCGCCCGCGCCGACGTCATGCATCGACTTGGTGCAGGCCAGCGTGTTCTGCCCGTCGATGTTCATGGCGCAGGAGCCGCACACGCCTTCGCGGCAGGAGCGGCGGAAGGTCAGCGTCGGGTCGATGTGGTTCTTGATCCAGATCAGCCCGTCCAGCACCATCGGGCCGCAATCGTTGACGTCGACATAATAGGTGTCGATGCTCGGATTCTTGCCGTCATCCGGATTCCAGCGATAGATTCGGAACTCGCGCGTCTCGGTGGCCCCGTTTGGCTTTGGCCAGGTCTTGCCGCCGGTGATCTTCGAATTCTTCGGAAGCGTGAATTCAGCCATCTTGATTGCCTTCCGTCGCCGGTCAGTACACGCGCGCCTTTGGCGGAATGTACTGCACGTCGTTGGTCATGGTGTAGTTGTGCACCGGGCGGTAATCGATCGCGGTCTTGCCGTTCTGGTCGATCCACGCCAGCGTATGCTTCATCCAGTTCTTGTCGTCGCGATCGGGAAAATCCTCGCGCGCATGGGCGCCGCGGCTTTCGGTGCGGTTGGCGGCCGAATCCATCGTCACCACCGCCTGCACGATCAGATTGTCGAATTCCAGCGTCTCGATCAGGTCGGAATTCCACACCAGCGAGCGGTCGGAGGTCGAGATATCGCCGATGCCGCCATGCACCTTGTGGATCAGGTTCTGGCCTTCCTGCAGGAGATCGCCGGTGCGGAACACCGCGCAATTGTTCTGCATCACATGCTGCATGGAATCGCGCAGCTTCGCGGTCGGCGTGCCGCCGGAGGCGTGTCGAAAGTGATCGAGCCGGCCGAGCGCCTTGTCGGAGGAGTCCTTCGGCAGTTCCGGCTGCTTGCCGTTTGGCGTCAGCTTTTCCGCAAGCCGCAGCGCCGCCGCGCGGCCGAACACGACGAGATCGATCAGCGAGTTCGAGCCGAGGCGGTTGGCGCCGTGCACGGAGACGCAGGCGGCTTCGCCGATCGCCATCAGGCCCGGCACCACGGAATTGTCGTCGCCGTTCGCCTTGGTCAGCACTTCCGCATGATAGTTGGTGGCGATGCCGCCCATGTTGTAGTGCACGGTCGGCAGGATCGGGATCGGCTCGCGAGTGACGTCGACATTGGCGAAGATCTTGGCCGACTCCGAGATGCCCGGCAGCCGCTCATGCAGCACCTTGGGATCGAGATGGTCGAGATGCAGGTAGATGTGGTCGTGCTTCTTGCCGACGCCGCGACCCTCGCGGATTTCGATGGTCATCGCGCGCGAGACCACGTCGCGCGAGGCGAGGTCCTTGGCTGACGGCGCATAGCGCTCCATGAAGCGCTCGCCCTCGGAGTTGACGAGATAGCCGCCTTCGCCGCGCGCACCCTCGGTGACGAGGCAGCCCGAGCCGTAGATGCCGGTCGGGTGGAACTGGACGAACTCCATGTCCTGCAGCGGAAGCCCTGCGCGCAGCACCATGCCGCCGCCGTCGCCGGTGCAGGTGTGCGCCGAGGTGCATGACGCATAGGCGCGGCCATAGCCGCCGGTGGCGAGGATCGTGGTCTGCGCGCGGAAGCGATGGATGGTGCCGTCGTCGAGCTTGATCGCGATCACGCCGCGGCAGGCGCCCTGGTCGTCCATGATCAAGTCGATGGCGAAGAATTCGATGAAGAACTCCGCAGCGTGACGCAGCGACTGGCCGTACATCGTGTGCAGCATGGCGTGGCCGGTGCGGTCGGCGGCGGCGCAGGTGCGCTGCGCCTGGCCCTTGCCGTAGTCGATCGTCATGCCGCCGAACGGCCGCTGATAGATCTTGCCGTCCTCGGTGCGCGAGAACGGCACGCCCCAGTGCTCGAGCTCGTAGACGGCTTCCGGCGCGTTGCGCACCATGTATTCGATGGCGTCCTGGTCGCCGAGCCAGTCCGACCCCTTGACGGTGTCGTACATGTGCCAGCGCCAGTCGTCGGGATGCATGTTGCCGAGCGAGGCCGAGATGCCGCCCTGCGCCGCCACCGTGTGCGAGCGGGTCGGAAACACCTTGGTGATGCAGGCGGTGCGAAGCCCCGCTTCGCTGCAGCCGACCACGGCGCGCAAGCCGGCACCGCCGGCGCCGACCACCACGACGTCGTAGGTGTGGTCCTCGATCGGATAGGCCTTGCCGTTGCTGGCCGGCCCGCCGCCGTTTGCGGCTTTTCCGTTGCCGTCGGCCATGGGCTAAACTCCAGAAGAAAGCTTCAGGATGGCGTAGATCGAAGCCAGCGCCACCGCGACGCAGAAGAAATTGTTCGCGATCACCAGGGCGAGCTTGGTTTTCTCGCCGTGGACATAGTCCTCGATCACCACCTGCATGCCGATCTTCATGTGCCAGGTGCTGGCGATGATGAAGAGCAGAAGGATGATCGCGATCGGCAACTGGCCGAGGATTTGCGCGGCGCCGGCGTGATTGCGGCCGAGCAGCATCAGCACGATCACGATGACGGGCACGATGAGAAGCGTCATCGCCACCGCCGTCAGGCGCTGGCGCCAGAAATCCCTGGTGCCGGAATGCGAGGAGCCGAGCGAGCGGACGCGGGCGAGCGGGGTGCGCATCGAGGGGGAACCGTTCATCGGCCGCCTCCGACCGCGTAGGCGATGATCCAGACCAGCACCGTCAGCGAAATGCCCGCGATCGCCGCGCCCCAGGTCAGCGCTTCCCGCTCATTGGCCTTGAAGCCGTAACCGAGGTCCCAGAAGAAGAAGCGGATGCCGCTGACGAGATGGTGAAGCAGCGCCCATGTGTAGCCGAACAGGATCAGCTTGCCGATCAGGCTGGAGGTGAACGCCTGTACGTTGGCGTAGGCGCCGGGACCGGAAGCGGCCGCGATCAGCCACCAAGCGAGGAGCAGCGTGCCGAAATAGAGCGCAATCCCCGTGGCGCGGTGGATGATCGAAAGCGCCATCGTCAGCGTCACGCGATAGATCTGCAAATGGGGTGAGAGCGGTCGTTCGATCCTGGCGGTCATGGCGGCTTTGAAAGTTGGCGGGGACCGCTAGCGGTCCAACGCGAGCGCGTAGATAAATTCTATTTACGGAGTCGAAACTGGCTGCGCAATGAAGAAAACCATCATTTGCGAATGGCCGTTCATACCTACGCAGGAGGCTTGCATTTACAGGCGTTGACAACGATCAGCCGGCGTCTGATGGCTGGTATACCTGAAGCACGATTCATGAACGTTTGCGATGGCAGCGTTCGCGCCGAGGAAATCCGCAGATGGCAATCGCAGGACTCAATCCCGCCGAGCTTGTCGAGCTGGCCTTGCTGCTGGTTTTCGTCGGCGCCCTTGCCGGCTTCCTTGCCGGAATTTTCGGCATCGGCGGCGGCGCAGTGCTGGTGCCGGTGTTCTACGAATGCTTTCGGCTGGCCGGCGTTCCCCTGGAAGTGCGGATGCCGCTCTGCATCGGCACATCGCTCGCCATCATCATCCCGACCTCGATCGCTTCGTTCCGCGCCCATTACAGGCGCGGCGCGGTCGATATGTCGATCATAAAACTGTGGTGGGTGCCGGTGGTGCTCGGGGTTGTCGGCGGCTCGGTCATCGCGCGCTTTGCACCGGAGAAGCTGTTCAAGATCGTGTTCGTCTGCGTCGCCTGGTCGGCCGCGACGCGGCTGTTCCTGGCGCGCGACAACTGGAAATTCGGCGATGACGTGCCAACCGGTCCGCTCATGCGCGTCTACGGCTTCTTCATCGGCCTGCTCTCGACCCTAATGGGCGTCGGCGGCGGCCTGTTCGCCAATTTGCTGATGACCTTCTACGGCCGTCCGATCCATCAGGCGGTCGGCACTTCCTCGGCGCTCGCGGTGCTGATCTCCATCCCGGGCGCGCTCGGCTATGTCTATGCCGGCTGGCCCGCCGCCGCGCGCTTTCCCGACGTCGCCGCGCTGCAGGTGCCGTTTGCGCTCGGCTATGTCTCGCTGATCGGCGCCTTGGTGGTGATGCCGACCACCCTTATCACGGCGCCGCTCGGCGTCAGGGCCGCGCACGCGCTGTCGAAGCGGAAACTGGAGATTGCCTTCGGCTGCTATCTGTTCATCGTCGGAAGTCGGTTTGTGATGAGTTTGGTTGGCGGACACTAATCGGCGAATTAATCTTTCAATCTCACTTCGCTGTGCCGCCACATCCGAAGATCGCCAATGCCTTCGATACGATCGGAGTCGGAAAGTACCTTCAATCGTGCTGCTATCGTTTCGTGGTCAATCGAGAATCCAAGTTCTTTGCAGAGGTCCATCACTAGAGAAACCATCATAGCGGTCTTCCGCCAGGTCGGTTTCATGACTGAGAAAATGATTTCATCGAACTGTTGCTCGGTCACGAATGGTGGGAGGTGCACCTCATTCCAGGTGACCTCGCTCGTGACTGTAGGCGGCTCCCAGTCGGGTTTCGAGGGCTTCAGATCCGCATACTGCTCGTAGATGGGCAGAAGCAGCTCGTCCTCCAAAGCGCCGACGATGGCGTCGAGCGAGTCTCCCAGCTTGATCCGCTCAGCTTTGCCAAGTCCTGCGATAGCCATCCGGGCCTGATCCAGCGCCGCGCAGGCCTTGACGAGATAATCGTTGATCCGAACAGCCTGCTCGCGTTTCATGCATCCCCGGCCCCGGAGCAATCGCGCCCCTATTTCTTCGCGTAAATATCCTTGTACGTATCCCGCAAAACGTTCTTCTGCACCTTGCCCATGGTATTGCGCGGCAGTTCGTCGACGACGAATACCCGTTTCGGCATCTTGAATTTTGCCAATCGTCCCTCGAGCCCGTTCAGCACGGAGGCTTCTGTGACGGCGGCGCCCTTGTTGCAGACCACGACCGCGGTGACGCCCTCGCCGAAATCGGCATGGGGCACGCCGATGACAGCCGACTCGACCACGCCCGCCATGGCATCGATCTCGCTTTCGATTTCCTTGGGATAGACGTTGAAGCCGCCCGAGATGACCAGATCCTTGCCGCGGCCGACGATATGGACGTAGCCCTTGCTGTCGACCTTGCCGAGATCGCCCGTGATGAAGAAACCATCGTCGCGGAATTCGGCCTTCGTTTTCTCCGGCATGCGCCAGTAGCCCTTGAAGACGTTCGGGCCCTTGACCTCGATCATGCCGATCTCGTCGCGCGCCAGTTCCTTGCCGGTCTCGGGGTCGGTCACACGCAAGGAGACGCCGGGCAGCGGGAAACCGACCGCGCCGGGCACGCGATCGCCGTCATACGGGTTCGACGTATTCATGTTGGTCTCGGTCATGCCGTAACGCTCGAGCACGGCGTGTCCGGTGCGCGCCGACCATTCGCGATGGGTATCGGCGAGCAGCGGCGCCGAGCCCGAGACGAACAGCCGCATGCGCTTTGTCGAGTCCTTCGACAGTCCCGGATTCTGCAGCAGCCGCGTGTAGAAGGTCGGCACGCCCATCAGCACGGTGGCGCGCGCCATCAGCTTGATGATCAGGTCCGGATCGAACTTCGGCAGGAAGATCATCGAGGCGCGGGCGAACAGCGTGACGTTGCTCGCCACGAACAGGCCGTGGGTATGATAGATCGGCAGCGCGTGGATCAGGACGTCGTCCCCGGAAAAGCCCCAGTAGCCGACGAGGCTGAGCGAGTTCGATGCCAGATTGTCGTGGGAGAGCATCGCGCCCTTGGAGCGGCCGGTCGTGCCGGAGGTGTAGAGGATAGCGGCGAGATCGTCGTTGCCGCGCGGCACGGTGGTGAAGTCGGAACTTGCCTTGCTGGCTGCTTCCGTCAGCGAGCCCCTGCCGTCGGCGCCGAGCGTCTCGACCCGGGCGCCGACCTTCGCTGCGATCTTGCCGATGCCTTCCGCTTTCGCCGGATCGCACACCACCAGCGACGGCTCGGCGTCGGTGATGAAATATTCCAGCTCATTGAGCGTATAGGCGGTGTTGAGCGGCAGGTAGATCGCGCCGGCCCGCACGGTCGCCAGATACAGCACCAGCGCCGGCACCGATTTCTCGGTCTGCGCCGCAACGCGGTCGCCCACCTTGACGCCGCGCGCCACCAGCACATTCGCCATCTGCCCCGCACGGGCGATCAGGTCGGCATAGCTGATGCGCGTGCCGTCAAGCTCTTCGATCGCAAGCCGATTGGGATCGTCGAGGTGATCGAACAGGCGGGAAAACAGGTTGGCGTTCGCGGTTGTGTTCATGCAACATTCCCTACAGGGGCGGGCGCTGGCCGGGGAAATTTCAGGGCTGGATTAGCAAAAACGCCCTTCAAAAAGCAACGGAGACAGTTTGCATGACAAATAACGGGAAACGCGTGGCCTGGGTGACCGGCGGCGGCAGCGGCATCGGCGAGTCCGGGGCGGAGTACCTCGCGGCTGACGGCTGGACCGTGGTGGTTTCGGGGCGGCGCAAAGAGGAGCTGGACCGCGTGGTGGCGAAGATCACGGGGAAGGGCGGCAAGGCGGAGGCGATCGCGCTGGACGTCTCGAACAAGGCCGACGTCAACAAGGCCGCGGACGCCATCGTCGCCAGGCACGGCCGCATCGATCTGCTCGTCAACAGCGCCGGCATCAATGTGCCCAAGCGTAGCTGGGCCGACATGGAGCTGGAAGGCTGGGACAAGCTGGTGGAGGTCAACCTCAACGGCGTGCTCTATTGCATGCGCGCGGTGCTGCCTGCCATGCGCAAGCAGAAGGACGGCTGCATCATCAATGTTGCGTCATGGGCCGGCCGGCATGTCTCGAAGATGCCGGGTCCGGCCTACACCACGACCAAGCACGCGGTGCTGGCGCTGACCCATTCCTTCAACATGGACGAATGCATCAACGGCCTGCGCGCCTGCTGCTTGTCGCCGGGCGAGGTGGCCACCCCGATCCTGAAGCTGCGTCCGGTGGTGCCGACCGATGCCGAGCAGGCAAAAATGCTGCAGCCCGAGGATTGCGGCCGCACCATCGCCTTCGTCGCCAGCATGCCGCCGCGGGTTTGCGTCAACGAGATCCTGATCAGCCCGACACACAATCGCGGCTTCATCCAGACGCCCGCGAGCAGGGATTGATTCTCGTCGCCCCGGCGAAGGCCGGGGCCCACAACCCCAGGGAGAGATTGTTGAGCAAGCTGGAGCCCCAGCGTCTTTCACCATAACCATTCGTGGTTGGGCCCCGGCCTTCGCCGGGGCGACGATGACCCACGATCACACCAACCGTTAGTTTCAAGAATCACGAAAAATTATTGTCCGAAACCACCCGAAAAACCTCCCGTAGTTCGGCCAACGACGCCGCCGTCTCATCCACCACTGACGCGCGCCGTCGTTTCCATCGCCGGCGGATGGCCGCCGGCCGGCTCACTCATCGGGAGATGAACCCATGTCCAAGCGTATTGCCCTGTTGTCCGCGGCCGCTTTTGCGGCGCTCGCCCTCACCGCGACCGTTGCCGCGCCGGTTTCCGCGCAGGAGAAGACCGTGATGGTCGGCGGCGCGCCGATGTCCCCCTCCAAGAACATCATCCAGAACGCGGTCAATTCGAAGGATCACACCACGCTGGTCGCCGCGGTGAAGGCCGCGGGCCTGGTCGAAACCCTCGAAGGCAAGGGCCCGTTCACGGTGTTCGCGCCGACCAACGCCGCCTTTGGCAAGCTGCCGGCCGGCACGGTCGACACGCTGGTCAAGGCTGAGAACAAGGCGACCCTGACCAAGATCCTCACCTATCACGTGGTGCCCGGAAGGCTCGCGGCTTCCGACCTCAAGGACGGCATGAAGCTGAAGACCGCGGAGGGCGAACAGCTCTCGGTCAAGCATCAGGACGGCAAGGTCTGGATCATCGACGCCAAGGGTGGTTCCTCGATGGTCACGATCTCCAACGTCAATCAGTCGAACGGCGTGATCCATGTGGTCGATACCGTGCTGATGCCGGCGTCCTGATAACCCCCGCGTTCTGGCCAGTCCGAACAACAGAACGCGTAAGGGGAGGCGGGCCGGGGTGACCCGGCTCGCTTACTCGTGAATGAAACAGATGGGCACGGGGTTGTAACGAAGAGGCGCTTTCGGGCGTATATGTCGGTGTCGGCCGTAGCCGGAACACAGCCAGGAACCTGAATATGTCGAGCCTGACCGTCAGCAACGAGCAAGCTAATTCAGCCACATCAGGCAAGGCGAAGGTGATCCAGCCTGGCTGGGTGCGGATCCTGCACTGGATCAACGCGGTCGCGATGATCGTGATGATCACGTCGGGCTGGCAGATCTACAATGCTTCGCCCTTGTTCGGTTTCACCTTCTCCAGATCCGTCACGCTGGGCGGCTGGCTCGCCGGCGCGCTGCTGTGGCACTTCGCCGCGATGTGGGTTTTGATGGTGAACGGGCTGATCTACCTCGTGCTTGGCTTCGCCACCGGTCGGTTCCGCAGGAAGCTGCTGCCGATTACTGCGGACGGCGTGATCTCCGACACCAAGGCCGCGCTGACGGGAAAACTCTCGCACGCTGATCTCACTAGGTACAATTACGTGCAGAAGCTGTTGTATGCCGGCATCATCATCGTCGGCGTGCTGGTCGTGCTGTCCGGCCTGTCGATCTGGAAGCCGGTGCAACTGCAATGGCTGACCGCCCTGTTCGGCGGGTATGACACGGCGCGCTACGTCCATTTCTTCTGCATGGCGGCGATCGTCGCCTTCATCGTGGTGCACGTGGTTCTCGCACTGATCGTGCCGAAGAGTCTGCGCGCCATGATCATCGGCCGCTGAAGACGGGAGGATAATATGGCCCGCAAGCGCTTCATCATCCCCGGTGTCGACAAGAAGCTGTTGGTGCGCGACGCCGCCAAGATCATGCCCGACCTCACCCGCCGCCGCTTCATCACCGGCGGCGCCAGCCTTGGCGCGCTGACGCTTTTGACCGGCTGCGACGTCGTCGACAGCTCGTCCGCCGAGGAGATGCTGAAGAAGGTTTCGAAATTCAACGACGCCGTGCAGGCTTGGATGTTCAATCCGAATGCGCTGGCGCCGACCTTCCCCGAGAGCGCGATCACAAAGCCATTCCCGTTCAACGCCTATTACAGCGTTGATGAGGCGCCCGAGATTGACGGCAAGACCTGGAAGCTGGAAGTGCGGGGCCTCGTCGACAACAAGAAGTCGTGGACGCTGGACGAGCTCTACGCGCTGCCGCAGGTCAAGCAGGTCACGCGCCATATCTGCGTCGAAGGCTGGAGCGCGATCGGCAGCTGGACCGGCACGCCTCTGCGCGACTTCCTGAAACTGATCGGCGCGGATACGAAAGCGCAATATGTCTGGTTCCAGTGCGCCGACAAGGACGGCTACAACTCGCCGCTCGACATGGCGAGCGCGTTGCATCCGCAGACGCAGATGACATTCAAGTTCGCCGACGAGATCCTGCCGGTCGCCTACGGCTACCCGATGAAGATCCGCGTGCCGACAAAACTCGGCTTCAAGAACCCGAAATATGTGATCTCGATGGAAGTCACCAACGACTACAAGGGCGGCTACTGGGAAGATCAGGGCTACAATTCATTCAGTGGAAATTGACGCGCAGCGTCATCCCGGGGCGATGCGTCAGCATCGAACCCGGGATCTCGAGATTCCGGGTCTGGTGCTTCGCACCATCCCGGAATGACCTTAGGACTTAGCCTGAAGCTTCCTCTGAAACGCCGAGAGGATTGCCCCAAGCACGAGCATCGCAGCCGACACATTGAGCGCGGAGGAGAGACTGCCGACTGCGTCGGTGATCGCACCGACCGCGATCGGGCCGAGCGTCTGGCCGATGCCGAAGGCGATCGTCAGCGCCGCGATCGCGGTGGGCCATTCGGCCGGCGGGTAGTTGAGGCGCACGAACGCCGTGGTCGATCCCACCACCGCGAAGAAGGCGACGCCGAACACCAGCGCCGAGACCGCGAGCAGCAGCGGCGAATGGCCGAAGATCGGCAGCGCCGCGCCGATGGCGTTGGTGCCGAGGATGATGGTGGTGGCAAGCCCGCCGCGGTCGAGCGCCAGCACCCGCTGCCATACCCACGGCGTGACGAAAGCGGAGACGCCGATCAAGCCCCAGAAAGTCGCCTGCGCCGTAGCGCCTCCGCCGCCATCCCGCACATAGGCGATCATGAAGGTCATGTAGGCGATGTAGCCCGCACCAAACAGGAAATAGGCGGTAAGATAGATCAGCACGGGCCGGACGGAGAATTTCACACGCACGTTTTGATCAATCACGGCATCGCCGCGGAGCGGCGCGAGCCACAGCGGCACGATCATTACGAGCGAGAGCGCGGTCAGCGCCCACCACACGATCCACCACGAGCCCGGCCCGAAGGCCTGCAGCGTATAGGGCGCGATCAACCCGGAAGCGAGGATACCGGCGCCGGGCCCGGCATAGAACAGGCTGAGCAGGAAGTTGGCGCGCGAGGGGCGCGTTTGCGCGATGACAGCCGCCAGCGCACCGCCGCCGACGAAGCCCGCGGCCGCCGCGAAACCTGCCAGCAGCCGCGCAAAGCTCAGCGCGACGAAATTACCCGTCAGCGCGCACAGTGCCAGCGACGCCACGCAGGCAGCCGTGCCCCAGACCACGCTGCGCACGAGGCCGAAGCGCTTGATCAGGGGTGAGGCGGTCAGGGCGCCGGCGAGATAGCCGACCGCATTGATCGTGTTCATGAAGCCGGCCGCCGAATAGGACCACGACAGCGAGTCCCGCATGTCCGGCAGCACCAGCGCGTAGGCGAAGCGGCCGATGCCGAGCCCGATGGTCGGTGCGAGCGACAGAATGAGGATCAACCGCGCGGGATGCGGGTAGGAATCGAGAGGGTTGGCAGATTTCACGCAAGGCTCCGGCAGGCGCCCCACTGTGACAGTTCGCAGGGCGGCTGCACAGGCGGGAGTCTGCAGGGGTGTCTTGCCACCGGCGCAACAATCTCAGCCCGCCAGCACTAGGGCGACGCCGGCCACCGTAAGCAGCGTGCCGCCGACGATGCGCGGGGTGATGGCGATGTACTTGAGCATGACCGTGCTGAGCAGCACGGTGACCAGCGGAAAGGTGGCGACGATCGGCGCGACCAGCGTGATCGGGCCATGGCGAACGGCGGCGAACATCGACAGGGTGGCGAGGCCATTGAAGATGCCGGTGACGGCGAACCAGGTCCAGCCGGAGGCCGGCGCATCCGCGAGAAAAGTGCCCTTCCGCACCTGCTGCACGACCAGGACCACCAGCGACGACATGAAATAGCCGATCAGGCACGCCCACAGCGGGCTCGGCCACACTTCCAATCCGATCTTGACGATCGGCGGGATCACGCCGCGAATGAAGGCGGCGGCGAGCGGCAGCAACAGCGCCCAGCTGCGCCAATGGCCGAGGTCACGCGGCCGGGTGACGCTGATGATAACGGCGCCGCTCACCGCGATCACGAGGCCGGCGAGTTGCGCCGGCCGCAGCGGCTCATGCAGCAGCACGACCGCGAGCGCGACCGAGAACAGCGGCGCGAGATTGCCGAGGGTCGAGGTGATGACCGGCCCGAGCGCGCGGTTAGAGACAAAGGCGAGCAGCGTCAGGCTCGCCGGAAAGAACAGGCCGATCGCGGCGAAGATCGGCAGGCCGCGCCAGACCACCGGCTCGCCGGCGAGGAGGATCGGCGAGAGCAGCAGGAACAGCAGCGTGAACGCAGGTACGCTGACGGCCGCGCCCGACAGCGGCTCCATGGTCCGCAGGCCGAGTTGGGAGGTCACCACGGCCGTGCCCAGAAAGGCCGCGGACGCAAAGGCAAACAGGATAGCTGCGGTCATGCGTTCCGTCGTGCGACGGGTGTATTGAAGCCGATTTTCCCGCGTATGGCGAGCGCCTTGCCAATCCCCTCGCGGCGTTCTAGCACTCCGCCCGGATTTCACATTCGTCGTCATGCCCGGCCCCGTGCCGGGCATCCACGTCTTTTCGCAGCTGCAAAGCAAGACGTAGATGGCCGGGGTATCCGGCGCGAAGATGCGGTTCGCGCGTTTGCCCGGCTCTGACGACCTCCATGAGGTAACCAATATGGCGACGCATAAACTGCTGCTTCTCCCCGGCGACGGCATCGGCCCCGAAGTGATGGGCGAGGTGAAGCGCCTGATCGGTTGGCTGAACAAGCAGGGCATTGCCTCCTTCGAGACCGAGGAGGGGCTGGTCGGCGGCGCAGCCTATGATGCGAGCAAGCAGAGCATCACGGATGCGACCATGGATCAGGCCAAGGCCGCGGATGCCGTGATCTTCGGCGCGGTCGGCGGTCCGAAGTGGGACGCGGTGCCCTATGAGGCGCGTCCCGAGGCGGGGCTGTTGCGGCTGCGCAAGGACCTCGGCCTGTTCGCCAATCTGCGTCCCGCGGTGTGCTATCCCGCGCTCGCCGATGCCTCCAGCCTGAAGCGCGAGGCGGTGGAAGGCCTCGACATCATGATCGTGCGCGAGCTCACCGGCGGCGTCTATTTCGGCGAGCCCAAGACCATCACCGATCTCGGCAACGGCCAGAAGCGCGCCGTCGACACCCAAGTCTACGACACCTACGAGATCGAGCGCATCGGCCGCGTCGCCTTTGACCTCGCGCGCAAGCGCCGCAACAAGGTCACCTCGATGGAAAAGCGCAACGTCATGAAGTCGGGCGTGCTCTGGAACGAGGTGATGATGCAGGTGCACGCGCGCGAATACAAGGACGTCACGCTGGAGCATCAGCTCGCCGATTCCGGCGGCATGATGCTGGTGAAGGCGCCGAAGCAGTTCGACGTGATCGTCACCGACAATTTGTTCGGCGACATGCTCTCGGATATCGCGGCGATGCTGACCGGCTCGCTCGGCATGCTGCCGTCGGCCTCGCTTGGCGAGATCGATGCGAAGACGAAAAAGCGCCGGTCGCTGTTCGAGCCGGTGCATGGCTCGGCGCCCGACATCGCCGGCAAGGGCCTTGCCAACCCGATCGCGATGATCGCCTCGTTCGGCATGGCGCTGCGCTATTCCTTCGACATGGGCGCCCTCGCCGACAAGGTCGACCAGGCCATATCGGCTGTGCTCGCCAGCGGCCTGCGCACGGCGGACATCAAGTCGGAAGGCACGACGGCAGCCAGCACGTCGCAGATGGGCGAGGCGATCCTGAAGGAACTGCAGAAGCTGCACTGAAAACAAAAAAGCCCGGCGCGAGCCGGGCTTTTTCGAGGCGGGCAGAATCAGTACAGCGGAAGACCGGTTGGAAAGCCGCCGAGGTCCGATGGCGGATTGAGCGGCTGGCGATCGATCGGCCGGTTGTTGTTCTCGCGCGCGAAGGTCGGGTAGCCATACGGCGACGGAAACGCGTAATCCAGGAACTTGCGGTCGCCCGGCAGCACCTCGGTGCCGGCGTCGAGCCAGGAGCGCGTCGTGATGTAGACGCGGGTGTTCGGGCCCTGCTGGATGACGCGGTTCGGCCCGCTCGGGCCGTAATAGACGCGGCCGTTCTTGTCGTACTGCATCCGGGTCTGCTGCGCGTTGGCGGGCAGCATGCCGAGCGCGAGGACGGCGATTGCCGCAAGCAGCACTGGAATTTTCGGGGTCATACGCGTCCTCGTCATTGCACCCTCGGGAACTCGCAGGTGCGCGTGTCCAATTTGGGGCCATCCTAGCCCTGGGCCTCCGGTCCCCGCTAGGTCAATTGGGCCACACCCGGGACAGATAATACGCCGGCGTCGTTGAAAGTTGCATGAAAACCAGCGGCTTGGCGGCGGTACCGGGCTCAAATCGCGCCGCGAAGGCCGGGCTTGTCGGAGCCCGATACCCAGTCGGTGCGGCAGTCGACGCGCTTCATCTCGGCGCGGGCGAACAATTCAGCGAGTTTCGCGTCATTGCCGGCGGTAATCAGGCTGAGCCTGTTGAGCATGCAGGCGATCGCGGCTCCTCGGGCGGGGACAGTCCCGCCCCGGCAGACGAAGCCTGAGATGCGCAAAGCCGGCTGCTCGATGACCTTGAGGAAACCGAGGCACGCATGGTTGGTCCGGCGGAGCAGGGTGACGGGACCGAACTTGCTGTCGATCGTGCCCACGCCTTCCGTCACGGCCAAAGCCTCGGATTCGCCGCCCGGCCGGTAGATTTCGAGCTCGGCAACCGGCCGCCCATTCCCTGCGTTCCAGCGCAGCACGTCCTTGCGGCCGCCTTCGGGGTGCCGGAGGATCTCATAAGATCTTGTTTTGTATGACAAATCATACTGGTTGCTGGCGAAAGCCGGGATCGAACGGGTCGCCGCGGTCCAGTCCGGCCGCGCCGATGCATCAGCGTGCATGTCCGGCAGCTGGTCCCAGAGGTAGATGCCGATGATGAACATGAGCGACAGCGTGCAGAGATAGGCGATCAGCCGCGCCAGCGTGGCGCAGATTTCGTCCGCCATGCCCTTCAGCATGGGACCGATCTCGCTGGTGTGATGAGGAGCGGCCGGAACGGCCGGAGACGGCTGCATCAAACGCCCGAAAAGCACGTTCTAACGTTGTGTTAGGGGCGTTTCTCGCATAGAAGCGCTGCCTCTTCCCTTATCGGCCGCGGGCTTGGGGAAGGCATTTTTCTTCGGAGAGTGAACGATGGGTTACAAGGTCGCAGTGGTCGGCGCCACCGGCAATGTCGGGCGCGAGATGCTCAACATCCTGGATGAGCGGAAATTCCCTGCCGACGAGGTCGTGGCCCTCGCCTCGCGCCGCAGCGTCGGCGTCGAGGTCTCCTACGGCGACCGCACCCTGAAGGTCAAAGCGCTCGAGCATTTCGACTTCTCCGACGTCGACATTTGCCTGATGTCGGCAGGCGGCTCCGTGTCGAAGGAATGGTCGCCGAAGATCGGTGCTGCCGGCGCGGTCGTGATCGACAATTCCTCGGCCTGGCGCATGGACCCGGACGTGCCGCTGATCGTGCCGGAGGTGAATGCCGATGCAGCCGCCGGCTACACCAAAAAGAACATCATCGCCAACCCGAACTGCTCGACTGCCCAACTCGTCGTCGCGCTGAAGCCGCTGCATGACAAGGCGACCATCAAGCGCGTGGTGGTCTCGACCTATCAGTCCGTGTCGGGCGCCGGCAAGGATGCGATGGACGAACTGTTCTCGCAGACCAAGGCCGTCTACACCAATGACGAGCTGATCAACAAGAAATTCCCCAAGCGCATCGCTTTCAACGTCATCCCCCACATCGACGTCTTCATGGAGGACGGCTACACCAAGGAAGAGTGGAAGATGATGGCGGAGACCAAGAAGATCCTTGATCCCAAGATCAAGCTGTCCGCCACCTGCGTGCGCGTGCCGGTCTTCGTCGGCCACTCCGAAGCCGTCAACATCGAGTTCGCTAATCCGATCACGTCGGACGAGGCGCGCGACATCCTGCGCCGCGCGCCGGGCTGTCTCGTCATCGACAAGCAGGAGCCGGGCGGCTACGTCACGCCCTATGAGGCGGCCGGCGAGGACGCCACCTATATCAGCCGCATCCGCGAGGACGCCACGGTGGAGAACGGCCTTGCGCTATGGTGCGTCTCCGACAATTTGCGCAAGGGCGCTGCGCTCAACGCCATCCAGATCGCGGAAGTGCTGATCAACCGAAAGCTCATCACCGCGAAGAAGAAGGCTGCGTAAGGCGGGAGCCGGGAGTCGCGAATGACTGAGCAGCCGGCTTCTCCCTATCAGCCAAACCCGACGGCCAAGCGTGTCGAGCGCGGCTTCGAAAGCGTTATCTTCAACAGCCGCTGGCTGATGGCGCCGTTCTATTTCGGCCTCATCGTCAGCCTTGCCGTGCTGCTGCTCAAGTTCTGCATGGTGCTCTACGAGTTCATCGTGCATGCGCCGGGCTCGAAGGAAAGCGACATCATCCTCGGTGTCCTCTCGCTGATCGACATCTGCTTGACCGGCAATCTGATTTTGATCGTGGTGTTCTCCGGCTACGAGAACTTCGTTTCCAAGATCGATCCGGGCGGCCATCCGGATTGGCCGGACTGGATGACTAAGATTCAGTTCGGCGGGCTGAAGCAGAAGCTGCTCGCCTCGATCGTCGCGATCTCGGCGATCCAGGTGCTGAAGGCGTTCATGAATATCGACAGCAACTTCGATCCCAACAAGCTCGCCTGGCTGGTCGGCGTCCATTTGGTGTTCGTTGTGTCAGCCTTCATGCTCGCCATCGGCGACCGTTTCGGCGGCGACCATGGAGGCGAATAGCGAATGGCGAGTAGCGAATAGAGATTCCATTCGCCATTCGCTGGTCCCTATTCGCCAGCGCGCGCTTCCCGCGCGCTTCTAAATTCCTTGGCTTCCTGATCGAGCACGAACAGCGAGCCCTCGGCGACGCCGAAATAGGCGCCATGCAGGTACATCCCGCCCTTCTCCACGCGCTCGCGAACGAAGGGGAAGGTCATCAGGTTCTCCAGGCTGCGGAACACCGCGGCCTTTTCGATGCGCACCGTGAAGTCATGCATGGTCTCGTGGTCGCGCTGCTCGACCACTTCGCCCGGCTTGATGAACATCGACATCCACTTGCCGATGAAATCGCCCGGCGACAGCGGCTTGATCTTGTCGATGAAGGCGCGGATGCCGCCGCATTGGGCATGGCCGAGCACGACGATGTGCTTCACCTGCAGCACGTTGACGGCGTACTCCAGTGCCGCCGAAACGCCATGCGTGCTGCTGTCGCGCTCGTAAGGTGGAACGAGATTGGCGACGTTACGAACCACGAACAGTTCGCCCGGGCCGGCATCGAAGATCACTTCCGGCGAAACGCGGGAGTCACAGCAGCCGACCACCATCACCGCCGGCGACTGGCCGCGCTCGGACAGTTCGCGGTAGCGCGACTGCTCCGTAGGCAGGCGCTGCGTGGTGAAGGTTCGGTAGCCGTCGAGGAGATGCTGCGGAAAGGGTGCCATGGTCCTTGCCTAACCATATGCGGCCCGCGGGAACAAGGCTTTCGGGAAAGGAAACGGAGTGCTATCGGCAGCCTTTCAGTCATCTCCGAGGGAACCCCATGATCCGTCCGCGTCGTAGCCTGCTGTTCATGCCGGGATCGAATGCCAGGGCGCTGGAGAAGGCGCGTAACCTGCAGGTCGATGGCGTGATCCTCGACCTCGAGGATGCGGTGGCCCCTGATGCCAAGGGCCTGGCACGCGACCAGATCGCGCAAGCCGTGGCTGCCAAGGGTTTTGGCAAGCGCGAGGTGCTGATTCGCATCAACGCGCTCGATACGCCCTGGTGGATCGACGATCTCAGTATGGCGGGCAAGGCCAAGCCCGACGGCATCCTGGTGCCGAAAATTTCCAGCGTCGCCGACCTCACGGCGATCGCCGAGCGGCTCAGCGGCATCAATGCCGATCAGTCGATCCGGGTCTGGGCCATGATCGAGACCGCGCGCGCCGTGCTCGATGCCGACAAGATCGCGGCCGCCTCGCGCGATTCCGAGGCGAGGCTCGCCGGCTTCGTGTTCGGTCCCAATGATATTTCGCGGGAGACGCGCATCCGCATGAAGCCGGGCCGGGCCGAAATGATCCCGATGATCAGCCACTGCGTCCTCGCCACCCGCGCCCATGGGCTGGAAATCCTCGACGGCCCCTACAGCGACATCGCCAATATCGACGGCTTTGCCGCCGAATGCGCACAAGGCCGCGATCTCGGCTTTGACGGCAAGACGCTGATCCACCCGAGCCATATCCAGGCCTGCAATGCCATCTTCACGCCGCCGGCGGAAGAAGTGGAGCTTGCGCGCAAGATCATCGCGGCGTTCGAGAGGCCGGAGAATGCCTCGCGCGGCGCGATCCAGCTTGACGGCCGCATGGTAGAGCGCCTGCACGCCGACATGGCCAGGCGCACGATCGCGATTGCGGACGCGATCGCGGCGATGGGCCACTGATCGCCGAGAGTCCGGGCGCCCGCGCAGGTTCGTTCTCCGGCGCCGACGACGATCAGCCTAGTCGCGACGCAGGCTGAGAATGAAGCTCGCGAGGTCATCGGCCTGATCAGGCGTGATGATCAAGTTGGGCATGTTGCGGTGATTGGAGCGCAAGAAGACCTTTAGCGACAGTTCCGTGGTCGACGTCCGGTTTGCGATCCGTACGAAATCGGGCGCCCGACTCGACGCGCCGGCGCTGATTGCTTCAAACGCGTGACAGTCCTTGCACCAAGCTTGCGCCAGACGACGCCCGGCGGAAATGCTGTCCTCGGCCAGCGGTGCGCCGGTGGCAATGTGCTGCCGCATCAGCAGCAGCGCGGCGAACGCGACCAACAGCGCGATGAAGATCCGGATCCAGGCGTTTCGCGACATGGCGTTTCCGTCGCGCTAATGAACCGCCCGGCCCAAGGCCTCGATGGTCGGCGCATTGGGGCAGTAGTCCTTGTAATGTTCGGCTGTCGTTCCCGCGGCCAGATCGCCGTCGCACTGCGCTTTGTCGCAACACATCGCGCACACCCGCTGCATGTCGCGCACCAATAGTGGCTGCGTGCGCGCAAGGTCGGCCTCATCTATCCCAAGGTTCTTCAGCATTTCCGGCAGTTCGTCGGCGCCGTGCGGCCCGATCTGGACCAGCCGGTCCAGATCGTCCGACGACACCCGCAAGTCCCGCGCGATGGCGTCGAAATCGGTGCGGTTCATCCGGCGGATTTCGTTCAGTTCGCGGCGATGCTTGAGCCAGTCGGCAAACTTGTCGATCAGGAACTCGACAGTGGGATAGGTCTCGTGCTGGACGGTCATGGCTGCCCTCCGGTCCACGGTAGAACTGCACGATATGACCAGAGCAACCGGTAAGGCGTGTTGCGGCAGATCAAAGAATGTGTGGTGGAGAAGTAGCGCTAGCCGAAGCGCTCCGCCGCCCAACCGTAGAGGCTGCCGGGGAGCGGCGTCTGATTGCCTCGGCCCTTCGGCGAGATGTGCAGGCCGATCACCTGGGGGTCGCTCGTCAAACTGGAAAAATCGGATGGATCGAAAAACCGTCTCGGCTCGGCATGCACGGCGTAGAACGACTGCTTCGGCAGCGCGTGCGCGATCTCGCCGCCGCGCTTGGCGAGCGCGGTGAGCGAGGCCGGGCCATAGATCGCAACGCGGATATCGGAGAGGCGTTGCGAGCCGCCGCGCAGACGGCGCATCGCAAATACCAGGCGATGCTTGAGCGACAACCAGTTCGGCGTCAGCTCGTCCTGCGCCATCAGCTCGGTGAAGGCCGTGACGATGGAATCGTCCGGCGGCAGATAGAGCACGGAATTGCCGAGCTGCCGCGGCCGCTCCCAGGCGAAATAGGGTCTTGCCGGATCGATCTCGACCGGCCTCAGCAGCAGCACGTCGGCGTCGAGCCACAGGCCTGCGCGCTGCGCCATCAAGCGAATGCGGAAGAAATCGGAGAACTGCAGCGTGGTCCAGTCGCGCCAGCTTCCATCCGGCTGCGGCGGGCGAAGTTTTTCGGAGAAGGCATGCGGCAACACGGCTTCCGCCTCGGCATTGGCGACGCCGTCCGGCAGACCGGGAAGCGGATCGAAACTATAGACGGTGACCTTGTGGCCGGCGGCAACCTGCGAGCGCAGGCACAGCGTTCGCAGCCGGTCGAGCGGGCCATGCCAGAAAGTGACGATGTCAGGCCGCATCGCGCCTTCCGGCTGTCACATCAGGCCCAAGCGCGCTCTTTCTTGAGCTTGGCCTCATAGGCGTCGATGGACGTCTTCTTCTCCATCGTCAGCCCGATGTCGTCGAGGCCGTTGAGCAGGCAATGCTTGCGGAACGGATCGATCTCGAACTTCACCTTGCCGCCGTCGGGGCCGCGGATTTCCTGGTTCGGCAGGTCGATCGTCAGCGTCGCGTTGGCGCCGCGCTCGGCGTCGTCGAACAGCTTGTCGAGGTCCTCCTGCGACACGCGGATCGGCAGGATGCCGTTCTTGAAGCAGTTGTTGTAGAAGATGTCGCCGAACGAGGTCGAGATCACGCAGCGGATGCCGAAATCGAGCATCGCCCAGGGCGCATGCTCGCGGCTCGAGCCGCAGCCGAAATTATCGCCGGCGACCAGCACCTTGGCATTGCGATAGGCCGGCTGGTTCAGCACGAAATCCGGATTCTCGCTGCCGTCATCCTTGTAGCGCTGCTCGGAGAAAAGCCCCTTGCCGAGGCCGGTGCGCTTGATGGTCTTCAGGTACTGCTTGGGAATGATCATGTCGGTGTCGACATTGATGATCTTCAGGGGCGCCGCGACGCCTTCCAGCGTGGTGAACTTTTCCATCGATGCACTTCCCGGTCGGAATTTTGGGGAGAAAGGCCGTTCAGGGCGCCGGTTTATCCCGAATGGGCACCCATTCAAAGGGCCAAATACGCAAAACCTATCCTGCGGATGCCTCAATCGCCTCCATATCGGCGTCGGAGAGGCCGAAATGGTGGCCGATTTCATGGATCAGCACATGGCGAACGATATGGCCGAGCGTCTCCTCATGCTCGGCCCAATAGTCCAGGATCGGCCGGCGGTAGAGCCAGACCATGTTGGGCAGCCGCGCAATGTCCTGGCTGCTCTGGTGCGGCAGCCCCACGCCCTGAAACAGGCCGAGCAGATCGAACTCGCTCTGCGCCCGCATCTCGTCCAGCACCTCGTCGGTCGGGAAATCGTCGACACGGATGATCACCCCCTCGCAAAGCTTGCGGAAGGTCTCTGGCAGGCGCTCGAAAATCTCGTGCGCCATCGCCTCCATTTCATCGAGGGAAGGCGCTTTGGTCTTGGTCCACATGGCCCTCTCCTTAGAGCATGATCCCGAAAAGTGGGAACCGGTTTTCGGAGAGATTCATGCTCAAGCCTAAGCCGGTCCACGCAAATCCATGCCGGTCCTGGCCGCGGGCGGCGGTTGACCTTGGCTGGGCAATCGGAGACTCTACGGCCTGCAATAAATCCGGGTGGGCGTGATGTACAGGATTGTGATGGTCGGCCTGATGGCGGCTTTCGCGTGTCTGCTGCCGGCGGCAGACGACGCGAGGGCGCAGACCGTGGCGGCCGGCGTGCGCGTTGCGCAGGCTGCGCCCGACTATGTACCGCCGCGCCGGCAATACCGACGCGTGCCGGTCTATCCGCGCGAGCATTTCGATCCCGACGTCTATCCGCGCTACGACCCCGGCCCCAACGCGGTGCGCGAGTGCAACGCCTATTACGTGCAGGAAGCCCGGCCCAGCGGCACCGTGATCACCCCGCGCATGCACTGCTTCTGGCGGCCCGGCTAGACGAGAGGAAACCGACGTGAGGGCGTGTCTCGGCGGCGTGTGTATTGCGGCGGCACTTGCGTTCGGCGCCCCCGTGGCCGTCACGGGAGCTGACGCCGCGCCGCAGACCAAGGTGCAGACGGCGTCTGATGCGACTGACTTCAGCGCGCGTCGCGCCTATCGGCGTTATCCGGCTTACCCCTCCTACGCGCGCTATCCCTCTTACCCGACCTATTACGCGCGGCCCTATTACTATCGGCCGTATCCTTATACGGTGCCGGTGCCGTTCTTCCTCGGCTTCGGATATCTGCCGTACTACTAGAACGCGCAGGCAATTTGTCGCAGCGCGATTTTCTCTGCGGCCGCATCATTCATGACGCATTCACTTCGCCGTCACTAGCGTCGCTTCGGGAGCGATTTGTGAGTGGATGTGTGCGGAGGCGGGCGTGCCTCCAGCACGAGCCGGGAGGTTTCGGACAATGAAGATGATCTCGGGAACCGCGCGCGGGCTTGTCCTTCGCGCGGGGCTGATGGCTGTTGCCACGATTGCGGTGACGGCAGTTTCCGGCGGACGCGCGGCGGCGCTGTCGCTGGCAAGTCCGGCTGCGCTGCCGTCAGCGAAGCACGCCAGCGACGGCATGACCATCGAAGTTCGTGGCGGCCATCACGGTGGCGGCGGCTTTCGTGGTGGCGGCGGATTCCGCGGCGGCGGCTTTCATGGTGGTGGAGGCTTTCGGGGGCACGGCGGCGGAGGTTTCCGAGGATTCCATGGCGGCGGGTTCCGCGGGGCTCACGTCTATCGTGGCGGCGGATTCCGTGCGGCGCCGATCTACCGCGGCGGCGGCTATCATCGTTTCGGCGGCTACGGCGTCCATCGCCACGCCTATCACCGGCCTTACTTCCGGAGGCACTTTCATCATCGGCGCTACTTCGCGCCCGCCTACTATGGCTATTATCCGCGGTACTACCGTCCCTATCGTGTCTGCAGGGTCGTCTGGACCTATTGGGGTCCGCGCCGGATTTGCCGTCCGCCGTACTGGCACCGCCATCACTACTGGCGCGTCCGCTACTGGTAAGCAGGCCATCTGCTGAAGACGAAACAGGCGCCGCGCGGCGCCTGTTTTTCATTGAGGATGTCGATCGCCTCAGTCCCAGTTCACGAACTTCCAGGACTTCATCTTGATCTTCCACGGCGTCAGCGTCTCCAGGCGCCAGCGCGCCAGGCGCGGCGGTGTACTCGCCATGCGCGAGCGCTCCTTGCCGCCGCCGCTGCTGGGCAACGGATCCACGTCGACAGGCATGGCGCGGCGGCGATTCTGTCGCGTCGCCTCGCTGATCAAATCGACATATTCGGGCTTCTCGGCCATGACCGGCTCCTTCTCGCGGAGGAGCAGTCTGCCGCGGGGGGCCTTAACGGAGGGTTTCCGGAATAGGTCGAACTGTCGAACTGAAGGGAGCGGCTTATCGCCACTCCCTCACGTCGACGAAATGCCCGGCGATTGCAGCGGCCGCCGCCATGGCGGGCGAGACGAGGTGGGTGCGGCCCTTGAAGCCTTGCCGGCCCTCGAAATTGCGGTTCGAGGTGGAGGCGCAGCGCTCTTCGGGCTTCAGCTTGTCCGGGTTCATCGCAAGGCACATCGAGCAGCCGGGCTCGCGCCACTCGAAACCCGCCGCAATGAAGATCTTGTCGAGGCCTTCGGCTTCCGCCTGCTCCTTCACGATGCCGGAGCCCGGCACGATCATGGCGTTGACGCTGGCATTCACCGTCTTGCCCTCGGCGATCTTGGCGGCGGCGCGCAGATCCTCGATGCGGCCGTTGGTGCAGGAGCCGATGAAGACGCGATCAAGCTTGATGTCGGTGATCTTCGTGCCCGCCGTCAGGCCCATATATTTCAGCGCGCGATGCTTCGACAGCCGCTTGGCTTCATCCTCGATCTTGTCGGGATCGGGCACGAAGCCGGTCACCGCGATCACGTCCTCGGGCGAGGTGCCCCAGGTCACGATCGGCGGCAGCTTGGCCGCATCGAGACGCAGTTCATGGTCGAAATGCGCGCCGTCGTCGGAGCGCAGCTTCTCCCAGTAGCGCATCGCCGCATCCCAGTCGGCGCCCTTCGGCGCCTTCGGGCGGCCGCGCAGGAAGTCGAACGCCTTCTGGTCGGGCGCGACGAGGCCAGCGCGCGCGCCGCCTTCGATCGACATGTTGCAGACCGTCATGCGGCCTTCCATCGAGAGCGCGCGGATCGCCTCGCCGGCATATTCCAGCACATAGCCGGTGCCGCCGGCGGTGCCGATCTCGCCGATAATGGCGAGGATGATGTCCTTGCCGGTGACACCGTCGGGCAGCTTGCCGTCGACGGTGACGCGCATGTTCTTCGCCTTCTTCTGGATCAGCGTCTGCGTCGCCAGCACGTGCTCCACTTCAGAGGTGCCGATGCCGTGCGCCAGCGCGCCGAACGCGCCATGCGTCGAGGTGTGGCTGTCGCCGCACACGATGGTGGTGCCGGGCAGGGTAAATCCCTGCTCGGGGCCGATGACGTGGACGATGCCCTGGCGCTTGTCGAACTCATTGTAATATTCGATGCCGAATTCCTTGGCGTTCTCCGCCATCACCCGCATCTGCTCGATGCTTTCAGGGTCAGGATTCGGCTTGCTGCGATCCGTGGTCGGGATGTTGTGGTCGACGACGGCGAGCGTCTTCTCCGGCGCGCGCACCTTGCGCCCCGTCGCGCGCAGGCCTTCGAATGCCTGCGGCGAGGTCACCTCATGCACGAGGTGGCGGTCGATATAGAGCAGACAGGTGCCGTCCTCGGCTTCGTGGACCAGATGGTCGTTCCAGATCTTGTCGTACAGCGTGGTTGGTTTGGACATGAGCATGGGCTCCGAATTTATTTGAGCGAATGAGGCGCGCGACGCGCCGGTCAACGGACTAGGCGCGCACTATTGCAGCGCGCCGCCAAGCTCTGACGTTGCCGAAGTCGCGAAGCGTCCGAAGAAGCGGCCAGGCAGGCGCGAGCGGTCGTCGATCACGATGGGTGCGACGTTCCGGCCGGCAATGCTGGTCTGATCTGGAACCATTTTAAATGTCTAACACAGGGCCCGCTGTGGCGACAATCGAGCTGATGGCGTTGCTATATGGGAGGCCTACGGTACCGGTTCAACGTCAAGTCGGCCAGCCTTCGATGCCAGCCGGTCGGCCAGTTGCCGTGCCTCTTCGGGACTCGAGGCCGTGATCTGACCGACGTCGCCCATAATGGGTTCGCGGATGACCGTTTTCATCACGCTCTTGCCGTCGATCTGCATGTCGATTGTT
>Ga0187815_10000199_pt1 | contig 30388 bp, 26 predicted proteins | sample NC_S_5_FD_132962 | JGI IMG/M metagenome (GOLD analysis project Ga0187815, IMG submission 132962) | Wetland sediment microbial communities from Neuse River Estuary, North Carolina, USA - ASW-S_5 | ecosystem: Environmental > Aquatic > Freshwater > Wetlands > Sediment | place: USA: North Carolina... | reverse complement strand
TGCGGCACCGTGCTGGTTAACGGTCGCGAGACCTCAAGAGAAACGGGCGCACACGCCGGGCCCTCGACACTGAGCCTACGTGATTGGCAAGAGATAAAGAGAAATGGCCTGTTCAATCCGCCGACACTACGAGCAGTGTTGTGTCGAGGATGGTGGAGCTGCTCCCGCCTACACGATCTACGTGGCGGCCACACCGCGCCGTATCTGGAAACTGAGGGAAAAGTCTTGCAGGGCTTCGCTCTGCTTGCCCTCGCTCTGCTCTGCTCTGGCCGTGGCTTCTGCGCGCAGGAGCGCGCTGCTGTTCGGGCCCCCTCGGTGGCGGTGAGGCGGGGACGATCAGGCCGCGCAGCGGGCATCGCCAGGGAGGGCGATGCCTTTTCGACCGGACAGGAGTCCGGCCGAAAAGCCCGGCCGCGACTCACGCACTCGGAGGGCAGGAAGCCCGGAGAGCGCCACCGCGGGGTGCTCTTTCTCTGGCTACTTTCTCTTGACTCCGGGCATCCTGCCCTCCGCCCTTCGGGCCGGCTTTGCCGTTCGCACGCGCTCCTGCGCGTGCGTGAGCACGCAAAGAGAAAGTAGCTCGGGCGCCGGCAGGCGCACGAAACCGCTTTGAAACTTGCAGCAGGCGCCCAGAACCGCCCTATCGCAAGCACAAAAGCCTGGCGATGCAGATCGCCCCATCAACCGCCCACCGGCATCGCCACACACTTTACCCAGCCGATATCGATTCAAATATCGGGACTAATCAGAGCGTCCCTTGACGACCGCCGGCACCCCGGCAACCAGCGTATGCGGCGCAACGTCCTTGGTGACGCAGGCTCCCGCGGCGATCATCGCACCGTCGCCGATGCGCAGCGGCTTGCCGGGCGTGCCATTGATGATGCAGGCGTTCGTGCCGATGAACACGCCGCATCCGACGTGCACATGGCCGGACACCCTGGCTCCCGGCGACAGGGTTGCATAGTCGCCGAGCACCACGTCGTGGGCTACCGAGCAGGCGAGGTTGATCTGCACGTGATCGCCGATCGAGACGTTGCAGGTGATCGACGATTTCGCGCACACGACCGTGCCCGCGCCCACGTCGACGAAGCGCGACATTTCGGCGCGCGGATGGATCAGGGTGGCCGGCCGGTGACCGGCCGCGAGGAAGGCGGCGACGATGCGCCGCCGCTGCCCCGGATCGCCCAGGGCCACCACAAAACGGGCGTCGTCGGCCGGTTCGAGTTCCGCCAGCAGCGAAACCGTGATGCCGTTGACCGGACCGCCCAGATAGCGCGGATCGTCCACCACGAACTGCACGTCGACCCGCGTCCCCCAGGCCTGTTCCGCCAGCCACGCGGTCTCCCGGCCGGAGCCGCCCGCGCCGAAGATGCGGAGCCGCCGGAAGCCCGGCTGCGGATCGTGGAACGGGTTGGCAGGAATCATGGCTCCACCTTGAGCGTGCAGGGGTCGCGCAGGACCGTGGGCCGCCGCATCCGCTGCGTCACTTCAGGTAATCGAACAGGCTCATCCCCTGCACCTTCGCAAACGTCTGCTGCGAGGCCTGCAGGGCGGTGGATTGCAGCATCAGCTGGCTGATGGCGCTGGCCATGTCGGTGTCCTGCACGCCGGAGAGGGTGGTCTTGTAGGTCAGCGTGAGGTTGCTGTAGGTGCCCTGCTGCTGGGTGAGCCGGTCCAGTCGGCCGCCCACGTCGGCCTGGGTGCTGGAGATCTGGTCCTGCGCGCGGTCGATCGACTCGATCTGCCGGCTCATCGTGTTGCTGAGCTGCGTGTCGCTCTGGCTGCCGTCGTTCAGCGCGTTGATCATGTTGGTCAGCGTGGCGAACACGTCCTGGGTCTTGCCGGAGTTCACGCTCACCGTGTCGCCGGCGGCGGGCGTGCCGCTCAGGGCGAGGGTCATGCCGTTGAAGCTGATGCTGCCGCCGTCCTGGTAGCTGCCGCTGCCCACCACCGCATTGCCGTGGTTGGCGTCGGTGGCGGTCCAGTTGCCGGCGGCGTCGAAGCTGATCTGGTAGTTCACCGGGCCGGCGGCGGTGGCCGCCTTCCAGGCGCTGGTGTCGGTGACGCTGGTCGCGCCCACCAGCAGGGTGCCGGTGTTGCCGGCCGCCGCGCTGGCGACGAAGGAACCGTTGCCGGCCGGGATGTTCATGAACAGCCCTTCGCCCGCATCGCTGTTGGGGATGCGCAGGCCGCTGGCTATGCTGGTCATCTGGTTGTCGCCGTTGCCGGCATAGCTCACCGAGCCGTCGCTGTTGAGCACGAACGGCGCATGGGTGGTACTGGTGCCGGCGAACAGCGCATTGCCGCTGGCGTCGGCGGTGTTGGCCAGCTGCACCAGTTGCGCGCGGATCTGCGTGAGCTGGGCGGCCATGTCCTGGCGGTCGGATGCCGACAAGGTGCCGTTGATGCCCTGCACCGCCATCGAGCGCGCCTGGTCGAGCAGCGAATTGAAGGAGCTGAGCGTGTTGCTCTCGGTGGAGAGCCGCGCGTTGGCGGCGTCGATGTTGGAGGAGTACTGCGCGGTGCTGGCCAGGATGTGGTTGAGCGACACCACCTGGGTGGCGCCGGCCGGATCGTCGGAGGCCAGGTTGATGCGCTGGCCGCTGCTCACCTGGTTCTGCGTGGCGCTGAGCTCGCCCTGCTGGTTGAGCATGGTGGTCAGCGACTGCTGGTACATCCAGCTGGTGGACAGGCGGATCATAAACAGGCTCTCAGGCGTGGATGGCGGAGATCAGGCTGGTGAACAGCGTCTGCGCGGTGGAGATCACCTGTGCCGACGCCTGGTAGGCCTGCTGGTACTTGATGAGGTTGGCCGCCTCCTCGTCGAGGTTCACGCCGGCCGCGCTCTGCTGGGCGCTGGCCGCCTGGTTGTACAGGCCGGTCTGGGTGGTCAGGTCGTTGGCCGCCATGCTGCCGGCCAGGCCGATCTGGTTGGTGAGGTTCGCGTAGGCGCTGACCGTCGAGGTCTTTCCGCCGTCGAGCACGCCGGTATCGGCAAGCCCGGCGAGGTCCAGCGCATTGCTGTTGTCGTTGAGGCCGCCGCTGTTCTTGGCCACGCTGAAGCTGTCGCCGCTGGCAGGCGCACCGCTGAGGCCCAGGCTCCAGCCGTCGAACTGGATCGGCGTGCCGGCCGTGTAGGTGCCGGTGGCGGTGTTGCCCGCGCCGTCAGTGACGGTGTAGCTGCCACCCGCGCCGAACGCCACGGTGGCGCTGGCGAACAGGTTCGCGTTGCTGCTGTCGGTCACCGTCACCGCGCTCACCGTGGCGCCGCCGGTGTTGGCGCTGGCGGCCGTGCCCTTCAGCGCTGCCGCCGCCGCGATGGCGGAGGGATCGCTGGTGGCCACCGCGAGGCCGCTGGCAGCGTTGCGGGTGGGCCGGATCTGGAAGCTGTCGCCGACCTGGGCGCCGGCGGACACGGTGAAGTTGAGGCCCTCCGCCGACAGCGTGCCGTCGGCGTTGGCGGTCATCGCGACCGAGCGCCCGCCGGTGGTGGCCAGCGCCCAGCCGTTGACCGAGGGCGCGCTGCTGCTGCCGGTGTAGGTGAGCACGTAGTTGTCGTTGGTGAGCCCGGCGATGTCGCTCACGCTGGCGCCTACCGTGGCGCTGCCCTGGTTGCTCGCCGCGGCGGCGACCACCGGGCCGGGCACGCTGAACAGCGGGCCACCCTGGTTGCCGTTCAAGTCCAGGCCCTTGGCTTGCTGCGCGTTGACGCTTTGCGCCAGCGCCAGCGCCGCGCGGCCCAGCTGGTTCTGCGCCGGATCCAGCGTGTTGCTTCGATAGGCCAGCAGCGCGCCCAGCGTGCCGCCGGAGAGGCGCGCGCTGATGTCGTGGCCGCTGGCGTCGAGCACGCTGGTGCTGCCGGCGTCGTAGGTATCGGTGCCGACCTGGAAACCGTAGGCATAGCTGCCGCTCACCAGCGCCTGGCCGGAGCCGCTGTAGATGCTCAGCGTGCCGTCGGGTTGTGCGGCGACGGAGATGCCGGTTACGCCTGCCAGCTGCTTGACCAGGCTGTCGCGCTGGTCGAGCAGGTCGTTGGGCTGGGTGTTGCCGGCCTGGCTGATGCTGGTGTTGAGCGCGGCAATCTGCTTGACCAGCGAGTTGACGTTGCCGACGGCATCGGAGATCTGCGTGTTGATCTGCGTGCGCTGCTGGTCGAGCTGCTGGCCGAAGGTGTTGAAGCTCATCGCCAGGGTCTGCGCGTTGCCCAGCAGCGCCTGGCGCGCGGAAGGGTCGCTCGGGGCATTGGCCACCGCGTTGAAGCCGCCGTAGAAGCTGTCCAGCGCGGACTGCAGGTTGCCGCTGTTCTGCAGCAGGCCATTCAGCGTGGTGGCGAGGCTGCTGGTGGTGGTGGCGCCTTGCAGCGCGCTGTTGGTGCTCCACAGCGACTGCGTGAGGTACTGGCTGTAGGCGCGCTGCACGGCGATCACGTCCACGCCGGCGCCCATGGTGTAGCGGCCGTTGTTCTGGCCTACCTGGTCCACCTGCACGGTGTTCTGCCGGCTGTAGCCGTCAGTGCCGGCGTTGGCGATGTTGTTGCCGGTGACCTTGAGGCCGAGCTGGGCGGCGTTGAGGCCGGAAACACCGATGCTGAACAGGCTGGACATGGCCGGAATCCCTGGAGTCGCTTATTCGTTCGGCGCGCCGGCCGAATTCTTGAGTGCAGCCAGCGCCTCGCGCATCTGCGGGCTGCTGGCGATGGCGCTGATCTTTTCGGCATAGGACGGGTCGGTGGCGTAGCCGCCGCGCACCAGCGCGCGGGCGAAGCCGCGCACGTCGTCGCCGTGTCCGCGCGCGGCGGCGTAGCGGGGGTTGGAGGCGATCAGGTTGGCGTAATCCTTGAACGATTGCGCCGGCGAATCGTAGGCGCGGAACTGGGCACGCCGGTGCACCGCCACGCCCCCCTCGTATTCCAGCGTGGGCACGCCGACCTTGCGTCCATCCCAACTGCTGCCGGCCTTGATGCCGAACAGGTTGAAGCTGGTGGAGCCGTCGGCACTGCGCGGCATGCGCTTGCCCCACTGGGTTTCCAGTGCGGCCTGGGCCAGCACGGTGCGCACCGACAGGCCCAGCTTCTGCGCTGCGGCCTCGGCGTACGGCGCCAGCGCCCGCACGAACTCCTGCGCATCCTGCGGCAACCACTTCATCGCACTGCGCCCCAGCTCGCGACCGGCCTCTACCACGTTGGCGAGACGACGCTGGAACTGGTCGGCGGTGGCCGGCAACCGGGTGGGATCGCCGATGCCGTCGGCGCCGTCCGTCGCGCCCGTCGCGCTGGCCGCTGCCGGTGCGCCACTGCCGCCGACCGTGCCGATCGAGGCGCCGGTGCCATCCGGCGCCGGGGTGGCCGTGCCGCCCAATTGGCGGATCAGCATCTGCGCGATGCCGATGCCGTGGCCGCCCTGCGCCAGGCTCACCGAGAGCTGCTGGTCGAACAGGTCGCGATAGGCCTTGCCGGCGTCGCTGTCGCCCAGTGCGTTGCCGAAGCTGTCGCTGGCCTCGCGCATGGACTTCAGCATCATCTGGGTGAACAGCGCCTCGAACTGCTTCGCCACCGCGGGCAATGCTGCCTTGCCGTCGTGCTGCGCCTGCGCGCGCAGCTGGTCGAACCCGGACAGGTCGGTCCAGGTGCTCAGCGAGGCGTTGGCGGCGAGCGAAGCGTCGGCCATGGCGCTAGATCACCACGAGATCCGCATGCAGCGCGCCCGCCTGCTTCAGCGCCTGCAGGATCGAGATCAGGTCGCTGGGCGAGGCGCCCACCTGGTTCACCGCGCGCACGATGGTGTCCAGGCTCACGCCCGGGCCGAACTTGAACATGTGCCCGCCCTCTTCGCTGACCTGCACATTGCTGGAGGGCACCACCGTGGTCTGGCCGTTGCTGAACGGCGCCGGCTGGCTGACCAGCGGCTGCTCGCCGATGGTCACCTCGATCGCGCCGTGCGCCACCGCCGCCGCGGAGACGCGCACGTCCGAGCCGATCACCACGGTGCCGGTGCGCGAGTTCACCACCACGCGCGCGGGCGGCGCGCCCGGGGTCACGTCCAAGTCCTGGATCGTGCCCAGCCAAGCCACCTTCTGGGTGGGATCCTGCGGCACGCGCACGTCCACCGTGCCGCCGTCCACCGCGCGCGCGGTGCCGGCGCCGTAGGTGTGGTTGATCGTGTTCACGATGCGCGAGACGGTGGTGAAATCCGGCGTGTTGAGGTTCAGGCGCAGATCGTCGCTGGAGGCGAACGCGGACGGCACGCTGCGCTCCACCGTGGCGCCGTTGGGAATGCGTCCGCTGGCGGAGATGTTCTTCTGCACGCTGGAACCGCTCTTGCCCTGCGCGTTGATGCCGCCCACCAGGACGCTGCCCTGGGCCACCGCGTAGACGTTGCCGTCGGCGCCGCGCAGCGGCGACATCAGGAGCTCGCCGCCGCGGATGCTCTTCGCGTTGCCGATCGAGGCCACGGTGACGTCGATGGTCTGGCCCGGCTTGGCGAACGGCGGCAGATCGGCGGTGATGGTCACCGCAGCCGCGTTCTTCAGCTGCGGGCGCACGTTCGGCGGTACGTTGATGCCGAACTGCTGCAGCATGTTCTCCAGGCTCTGGGTGGTGAACGGTGCCTGCGTGGTCTGGTCGCCGGAACCGTCGAGACCCACCACCAGGCCGTAACCGATCAGCTGGTTGGAGCGCACACCGCCTACTGAGGCGAGGTCGCGGATCTTGTCGGCATGGGCGGGGATGGCAAACAGGGCGAGCAGCGCGAAGGCAAACCCGATCGCCGCGGATTTTTCTCCTTCTCCCCTTTGGGGCACGCGGGGAGTGGCTATGGATGGCCGCGGCTTTGAGGAGCGAGGAGAGGGGTGGGGTGAGGGGTGGGGTGAGGGGTGGGGTGAGGGGTGGGGCTTGCGGAAGAGCTTGGAGAGGCAGAGCGCAAAGCGAGCAAAGAGCGAAGCGAAAGCAGCCTCTCGCAAGCGTGTCCCCTCTCCCCAACCCTCTCCCCGGAGGGGCGAGGGAGCGAACGCGCTATGCGGGTTCGCAATGCCGGAGTTCGGCGCAACCGTCATCGTCGTGGCCATATGGATGTTCATTTTTAGAAGGGCATCCACTTGGAGTTGAAGAAGCGCGATAGCCAGCCCTGGGTGTTGGCGTCGGCGAGGCTGCCGCGGCCGGTGTAGGAGATCCTGGCGTCGGCAACGCGGGTGGACGGCACGGTGTTGTCGGGCGCGATGTCCTGCGGACGCACGATGCCGGCGATGCGGATCAGCTCCTGGCCCTGGTTGATGGTGAGCCATTTCTCGCCGCGCACCTGCAGGTTGCCGTTGGCCAGCCGCTGCGCCACGGTGACGGTGATGTTGCCGGTGAGCTGGTTGCTCTGGCTGCTGCTGCCGCCGCCGTCGAAGCTGCGCTCGCCGTCGGTGCCGAAGCTGGCGTCCTTGCCGCCCACCTTGAAGGTGTGGCCGAACAGGGTGGGCGCACCGATGTTGGCCTTGTCCTTCTTGCTGGTGCTGGTGCTGGCCTTCTTCACCGCCTGGGTGTTCTCCACCAGCACGATGGTGAGGATGTCGCCGGTGCGGTGTGCGCGCGGATCGGCGAACAGTTCCATGCCTTGCGCGTCGTGGTAGATCGCGCCATCGGCCGCCGGCGCGGCGGCCGCGGCAGCGGGCGGCGTGGCGGCCCACTGCGCGTCGTCGCGCGGCGGTTGCATGGCGCAGCCGGCCAGCAGCGCCAGGGCGCACGGCACGAGGAAAAGGCGGCGGTCGAACATCACGGCATGCCTCAGGTCTTGTTGGTGATGGTCTGCAGCATCTGGTCCGCGGCGCTGATCGCCTTGGAGTTCATCTCGTAGGTGCGCTGGGTCTGGATCATGTCCACCATCGCTTCCACCACGTTGACGTTGGAGGATTCCAGCGCGCCCTGCAGCAGGGTGCCCATGCCGTTCAGGCCGGCCTGGCCGGTCTGCGGGCTGCCGCTGGAAGCGGTTTCCAGGTACAGGTTCTGGCCCATCGACTGCAGACCCGCCGGGTTGACGAAATCGGCGAGTTGCAGCGAGCCCACCTGCACCGGCGCGGCCTGCCCCGGCACGGTGGCGCTGATCGTGCCGTCGTTGCCGATGGTGATGCTCTGCACGCCCTGCGGCAGGGTGACGGCCGGCTCGATCGGGTAGCCGTCGGCCGTCACGATCTGGCCGTTGGCGTCGGTATGCAGCGAGCCGTCGCGGGTATAGGCGGTGCTGCCGTCGGGCATGCTCACCTGCAGAAAGCCGCGGCCCTGGATGGCCACGTCCAGCGAGTTGCCGGTCTGGCTGATCGCGCCCTGGGTGAACAGTTTCTCGTTGGCCACCACGCGCACGCCGGTGCCCATCAGCAGGCCCGAGGGCGACTGCGTCTGCTGGGTGGTCTGCGCACCGGGCTGGCCCAGGTTCTGGTACATCAGGTCCTGGAACGCCGGGCGCGAGGCCTTGAAGCCAGTGGTGCTGGCGTTGGCCAGGTTGTTGGAGATGGCGTCCAGGCTCGTCTGCTGTGCATCGAGGCCGGTCTTGGCGATCCAGAGGGAGGAGAACATGGCGTGGCTCCGCTAAAGGTGACGGGTTCAGCTCGCCTGCAGCAGCTTGAGGCTGGCATCGGCGTTGTCTTCGCTGGTCTTGATCGAACGCACCTGCATCTCGTACTGACGCGACAGGGAAATCATCCGCACCAGTTCGGCGGAAGGGTTGACGTTGCTGCCTTCCAGCATCTGCGGTGCCAGCTGCACGCCAGGATCGGCATCGGCACTGGCGCCGCCGGCCAGGTGCAGCAGGCCGTCCGCACCCTTGGAAAGCTGCGTGGGATCGGGGTTGACCAGCTTGATGCGGTCGATCTGGGTGAGCGTGTTCGGCCCCTGTCCCAGCGGCACGCTGGAGATGGTGCCGTCGTCGCCGATCACGATCTGCGCGCTGTCGGGAACGCTGATCGGGCCGCCGTTGCCGATCACCGGGTTGCCCGCGGCATCGGTGAGCATGCCGTCGGCGGTGAGCTGCAGGTTGCCGGCGCGCGTATAGGCCTCGCTGCCGTCCGGCGCCTGCACGGCGATCCAGCCTGCGCCGCGCACCGCCACGTCCAGCGCGCGGCCGGTGTGCTGCAGCTGGCCCTGGCTGTCGTCGCGACCGAGGCTCTGCGCCACCGCATTGATCCGGGTGGGGCTGCCCGGCCCCTGCACCGGCAGGCTGCGGAACGCATCCAGCTCGCTCTTGAAGCCGGTGGTGCTGGCGTTGGCCAGGTTGTGGCTCACCACGTCCTGGGCCTGCATGATCTGCGTGGCCCCGGTCATCGCGATGTAGATGGAACGGTCCATGGTGCGCTACCCCTTAGAGCCTGCTCACGATCCCCAAGCACCTCGCGCCGGAAGCTGTTTGCGCGCAGGCCAAGGAAGAACGAAGGAGTGGACGTCGGTCCACGACTGAGTGATGACGGCGGCATGCGGGCAAACAGACCCGGCCCTTCGGGTGTTTGAGGATCATGAGCACGCTCTAATTACCGCGACACAGCGCTGAACAGCGTGTTGGCCAGCGTGTTGTCGGTGGACAGCACCTGGGCGTTGGCCTGGTAGTTGCGCTGCGCCTGGATCATGTCGACGAGCTGCTGGGTGGTGTCGCTGGTGTTGGACTCCTCCAGCGCGCCGGACTGGATGGTGCCGTACTGGCCGCTGGCGGCCGTGCCCATCACCGCGGTGCCCGAATCCGTGCTGGACATCCAGCTGGCGCTGCCGAGCTGGCGCAGGCCCTGCAGGTTCTGGAAGTTGGCCATCGCCAGCTGGCCGATCTTGCTGCTCTGGCCGTTGGAATAGTTGGCGGTGACGATGCCAGCGCTGTCGATGTCGATCGAGGACAGCGCACCGGCGGTGTAGCCGTCCTGGCTGATGGTGCCGGCGGCGTAGCCGGTGCCGTACTGGGTGGTCTTGCCGAAGTTGATCGACAGCGTCTGGGGGTTGGCGCCGTTGCCGTAGTTCACCGGATTGAAACCGACGATGCCGCTGGCCGGCGTGGTCAGCGCGCCGCTGCTGTCGAAGCTCAGCGCCTGCGTGCCGGCGTTGTTGCCGTCCACGTACAGATTCACGTTCCAGGCGTTTGTGCCGGTCTTCACGTAGTAGGCGGTGGCCTGGTGCGAGGAACCCAGGCTGTCGTACACGGTGAAGGTGGTGGACTGGTTGAAGGTGGCCGGGTTGGTCGGGTCGAAGGCCAGCGTCGGCACGGCGGCGTCGGCCGGCAGGTTGGACGACACCGTCGCGGTGGTGGTCGGCTTGGCCGAGCTCTGCGCGGTGACCAGGTTGAGGTTGGAGAGCGTGCTGGTGTCGAAGCTGCCGCTGGCGGTGCTGTAGGGGTAGACCTGCAGCTTGTTGTTGTCCTGGGTGACCACGTTGCCCGCCGGATCCTGGTGGAACGCGCCGGCGCGCGTGTACGCATAGCCGTTGCCGGTGTTGACCACGAAGAAGCCGTTGCCGCTGATCGCCAGGTCCAGGCTGTTGCCGGTGGTCTGGATGTCGCCCTGGGCGAACTGCTGCGCCACGTCGGTCAGGCGCGTGCCGCTGCCCACTGCAGTGGCGCTGAGGTTGATGCCGGTCACCGCGTAGATGTCCGCGAATTCCGCGCGCGAGCCCTTGAAGCCGGTGGTGTTGGCGTTCGCGATGTTGTTGGCGATCACGTTGAGATCGGACTGGGCGCCGTTGATGCCGCTGAGAGCTTGGTTGAGAGCCATGATGGGTTCCTCGCTGAAGGGGTTGTTGTCGGCGATCAGTTGATCTGCGCGATCGAACTGAGCGGCACGCCGCCCACGCCGCTCACCTGCACGTACGTGCCCACGCTGCTGCCGCCGTAGCCCACGCCGCTGACCGTGCCGTCGGCATAGGTGGAGAGCGCGTTGCCGCCCGCATCGGCAGCCGCGATGCTGTAGTCGCCTGCAGGCACCGGATTGCCGCTGTCGTTCGTGCCGTCCCAGCCGAAGCGGGCCAGGCCGGACTGCTGGGCGCCCAGGTCAAGCGTGCGCACCACCTTGCCGCTGCCGTCCTTGATGACGAGCTGCACATCGGAAGACGCGCTGGTGACGCCCACCGCGCCGTCGACCGCGCTGCCGGCGTAGCTGAGGCTGGCGGACGGCACCAGCACGTGGCGCCCCACCAGGCCGACCGAACCGAGTACCTGCGAGGACTGCAGGGAACTGGTGATCTGGCTGGAGAGGCTGTTGAGGCTGGTGTTGAGATCCTGGGTGGAAGCCAGCTGGCTGAACTGCGCCAGCTGCGAGACGAACTGGGAGTTGTCCATGGGATTGGTCGGATCCTGGGACTGCAGCTGCGTGGTGAGCAGCTTCAGGAAATCCGCCTGGTTCATCGTGTTGCCGAGCGCGGTGCCGGCCGCGTTCGCGGCGCTGGCGGTGGTGTTGGCGCCGGTGCTGCCGACGTTGTTGTTCACGCTGGTGGTCATGGCAGGGAACTCACTGGCCGAGGGTCAAGGTCTTGAGCATCAGTTGCTTGGCGCTGTTCATCACTTCGACGTTGTTCTGGTACGCACGCGACGCCGAGATCATGTTGACCAGCTCGTCCACCGGGTTGACGTTGCTGGCATAGACGTAGCCGTCGGCATTGGCCAGTGGGTTGCCCGGCTCGTAACGCTGGGGAATCGCGGCCTGGCTCTCGGTGACGCCGAGCACCTGCACGCCCTGGCTGGCGTCCGCACTGCCGCCGCCGGCCTGCTGGCTTTGCACGGCGGCGAACAGCGGTTCGCGCGCGCGGTAGGCGCCCTCGGGCGTGCCGGACACGCTCTCGGCGTTGGCCAGGTTGCTGGCCACGGTATTGAGCCGCAGCGACTGCGCAGCCATGCCGGAGCCGGCCACGTTGAAGATGGAATAGAGCGACATCAGCTCTGCCCTCCGGTGATCGCGGTGCGCAGCATGTGGATCTGCGCGGTGATGAAGGAAAGACTGGCCTGGTAGTGCACGGTGTTGGCGGCGAAGTCGGACTGCTCGACCTGGGCGTCGACGGTGTTGCCGTCCATGCTGGGTTGTGTCGGCACGCGGTACTCCAGCGCCGCCTGGCCCGGCCCGGCGTTCGGCCCGTTGCCGATCTGGCCTGCTGTGGGCGCTTGCAGCGGCAGGCTGCCGTCGCCACTGCCGCCGGCCGCGGACAGCGCCTTGCGGAAGTCGATGTCGCGCGCGAGGTAACCGGGGGTGTCGGCATTGGCCAGGTTGTTGGCCAGCACGTCGGCACGGCGCTGCCACAGATCCAGCGCCTGGGTGTGGATGCCGAACAGGTTTTGCGGGATGGGGCTCATCGGTTTGCTCCGCGTACGGTTGCCGCAGGGAGCTGGAGGCAAGTTGCATGCCACCACGCCGAAACCCTTGCCACGACTGGTTTGGCAAGGTTCGCGCCCAGGCACCGCGAGGGCGGCGCCGGAGAAGAGTCGGTTTGTTGACGCCCTGCCGTGGGCGCCAGCTGGGCCTCAGCCGGGCAGCGGTTCCGCCGGCAACAGTTCCAGCACGGCCTGCGCCAGCAGATCCGGCTGGAACTTGGCGATGAAGCGGTCGGCCTTGACCTCCTTCACCATCGCCTCGTTGAAGATGCCGCTGAGCGAGCTGTGCAGCATTACCTTCAGCCGGCACAGCTCCGGCGACTCGCGGATCGCGCGGGTCAGCGCATAGCCGTCCAGGCGCGGCATCTCGATGTCGGAGATCACCAGCTTGACGCCTTCGGCCGGGTCGGCGGCGGCCAGCTCATGCAGGCGTTCGAGCGCTTCGCGGCCGTCCTGCGCCACCACGCATTCGATGTCCATCTGCCTGAACAGGTCGACCAAGCGGCGGCGGGCGATCAGCGAGTCGTCCACCACCATCACCCGCCGCGGCGCCAGCGTGCGCGCGCCGACCAGACGCTGCATCTGCAGGGACAGCTCGGTCGGTGCCGCATCGATGCCGGCCAGCACCTGTTCCACGTCCACCACCGCCAGCAGCGCGCCGTCCACGCGGGTCACCGCATTCACCCGCGCGCCGAAGCCCAGCGTGGCGGACGGTGCCTCCAGCCGGTCGCCATCGCACTGCACCATGCGCTGCAGGTCGGCGACCAGGAAGCCCTGCACCGAACGGCTGAACTCGGTGACCATCAGGTGTGCCGAGTCCACGTCGCGCAGCGGCGGATAGCCGAGCGCGGCGGCGAGATCGATCACCGGGATGGTCTGCCCGCGGTAGTCGCAACTGCCCGCCAGCAGAGCGTGCACGCCCGGCATGCGCTCCAGCGCCGGGCGGCGCATCACCTCGCGCACCTTGAACACGTTGATGCCGAACAGCTGCGCGTCGCCGAGCCGGAACAGCAGCATGGCCACCCGGTTGTGGCCGGCCAGCCGGGTATGTTGCTCCACCTTTTCCAGCAGCGTGCCGCCCATGCGGACTCCTCGCGAACGAGCCGCCGCCGCAGCGGCCCTACGCGCCGCTATCGACCGCGCCGCGCCGCGCTTGAGCGCCTTCACTGCCCCGAGAGGATGGCACGCGGCTTGCTTCCTCAAGCTGCGACGGCTTTGGACGATGCAGTCCTCTGCAATGGCCCTGCCGCACATACGACAAAGGTGATGTCCGTCCCATGAGCCTGATCTGGAATCAGCATCTCGCCTCCCTGGTGGAAGCCGCCGCCGCCGGCGACGAAACGCGGCTTGCCGCACTGCGGCGCGCGCATCCACGCACCGCGCAGGCATTGGCGCCGCTCCTGGCGCGCATCGCCAGCCGACCGCCCGCAGCGGTGGCGCTGCAGGCAGTGGAGCAGCAAAGCCTGGTGCTGGCCGGGGTGCAGCAGCTCGCGCGCGAACAGGCGGCGCTCGACCAGGCCGCCGCCGACGGCCGCGGCAGCGTCGATCGCTTGACGGATGGCAGCGCCGGTATCTCGACGGCCCTGCAGCAGGTTGGCGCCGAACTGGATCTGGCCAGCCAGGCCAGCCAGTCCGGCAGCGGCAATGTCAGCGAACTCGACGGCCAGTTGCGGCTGCTGCGCAGCGCACTGGCGGCGATGAACCGCAACCAGAGCAAACTGGCCGAGCAGGTGGACCAGATCCGCAAGCTCACCGCCACCGTGCAGGAGATCGCCCACCAGACCAACCTGGTGGCGCTGAACGCGGCGATCGAGGCCGCGCGCGCCGGCGAAGCCGGCCGCGGCTTCGCCGTGGTCGCCGACGAGGTCAAGCAACTGGCGGAAAAGACTGCCCTCACCACCGCCGAGATCGAGAGCGTCACCGGCTCGATCGGCGACTTCTCCACGCAATTGAACGGCGACGTGCAGCACAGCCTGCAGCAATTGGAACGGGCCCAGGCCGGCGCGGCACAGTCGGGCACCACCCTGGATGCCGGCAGCCTGGCGCTGCGCGCGGCCAGCGATCGCGTGCACAAGCTGCAGCTGAGCCACGACGCGCAGCATGCGCGCGCCACCAACGCCCAGGCTGCGCTCGGTGCGCTGCAACGCCGCGCCGGCGAGGCCAGGCGCCAGTCCGACTCGCTGCAGCGCGCCGCGCTGCTCTCCCACCGGCTGGGCCTGGACTGGCTGGAAGGCATCAGCGGCAACGATCCGGGCAGTCTCAGCCTGACCATGCGCGAAGCCTCCCTCAACCTGCGCCAAGCCACCGAGCTGGCTCTGCTCGAACCTGCGGCGCTCGATCGGCGCTGGTTCGATACCCATGCGATCCGCCGCAGCGTCGAGCGGCTGGTCGCGCTGCATCCTGGCCACCCGGCCACGGCCAGGCTTGCCGATGCCGGCATGCAGTTGTGCGAGCAGGGCAGCCGTTTCGTCGCGCTGCTGTGCGACGGCGAGGCCGAGCAGGCTGCCGTGCTCTCGCGGCAGATCGAATCCGGCCGCGATGCACTGCTGGGACAACTCGACACCTTGCTGGCGGACGCGTGAGCGGACGCCGCACCAGCATCGGCCTGCTGCTTGCCCTGGCATGGCTGGGCCTGCCGGCCATCGGCCTTGCCGCCGCACCCTCGCCGGGGGCCGTGCAAGCCGCTGCCGAGCAGGCCGTACGCGCCCGTTTCGACATGCCCGGCAGCCGCGTGGTGGCCCAGGCCACGCCGCTCGATCCGCGTCTGCGCCTGGCGCCCTGCGGCGTGCCGCTGCGCGCCGTGCTGGCCGGTGCCATACGCCCTTCGCCACGCCTGAGCGTGCCCGTGCAATGCCCGCAAGCCGAAGGCTGGACGGTGCGCGTGCAGGTGCAATTGCAGTTGTTCCGTTCCGTGCTGGTGACCAACCGGGCACTGCTGCGCGGCGATGGCCTGCGCCCGGCGGACGTGCATGCCGAGGAGCGCGACGTAACCCGGCTTGGCTATGGCTACGTCGCCAATCTCGACCAGGTGGCCGGGCGCACGCTCGCCCGCGCCTTGCCCAGCGGCAACGTACTCACTCCCGCCGCGCTGGGCGGGCGGCGCATGGTTTCCGCAGGCGATCACGTGCAGGTCGTGGCCGACCTCGGCGGGATCGTGGTGCGCGCCGACGGCGTGGCGCTTGGCAGCGGCGACGATGGCGCCCGCCTGCGCGTGCGCAACGAAAGCTCGGGCAAGGTAGTCGACGCGATGGTCCACGCGCCAGGCGTGGTGCTTGCCCTGCCCTGAGCTACCTATTGCCTTCCATACCCTTTTCCCAGCCCCTAAAGTTTCCGCGCCCCCCGCCGATGCTGTATTCACAGGGCCACTCCGCAGTGAGAACGGACGCATGACCACGACCATTTCCAACAACGGCTTGCCGAAACTCCCGCAGGCCACCAGCCAGCCAGGCAACGGCCCGGCGGCGGAATCTCCCGCCACGGCCGCCAGCCCCGGCGCATCCGCCGCCCCGGGCGACGACCAGCTCAGGCTGACCGACTCGGCCAAAGCGCTGCAGCAGGCCGCGCGCAGCGACGCTGCCGCAGTCGACCAGCAGCGGGTGGAGCGCGTGCGCCAGGCGCTGGCCAACGGCAGCTACAAGGTCGATGCCGGCCGCATCGCCGACCGAATGATCGCCATGGAACGGCAGCTCGGCGGCACGGGCAAGGCATGAACCCGCAGCTGCGGCAGGAGTTCGGCGAGGCCTTGGCGGCCGTGCAGGAAGAGATGCGCCAGGCGCTGGATCAGCTCGTGCAGGTGCTCGAGGCCGAGCGCGACGCGCTCGACGCCGGCGACTCCGCGGCGCTCGGCCACGCCGGCACGCGCAAGCAGGCACTGATGCAGCAGCTGGAGCAACTGGATGCAGAGCGCCGCCAGCTCGTGCGCGAACAGCCGCAAACCGAGGCCACATCGGAACCGGCTTGGTCAGCCATCGTGCAGTCCCTGCAGCACTGCCATCGGCTCAATCAGCGCAACGGCGGCATCGTCAACCAGCGCCTGCAACTGGTGCGCCAGGCTTTGGCCGTGCTGACCGGTGCGGACGGCAACAGCGGACTTTACGACCGCAGCGGCGAACTGCACGCCGGCGCGCGTTCGCGCCCGCTGGCTGCCGCATGAGGTCGAGATGAGCATATCGCCGCACGCATCCACGTGGGTGTCTCCTGCGCGCCGCCGGTCGCGGCACGCTTCATTGTCCAACGCGACGCCGGATCGATCATGAGCCACGCCCCCACGACTGCCGCCCCCGCTGCCACCGTCCAATCCCCGATCTACGAAGGCGCCGCGCCGCAGTTGCCGGTGATGCGCGTGCCATTGCTCAACCGCGAGCGTGAGTTGTTCGCCTACGAAATCCTGTTCCACCACGAATGCGGCGACCAGCAGGCCCTGCTGCAGAGCGTGCTGGGAATGATCACCGACGGCGCCCTGACCCGTCTGGTCCGCGGCAACCGCGCCTTCCTGAACCTGCCTGCCGAACTGCTCCCGGAAGATGCCGACGTGCTGCTGCATCAACCCCGCCTCGGGGTGGTGCTGCAACCGCACGTCGCCAACGATGCGCCGCTGATGAAGCGCCTGCAGCTGATGGCGCAGCGCGGTTGCCAGTTCATGCTGGACGTGGGCGACCAGAATCTCGACAACAGTCTGCCGTTCGAGGCCCTGCTGCAGATGGTGCAGCTGATCCGCCTGGACGCCTGCCGGTTGTCGCCGGAACTGCTTGCCCAGCGCACCAGATACCTGCACGCACGCGGCCTCCACGTGGTCGCCGGCCATGTGAACGATCACCCCACCTACGAACGCTGCGTGCAGCTGCCGCTGAATGCGGTGCAGGGACGTTACCTGCTGGTGCCGCAGTTGGTGGCCGTCCCGGTGCTGACCGCCAACCGCTTGAGCATGTTGCGCCTGATGGGCGTGCTGCACGAAAGCAATCCGGGACCGGTCGAACTGGGCAACATCATCCGCAACGACGCGGTACTCAGTTACAAGCTGCTGAGCTGCGTCAATTCGGCCTACTTCGCGTTGCCACGGCAGCTGAAGTCGGTGCAGCAGGCGGCGATCTTCTTCGGCGTCACCCGCATGCGCAACTGGGTCGACACCATGGCGATGTGCAGCATGGACGATCGGCCGCCCGAACTGCTGCGTGCCGCGCTGGTCCGCGCCCACATGTGCGAGGAGCTGGCCCAGGGCATGCCGCCCGGCCACGCCGAGATGGCATTCACCGTCGGCCTGTTCTCGCTGCTGGACACCTTGATGTGCGCCCCGATGGAATTCCTGCTGCCCCAGCTGCGGCTGGCGCCCGAGATCAGCGACGCGCTGATCGGTCGTGCCGGTCCGTTTGCCTCGATCCTGCAACAGATCCTCGCCTGGGAAGGCAACGAATTGAGCAGCGCGCAGATCCCTCCGCAGCGCATCCAGCGATTGGCGGCGATCTATCTCAACGCCACCCAGTGGGCAGACCAGGTCTACGCCAGCGCCAGCGAGAAGAGCGTGCAGTAAAAGGGCCTGCCGATGAATTAGGCCGGGCAGCCATGCGAGCAGCGGCCGCCAAGACGCCCGGCATGCGGAATACCCGATGTGTTCGGCGTCCTGCAGGCGGACTTGGTCGACATACCGGCTGCGAAATAGCGGCATGCGACCCGTTCGGCAATCATAAATCACGGCCATCGACTCAATCGCTGTGAATCGCATCCAGTCGATCGCCGGCTTTTATTTCAGCTCCCCCTGCCACTTCGACGTGGTGAGCTACGACGGCATCGCCGCCGTTGCGCGCATGCAGTGGTTGGGTGGGTCATTACACTTCCTCCTTGCCGTGCCCACATCCTCACTTCCTGGACACAAGGCTGCGGCATGGCCGAAAACCCAGGTCCGAGTGCATTCCGAGCGTCGGCTCCCGGCCGGTCCCCTCCACTGGTCTCATGCTGGCCAGAGTGCCGGTGCGCTGATCACGATCGACGGTTTGATTGGTCGACTTCGGCGGTGCATGCACCGACATTCTGGCGAGGGCTGGAAGCCTATCAAACCTTCCGTGTGGGCAGGCCACACAAAGCACGGCGCTGGTGTCGTGTGCTTTGCACGCATGCTTCAGTGAATCCCGGCTTGACCAGCCCTTCGGCTGTTGAAAAGCGCCTCGCCGGAACGTCATCAACGACGGCTCGGGGCCGGCCTCAGACCGCCCGCCGCGCAAAAACCAGGTGCAGTCCGAACAGCATGAACACGGCGCCGGCGCAGCCGTCGATCCAGCGGCTCAGGTGCAGGTAGCCGCGGCGCATCGCCGGCAGCGCGAACACGCCGGCCACCAGCGTGAACCACAGCAGCGTTTCGGCCACCACCATCAACCACAAGCCCCAACGCTCGCCGACACCCAGCCGGTCGCCCACGAAGGCGGAAAAGATGCTGCCGAAGTACACCACTGCCTTGGGGTTGGCCAGGTTGGTGAACAGGCCGTTGCGCAGCGCACGCCAGGGTCCGTTGGCCAGGCGCACCACGCGCACCGAGGTGTCGCCGGCGGGCGCGGCCAGCGCGCCGCGCAGCATCTTCAATCCCAACCAGCACAGGTAGATGCCGCCGCAGATGGCGATCAGCCGCTCCAGCCACGCCAGCCGGTGCAGCAGCAGTTGCAGGCCGAGCAGGGCCAGCGCCGCCCACACCGCCACACCCAGCGCGATGCCCACCACGCCGGCCAGCGCCTCGCGGCGCGAGTGGCTCACCGCGGTCTGCGAGACGTAGAAGAAGTCCGGCCCCGGGCTCATCAGGGCAATCAGCTGCACCAGGGCGATGGTCAGGAACAGGCTCATGCGACGGGCTCCGGGCGACGTGACGAGAGGCGCAGTGTAGCCGCGGCCGTGCGTTCCACCGCGCCTTGCTGCGCGGCCGGAGCTTCATCTAATCTGGCCCGATCCAAGCAACATGGCCACGGGATCGTCCCCGGCCGCACAGGGGAAGCCGCATCCATGAGCCTCAAGCTCCGCCTCGTCGTCCTGAACTTCTTCCAGTACTACATCTGGGGCGCCTGGCTGCTGACCATCGGCACGTGGTGGTTCCAGACCCTGCACTGGTCGGGCACCAGCTTCGGCGCGATCTTCTCGACCATGGGCATCGCCTCGCTGTTCATGCCCTCGCTGGCCGGCATCGTGGCGGACAAGTGGGTCAACGCGGAGCGCTTGTACGGCCTGTTCCAGATCGCGGGCGCGGTGGTGCTGCTCGCGATACCGCATGCGGGCGATCCGCAGCAGATGTTCTGGGTGGTGCTGCTGTACATGTGTTTCTATATGCCCACCATCTCGCTCTCCATCGCAGTGGCGTTCAACGCGCTGAAGCAGGAAGGGCTGGATGTGGTGAACACCTATCCGCCGATCCGCGTGTGGGGCACGATGGGTTTCATCGCCGCCACCTGGACCACCAGCCTGCTCGGCTTCAAGGCCTCCCCGGCGCAGTTCCACGTGGCCGCCGCCGCCTCGCTGCTGTTGGGCCTGTACGCCTTCACCCTGCCCAAGTGCCCGCCCCGGCTCGATGCCGCGCACAGCCGCAGCCTCACGGACCGCCTCGGCCTCACCTCGTTCGTGCTGTTCAAGAACCGCAACATGGCGGTGTTCTTCGTCTTCGCCATGCTGCTGGGCGCGGCGCTGCAGCTCACCAATGCCTATGGCGACGCGTTTCTCAGCGACTTCGTCAAGGTGCCGGCCTACGCGAACCTGCTGACGGTGAAGTACTCCACCATCATCATCTCGATCTCGCAGTTCTCGGAAACCGCGTTCATCCTCACCATCCCGTTCTTCCTGAAGCGCTTCGGCATCAAGGCGGTGATGACGATGAGCATGCTGGCCTGGGTGCTGCGCTTCGGCCTGTTCGCGTTCGGCAACCCGGACCCGCTCGGCGGGCTGTGGATGATCGTGCTGTCGTGCATCGTCTACGGCATGGCCTTCGATTTCTTCAACATCTCCGGCCAGCTGTTCGTGGAAGGCCAGGCCGACCCGAAGATCCGCGCCAGCGCGCAGGGCCTGTTCATGCTGATGACCAACGGCGTCGGCGCGGTGCTGGGCAGCCTGATCGCCGGCTTCGTGATCGACCGCTTCTTCACCAACCACACCTGCAACGACGCCGTGCTGATCTGCAAGGACTGGCGCGGCATCTGGCTGGCCTTTGCCGGCTACGCGCTGGTGATGGCGGCGCTGTTCGTGCCGCTGTTCAAGCACCGCCACGACGCGGCCGCCGCCGGCCGCGTCGTGCCCTCGCATTGAGTCAGCCGACCAGCTTGCTCGCCACCACCCGGTCGCGGCCGCCGGACTTGGCCGAGTAGAGCGCCAGGTCCGCGGCGCGCATCCAGCTGGACAGGTCGTGGCAACGCGCCCCGTCGAACTGCGCCACGCCGATGCTGATTGTCAGCCGGCCCACCGGCAGGTCCTTCGGCAGGACCAGCGCGGCCACGCCCGCGCGCAACGCCTCGGCCAGGCGCATGCCGGCCGTCAGGCCCGCCTGCGGACACACCACCGCAAACTCTTCGCCGCCGATGCGTGCCACGAAGCAGGAGCCGTTCACCGCGATACGCAGGTAATCGGTGAGCAGTCGCAGCACCCGATCGCCCTGCAGATGGCCGATGCTGTCGTTGATGTTCTTGAAATGATCGATGTCGATCAGCAGCAGCACGTGCGGCAATGCATGCACCTCGCTCGGACTGCCTAGCAGCTCGGTGGCACGCTGCTGGAACGCGCGCCGGTTCGCCATGCCGGTGAGCGGGTCGCGCAGGGTCTGCGCCTGCAATTCGGCGGCGTGCCGACGCTGCGCACGCAGCAACAGGGTGAGCAGGCCGACGATCAGCAGCAAGGCCGCCGCCAGCAGCGCGATCGTCACGCTGACCAGGCGCTGGCGCCGCTGCTGTTCGCGCCGGCGCGCCGCGTCGGCCTGCGCCGCCTTGAGCTGCAGATCCTTCAGCTGGTTGGCATGCTCAAGCTCGCTGATGCGCAGCTCCTTCTCGCGTGCGGCATAGCGCTGCTCCAGCTCGACCTCGATCGCACGCAGCGCCGGCGTGTCGGCGGCGCTGCCGAGCCGCGTCGCCTCGCGCTCGTCGGCCAGCGCCTGGCGCAGATCGCCGGCCTGCTCGGCGATGCGGCTTTCCACCCTCAACATGTCGATCAGCTGGCCGTTGATGCCGGCCTTGCGCGCCCGCGCCACGGCATCGCGCATCTGCGCATAGGCCTGGCGATGATGGCCCAGCACCGCTTCGGCCTGGGCGATGTCGGTACTGGAGTCCAGCGAGTCGCTGATGCGCCCGGCAGCCAGCTCCTGCTGCAGCGATGCCTGGGACAGGGCCAGCGCCTCGCGCGCACGGCCCTGCTTCAGATACATTTTCGACAGGTTGTCGCCCACCATCACCACCAGCTGCATCGCGCCGACCTTCGCGAAGTACTGGCGCGAGCGCTCGTAAGCCGCAGCCGCGTCGTCGACCCGGTTCGCCGTGGCCAGGACGATGCCGACGTCGTTCTCGGCGTCGCCGATGCCGTAGTCGTCCTTCAATGCGCGATAAGCCTCCACCGCCTGGCGGCACAGCGGCAGGGCCTTGCCTGGCTTCTCGTCGAGCGCATAGGCGTCGCACAACTGGAAGCGCGCCCAGGCCACGATCTCGGGATCGGCCTCCCCCAGCACCTTGTCCGCCGCCTTCAAGGCCTCGCCCAGCCCCTCGCCGAGACCGTTGGCGATGTCATGCCGCGCGCGCAGGAAGCCCGCGGCCGCAGCGGCCACCGAATCGTGCGCCACCGTGGCGAGGCCATCGAGCCGCAGCGTGGCCTCGGCCAGCGCGGCATCGTCGTTGCTGTTGATCGCGGCCGTGCCCATGCCCCACAGCAGCTCGCGCTCGCGCGCTGGTTGCAGGCCGGCGCCCGCCTGGTCGAGCTGCTGGCGCACCGCGGCGATCAGGCCGTGCGGATCGGTCACGGAGCGCTCGCGGAGCGCGTTCATCGACGCCGCGGCGACCGGCGTCGCCGTCAGTGCCAGCAGCAGACCCAGCCATGCCCCCCGAAGCATCCGAAGCCCATTCCCTGTCAAGCGCCTCTCGTGGCGATCATAGCTTTTCCGGGCGACGGCCACAGCCAACGCATACAATGGACAGATGCAGATCGGCCCCTACCGCATCGACCCGCCGCTGGCGCTGGCCCCCATGGCCGGCGTCACCGACAAGCCGTTCCGGCTGCTGTGCAAGCGGCTGGGCGCGGGGCTGGCCGTGTCGGAAATGACCACCGCCGACCCGCGGCTGTGGAACACCGCGAAGTCGCTGCGGCGCATGGACCACGCCGGCGAACCCGAGCCGGTGAGCGTGCAGATCGCCGGCTACGACCCGGCGATGCTGGCCGAGGCGGCGCGCTACAACGCCGCCAGCGGCGCGCAGATCGTCGACATCAACATGGGCTGCCCGGCGAAGAAGGTGTGCAACGTGTGGTCCGGCTCCGCCCTGCTGCAGGACGAGCCCCTGGTGGCGCGCATCTGCAAGGCCGTGGTGGATGCGGTGGACGTGCCGGTGACGCTGAAGATCCGCACCGGCTGGGATCGCCGGAACAGGAACGCGCTGGCCATTGCGCGCATCGCCGAGGACGCCGGTATCGCCGCGCTCGCCGTGCATGGGCGCACCCGCGCGGACAAGTACGAAGGCGAGGCCGAGTACGAAACCATCGCCGCGGTGAAGGCCAGCGTGCGCATCCCGGTGTTCGCCAACGGCGACGTGGCGACGCCGCAACAGGCCAGGCACGTGCTCGAGGCCACCGGCGCCGACGCTTTGATGATCGGCCGCGGCGCGCAGGGGCGGCCGTGGATCTTCCGCGAGATCGCGCACTACCTCGCCACCGGCGAGCTGCTGCCCGAGCCGACGCCGGACGAAGTCGCCGCGATCCTGCTCGGCCACCTGGAACACCTCTACGCGTTCTACGGTGAGCTGCCCGGCGTGCGCATCGCGCGCAAGCACCTGGGCTGGTACGCGAAGGACCGGCCCGAGAATGCCGCGTTCCGGCAAGTGGCGAACCGCGCCGAAAGCACACAGGAGCAGTTGCGGCTGGTGCGCGATTATTTCGACGCGCTGGCGGCAGGCGAGCGCATGGCGGCCTGAGCAGAGCCAGGCCGCTCTGCGGTCGATCAGTGCGACTGGAAAGGCTTGGCCGGCAACCACGCGGCCAGCAGGAACCCGTCGCGCCGCGTGGGTGCCACCATGCCGAACACCGGCACGAAGGCATGGCCATCCCAGCGCCAGATGCCCAGCAGCCAGTCGTCGCTGGTGCGCCAGCCCAGTGCGGCGCGGCCGATGCGGCCCAGCAGCCATTCGCCCTGCCAGCGAACGGGGAAGAACACGCTGCTGTCGCCGAATCCGCGGTAACCCCTATAGCCGTCGCCTGGATTGGCGTAGCTTTTCGGCGCGTCGGCCCATGGCAATTCCTGCAGGCGTTCCGCATTGCCGGCCTGCTGCCGCATCGTTTTGAATTGCGCCTGCCCATCAGCTGGAAGATGACCATTCAGGGTATCTGCATCGCGGCTGCGTACATACCGATCCAGCGCCTTGCCGGCCAGCACCGTCAGCGCGGTGCAATCGGTCTGCGCGCATTGCACGTACCGCGGTGAAGCGCGGTAGTCGTAGCGCACCAGCACGCGCGCTGGCCTACTCCAGCGGCTGCCATCCCACTGCTGCGTCTCTATGTCGCTGGCCGCGATGCTGGATTCGTCCAACTGCAAGGCATAGGCGCGATTCTGGAACGCCACCAGCCAGCCCTGCGTCGTCCAGCAGTTCTGCTTCAGCGTTTCCGGCAGGGGAACAGGCTGCACAGTGCGCCCCTTCCAGCCGAAAAGCTTCATGGTGACGCAATCCGCCGTGCCGTCTACCGAATAGAGTGCTCCCAAGTGCTGCTCGTCGAGGCGAAGCAATTTGGGAGGAACGGTCAAGGCGCCCGGCATCTGGACGCCAGCCTCGTCCTCCAGCTTGGCCAAGGGCGCCGGGTCGAACGGCAAGGGCTTCGATGGATCGTAAGGCAATTCCGTCGCCGGCTTGAACACGGAGCCATCGCCGCCTAGCGCTCCGACCTGCGAAACGGTCGACGGCTGGCCGGCGAGGTGCTTCACGATGGCGGCAAGCAGGGGAGCATCCGCCGACTGGACATCGAAGGCATGTTCCAGGAACGCGATGCGTTGCCGATAGAGATCCGCCGCGTACCGTGTGGTCTTGAGTTGTGCGATCTGCAGTACTGCATCGTTGCGCTCGCCCAGCCAGTTGCGCTGATCGCGCAGCAGGGCTTCCGCCTGCGTGCCGGCCTTGGCGCGCGACTGCGAAAAGGCCTGCGCCATCTGACCATCGAGCCGGGACAGCCCGGCGTCGCCACAGATTTTCCGTTCGACCGGACTTCCGGCCTTTCCGCAGTCGAATCCCGCAGCCGTTGCCAACGGCGCCGCGCCCAGCAGGGCCAGCGCCAACGACACCTTCATTCCCATCGAACGCATGTCCGCCCCCTGCCTGTGTGCATCGCTGCGGCATTCTCCCATGCCTTGCGCGGTGCCCATGACCACGGAGAGGCGCGTCCGTGGCAGGACGGCGACGAGCGGCACCGGCCACCGTCATCGTACCAGCGAAGAAACTGGGGCTTCAGGCCGCCAGTTCGTGCGGCAGCTCCACCCTCGTCAGGCGCAACTGCGGCGGCAATTCGGCCAGCACCTCGCTGCGATGGCCGAGCAGGCGCAACACGCCGTCTGTGTCCTCGGCCAGCACGGTAAGGCTTTCCACCCAGTCGCCGTCGTTGGCGTAGATCAGGCCGTCCCGCTCGATCAGCACGGCGCGATGGATTTGCCCGCACACGATGCCGTCGAGACGACGCCGCGCCTACGCCACCGCGCCCTGCCTGCGCTCCAGATAGCGCTGGCGCTTGCGCGGCCGCAGGCGCTCCAGGTCCACCTCGATCAGGCCGTCAATGGAACTGCTGAAGGCCGGGTCCACGCCGAAGGCGAGGAAGCGCGCGCCGCCCGGCTCGCACAGTTCGGTGTACTGCTTGTAGAGCATCGGCACCGAGGCGCCGAGCCGGGCGAGCGCAGCCTTCATCGCGTCGAAGGCTGTATCGATGTCGAGGCCGTCGAACGCCGGCGCCTGCGCTTCGAAGGCGAACGGCCGCCGCGCACAGGCCAGCGGCTGCGCACTGCCGTGGTAGCGCTGGTAATAGGCCACGATCTGCTCGCTTGCCGCGCGCGGCAGCGCGGCGCTGATCGACACCGCGCCGTAGAGGTAACGCACGCCTGGGTAGCGCTGCAGATAGGCGCCGATGCCCTGCCACAGGTAGTCGAGGCTGCGGCTGCCCCAGTAGTCGGGCACGACGAAGCTGCGCCCCAGTTCCAACCCCGTCGCCAGCCGCGGCACGGCCTCATCCGCGTAGCGGAACAGCGATGCGGTGTACAGGCCGGCCAGGCCGGTGCGCGCCAGCGCCTCGGCGCCGCGCATCACGCGGTAGGCGCCGGCGATGCGCGCGGCCTGCGCGTCCCACACCAGGATGTGGTCGTAGCTCGCATCGTAGGCATCGAGATCGCGGCCGCGGCCGGTGCCCTCGCCAACCTCGCGGAAGGTCAGTTCGCGCAGCCGGCCGATCTCCTGCAGCAGCTGCGAACCGCCGGCATTGCGCGCCAGGCGGATCTGCTTGCCGTCGCTGGTGACGCCGAGCAGTTCGGTGGCCGCCACGGCCGCATCCAGCGCGCAGGCATCGATCGGCGGCGCCAGCGGCGCAGGACCCGCCACGGCCCGCGCTGCGCTGCGGCCGGTGGCGTACAGCGCCTGGCGGATGCGCTGGAGCGCATCGCGTTCGCGCTCGCCGTCCGCGACCGTCGTCGGCTCGCCCACGTGCAGGCGCACCGGCCGGCCCCGGCGCGCGAACATCTCCCGCGCCAGCAGCGCGGTCGACGCCGGGCGGCACAGGGCTGAGATCCCATAGAACAAGGCCGAGTTGCGCGCCTCGATGCGCACCGGCAGCACCGGCACCGACATGCGGCGCGCGAAGCGCAGGAAGCCCGGATGCCAGCGCGTGTCGCGCACGCCGCCCAAGCCCAGCCGCGAGACCTCGCCGGCCGGGAACACGATCACGCATTCCCCGCCGCGCAGCGCGCGCTCGACCCGGCGCAGGCTGGCCGCACCGGCGGTGCCGCCGAACACGCGAACCGGCAGCAGCAGCTCCGCCAGCGGCTCCACCAGCGCCAGCACTTCGTTGGCGACGATGCGCACGTCGCGGCGCACCCGCCCCACCACGTCCAGCAACGCCAGCGCGTCGAGCGCGCCGCACGGGTGGTTCGCAACGATCAGCAGCGGCCCGTTCGCGGGTATGCGCGCCAGCGTGGCCGCATCGACCTCGTAATGCAGGTCCACCAGCCGCAGGCACGCCTCGACGAAGGCGAAGCCGCGCAGATGCGCATGCTCGGCGCAGAAGGCGTCGATGCCGTCGAAGCGCGACCAGCGCGCCAGCCCGTGCAGCAGCGGCACGGCCAGGCGTCCGCGCCTGCCGCGGAACCAGTGCGGATAGCGTTGCTGCAGACGCTGCTCGATGGCTTGCATGGTGACGACCTCGGCTTGGCCTGTCGCAAGATTGCGCGACCGCCGGGACGCCCGCGTTGCGCCGCCGCGACAGGAACGTGACAGCGCCTCCCCGCGGGCGAGGCGGGCGGCAATCGCCGCCTGTTTCCAGGTGCCCACTACCGGCGAGGCGATACGGAAGCTGTCGCCCGGCTGCCGTTCCGTCCGTTGACGAATGCCCTGCCGACGGCGTACCTTGCGCGTCGTCGAGGTTTTCATCTTTTCATTCGAATGAAAAGATGGAATGAAAAGGGAAGCCGGTGCGAATCCGGCGCTGCCCCGCAGCGGTATGTGGAAACGACCTCCGTCACCAGCACTGGGCCAAAGGAGCCCGGGCCGCAAAAATCGTCCGCGCTGCAAAGCCCCCGGATATTTCTACGGCCCAGGCACCATGCCTGGGAAGCGACGGACAGTAGGTAGAAGCACGGCGTCCACGAGCCCGAATACCTGCCTCGGCCGGAAGCGGCATCGCCGCATCCGTCCGACCTGGCGTCTCCGCGGGGAGTCACCGGAGCCGCGCCCGGCCGCCCAAGGCCGCGCCGGTTCCGTCTGCCCGCGGCCGTGCCGGTTCGCCCGCGGGGGCGAAGGTCAACGGCCGCCGCCCACGCCGGCCACCCTTCGTTCCTCTTTGCCCATCCATGCAAGAGGAATCATCCATGTCACTCGTTACCCATCTCGGCTTTCCCCGCATCGGCCTGAAGCGCGAACTGAAACGCGCGCTGGAAAGCCACTGGCAAGGCGGCGCGCCGGCGGAGGCCTTGCTCGATACCGCCCGTGCGCTGCGTGCGCGGCACTGGCAGCTCGCCCTCGACGCGGGCGCCGACGCCGTGCCCTGCAACGATTTCAGCCTGTACGACCACGTGCTCGACACCGCCGTGCTGTTCGACGCGATCCCCGAGCGCTACCGCCCGGTGTTCGCCGCAAGCCGTCTGGACGGCTATTTCGCGATGGCGCGCGGGCACAAGCGCGACGGCCACGACCTGCACGCGCTGGAAATGACCAAGTGGTTCGACACCAACTACCACTACCTGGTGCCGGAGCTGCACGCCGGCCAGCGCTTCGCCCTGACCGGCGACAAGCCGCTGGCGGAGTTCCGCGAGGCGCAGGCGCTGGGCCTGCGCGCGCGGCCGGTGCTGCTGGGGCCGGTGTCCTTCCTGCTGCTCTCCAAGACCGTGGACGGCAGCGACCGGCTGGCCCTGCTCGATGCCCTGCTGCCCGCCTATGCCGAGTTGCTGCGCCGACTGGCCGAAGCCGGCGCGGACTGGGTGCAGCTGGACGAGCCCTGCCTCGCGCTCGACCAGGACGCCGACGACCACGCCGCCTACCGCCGCGCCTACGCCGTGCTCGCCGCAACCCGCGGCCCCAGGATCCTGCTGGCCAGCTACTTCGGCGCCTTGGGCGACAACCTCGCGCTCGCCGCCGGCCTGCCGGTGGCCGGCCTGCACGTCGACCTGGCACGCGCGCCGCAGCAACTCGACGCCGTGCTCGATGCGCTGCCCGCCGGGCACGTGCTGAGCGCCGGCGTGATCGACGGCCGCAACGTGTGGCGCAGCCGTCCCGAACAGGTGCTGCCGCTGCTGCGCAAGGCGCAAGCGCGCCTCGGCGACGCACGGCTGTGGCTGGCGCCCGCTTGCTCGCTGCTGCACGTGCCGATCGATCTCGACGCCGAAACCGCGCTCGATCCGGCGCGGCGCGCCACCATGGCATTCGCGCGGCAGAAGATCGAAGAATTGCGCGTGTACGCCGACGCACTGCACGGCCAGGCTGAAGCCGAGGCCGCGCTGCACGCCCAGCAGACCCTGCTCGACCACCAGGCGCAGCAGCCCGGCGTGCGCAACCCCGCCGTGCGGGCGCGCCTGCACGAACTCAGTCCACAGATGACGCTGCGCCGTTCGCCCTACGCCACGCGCCGCACCGCGCAGGCGCACGCCTTGGCGCTGCCGCTGCTGCCCACCACCACGATCGGCTCGTTTCCGCAGACCGACGAACTGCGCAAGGCACGCGCCGCGCACCGCGGCGGCAAGCTCGACGACGCCTCCTACGAGCGACGGCTGGAAACCGAGATCGAACGAGTCGTGCGCTTCCAGGAAGAGATCGGCCTGGACGTGCTGGTGCACGGCGAACCGGAGCGCAACGACATGGTGGAGTACTTCGGCGAGCAACTGGACGGCTACCTGTTCACCAGGCAGGGTTGGGTGCAGAGCTACGGCTCGCGCTGCGTGAAGCCGCCGGTGATCTGGGGCGACGTGGCGCGGCCCGCGCCGATGACGGTGCGTTGGTCGACCTACGCGCAATCGCTCACCGACCGGCCGATGAAGGGCATGCTCACCGGACCGGTCACCATGCTGCAGTGGTCGTTCGTGCGCGACGACCTGCCGCGCGAAACCGTGTGCCGGCAGATCGCGCTGGCGCTGCGCGACGAGGTGCATGACCTCGAAGCCGCCGGCATCCGGGTGATCCAGATCGACGAACCCGCGCTGCGCGAGGGCCTGCCGCTGCGCCGCGCCGATTGGCCGGGCTACTTGGCCTGGGCGGTCGAAAGCTTCCGCATCGCCGCCGGCGGCGTGCGCGATGCCACCCAGATCCACACCCACATGTGCTACTCCGAGTTCAACGACATCATCGAGGCAGTGGCGGCGATGGACGCCGACGTAATCTCGATCGAAACCAGCCGCTCGCGGATGGAGCTGCTGGACGCCTTCGTGCGCTTCCGCTACCCCAACGGCATCGGGCCGGGCGTATACGACATCCACTCGCCGCGCGTGCCCACGCAGGAGGAGATGCTTGCCCTGCTGCGCAAGGCGCTGGAGGTGCTGCAGCCGGAGCAGCTGTGGATCAACCCCGACTGCGGCCTGAAGACCCGCGGCTGGCCCGAGACGGAGGCGGCGCTGCGCGGCATGCTGGCCTGCGCCCGCCAGCTGCGCGCCGAGCTGGCCGCGAAGGCAGCCTGAACCCATCGGCCGGCGGCCCACGGCAGGGCCGCCGGCCATCCAGACGTCTGAACACCTGGCTAACCCCTACCCCGCCAGAATCCGCCCCGGCTGCAAAAGCCGGGGCGGCGTTGTATCATGCCGCCCTCTTTTATCTCTTTATCCGTACACGAGGATATAAATCGCGATGTCCAGCCACCTGTTCACTTCCGAGTCGGTCTCCGAAGGCCATCCGGACAAGGTCGCCGACCAGATCTCCGACGCCGTGCTCGACGCGATCCTCGCGCAGGATCCGCGTGCCCGCGTGGCCTGCGAAACCATGGTCAAGACCGGCGTGGCGATCGTCGCCGGCGAGGTCACCACCAGCGCCTGGATCGACCTGGAAGCGATCACCCGCAAGGTGATCCTCGACATCGGTTACGACTCCTCCGATGTGGGCTTCGACGGCGCCACCTGCGGCGTGCTGAACCTGATCGGCAAGCAGTCGCCCGACATCAACCAGGGCGTGGACCGCAAGAAGCCCGAGGAACAGGGCGCCGGCGACCAGGGCCTGATGTTC
>Ga0187815_10000198_pt1 | contig 30715 bp, 29 predicted proteins | sample NC_S_5_FD_132962 | JGI IMG/M metagenome (GOLD analysis project Ga0187815, IMG submission 132962) | Wetland sediment microbial communities from Neuse River Estuary, North Carolina, USA - ASW-S_5 | ecosystem: Environmental > Aquatic > Freshwater > Wetlands > Sediment | place: USA: North Carolina... | reverse complement strand
GACCTCCTCAAGGTCGACGTGGGCGCCCACCTGGACGGGGCGATCTCGGACACGGCGGACACCGTCGAGGTCGGAGGGACGCACCGGTTCGACCACCTGATCCGGGCGGCGCGCGAGGGCCGGGCCGCGGGCATCGCCCACGTGCGCGCCGGCGGTCGCGTCGACGACGTCTCGCGGGCGATCGCGGAGGCGATCCGCGCTCGGGGATTGAAACCGGTCGTCGACCTCACGGGCCACTCGATCGAGCGCTACCTCCTGCACGGCGGCAAGTCGATCCCGAACGTGCCGGGGATGAGCCCCGACCTCTTCGAGGAGGGCGAGGTGATCGCGATCGAACCGTTCGCGACCAACGGGATGGGCAGCATCGGCAACGGCCCGTTCGGCAACATCCAGCGCTTCCGGCGCGACCCCGGACGGTCCGACCCGGCGCTCGCGGCGATGTTCGAGCGGTTCCGGACGCTTCCGTTCACGGCACGCTGGGTCGCGTCGCCCGAGGAGGAACGCGCCCTCGCGAAGGCCCGGCGGAGCCTCCAGACGTACCCGGTGTTCGTCGAGCGGGGCCACGGCTTCGTCGCCCAGGCCGAGCACACGGTGCTCGTCGGGCCGACCGGGGCCGAGGTGCTCTCGAACCCGTGAGCCCCGCGCCTAGCGCCGGGGGTTCTCGAACTCGGCGCGGGCGATCGCCGCGCCCTTGACGACCGATTCGAGCTTCGCCCGGGCGACCGCGAGGCTGCGCGTGCGCAGGCCGCAGTCCGGGTTCACCCAGATGCGGCTCGGGTCTCCGAGGTAGGTCGCGGCCCGCCGGATGCGGTCGGCCACGGTCTCGGGCGACTCGACCTCGTCGCGGTGAACGTCGACCGCCCCGAGGCCGACCTCCCGTCGGTCCCCGTACTCGGCGAGCGTCTTCAGCACGGCGTATCCGTCGTGCCCCGCGGTGTCGCGGTTCGCGAACTCCCAGGCCCATTGGCGGCAGCGCTTCGCCTCGAGGAGCGTCGGCAGTAGGTCGGCGTAGTTCGAGTAGCAGATGTGCATCGTGAACTCGGCGTCCAGGCCCTCCGTCGCCGCGTTGAACCCGTCGACGACGATCGACGCCTCGTCCGGGTGCGTGCCCGCGGCCGGCTCGTCGATCTGGATCACCCGGCAGCCGTGCTCGATGAGCGCGCTCAACGTCGGCCGGAGCGCCCGCCGGGCGAGGTCGACCACGAACTCCCGCTGCGCGGCCCGACGCGCCGTCCGCCCCTTCCAACCGGGCTGGCGGGCGAGGTAGTACTCGTTGTACGACCAGTCGGCGAGGGTGTACGGGCCCGTGACCGGGAGCTTCGGCTCCGCGTGCGCGTGCGCCTTCACGAAGTCGAACTCGTCGACGTGGTACGGGTGGTCGAGCCGGATCTCGTCCGTGACAGTCGCCTTCAGGTAGTACTTGTTGTCGAACGAGCGGACGTGGCCCCCGAAGCGGAAGCCGTGCATCTGGCGGATCGGGTACTCGTACATCTCGATACGACGGGCCTCCCCATCGTAGACCCGGTCGAGGCCGGCGGTCTCGAGGAAGCGAAGTCCGAACAGCGCTCCCAGGTCCCGGACCGCGTCCGGGCTCGTCTCCCTCGGGTGGCCGGCGAGCAGCGCGTCGCGCACCGCGGCGGCCTCCTGCCCGAACCCCAGCCGGGCGTCCCAGTCCCGCAGCTCCTCTTTCGCCGGTCCATCGAGGGGCTCCGAGCGCTGGCCCAGGATCTGCCATCGGGGCTTCGCGAGGCTCCCGATCTCCTGCGTCGGGAAGAGCCCGTGCGTCACGCTGGTCCCTCCGTGAGCGCCTGCCGGACCGCCGGGAGTGCGTGCAGCTTGCGGGTCGCCGGTTCCCACGGCAGAAGGTCGAGCGGCGCGCCCGGGCCCAGGAAGACGGCGCTAGGGCGCCGGCGCGCGTGGGCCGCTCGCACGACCCGGGCCACCTCGGCCGGGTCCTCCTCGAGCGTCGTGTGGGGGTCGACGACCCCGAGCCCGAGCCCCTTCCCGGAAGGCCCGGGGGGGATTTGGTCGACCTCCGTCTCGGCGAGGTCGACCCCGACTACCGATACCGGGAGGCGGTCGAGCAGCGGGAACGCGGAGCGGGCATCGGCTCCGTACGTCCAGACGATCGACGTGCCTCCGTCAAGCGCAGCCCCGATCGCGTGGTAGCCCGCGACGACCGCTTCGGCGCGCGGACCCTCGGGCGGGCGAACGACGATCTGGGGTTCGGAGAAGAGGAACGTCGAGAATCCCCGCCCCCGCAGCTCCCGCACTTCGTCGCCGAGCAGTCGGCCGAGCCGGTGGATGAGCGCGGGCTCGGTTTCTCCCGAGCGGTTGTCGAGCATGACCGAGAACGAGTAGGGACCGGGGAGGATCACCCGGGAGGAGCCGGGGGAGCGGAGCAGGGGGGGAGGTAGTCGTGCGGCGATCGCGCCGGGAGTCCGGCCGGGCGGCGCGAGCAGGATCGGCTGGCGGTAGAAGGTGTTTGTTTCGAGCCACCGGGTGAGCGGGCCGACCGTGAACCCCTCCCACGTCTCGGCGAAGGGTCGGAAGAGGTCCGGCCAGCGTAGGTATCCCCCGGTCGTCTCGTCGAGCCCGAGGCGGCGTTCGAGGGCGACGACCTCGGTCTCCGTACGGGCGTAGAGCTCCTCGACCGCCTCGGCGGTCGTTCGGCCCCGGTCGAGGTCCCGCGTCGCGCTCACCAACGCCTCGGACCGGGGGAACGCCCCCGTGAGCCCGGTACGGACGATCATCGGTCTCGGGACCCGGGGACGGGCTTAAGGATGGCGAATTTTCGGAAAGGTGCGGGAGAGGAAACGACGTTGCACGAGGAACAATCCGCGTGCGGGCGGTCGAGGACTACTCGTTGAGGTTCGTCGCCACGATGCGGTCGAAATCGGACGGCTTCGGCGGCCAGCCTTCCGTCATATAGCGGACGAACGCCTCGAGCGACCCCTGGGTGAGCGCCTCGTTGCGGACCCGCTCGAAGCCGATCGTCGACACGTGGCGCTCGGGGAGCGCATGGTGCGCACCGAAGTGCGCCGGGTAGACCTCGGTGTCGGGCGGAAGTCGAAGGAGCTTCTCGGTCAGCGACGCGTACAGGAGCTCCGGAGAGCCGCCTCCGAGGTCGGTGCGTCCGCAGCTCCCGAGGAGCAGCGTGTCCCCCGTGAAGATCTTGTCACGGGTGCGCAGCGTCACATGGTCGAGGGTGTGCCCGGGGGTCTCGAGCACGACGACGTCTTCGCCCCCGAACCGCACCGCGTCGCCGTCGGCAACGACGCGGTGCGGATACCGCGCCTCGGAGCGACGACCGAGGTAGATCGGCGCTTCGGTCACCGCGTGCAGGGCGGCGTGACCGGCGAGGTGGTCCGCGTGGGTGTGGGTCTCGACGATCCCCCGCAGGCGCCAGTTCCCCTCCGCGAGAAGGGCCCGGTACGGAGCGATGTCGCGGCCCGGGTCGACAATGATCCCTTCCCCAGCGCTCAGGTCGCCGAGAAAGTAGGTGAGGCATCCGGTATCGGGACGGGGAATCTGCCGAAGGAACAGGTGAGCGGCCGGGTCGTCCTCGGGATATCGCGCGAGGTCCGGGTCCGCGACGCGGGCGTACTCTTCGACCCCGCCCTCGAGGGCCGCGGCGAGCGGGAACCCCCGGTCCTGGAGGAACCGGGCGGCACGGCGAGCCTGGGCACCGAAGTGGTCGTAGGCGACGATGGGCCGGTCGTGCGGTAGGGAGGTGAGAGCGTCTCCGAGCGTGTGCAGCGGAACGTGTTGGTCCCCCGGCAGGTGGACGAGCCGTCGCTCGGCGGCCGGCCGGACGTCGAGGAGCAGGGGCGGGGTCGCGGATTCGAGCTGCCGTCGGAGCTCTGCGGGGGCGATCAGGGGGACCGCCCCGCTTCGAGGCGGGCGAACGAATGGGTGCGGGAGCGGGTTCGAGGAGGCGCTCACGGTGGTCGCGGGAGCAGGAGATTGAGTATTTAGACTCGGGGTTTGGGCGCAGTTCCCGGGCCCCCGGCGCCTGTCCTGCGGGGCCGTCAATTGCCGAACTCTCCGCACGACTGCGGCAGAGGACTAATAAACCGAGCTCGGGTCATCGCCCGCCGATGGCCCGGAGCGCTTCCTCCCCGGTCGAACCGGACCCTCCCGGCCGGAAGAACACGCGACGCCGGTCGACGGCGGCCGAACGGAGCGAGGACCAGACCGACCTGCTCGGGGAGCGCTCGGTCGAGCTCTCGCGCTTCTACGGCGGCAAGATCGAGACGGTGCCGAAGGTGCCCGTCCGCTCCCTCGAGGACTTTGCCCTGTGGTACACCCCGGGGGTGGCGGCGGTGTCGCGCGCGATCCAGGCCGACCCGGAGCGCGCGTTCGAGCTCACCGGCCGATGGAACACGATCGCGATCGTCACGGACGGCTCCCGCGTGCTCGGGCTCGGGGAGATCGGCCCGGAGGCGGCGCTCCCTGTCATGGAGGGGAAGGCGCTCCTGTTCAAGGTCCTCGGAGGGGTCGACGCGATCCCGGTCCCGATCCGGGTGAAATCGCCCGAGGAGTTCATCGCGACGGTCGAGGCGATGGCGCCCGCGTTCGGGGGGATCAACCTCGAGGACATCGCCTCCCCGAAATGCTTCGGCATCCTGGAGAAGCTCTCGAAGCGGCTCTCGATCCCCGTCTGGCACGACGACCAGCTCGGCACCGCGGCCGCGACCGTGGCCGGGCTCCTCAATGCTCTCGAGCTGACGCATCGCTCGGTGCACGGCGTTCGGACGGTCCTCCTCGGCGCCGGCGCGGCGAACCTCGTGACCGCCCGCCTCCTGCTCGCGCTGGGCCACCCGGCGCACCAGCTCACGCTCGTCGACCAGAAGGGAATTCTCCATGCCGAGCGCGAGGACCTCGACGAGCTCGAGTTGCGCAACCCGTGGAAGTACCGGATCGCACTCACCACGAACGGTGGCGGACGGACGGGCGACCTGAAGGCCGCGCTCGAGGGCGCGGACGTCCTCCTGGCCGCGTCGACGCCGAAGCCGGATACGGTTCGCCCCGAGCATGTCCGCGCGATGGCGAAGGACCCGATCGTCTTCGCGCTCGCGAACCCGATGCCCGAGATTTGGCCGGAAGTGGCCCATGAGGCGGGCGCGGCGATCGTAGCGACCGGCCGGAGCGACTTCCCGAACCAGGTCAACAATTCGCTGATCTTCCCGGCGGTGTTCCGCGGAGTGCTCGACGCGCGGGCCCGGTCGATCCCGGACGAGGTGGTCCTCGCGGCGGCGAAGGAGCTCGCGCGCGGCGCGGCGCTCAAGGGACTCTCGGCCCGCCACCTTCTGCCCACGATGGAGGAGTCGGAGGTGTTCCCGCAGATCGCGGCGGCGGTCGGGGACACCGCGGTCCGGCTCGGCATCGCCCGACGGAAGCTCTCGCACGACGAGTTCCTCGAGCGGGCGCGCACGCTCATGGGACGGCCCGCCCAGCTCGTCCGAGCGCTCGCCCGCGCCCGTCTTACGCCCCCGATGCCTCGGGCGGGGCCACGGCGGAGGCGGACCGGATGAGCGGCGAAGCGAAAGGGGGGACCCGGGCGAGCCCGCCCGCCGAGCCGTCCTCGGCGCCGGTCCACCTGCGGCCCGCCCGCGAGGGCGACCTCGCGGCCATCCTTCCGTTGCTCCTGAGGCTCAAGCGGCTGAACGAGGAGTTCGACCCGCTCCTCAAGGTGCGGGACGACGCGGAGCAGCAGGCGCGCCAGATCCTGAAGGCGGACATCGGAAACCCGAAGGCGATCGTGCTGGCCGCGGAAGGCGTCGGAGCGGACCGGGACAAGGTCGTCGGGTTCGTGCGGGCGCACATTCGCGAGCGGGCGTTCTACTCGCCCGAGCACGAGGGTGTGATCCTCGACATCTACCTCCTCCCGCTCTACCGCCGTCGGGGGGTCGGCGAATTCGTGCTGCGCGAGATCACGAACGCGCTCAAGGCGAAGGGCGCCGGGATCGTCACGGCCGAATTCCCCGCCCAGAACGAGATCGCGGGACGGTTCTACACGAAGCGCGGCTTCCGCCCGATCACGGCGGTCCAAGCCCGGTCGCTCTAGCGACGGGGTCCGACCGGTCAACCGCGACGCGGTCGGGCGCTGACCTTAAACTGCGCCGGACTCCTCGCTCGCCATGGCGAAGACCCCAGGCCCCGCCTCGACCTCGGCCGCTAAGTTCCTGCGCCGGGGGAAGGTGAAGGAGGTCTACGAGATTTCCCCGACCGAGCTCGAGTTCCGCTTCACGAACGACATCTCGGTGTTCGACAAGCACATCCCGAGCGAGATCCCGCACAAGGGCGAGACGCTCGCCCGGACCGCGGCGTTCTGGTTCGAGCTCTGCTCACGGATCGGCGTGCCCCACCACTACCTGAGCCTCGCCGGGCCGACGGCGATGCGCGTGAAGCGCGTGCAGGTCGTGCCCAAGCCCGCTACGCTCGGCCCCCATCCGAAGAACTACCTCGTGCCGCTCGAGCTGATCGTGCGGTACTACCTCGCCGGGTCGATGTGGGACCGGGTGAAGGCGGGCAAGGTCTCGGCCGAGGAGCTCGGGTTCCCGAAGGGAAAGACGCTCGCCTTCGCGATGCCGCTCCCCCAGCCCCACTTCGAGGTGACGACGAAGCTCGAGCCGGTCGACCGTCTTCTCGCGACCGAGGAGGCGCTCGCCCTCTCGATGCTCGACCGAAAGCAGCTCGACGCCGTCCGGGAGACGATCCTCAAGATCGACGTGGAGATGCAGAAGGAGATCGGTCCGCGGGGCCTCATCCATGTCGACGGCAAGAAGGAGTTCGCGGTCGACTCGGACGGCGCGCTCATGGTCGTCGACACGTTCGGCACGGCCGACGAGGACCGGTTCTGGGACCAGGCCGCGTACGACCGGGGTCGCCAGGTCGACTTCTCGAAGGAGTTCGTCCGCCAGCACTACCGGGGGACCGGGTACTATGACGCCCTGCTCAAGGCCCGGGAGGCCCACAGCACGGAGCCCGCGATCCCGGCGCTCCCGCCCCTCCTCGTGGACGAGGTCAGCCGCCTCTACACGACTGTCTACCAGCGTCTGACCGGCGAGCCGTTCGTCCCACTCGCGAAGTCCGGATAGGGCCCAGCGTTCACCGTTTCGCGACCCCTCCCGCACCCTTATCTCCCCGCGTCCCGGTCGGTCGATCGTGCCGTCGAAACCGAGCCCGAAGGCCGCCGAAACGGAGGCGACTCCGCCGGCGCCCAAGCACGAGATCGCCCTCGAGGACCTCCCCGGGATCGGAGGGATCACCGCCGAAAAACTGCGCGAATCGGGCTACACCGACCTGATGGAGCTGGCCGTGGCATCGCCCGGGGACGTCGCGGAGGCGGCCGAGATCGGCGTCGCGGTCGCCCAGAAGATCATCGGCGAGGCGCGACGGAAGGCCGACGTGGGGCAGTTCGAGAGCGGGACCACGCTGCTCGAGCGACGGAAGCGGCTCGGTCGGGTCACGACCAACTCGAAGGCGCTCGACGAGCTCCTCGGCGGGGGCGTCGAGACGCAGGCGATCACCGAGTTCTCGGGCGAGTTCGGAACCGGAAAGACCCAGATCGCCCACCAGGTCGCGGTCGATATCCAGCTTCCCCCCGCCCAGGGGGGTCTCAACGCCGAGGTCGTTTACATCGACACCGAGAGCACGTTCCGCCCCGAGCGCGTCGTCGACATGGCGAAGGGCGTCGGACTCGACCCGCAGGAGGCGCTCGGCCACATCCACGTCGCCCGGGCGTTCAACTCGAACCACCAGATGCTCCTCGTCCAGAAGGCGCAGGAGCTCGCCCGCGAGAAGCCGATCCGCCTCCTCGTGGTCGACTCGCTTACCGCGCACTTTCGTTCCGAGTACCTGGGGCGCGGTGAGCTCGCGCCCCGCCAGCAGCACCTGAACCGCCACCTCCACGAGCTCCTGCGCTTCGCGGACACCTACAACGCAGCGATCGTCGTCACGAACCAGGTGTCGGCCCGGCCGGACATCCTCTTCGGCGACCCGACCCGGCCGATCGGCGGGAACATCGTGGCCCACGCGGCGACGTACCGTGTCTACCTGCGGAAGTCGAAACCCCCGAAGCGGATCGCGCGCCTGATCGACTCGCCGAACCTCCCCGAGGGTGAGGCGGTCTTCTCGCTGACCGGCGAGGGGATCCGGGACTAAGGGGTCTACCGGCCCTCGCGGAACGCCTTCCCCCAGTCGGGGCGTGTCCCGTTGCGGTCGTTGAACCGGTACTCCTTCGCGAGCGTCCAGCTTCCGTAGACTTTCCCGGATTTGGAATGCACGTGGGGGTCGGCCGCGAGCGCGACCACCGCGCGACCGAGGAAGTAGGGGGTCTCCGATGCGGCGAAGCGGCGGTGCCCGCTCGTCGCGATCGCGTCCCGCCAATTCTCCTCGGTGACCCCGAACTGGTCGAGCATGTACTCCGAGCGCAGGAATCCGGGCGTGACCGCGATGGCGCTCATCCGGGAGAGGCCGGCTTCGACGAACTCCTCGTGATGGGCGAGCGCCAGGCGGATCACGCTCGTCTTCACGAGGTCGTAGTAGAAGCTCCCCCGGTACTGCTGGTGGTCCCCGTCGGTGACCTCGACGAGGAGGCCGCGCTCCCGCTTCACCATGAGCGGCACGGCGTAGCGGCTCGTCAGGATGTGCGAGAACACCGCGCGCTCGATCATCGTGCGGCCCTTCGGGTAGGACATCGTCCACGGGGGCTTGCCCCACTCGGTGAGCGCCTCGCCGCCCCAGATGTCGTTCACGAGGATGTCGAGGCGGCCGTGCTCCCGCCGCGCGATGCGCTCGACGAGCCTTCGGACCTCGGCCTCCTCCGTGTGGTCGACGCGGACGGGGTACGCCCGTCCGCCGTACGAGCGGATCATCTCGGCGGTCTCGTCGACCGTCTCCGGGCGACCGGCCGTGGCGGGGTGCCCGCGCACGCTGCGTCCCGTCGCGTAGACCGTCGCGCCGGCGAGCGCGAGGCTCACCGCGATCGCGCGACCGGCGCCGCGCGTGGCTCCGGCGACGAGCGCGACCTGCCCTGTGAGCGGCTTCGTCACGGCCGGCGCCCACCCCTCGTTGGGCGGGAGCGAGGCCGGTCCGCCCGGGACCGAGCGGCGTCGTGAGGTCGTCATTCGACGAGTTTCCCTCCCTGGACCACGGTCTCCCCATCGACCGTGAGGTCGGCGCCCCGGAGCAACAGCCACGCCCACCAGTAGACGTGGTTCGTGCCGCCCGCGGCGTCGTTGCGTCCGAGCTGGAGCGTGAGCGCCCCGGCTTCCTGGTCGAGGAGGAGCGGTGACATCGAGATCCGGTCGTTGAGGCCGACCGAGAGGAGCCCGACCCGGTCCTTGCCGGCGCCCGCACGGTCGTAGCTCTGGGAGAAGACCTCCTGTCCGCGGGTGTAGCTGAACCGGCGCAGGCGGCCGTCCGAGAAGGCCCAGAGCCCGCCGTCCACCTCGCCGATGGTGTCGGAGACCCCGACCGAGTTGCGGACGTTCGAGCGGAAGAGGCCGTCCGCGACCCGTTCGTCGAGGGCCACCGAGACCACACCGGCGGGGAGCTGGACGAGGCTGAAGTCCCCCTTCGGCCGGGCGGGGGGAACGAGACCGTCCGAGACCTGGGGTCGGCGGTGGCGCAGCCCCAGACGGAGCCGCGTGCCGTTGGGGTGGGAGATATCGACATCGCGGCCGGTCTGGAGCCGTCGTGCCACCCGAAGGGCCCGTCGGTGGAGCAGGGCAGGGTCCACGCTCGTCCCGTCCACCAGTTCGTTCTTCCAGGTAGCGAGGTCGACCCCGTACATGCGCGCCGAGGAGGGGGAGGCGCGGCCCAGCGCGAGCAGGACGGCGCGGGTGCCCGCCTTGGCGGCCGCTCCGTAGAGCGCGTCGGGATACTCGCCCAGCCGGAAGCGTGTCGACCAGGGGAGGGCGTGGGACCGCTCCCGGTCGCTCGGACCGAAAAAGGAGACGAGCGCATCCGACTTCGCGATGGCGGCGCGCAGGTGGTCGCCGACGCGCGCCAGGCTCGACGCGCGGTTCTCGGCCACGGCCGCCCAGTACGTCGGTTCGTCCTGGAGGAGGAGGAGCGGACGCGCCCCGATGCGGAACGCCTCGAGGACGAACGCGTTCGCGTAGTCGAGCGTCTCCGACCAGCTCTCGATCGCCAGGTGTTCACCGGCGCGGACGCGCAGGCACTTTCGAAGGACGACGCGGGCCATCTCCCGGGCGCGGGCGTCGGGGGCGGCCGGAGTTCGCATGGGGGCCCGGACCGCCGGGGGCCTCTTGAATCCCGGGTGTCCTGTAACACTTAGCTCGTAGCGTAAGTGATGGCCGGCCTCGTCGGCGGCGGCTTCGGCCGCCGTGGCGACCCACTGGAACGGCCCGCTCGCGTCGGAGTACGAGCGCAAGAACAGCCCGATCGCCCGCGTCGCTTCGGCCCGGCCCCGGCGGTGCTGACCCACCGAGGGAGGCAGTCGACCGCATTGTTCGAGGTTCCGAACGACGCGCGTGGTCCACGCATCCCACGCCTCGACCGGGTCAAGGCGAACGTTCGGTCGTCGCCCGACCCACTCCTGAAGCTCCCGGGTGCCGATCAACCCCGGCGTCCGCGCGATCAGACGGACGGGTCGCTGCCGCCCGATCGCACGTTCCAGTTCGCCAAGGAACCGCAGGAGGTCGAGGAGACGTTGACGAGGGGGCCGGAGGAGAACGACGGACGACCAGTCGCCGGGTAGGCCCGTCGGGGCGGGTCCGGCCGGGTCTCCGACGGGCACCGCGGGCCGGGTCGTGGCCGGGTCCGGCCTCAAATCCACTCTTCCGACACCCGCCGGCCCCAGCGTGAGCGCCACCACGAAGTCGGGCGGACGAAGGTACACGCCGACCACGTCCCGGGGCTCGAGCGGTAGGACGGGGTCCGGGCGAATCGGGGTCGTCTCGAACCCGGCGGGGCGGACCCCGAACTCGGTCCAGATCCGGCGGACGCTCGTGTGGCTGACCCCGAACTTTCGCGCGAGGCTCCGGGTGCTGACCCTCCGTGGTCCGACGTGCGACCCGACGCCGGAGTCACGGAGGATCTCGCGGACGCGGGCGGGAGGGATTCCCCCTGTCCGCGGGAGTCGACCGACCGGTTGGTCGAGGCCCCGAAGCCGCGCCGCGAGGAACCGGCGGCGCCAGCGGGATGCGGTGAGTCGCCCGATGCGAAGGGATCGGCCGATCTCGACATCCTGTCGGCCGTTCGCGGCCTCGAGGATGATACGGGCCCGCAGCACGCGAGGGTCCCGGGCCGGATTCCCCCGGGACCAGCGCTGCAGGCGGACGCGCTCCTCCGGGCTCAGTACGACCGACGGGGCGACGCGCACATCCGGGGAGAGGGCGGTCGGGCTTTAGCCCCATCGGAAATTCGGGGTCCGGATAAGTTCTGTAGTAATTGTTCCATGCTGATGGGGGTTGATAACCCGGGGCCGTGCTGGAGCGAGCATGCCCGCCACCAAGCGCGCTGCGAAGGCCCTGTCCCCGAAGAAGACCCCCCCGAGCCCCCAGGAGATCGCTCCGGGGGTGTTCCTCGGAGGATGGAAAGACGCCCTGAAGTTCGACGGCAAGAAGTTCTGCGTCCTCGACGAGGCGCCCGACGATATGCCACCCGCCACCCACGTGCGGATCTACGATGACGCGAAGGACGCCCCGATCGTTCCCAACCTCGATAAGGTCGCCTCCGAGATGAACTCGGCACATCGGGCCCAGGAGCCGGTGCTCGTGTTCTGCGGCCATGGCATCCGCCGCTCCCCGCTCGCGGCCGCGTGGTACCTGCACCGATACGAGCGGCTCTCGTTGGACGAGGCGTACGCCCGGATCCGGTCGCTCCGGCCCAAGGTCGAGACCGCGCAGGAGTGGATCGGGAACTGGAAGCCGCTCGAAGGATAGGCGGCGGCGCGGGCCCGTGCGATGCAACCCGAAGAGGACCCCGACATCGCTTGGGTCGCGACCCTCGCCGGGGTCTCGAACACGCGCGCCGAGCGCGCGGTGGCCGAGGCGGCGGCGGACCGGCCGCTCTACCGACATCTCGAGCGGATGCATCGGCTCGGGGGGCGAAGCTCGTACATCGAGATCGACGCGCCGCTCGAGCTCTACGCCCTCGTTCGCCTCCTGCGGCCGGCGCACGTGGTCGAGGTGGGAGTATCGTCGGGCGTCTCCTCGGCCTACCTCCTTCGGGCGTTGGACCGACTCGGCCGCGGGACGTTGCACTCCGTGGACCTGCCGAAGCCCGAGAAACCGTCCCCCTCGGGCGACCGCCGCCGTAACCCGTCCTGGGCCCTACCGCCGGGACGATTGTCGGGCTGGGCGGTGCCGTTCCCCCTTCGCCGACGCTGGGACCTTCGGCTCGGAGACAAGAAGGAGGTCCTTCCGCTCTTGGGCGGTGAGCTTTCGACCATTGGGCTCTTCGTCTACGACGTGCCCCACTCCGAAGCGCAAGCGGCCCGGGATTTCAGGGCGCTCGACCGACGGATGGGCGTCGGGGCGGTGGCGATTGCCGACCATGGGCCCGGGGGAGGGTGTTGTGCTCCGCTGCGACGCTGGGCGACCTCGCGGTCGGCTCGCCCGCTCCGGCGGGCGGGGCTCGGGCTCTACGGCTTCCGCTGCTCCGGCTCCCGACGGTGACTCGCCCGCGGCGGTGGCGCGGCAGGAGTTTCCCCTACCCTTCGCAACGCGGTCGCTTTCACGTAGAGCCAGACCGTCGCCCCCGTCCGGAGCCCGAGCTGGCGTACGGGCTCGTCGGTCATCGCCACTCTCAGTCGCGCGCCCGGGCATCGTACGAAGAGGGTGACGCCCAGGTTGCCCGGTTCGCGGCGCACCGCCTCCACGGTCGCCCGGAGAACGTTCCGCGCGCTCGAGGGAAAGTGCCGCCGTGCGACGAGCACCGACTCCGGGTCGAGGAGAACGCTCACCGCTTCCCCGTCCGAGGCGTCGAACGCCACGCGAAGGCGGAGGGACCGGCCCACCTGGACCTCCGGGGCCGGAGCTCGGCGATAGACACCGTGGAGGAGATTGGGAGGCGGGAGCGGGGTGAGCAGGTGCGCGTCCAGGAGCTCCACGGAGTCGAGACCGCCCCGTACGATTCGGTCCCCGAGCGCGGTGAGCGTCGACCCGCCATGCCCTGAGCCGCCGCGCACTCCGACCACCACCGGCCCGCCGAAGGCCCGCTCGAGGCGTTCGACCCGGTAGACCGCGCGGTCGCGCGAGATTCCGACCCGACGACTCGCACCGGCGATCGACCGATCCTGGGCGAGCGAGCGCAGCAGCGCGACGTCGGTGCTGGTGACGACGTTCGTGCGTCGCGCGGTCATGGACCGGTCCGGGCTCCGGGACCCAGGCGATGCAGGGCCGTCGCGTCGGCGTTGAAGCGGAGGCGCTCGCCGACGGTGGGCAGCTTCCCGGGCCACGACCGCGGGAGCCGGACCGCGACCATGAGGTCGTCGACCGCGAGCTCGACGCGTAGCCCCTCCGGGCTCGGCCGCGCGCTCCGGACAACCCCCTCCCACGAGGAGGGCACACCGGTCGTCGGGACCGCTTCCGGGTTCCCGAGCGCCACACCCTCGGGGCCGGCGCCGCGTAGGAGCCAGGCCGTGAACGGGTGGTCCGTGCCATCCTCGAGCGCCGCGCGGTCGTAAACGTTCTCGTACCCGACGAACCGCGCGACGAACGCGTCGGAGGGGCGGTCGAGGAGGTCGTTCGCGCCGCCCGAGAAGCGCATCCGGCCCCGGTCGAGCACGATGAACGAGTCGGCGAGAGAGAACGCGAGCGCGGGGTCGTGGGTGACAACCACGACGGGGATCCCGTCGGTCTCCCGTAGTTCCGTCAGGACGACCCCGAGCTCGCGCCGGGCCTCGACGTCGAGGGCCTGCCACGGCTCGTCCCAGACGATCAGCTCGGGCTCGGCGGCGAGCGCGCGTGCGATCGCCACCCGTTGCTGCTCCCCCCCGCTCAAGCGGGCGGGGTGTCGGTGCCCGAGCGCCGTCAGGTCGAAGCGTTCGAGCAAGGCCTCCGTCCGCGCCTTCGCGTCGACGCGCCCGCGCAGTTCCATCGGATAGCGGACGTTCCCAACGACGGTGCGGTGCGGGAACAGCCCGAGCCCCTGGGGGACGTAGCCGAGCGACCGCTCCTCGGGCATCCAGTGCGAGATATCCTCGCCGTCCCGCAGCAGACGGCCCCGCCGCACGGGGAGGAACCCGGCGAGCGTTCGCAGGAACGTGGTCTTGCCGGCCCCCGAGCTTCCGAGGACCGCGACCGCCTGGCCCGACCGCAGGGAGAGGTCGACGGGGCCGAGATGGAAGCTATCGAGGTCGGACTCGACCCCGTCGACGACCCAGTCGCTCATGGGGTGAGGTCCCCCCGGCGCCACGGGAGCCATCCCGTCCTCTCCCCGAGACGGACGACGAGGAAGAGGGCGAAGGCGATGAGGAGGAAGAACGAGCTCACCGCGGCGGCGTCGGCGAGGTCTCCCTGCTGGAACAGGTTGTAGATGTAGACCGAGATCGTGCTCGTGACCGGACCGTTGTACGGCCCTCCGGGATAGATCGCGTACGCCAGGATCAGGATCCCACCGATCTCGCTCACCGCCCGGGCCCAGGTGAGGAGAAGACCGGCGACGATCCCCCGGAGCGCGATTGGCATCGTGACGGTCAGGAAGGTCGTCCCCGGACCCGCCCCCAGCGAGCGGGCGGACTCGAGCACCCGTCCATCGACGGCCTCGAACGACAGTTGGCTCGCGAGCACCGTGTAGGGCGCGCTCACCACCGCCATCACGAGGACGACCCCCCAGATCGTGTCGTAGACCGGAAACCCGACCGCGTTCGTGAACGCGTAGAGCGGCGAGCCGGGCAGGACGAGGAAGAACAGGCCGAGGCCGACCATCAGGTGGGGGACCACGACGGGGAGACCGACCAGCGACTCGATCACCGACCGCCCGAAAAACCGCCGGCGGGCGAGGAGGTAGCCGAGCGGAACGGCGAGGACCGCCGAGGCGAGAACCGCGATCCCGGAGGCGTAGAGGGTGACCCAGATCGCCTCCCGAACCTGGACGTTCTCGGCGGCCGCGACGATCCGCGACACCGGGGCGTACGTGAACAGGGCGACGATCGGCAGGAGGAACAGGAGGAGGAGGGACCCCGAGAGAACGATCTGAAGGGCGAGCCAGGACGGCCCCGTCCGCCACCTCCGTCCGCGGCGGGTGGCCGTCGGGGGGGAAGGGCCGCTCATCCGAGGTAGTTGGTGGCCCACGAAGGCATCGGAACGACCTCCGGCGCCAGCACCGAGGGTACGGCGCTCGGAGCCTCCGACCATCCCGGAAAGATCGGGGTGAATGCGCCGTTCGCCGAGAGGAGGGCGCTCCCCTGGGGGGAGAGCAGGAGATGGAGGAACGCGGCCCCGAGCGTCGGGTTCGGGGCGTTCGTCGGGACCGTGGCCGCGAAGAGCACCGGCGCGGGGACGACCTGCTCGCTCGCGCCCGACGACGAGAGGATGGTCGTCGAGAGCTTCGCATAGTCCGCGAGCGCGCTCGAGTTGTTCGCCGCGAGACCGACGACCGGGTCGAGGTTCACGTACGGGAGGTGGTTCACGGCCGCGTAGGCACGATACGTGATGAGGGACGAGACGACCCCCGTCTTCACGAGCGAAGCGGCCTGGCTCTCCTTCTCGACCTTGGTGACCGACGGGTTCGGAACGGCAAAGCTCCCGGGAGCACCGTTGTAGAAGTGCCCGTACACCGCCGAGGCGTCTCCCCCATTGTAGAGCATGCCCTGGAGCATCATCGAGAAGATTTCGTTGTAGCCGTTCGGGTCGGTCGAAGCGTTCCACACCGCGAACGGCGCCACCCCCGAGGTCGATACGGCCGCGAAGAGCTTCGTGCCCCAGTTCGAGGAATTGATCCCGTTGAACGCGGCGACCGACGGGTTGTAGACGAGCACCTCGGGGGTCGACGCGAAGACGACCTCGTAGCTCGCGAACGTCGGTTTCAGTGTCTGCGGGATTAGCCGGAAGTCGGCCACGCCGGTGACGTCGACCTTGGCCGCGAGCGAGGTCACGGCGCTCGTGACATCGAGGGACCCTTCGTACGTCTGCGCGGCCGCCGGGGCCGAGATGCCCGGGGTCTCGTTGACCAGCGCGTCCGCGACCTGCGGGAACACCGTGTTGAGGGTACCGGCTCCGAGGACCGAGAGCGTCGAGTTCGCGATCGCTCCGGGCGAGGAGGCGGGAGAGCCCCGGTACTCGTACCCGGCGAAGAACCCTAGACCGGCGACGCCGGCGGCGACCACGATCACGACCACGACCCAGACGCTCGTTGGGGCAACCATCGATGTGGCGAAATGCCACATCGCATAAGCCTTTCCGGAGCGATTCGGGGGGTTAGAGGGGCCGTCGATGCTCGGGCGGACGGTAGCACCGGTACGCCCTCCCGATGAGCAACCGGCCGGGAACCGGGCCGAACTCTCGGCTGTCGCGGCTGGCGGGGGAGTTGTCCCCGAGGAGATAGAACGACCCCGCGGGGATGGACGCCCCATCGGGTGGCCCCGGGTCCCCGGGGATGAACCCCACCCGCTTCACGAGGTGCCGTTCCGGGAACACGGGGTCGCGGACCACCACGATCTCCCCGCGCGCGGGGGATCGGTCGCGGTACGCGCCCGGGTCGACGTAGAGGCAGTCGCCGGGCACGAGCGTGGGGGCCATCGACTCGTCGGCGACGCGGAAACGGCGACTTCGCAGACGACGGAGGAGCCGCTGCCATCGTTCCCCTCGAGGGGGTTTCGGCCCGTCCGGCAACCTTATCCTCCGAACAAGGTATCGCACGCCGCCATGTCGGCTTTCCCCCGAATTCGCGACTGGGTTCTACGGGCCCGAGACGCCGTCCAACCGCCCACGACCGCCTATGCGCACTGCGACATCCCCTGCGGTATTTACGACCCGCACGAGGCGCAGATCGCCGCGCTCACCGTGATCCGGATGGACCAGCTGATCGGAGAACTCGTCCACCCCGGTCACGACGCGAAGCCCGAAGAGTTCGTGAACTACGTTTCCAAGCTCGCCCGCTACACCGCCGTCAAGGAGCAGCACGCGGAGCGCGTGAAGCACGAGATCCGCGTCATCTGGGGCGACTACTTCACCCCGGACCACGCGAAGCAGTTCCCGCAGGCGCACGACCTCGTCTTCAAAATCCTGAAGCAGGCGTCGAAGGCGCGGCAGGGAACCAACGCCGCGGACGCGCAGGAGCTCCTCAAGCTTGTGCAGGAGTTCGCCGAGATCTTCTGGCAGACGAAGGGCGCGAAGACGAAGCGCCAGCCCTCGATGCAGAAATCCGGCGGCGAGCTCGTCGTCCCGGTCGCACCGTAACGGGTGCTTCCCCGCGGCGCCGGCTCAACGGGGCGCTCGGGCCCCTACCCTGGGTGACTACGCCGGTGGGGCGGCGACCGGCGGAGCTCTCGGCTCCCCGACCTTGGGGAACCGGACCGTCTGTCCGCACGCCGGGCAGACGTACTCGCTCAGGGCCCGGTGGCGCAGCGGGGTCCGGCACTTCGGACACGGGATCGGCTTCGCGCTGACGTACGCGGCGAACAGCTCCTGCGAACGGCGGTCGTCCAGGCTCGTGGCGGCCGAGTTCCTGGGAACCGAGGGGGCGGCCGGGCCCGCCGTCGTCGAAACGTCGCCGGTCCGCCCTTCCCGCGCGGAGGAGAGGCGGCCGCACTGGGGGCAGACGGCGAGGCTCTCGGTGCCCGTCGATTGCAGGGCGACGTGACAGTGGGGGCAGAGCGTCTTCAGGCCGACGGGGGTGAACACGGGCGCCGGCGCACGGGGAGCCCTCGACGGCTCGAGAAGGGGCGTCGTCATCTGGGCCGGCTCGGCCGCGGGAGGCGTCGGGGGCGCCATCGCCCAGCGCACGACCCGTCGGCTCGGCTCGTAGACGATCGGTGTGTCCGCTCGGGCGAGCTCGTGCGCGAGAAGCTTCTCGGCCTTGCGCTCGCGTACCGACAGGGCGGCGGCGAGGCCGGGTACGCTCGTGGTCCCGAGGGATTGCACGGTGGATCGAAGGCGTTCGAGGTCCTGCTGCGAAGGGCCGAAGAGGGCGACCATCGCGCGCCCTCCGCCGTCGCTTACAAAGAACCTATCGCTCCATGCGCACGGAAAAAGGGAGGCACCGGCGGGGCGACCCCTGGTCTCTTGGACGGTGCCACCAGGAGACGCACCCGCCGATGCCCGAGGCCAAAGAATGTATAACCGGGAGAGACTATATAGTTATCCGGGCCCCCGGAACGTGGGCGATGCGAGGGTTTTGGGCGTTTTTGGGACGCCGCAGACGGGGTCGCGACGGTTGTTATTTTAGGGAGTGCGCCTAGAGAAGCCCCGGGACGCCCCAGTCTTGCCTCCGGGAGAGACGAACATTCACGCGTTTCTGACCGCCTCCGAGAAGGCGAGCATCGCTCCGGCGGTTCCCGCCCCGGCACCTCCGAGCGGTGCGCCGGCGATCGTCCTCGGCGGGAGCGAGGACACTCGCCTCCTGCTGCGCGGCCTCTTGCGCCTGCACCGCCATCGGGTCCTGCTCGAGGCGCCGACCCGGGAAGGATTGGACCGGGTGCCCCCCTCTTCCGAGATGAAGATCCTCGTCCTCGACGCAGGCACCGAGAAGAACGAGACGTGGGCCGAGGAGCTCACCTCGATCCTCCACGCCCGCTCCGACCTCCAGGCTCTCGTCATCCTGCCGAGCAGCGACCCCGGGTTCGAGACCCGGGCCCGTCAAGCCGGGGCGCGCGCCACGCTCGTCCGGCCGTTCGCGATTCGCGACTTCATCCAGGTGGTGGACTCCCTCGGGAGGTCCGCGCCGACGACCTAGTGCCCCCGGGTTCGCGATCGGAATTCCGTGGCGCATCGTCGTTCCACGGTTCGAACGGGCCGCCTCCAGTCGCTTCGGGCGACGGTCCGGGGTCCGGTGACGACCGAGGCGGACCGGATCGCTCCGTTCGGTCGGGACGCCTCCCACGTGACGGGCCGTCCGCTTGCCGTCGTGGCGCCGCACGACACCCGGGATGTCGTCGGGCTCGTTCGCTGGGCTCGCCGCACCGGCACTCCGCTCGTTCCCCGGGGCGGAGGGACCTCCCTCGACGGGGAATCGGTACCGCCCGACGGCGGGGTGGTCATCGACATGTCCGGGTGGTCACGGCTTCTCGAAGTGCAGCCGGAGGGACTCTGGGCCCGTGTCCAGCCGGGCATGGTGAACCGGGACCTGGCGCGCGCCCTTCGCCCGCACGGCCTCTTCTTTCCCCCGAACCCGGGGTCGTGGACGGCTTCCACGATCGGAGGGAATGTCGGAACGAACGCCTCCGGGATGCGGTCGTTCCGCTACGGGCCGACCCGGGCGTGGATTCGGGAGGTCGATGCCGTTCTCGGTACAGGGCGTCCGATCCATCTCGGTTCGCGGGTGGCGAAACGCTCCGCCGGACCGGACCTCCTCCAGCTGTTCGTCGGCAGCGAGGGCACCCTTGGGGTCGCGACCGAGATCACGGTTCGCCTAGCGCCCGTGCCGGCCGTTCGCCTCGGGGTGGTCGTGCCGGTCCCGGCCCGCACCCGCCTCGGCAGCCTCGCAAGGAGCCTCTCACGGCTCCCGGGGAGCGGCCTCTCGGCGGTCGAGTACCTCGACGAAGCGTCGGCGAACGTCCTCGCCGAACGCCGAGCCGTTCGCTGGCCCAAGGACTCGTCGCTGCTGCTCCTCGAGGTGGAGGCGGACGGCCCGGGGGAGGCCCGCCGGAGGCTCGCGCGCGTGCGCCGGGCGCTCGCGGGGGCGGGCGTCCCCGGCAGCTTCACGGTGTTCGACGATGCGGACGAACTGTGGACCTTACGGGGGGAGAGCGGGGATGTACTCCTCGAACGGTTCGGCCAGCACGTACGCGAGGATGTCGCCGTGCCGCTGCCGGAGGTCGACGCCCTGGTCGTCGAGCTGCGGAGGATCGCCCGGACGGAGAGGGTCCCGTTCTTCCTGTTCGGCCATCTCGGGGAGGGCAGCCTCCACCCGAACTACGCGGTCGACCCGAGCACGTCGGCGGCGGCGCGGATCCGCGCCGCGGTCTTCCGCGCCTCCCGGAGCCGGGGTGGCACGATCAGCGCCGAGCACGGGATCGGACGCGTCAAGCGCGCGTTCCTCGCCGAGGAGCTCGGCGAGAGCGCGGTCGCGCTCCTCGCGGCGGTGAAGCACGCCTGCGACCCCGACGGGATCCTGAACCCCGGCAAGCTGTATCCTCCCGTATCCGCGCGAGGGCGACCACCTTCTCCGTAGCCTTCGGGACCGGGAGACGGGCGAGCTCGGACGGCGTCACCCACCTTCGTCCGGCCCGGGACCCCGTTCCGGGCCGTCCGCGGTAACGCCCCGCGAACGCGTGCAGCTCCACCACGAAGTGGCTGTACGCGTGTCGGACGACCCCGAGCGGGACCAGGTCTCCCACTTCGAGTCCCGTCTCCTCCCGAAGCTCCCGACGGGCCGCGGCCTCGGGAAGCTCGTGGCGCTCGATCCGGCCGCCCGGGAATTCCCAGAGGCCCGGGAGCAGGCCGGAGGCGGCCCGGCGCTGGACGAGCCAGCGGTCCCCCGGCCCCGTGAGGACGACGATCGCGGCCCGAACGGTCGGACGCCGCTTCCGCCCCGACGACACCGGTATCCGTCCCGGGTCGTCGAGCTCGCGGAGGGCGCGGCAGGCGAACGCCACAGGACATGCGGGGCAGTTCGGCCGCGTCGGCACGCAGACCGTCTCGCCGAGCTCCATCACGGCTTCGTTGAAGGTACCCGGGTTTCTGTTCGGAACGATCGAGGCGAGGGCGTTTTCGAGACGGGCCCGAACGGCCGGGTCCCGTACGTCGCCCTCCTCGCGGGTCCAGCGTGCCGCGACGCGGATGCCGTTCGCCTCCAACGCCACGCACGGCCGACCGAACGCGATCGAGGCGATCGCGCGGGCGATGTACGGCCCGACGCCGGGAAGGGATTCGAGCTCGTCCACGGTCGACGGGAACCGACCGCCCCGCTCCTTTGCGATGAGCCGCGCCGTCGCGTGCAAGCGGTGGGCGCGGGCGTAGTATCCGGCACCCTGCCAGGCTTTGAGGACACGGCTCAACGAGGCGCGGGCGAGTGCGTCCACGGTCGGGAACGAGCTCACGAACCGCTCGAAGTACGGAACCGCTTGGGCCACCCGCGTCTGTTGGAGAAGCACCTCCGCGACCCAGACGCGGTACGGGTCCCGGTCGGCCCGCCACGGGAGCGCACGACGATGGCCGCGGTACCAATGCACGAGGGCGGGCGCGAGCGCCGGGGGTAGCGCCACCACGATCGCCGGAGCGGGACGCACGGTCCTCGCGCCGGGGACGAAGCGGAGGCTTAAAGCGGGACGGGGATTCGAAGAACGTCGTGGGCGAGCGGTCGGAACCGGTCCGGGTGACGGACGCGACGTTCGAGCGGGAGGTCATCCGGTCGTCGCTGCCCGTCGTCGTCGATTTCTACGCCGACTGGTGCGCCCCCTGCCGCGTCGCGGAGCCGTTGCTGCGCGACCTGAGCGCCCAGCTCGCCGGCCGAGTCAAGTTCGCGAAGGTGAACGTCGACGAGGCGGCGCTCGTGACCCGCTCGTACGGGATCCACATGATCCCGACATACGTGTTCGTGCAGTCCGGCCAGGAAAAGGGCCGGGAGGTCGGGTCGGTCGACCTGGTCGCGTTCCGCGAAAGCGTCCGGAAGTACTTCTCGAAAGTGCGCGTCAATGGCGGAAGACGCGCCAGCCGGTGAAGTACATCGAGATCCCGTAGCGCTCGGCGGTCGCGATCACCTCGGGGTCGCGGAGGCTGCCGCCCGGTTGCAGGATCGCCGACACACCCGCGCGTCCCGCGGCCTCGACCCCGTCCGGGAACGGGAAGAAGGCGTCCGAGGCGAGCACTGCGCCCTTCGCGCGGTCCCCGGCGACCTCGCAGGCGAGCTCGGCCGCTTTGACCCGCGTCGGTTGACCCGAGCCGACCCCGACGGTCGCCGACCCCTGCACGAGGACGATCGCGTTCGATTTCGCATGCCGCGCGACCCGCCAGGCGAACTCGAGGGAGCGCCGCTGCGCATCGGTCGCCTCCGGGCCGGTGATGTGCTTCCAATCGGCCGGGAGCAGCTGGCGAACGTCCGCCTCCTGGAGCAGCAGCCGGCCGAGCGCGCTCTTCGCTTCCCAGCGGCCGGGCTCGAGGGTCGGCGGCACGGTCCGGACGATTTTCACCTTCGCACGGTGTCCGAGCGCTTCGAGCGCGCTCGGGTGGAAATCGGGCGCAGCGAGCAGGTCGACGAACACCCCCTTGAGGGTCGCCGGGTCGTCCGGCCCGATCGGGCGGTTCACCGCGACCGCGCAGCCGTACCGGGCGACCGGGTCGGTCGCGACCGCTTTCGTGAGGGCTTCGGCGAGGGTCGCGCCCGAGGCGACGCCGCACGGCGTCGCGTGCTTCACCACGGCCGCCGACGGGGCCGTGAACTCGCTCACGGTGGCGAGCGCGGTGTCAACATCGAGGAGGTTCGTGAACGAGAGTCCTTCCCCCTTGAGGACGGTGAACGGTCGTGGGGCGAGGCCCGCCCCCGCCGGGGAGATGGCCCCGTAGGCCGCCGCCTTCTGATGCGGGTTCTCACCGTAGCGCATCCGTAGCGGTTCCCGACGGAAGACGACCTCCTCGGGGAAGAGTTCCGCCGGCGCGGCGCTGGGGCGCAGTCCCCGCGCGATCGCCGCATCGTACGTCGTGCAACGCTCGAAGGCGCGTACCGCGAGCCGGCGGCGCGTCTCCGCGCTCACGGCGCCCCCGCTCGAGCGCATCTCCGCGAGCAGCAGGTCGTACTCGGAAGGGTCGGAGACGACCGTGACCCAGGCGTGGTTCTTCGCGGCGGAGCGAGCGAGGGTCACGCCCCCGATGTCGACGTACTCCTCGAGGTCGTCGGCACCGGGGTGCTCGGCGAGGTGTCGCTCGAACGGGTAGAAGTTGACCGCGACCAGGTCGAACGGGAGGAGCTTACGTTCCGCGAGCTCCTTGCGACCGTCCGCCGTCCGAGGGGCGAGGATGCCACCGAGGATGCCCGGATGCAGGGTCTTGACCCGCCCGCCGAACCAGGATGCGATGCCGGTGAGCTCTTCCGCCGGTCGCACTGGCACGTGGGCTTCCGCGAGCGATCGGCGCGTGCCGCCGGTCGCCCACAGTTCGATGCCGAGTTCCGAAAGGCCGTGCGCGAACGGACCGAGGCCGGACTTGTCATCGACCGACAGCAGCGCCCGCTCGATTCGGGTCCGAGACGCCTGTTCGGTCGCCACCCGCCGTACCCGGGACGGGGAGGTAGGCAGGGAGATAAGTTTCGCGGAGGCGGGCTACCGTTACGAGCCCCGGCAGCGATTCAAAGCCGACCGGCGAAGCGCAGGTATTAATAGACGGCCGCCGGCTAAAATCATCGTAGGACCGCGCGGGCGATCTCCCGCGATTCGCATGCCGTTGGAAGTTCGGTCGACAATGGCACACGCCGTTCGGCTGCCCCGGCAAAACACCCGGGCGGTTCGACGGAAATGGCGACGGCGGTCCCGCCGAGCGCAGGTATCGGCCGTGGCGACGATCCTGGGCCTCCTCCTTGTCGTCACGTTCATCGCGAACTACCTTTCGACCACCCTGCCGAACACGATGAACCAGAACGACCTGCAGCACGAGCTAGCGGTCGAGAACCAGGTCGCCCTGTTGTCCGCCCGTGTCGAGTCGATCGCCGAGGCGAACGCGGTCGGCGCGCAAGTCACCCAGCCGATCACATTCGGGTCGGCCGGTGCCCCGCCGTTCGCGGGACCGGACTCTTCGACGTTGGGCGCCCTTCCGAACGGTTCATCGCTCTCGGTGAGCTTCGCCCTCGTCGGTCCCCTCGTGCTCCCGACCGGAGGGACTCCGAACTTCGGTACTCCCGGAAGCAAGTGCACGCCCACCTTGCCCTTCCCCTACAAGGCCATCGTCTGCACGGGGTCTACGAGCATGAACTGGAACTTCTCGTCGGGGAGCGGCGTGTCCTACTGGGTCAACGGCACGGGGGGCCTCAGCGCGCAGGTGAACTTCACGACGAACAACTCCGTGATCTCGGTCGGTCAGGTGGGAGGAGCCAACAACATCGTCGGCGTGTTCGGGAACCACAACACGGTCACCGTCACCGCGAAGGGAGGCTCCAATGTCGTGTTCCTCATGGTGGGCAGCAACAACACCGTCTCCATCACCGCGAACGGGGGAGCGACCTTCACAATCCTCGTCGTCGGCAATTATGACTCGGTTTCCACCAGCGCCAACGGGGGTAGTTCGATCGTGGCGACCTATTACGGAGGTCACGACAGTTACACGGATACCTCCAGCTCCACGGTGTACTTCACCGGCTTCAACGTCCAGAACGCCAATGCCGGCCTCTGCCCCTATGCGAACGTCGCGAACACCGACACCGTGGGGGGCACTGGCGGCGGGACCGCCTACTTCAACAATACGAATGCCAGCAACACGAACCACACGACGGGAGGCTGGGCGTACCGCTACGCCAACCCCTCGCCGTCGGCGTGCCCGTTCGTCGTCACGCAGGTGATTCCCCAGTCGCCGAGCGGCGCCGGATTCGTCGTCACCCTCCATAACACGTACGCCCCCTCCGCCGAGGTGGCCTACGATCAAGGAGCGGTCGTCTTCGCCGAGCCGGGAGGGGTCCCCATTTTCGTCATACCGCCCCCCATCTCGTTCGCGAGGGGTGTGCTCCAGGTGTTTGCACCCCAGTTCACGAACCGCGTGCCCACCGAAGGGGGCGTCGCGACCGCGGACACGCGCATGAACCTCCTCGCGGCCCCTGAGTTCGCGTTTCCGGGGAATGGGTTCTCCCTCGGAACCAACGGCCAGGTCACCATCCAGATTGTCACGCCCTACGCCGCCGCGTGGTTCGGATACTTCCTTTCGGTCGCCTCTCTCGCACCGTACGTCTCATGTACGGGGGCCAACAGCGTCTGCACCGGTCTCTACGAGCCGGGCGGCCCGCTCGGCACGGTCCTGCTCGTGGTGCCGACCTCTCAAGGTACGGTGCTCGACTTCGCTTCCGGTGTCTATTCGTTCGGTCTCGGATAGGATGCGGTCAGCCCGGCCACCCGGAGCGGGCCGGCCATGGAGTGGTCCCGCTCGGCCTTCGGCTTGACCGCCCCGAGCCACGTTTTCGTACCAACGAGCGTGCCCCACCTCCGGTAGGGAACGAGCGCGGGCCTGTTCGCGGGGCCGGACGTCGCCGCCCGGGCCGCCCGAGTCGGGGCACCGCTACGGGTCACGACCGGCGGGCGGGAGGGGCCCGGCTGAGCGGAAGCGTTAATACGCCACCCCCGGCTAAAATCATCGAAGGAGGACGCGGGCCGCAGCCCGCGATTCCATTGCAGCACGAACATCGATCGGCCGGGGCCTACGCCGTACGCCGGGCCCGGCGCCGGGCCTGCCCCGTCGTTCGACGGGCCTGGCGACGGCGGTCCCGCCGAGCGCAGGTGTCGGCCGTGGCGACGATCCTCGGTCTCCTCCTCGTGGTCACGTTCATCGCGAACTACCTCGCGACCACCCTGCCGAACACGATGGGCCAGAACGACCTGCAGCACGAGATGGCGGTCGAGAACCAGGTCGCCCAGCTGTCCGCCCGCGCCGAGGCGGTGGCGGGCGTGAACGCCGTAGGTGCTCAGGTCTCCCAGCCGATCTCCCTCGGCTCCCTCGGGGCTCCTCCGTTCGCCGGACCCGACAGCGCCACCCTCACGGCCCTCTCGGCCATCACCAATACGAGCGGCAACTACCCGCAATCGGGCATCAACCTCACACTTTCCGGACCCACCTTGTACGCCCCGCCTCTCGGGTTCGGGGCGAACCGCGGGAGCCCCCCGAGCGGTTGCACCACCACCTCCACGTCGCTGAACTGCCCGGCGATCAATGGCGCGATCCCGATCAAGTGGAATCTCTCGGGAGGAGATGGCAAGGCCTACACCGTCACGCTGGGGACCGGCAGCAACCTCGTCCTGCTCAACTTCTCGACCAACGCCTCGACGATCAGCGTCTCCGGGATCTCGGGCATGCCGATCTACGTCCAGGTCATCGGCAACAACGACACCCTCACACTCTCCGGTGGGGGTGGGAACAACGCGATGTCGGTGAACATTACCGGGAGCTACGACAGCATCACGGCGGGAAGTTTCCCCGGGGGCACCCGCACCGTCTACATCCACGTGGTGGGGGACCACGACACGATCCCGGGTGACGTCGCGCTCGGCGGGAACACGATGTTCGTGAGCTTCGTGGGGACGGCCGATACGTTCGCCGTGGTGCCCGGGGGCGGGTCCAAGTACTTCACCTACTTCACCGGGTTCGACGCGCTCAATCCGACCTCCTCGTCCTGTCCGTACGGGGCCCTCGCGTTGACCGACGCCGTCACGGGGTACACCGTGACGAACGGACAATCGGCGAACGCCAAGCTCACGCAATCCTTCAACAACTCGACCGCCTACCCGACCTGGGGGAACCTGACGCCGAGCTCGCGGTGGTCGATCCACTATCACCCGGTGCTTCCGTTCGCCTGCCCCTACATGACCACGGTCACCGTGCCGTTCACGCCGTCGGGTCTCTCGGGCTTCGTCGTTCGCTTGCAGAACACCTACGCTCCCTCCGCGGAGGTCGCGTACGACCAGGGGGCGGTCGTGTATGCCCAGCCGGGGAGTCTTCCCCTCTTCATCGTTCCCCCCTCCATCTCGCTCGTGAGCGGTGAGCTCCAAGTGTTCGTGCCCTGGTTCTCGAACACGCTCAGCGGCGAATCGGGGGTGGGCACGGCGGAAGTGAGCCTCCGGCTCTTGTCCACGACCTCGCTCGGCCTACCGCCGAGCGGCTTCAGCTTCGCGAGCGGCTCCTCGATCACGATCTCGGTGGTGTCTCCGTACGCGGCGGCCTGGTACGCGTACTTCCTCGCGCAGAGCGCGCTCTCCCCGTACGTCACGTGCTCGGGGTCGCACAACGTCTGCACCGCGCTCTACAACCCGCAGGGCCTGCTATCGCTCGGCACGGTCAAGTTGACGATCCCCGCGGCCGGACTCGCGGTCGACCTCACGACCGCGATGTTCGCGGTCTCGGTGAGCTGAACGGGCGCCGTCGGGGCGATTCAGGTCCCCGGGGGTACGTTACTCTCCCGCCGTAGCGCGACGAGCCCGCATCCATGCCTTCGCGCCGACGAGGGTGCCCCAGGTCCGGTACGGGACGAGCCTCAGGGAGTTCGGGGCGTCGGAGGGAGCGGCCCAAGCGGCCCGGGCCCGGTGCGCGGCGAAGTGGTCGACCTCCGCGATCGCGCGGCGGCCGTCCGACCGGATCAGGCGGAAGCGGGGGGGCGGGTTCCCGGCCGACGCGAGCCGTTCCGCGAGCAGGCCCTCCCACGCGCGCGGGGAAAGGGGGGGAAGGAGTTCCCCCGCCACCTCGAGGCCGAGGTAGCGGGGCCGCCGGACGGGTGGCTTAGCGGACGAGGTCGATGACTTCCTCGGACTCACCGGCCGCGTAACCTCCCTTCTGTCCGAGGAGGCTCTGGGCGCGGACGCCGGTGATGATGAGGAGCACCTTGATGGTGTTCTCCATCTCGGGGGAGTTCTCGACCGAGCAGCCCCAGATGATCCGAGCGCGCTTCGAGATCTTCCCGCCGACGAGGGCCGCGGCCTTCTCGGCCTCGCTGACCGTCATGGTGGGTCCGCCGATCACGCGCACGAGGGCGCCGGTCGCGTCCTTGAGTTCGACCGAGCCGAGGAGCGGGGAAGTGAGCGCCTCGGTAACCGCCTCGGTGACCCGGTCGGTTGCGCTCTCGCTCTCGCCGAGCCCGATGAGCGCGACACCGCCGTCCTTCATGACCGTCAGGATGTCCGCGTAGTCGAGGTTCACGAGGCCGGGCTTCGTCACGATCTCCGTGATGCCCTTGATCGCGGTCATCAGGACCGCGTCCGCGAGCTTGAAGGCGGAATCGAGGGGCATCCGGGGGACGAGCTCGAGGAGCTTGTCGTTCTGGATGACGATGGTCGTGTCGCACACCCGGCGCAGGCGCTCGAGCCCATCGCGGGCCTGCTCCATCCGTGCGGTTCCCTCACCGGCGAACGGGAGGGTGACGACGCCCATCGTGAGCGCTCCCGCCTCCTTCGCGAGGCGGGCGACCAGGTGCGCGGAACCGGTCCCGGTGCCGCCGCCCATGCCGGCCGTCACGAAGACGATGTGGGCGCCGGTCACGAACTGACGCAGCTCCTCCTCGTTCTCGCGGGCCGCTTCCTCGCCGATCTCCGGACGGGCACCGGCGCCGAGGCCCTTCGTGGTCCGGCGGCCGATGAGGATCTTGCGTCCCGAGTGGATCGTGAGCAGGTGTTTCGCGTCGGTGTTGATGGCGCACATCTCGGCGCCCTGGATTCCTTCCTCAACACAGCGGTTGATCGTGTTCGACCCACCGCCCCCACATCCAACGATCCGGATGTTGACCTTCAGGGTCTCCGCCAGCTTCGCCAGCTCGGCATCGTCCTGGCTGCCGTAGACCGGCGCGGTCGGCTTCTTTTCTTCGACCAGGGTCTGGTTTTCCTGGTGTTTCGCGATCGCTTCCTGGATGATGGACTTCATCGTTGTATCCCCGTCACGTTTGTCGGACGAGCGTCATACGCTCTGCAGTAGCACTCGGGAGAATCGTACATAAACGTTTGCGTAGAGCGGAAGCTGTCGAGGGGAATCTACGTCACCAACGCGTTCGCACGAGGCGCGCACGCCTCGTTCGACCGCGCGAGCGGCTCACCCGGGCCGCGGGCTCGGCTCGAGCTCGAACGTCGCGTGCAGGATCCCAAAGTCCTCCTCCATCTTCTGCCGGAGGGTGCCGATCACCTCGGTGGCCTGCCGGAGCGTCATCTCCTCGACGGCGACGAAGGCGGTCATACAGACGAGCGTGCTGCAGACGGACCAGATGTGAACATCGTGGATGTCGGTGACGCCGGGCACCGTTCGTGCGGCGTTCGTCACGGTCTCCACGGAGAGGCGCCGCGGGGTCCGCTCGGTCAGGACGTCCCAGCCCTCCCGGAACAGCGGGAGGGACTCGAACCCCAGGATGAGCGCAATCACGATCGCCGCGAGGTCGTCGAACCAGCTCCAGCCCGGTCGCACGAGCAGGGTCACGCCCGTCACGAGGAGGGCCCCGGTGATCGCCACATCGCTCGCCATGTGCACGACGACCCCCGAGAGGTTGAGGTCGCGCACCCGGCCGGGGATCCGTCCGAGGATCGTCAGGCTGAGCCCCCGCAGGACGAGGGTCGGGACCGCCGCGACGAGCAGCCAGGCGGGGTCGACCGGCCCGGCAAAGCTCGCTCCCGAGTGGAGCGCGGTCACGGCCTCGTAGCCAAAAACCATGCCCGTGCCGAGGACCAGAGCCGCGTTGAGGAGGCCAGCGAACACTTCGAACCGGTGCGTTCCGAACGTGAACCGTCCGCTGGACCCCTTGGCCGTGGCGCTCAGGGCCGCGAGAGAGATCGAGAACGCCACCATATCGGGAACGTTGTGGACCGCGTCGACCGTGAGGGAGAGGCTTCGGGAGAAGTACGCACCGATCGCCTCGACGACCAGGACCACGAGCGCGAGCTCGGTCGCGATGCGAAGACCCCGGAGCACGCGGCCTTCGGCTTCCTGTTCTCCGTGCGGATGGACGTGCATCTTCGCTTCGCGTCCGGGGTTCCTCGTCGTTCGCCCGGCCGGGGGCTTGCTGGACGCAGCGCAGGATAAGGCGACACATTACCGAGACCCGGGGGCGTGGACCCAATTCGACCGCCCACTTATCCGAAAAAGCGGTGTCTGCGAGCGTGGAGGGACCGTAGCGGTGTTCGCTCCTCCGTCCTCGGCCGGTCCGTCGGGCGAACCGTCTTCGCCCGCCTCGGACGCCGCGGTCCGGTCGCTGGCGCTCTCGGTCCGGGACCTCATCAAGAAGTTCGGAGAGATTTCGGCCCTGGACCACGTAACCCTCGATGTCCCGTCCGGTCAGGTCCTCGGACTCCTCGGGCCGAACGGCGCCGGGAAGACCACGCTCATCCGAATCCTTCTCGGACTCACCCGGCCCACGGCGGGCGAAGCGAGCGTTCTGGGGCACCCTCCCGGCGACCCCCTCGTCCGCCGCCGGGTCGGGTACATGCCCCAGGACCTCGCGGTCTACATGGACCTCTCCGTCCTGGAGAATATCGAGCTGTTCGGCCGGCTCTACGGGGTCTCCGGCCAACGCCTGCGCGCGCGGGCGCGCGAGGTGCTCACCCTCGTCCGCCTGACCGAACGCCAGCACAGTCTCGTCGCGGACCTCTCGGGCGGGATGCGTCGCCGCGTCTCGCTCGCCGCCGCCCTGCTCGCGGACCCCGACCTCTTGCTCCTCGACGAGCCGACCGTCGGGGTCGACCCCGAGCTTCGATTCGAGTTCTGGGAGTTCTTCCGACGTCTCACCAAGAGCGGCAAGACGGTCGTGCTCACCACCCACTACCTTGAAGAGGCGAACCGGGCGGACCACGTCGTCTTCCTCCACGCCGGTACCATCCTCGCCATCGGTGCCCCGGCCGACGTGAAGACCCGTACGGGGACCGAGACCCTCGACGATGCGTTCCTCCGGTTGGTGCGGGACCGGGCGCCCGGGAGCGGATAGATGG
>Ga0187815_10000197_pt1 | contig 30778 bp, 23 predicted proteins | sample NC_S_5_FD_132962 | JGI IMG/M metagenome (GOLD analysis project Ga0187815, IMG submission 132962) | Wetland sediment microbial communities from Neuse River Estuary, North Carolina, USA - ASW-S_5 | ecosystem: Environmental > Aquatic > Freshwater > Wetlands > Sediment | place: USA: North Carolina... | reverse complement strand
CCGGATCCACGGTCCGAAACCTCGCTACGGCGTAGCGGCGGCGACGCCGTCGCCCCGAGGGGGGATGGGGCTGCCCGAATTTGAATCGGGGTCCCGGCTCCCAAAGCCCGAAGGATGGACCAGTAGTGCGGGCGGAGGCGCGTCCTCCCTCCCGTAGCTACCCCACAGCCCCGCATCGGGAACTAGACCGCGTCGACCCGCTTCAACGTTCGGCCGATCCTGCACTCCGCCGGTTCGGGGTCGACCCGCTCGATGCGGAACCGCTGCTTCGCTGGCACCTCGGGTCCCGCGCAGATCCACCAGTTCGGACAATCGAGGCGACGGCAGGGGAACCGGCCGACCTCGACCTGGCTCCCGACGATCCCGCTCCTCGAGTCGACGACGAGCGGCCGCGGAACCAGCTTTACCTCCACGACGTGAGCCTCCGTTTCCTGTAGGGCGCACGGGTGGGTGACGGGCCGGACCTTCGTCACGGCGTAGCGGCGTCCGGGGTCGAGCGTCAGGCACGCGTGCCGGTACGGGCAGGTCCGGCAGACGGGCGCCCCGCCCTGGTAGGTGAACTCGAACCCCTCGCGCGCTTCCGCGATGCCGAGGAGGGTGATCTCCGGCATGCTAGTCGATCACTCCCGTCATCGTGGCGAGCCTCTCGGCCGCGTCGCGCGGGAGGCCGCTGTCGCCGAGGATCGTGTAGCGGTCGGGCCGGATCGAGTGGGCCATCACGAGGGCCCGGACCACCTCCTCCTTCGTGACGCCGAGCTCGCGCGCGGTCGTCGGGGCGCCGATCGTCACGAGCGCGTTCTTGAGGCGCTTCCAATCCCCACCGTGCAGGTACATCATCATCACCGCACCCACCCCGCACTGCTCCCCGTGGAGGCTCGGGTGCTCGGCGACCCGGTCGAGCGCGTGGCTGAACAGGTGCTCCGAGCCGGAGCAGGGCCGCGAGGAGCCCGCGACGCTCATCGAGATCCCGGCGACCAGGATCGGGCGGATCGCCAGCCAGACCGACTCTTCCAGGTTCGGCTTGATCGAGCTCGCGTGGTCGATGATCTCCTGGGCGGCGTACTCGCTCAGGGTCGCCGCGGTGCTCGAGTACTCCTCGCTCCGCAGACGGACCGCGAGACGCCAGTCGAGGACCGCCGTCACGTTCGAGATCACGTCCGCGCATCCCGAGGCGAGGAGCCGGAACGGTGCCTGGACGAGCACCGCCGTGTCGGCGATGACGCCGATCGGCACCGCCGCGGTCAGGCTCGTCACGCTCTCCGTATCGTGGAGGGACGCCCGGGGCGACGAGATCCCATCGTGGGCGGCGGAAGTGGGCAGGCTGAGGAACGGGATCCGGAGGCGGGCGGCCACGACCTTTGTGATGTCAATCTTGCTCCCCCCGCCCGCCCCGACGAGGAAGCGGGCCTCGGCCGAGCGAACCTCGGCCGCGACCCGGTCGACCTCCTTGCCCGTCGCCTCGTGGGCGATAATCGTCGAGACCTCGAACCCGTCCCCCTTCAGGATCTCGCTCGCCCGGTTCCCGGCGAGGAGCGACGTGCGTGGCCCCGTGATGACGGCGCCCCGCGAAGGGAAGTCGAACTGGCGGCACGTCGCCGCTAGCTCCTCGATGACTCCGTGGCCCACGAGAACGGTTCTCGGGAAGACCATCCCCTTCGCCTTCCCGAACGGGGAATCGGTCGCCCCGCGGGGAGCGTGCCCACCGGCCAAGCTCTCCGCCATGTCCCGGGAAGCCGAACGGGGGACCCGGGCTCATTACTCTATCTGCGCCGCGGGCGACCTACCCTTCCGGCTCAGCGGCCGGGGACGTCGCCCCAGAGGACCTTGTGCTCCTGGACCATGACCCGCACGTCGAGGTGGTCCCGTAGGACCCAGTCCGCGAGCCGCCCCGCGTCGGTTCCCCAGACCGGCTGGAAGACGACGGTCGCCTTCCCGTGGTACCCTCGAAGGATCCGCTTCGCGTAGAGGTAATCGCGTCGGTCCGCGATGACGAACTTGACGACATCGCCCGTCCGAAGGAGTGGGAGGTTCGACCATCGGTTGCGGTCCTGCATCGCCGACGACGGGCACTTCACGTCGACGCTGAGGACGACGTGGGGGACCCCGAGGAACGGGGAGACGTCGAGGGAGCCTCCGGTCTCGACGACCGTCGTGAGCCCGCGGTCGGAGAGCCCCCGAACGAGCTCGAGCGACCCCTTCTGGAGGAGCGGTTCCCCGCCGGTGAGGCACGCGTACCTCGTGCGGTGGCGGGCGACCTCCGAGAGGAGGGAACGGACCGTCCGTTCCCTGCCAGGGCCGAACGAGTACGTCGAATCGCACCACGAGCAACGAAGGTTGCATCGGGCCGTACGCACGAACGACGTGCGGAGTCCGGTCAGCGGCCCCTCGCCTTGAACGGAGTGGAACACCTCGATGATCCGCACGACGTTCACCACCGGGGCGATCGGCTATAGGCGCTTCGCGCCGCCTCTCCGGACCGGGGCGACCACGAGGCCCTGCCGCCGCCGGAGGGCGTACTCACGGAGGAACCTCCGTCCCCGATCTTGCCACGGGGGCCCTCCCCCACTCTCGGACGTCGCGGCGGAGCAGGGCGACGAGGCCCACGACGAGCATCCCCACGCCCGCCACGAGGAACGCTGGTCCAACACCGTAGGCAACGACCAAGAGTGCGCCGGAGACCAGCCCCGCCGGGATCAGCGCGTAGGACAGCGCGCTCTCGGTCGCAAAGACTCGACCCAGGAACTCGCCGGGAACGGTTCGCTGGACGACCGAGGTCAGGGTGACGTTGACGACCGCGGAAAGGATCCCCAGGACGATCATGCTCGGGAGCGCGATCGCGAGCACCGGCACCGCGATCAGAACGATGAGGGGGACGCCCCCGAGACCCCAAAGGAGGGGGATCCAGATCCCCGGGGATCGATCGACCCCGAGCCGAGGGGTGAGGAGCGCCCCCGCCGCCGTCCCGGCCGCGCCCGCTCCGAGGAGAAGACCGAAGACCTCCGGACCGGCGTGGAGGGCGTAGCGCGCGTAGAGGACCACGTAGATGTTGTAGTACGAGAAGAAGTTCAGCGCCATGCCCGCCAGAGCCAACGAGAACAGAGCGCGTTGGGACCGAAGGAAGCGTAGCCCCGCGCGGACCTCGGAGAACGGCGACGAGCGGGGACTCGTCGTCCGGCCGGCCCCCTTCGCGGGTCCGCGGAGGACGACGATGAAACCGAACGCGATCGTCGACAGCGCGTAGACGATCGAGTTCGTGAGGAATCCGACGCCGACCCCGAAGAAGAGGACGAGCGCGCCGCCGAGAGGGCTACCGAGGAATCCGGAGACCGTACCGGCCGATTCGATCAGACCGTTCGCGTGCGTGAGCTCGTCGCTCTCGACAAGGGCCGGGAGGACGGCATTGGAAGCCGGTTCGAAGACCGCGCCCAGCGCGGACGTCGCCAAGGCGGCGGCGAGGACCACGATCGGGTCGAACCCCTCCCGGGCCACGAACAGCGCTAGCCCGGCGAAGGCGCCGACCCGGCCCAGCTGGCAGGCCAAGAGGACGCGCCGGCGGTCGTAGCGGTCGACCCACGCACCGGCGAGCACGCCCACGGTGAAGGAAGGAAGGAACTCCAGGATGCCGAGGGCGGCGAGGAGAACGGCTGCTTGCCGCGTGGTGGTGGAGCTCGAGATCAACCAATCGAAGAGCACGCTGCCCACGTAGACGCCGGCGACCGAGGCGGTCGACCCGATCCACAGGAAGCGGAAGTTCCGGTTCCGCAGGAGGGAGGCGATCCCCCTCGGGGAACGCTCGGTGTCGTTCAATTCGAGGCTTCGTGAGCCCAACCCCTATAGGATTTCGTACCGACCGATCTCCCTCGGTCGGCCGCGCCCCCCGGAACGGAGAAGAGGCCGCTGCCGTTGACACTCGACGCGCCTCAGGACGTCGCGGAGAACGGAGGCTCGCCACGGCTCGGGGCGCCCTCCTCCCGAGCGGCCTCCGCGCAACCTCTCAAATAGAGCCCTCCCCTCGATGGCCTGCGATGGACCGCGGCCGCGCATCCCACTGGCAGGAAGCCTGGTCCACCGCGGGGATCGCGACGGCCCAGCGGCGGCCGGGGCGAAGGAAGTTCTACGCGTTGACCGCATACCCCGGTACGAGCGGGTTCCTGCACGTTGGACATCTGCGGGGCTTCGCCTACGCCGACGCGCTTCATCGCTACCACCGGATGCTGGGCGAGCAGGTGTTCTTCCCGTTCGGGGTCCACGCCTCCGGCCTGCCGGCCGTCTCGTGGGCGCAGAAGGTCCGCGATCGCGACCCGGTGACCCTTCGTTCGCTGGAGGAGGCGCACGTCCCTCCGAGCGACTGGTCCCGACTCGAGGATCCCGAGGAGGCCGCCCGCTTCCTCGGCGCGACGTACCCCCCGGTCCTTCGGTCGATCGGTGTCCTCGTGGACCCTTCGAGCTACCTCACGACCGTCGACGAAGATTACCGCGCGTTCGTCCGCTGGCAGTTCCGAACCCTCCACGCGCACGGCGCGCTCGTGAAGGGGACGCACTACGCCTCCGTCTGTCCGGTCTGCGGTCCGGTGGCCGTCGACCCGACCGAAACCGACCTCGCCACGGGTGGCAACGCCGAGGTCGTGACGTTCACCACCGTCCCGTTCGCGATGGACGACGGCCGGGTCCTCCTCGCGGCGACCCTGCGCCCCGAGACCGTGTACGGGGTCACGAACGTCTGGGTGGGACGCGGAAGTTCCCTCGTCGTCTGGCATCACGACGATCGGTCGTACCTGGTCGCCCCTCGGGCCGCGGAGCGTCTCGTGGAGCAGCACGGGGGCCGGCTGGGCCACCGGGTCCCCGCGTCGGACGTCGTCGGCCACGAGGCGCGAGTCCCGCTGCGGGGAGACCGGGTCCCGGTGTTCGAGAGCGCGCTGGTCGACCCCGACGTAGGGACCGGCGTGGTGATGAGCGTGCCCGCGCACGCACCCGCGGACGCGGCGGCGCTCGAGGAGGTCCCCCCCCATCTGCGCTCGCGGATCGGCCCGCCCAGGGTCCTGCTCGAGATCCCGGAACAGTCGAGCCTGGCCCTCTCCGAGGCCGAGCTGATCGTCGGTCACGGGACCCCCGCGGAGCGAGCGCTGCGCGCCGTCGGCGCAAAGGGTCTCGCGGACCGCCAGAAGGTCGAGGCCGCGACGGAGCGGCTCTACCGACTCGAGTACGTTCGGGGCCGGATGACAATCCCCGAGCTCGCGGGGATCATGGTCCGCGACGCGCGCGAGCGCGTAGCGGCGACGCTGGACGCCGGGGGATCGAGCTTCCCCCTTCGAGAGTTCTCGGAGCCGGTCGTCTGCCGTAACGGGCACCCCGTCGTGATCCGGAGGGTTCCCGACCAATGGTTCCTCCACTACGGCGACCCGGCGTGGAAGGAGGAGACCCGGGCGTTGGTCGAACGGTTGGTGACCTGGCCGGCCGAGTACGCCCGGGAACTACCGGGGATCCTCGACTGGTTCGACGATCGACCGTGCACAAGGCAGGGTCGCTGGCTCGGGACCCCGTTCCCGCTCGACCCTTCGTGGACGATCGAGCCGATCGCCGACTCGACGTTCTACATGGCGTACTACATCGTCCGCCGCTTCGTCGCGACCGGGCGGCTGGCGCCGGAGAAGCTCACCGACGCGTTCTTCGACCACGTCTTCCTCGGCAAGGGGCCCGGCGAACCGAGCGTCGAACCGGCCCTTCTCCAGGAAGTTCGCGAGGAGTTCCTCTACTGGTACCCTCTCGACATCAACATGGGCGGGAAGGAGCACAAGCGGGTCCACTTCCCGGTCTTTCTCTACACCCACGCCCGGTTCCTCCCGCCCGAGCTCCGCCCGCGAGCGATCTACGTCCATGGGTGGATCACCGGCTCCTCGGGAGACAAGCTCTCGAAGAAGGAGATCGCGGCCAAGGGGGGGCGGATACCGTCCGTGGAAGGCGCGATCGAGGAATGGGGCGCGGACGCCCTCCGTCTCTACTACTGCTCTGCCGCCTCGGCGTCGCAGGACGTCGAATGGGACTCGGACGGGGTCCGAGCCTGCGCGGACCGCCTCGAAGAGGTCGAGCGGCTGATCCGGGGGGCGGCGGGCGATGGCGAGGGCCCCCCCGAGCTCGACCGGTGGCTCGACTCGGTGATGCACCGCGCCGTGGAGACGATCCGGTCGGCCTACGCCGGCACGGACCTCCGTGCGGCGGCCCAGGGGGCGTGCGTGGAGATCCCCCGCTACCTCAAGCGCTACTACGCGCGCGGAGGAGCCCCGGGCCGCGCCACCGACCGGCTCGCCGGGGCCTGGGTCCGCCTTCTCGCGCCGATCGCTCCCCACCTCGCGGAAGAGCTGGGCGAGGGGAGGTTCCCGGGTCTCGTCGCCCTCGCGTCGTTCCCGACGGTGGAGGAGTTCCCTGCCTCGCCCGAGGCGGAGGCTCGGGAGGCGTACCTCGACCGCGTCGAGGAGGACCTTCGCGCGATCGTCGCGCCCTCGACCGATCGCGGGGAGCCGCCTCCCGAGGAAGCGTTCTTCTACGTCGCCTCCCCGTGGAAGGCGACGGTCGAGCGGTGGATGCGCGAGTCGCTCGACCGCGGAGAGGCTCTTTCCGTCCGGTCCGTGATGGAACGGGTCGCCGGGCATGCCGAGCTCTCCGCGTACCGGGGGGAGATCCCGCGCTACGTCGAGCGGTTCGGCCCCGCCCTCCGATCCGAGCCTCCGGTCGCCCCGGTGGACGAGGGGGCGACCCTCCGCTCGGCGGAGGGCTACCTCGCGCGGCGTTTTGGGTTCCGGTCGGTCTCCGTCCATCCCGAGAGCGAGTCCGCCGCCTTCGACCCGCTCGGACGAAGGGAACGGGCCCGACCGGGCCGGCCGGCGTTCTACCTGGTGCGCGGCGGCGATCGCCGGCTTCCGGACGAGGGGCGTCCGACAGCGGCCGCCCCGGTGTCCGAACGCAAGCGGGCGTAGACGACCTCATCGACCCAGCGTCCGTCCTTGCGGACCCGAGCGCGGAGGCGTCCCTCACGGCGGAAGCCGGAGCGACGGAGCACGCCCGCGGACCTCGTGTTCCCGGCGAAGACGTGCGCCTCGATCCGATGAAGGCCGAGCTCCCGGAACGCCACGCGGACGAGCGTGCCCACCGCCTCGGTTGCGTACCCCTGCCGCCGGAACTCGCGCCCGACGAAGTATCCGATCTCGGCGGTCCCCGTCGGCAGGTCGAGGGCGTGGAGCCCGATCCCTCCGAGCAGGGCCCCGTCGCGGCGCCGGACGATCTGCAACGACAGGCTCCGGGCGGTCCGGCGGCTCGCGCGAGCCCGTCGGACGAACTCGGCCGCGTCCGCAACGGTGTACGGAGACGGAATGTGGAGGGTCCACCGTGCGACGGAGGGGTCGTTTGCGAAGCGGACCACTTGCTCGTTGAGCCGTGCGGACGGCCAGCGAAGCTCGAGGCGCCGGGACGGAAACGGCGGCCGGAGGGCGCGGACCCTTTCGGCCATCGTGGGCGGCATCGGGGCCTCGCGAGCTACCGGGATCGCTCTCGGGGCGAGAAGTTGAGCTGCATTCGCGACGGGATCGGGTGCGAGGAGACGCGTCGGTACTTCGCCGAGCGCTTGGTCGAGTAGCTCCGTCCGATGGGGCCGGAGATCTCGAAGTAGATCAGCTGGCCGACGGGCATGCCCTTGTAGATCCGGACCGGCAGCTTCACGCTCATCTCGAGCGTCCAGTGGTTGCAGAACCCCTCGTCCCCCTTCCCCGCCGTGGAGTGGATGTCGATCCCCAGGCGGCCCACGCTCGACTTGCCCTCGAGGAACGGGACGTACCCGTGCGTCTCGGTGTACTCCTCCGTCACGCCGAGGTAGAGCTGGCCCGGGACGAGGACGAACCCTCGGGGCGGGATCCGGAACTCCCGGACGCGGTTCGCCCGGCGCGCGTCGAGCGCGCCGTCCCGGTACACCATCAGGTACGGGCCGAGGTGGACGTCGTACGAGTTCGTCCCCAGGCACTCCGGGCGGAACGGGCGGACGACGATGCGTCCGTCCTTCATCGCCTCGAGGATCTTCCGGTCCGAGAGGATCATCGGAACGGGCGCGCCGAGCCGGCCGCGCTATTTAACCGAGGGTGGCCGCGGGGCGAGTCTCGCCGGCCCGTTCGAGCACGATCGCCGCGTACCCGACGACCCGGGACGACGCGGCCACCTCGCCCGAGTGCCCCCATCGTAGGAGCCTCGGCTCGAGGGCCGTTCCCGCGAGCACCGCGAGGAGGACCGTGGTGGGGGCGACCCCGCACATCGAGATGTCGTGCTCCGCTACCGTCTCGTAGAGGCGCCGTGGGTCGGAGGCGAGGATCGCGTCGATCGCGAGCCGATCGAGACGCTCAGCGTCCGAGGGGGAGACGTAGTGCGAAAAGTCGGTCGACGCGAGGAGAAGGACGTCCCGGTCCGCCACCGCGCGGCGCACGACGTCCGCGACCTCGCTCAAGAACTCGTACGGGCCGAACCGGACCTCGAGAGGGACGAAGCGAGGCTTGGGAAGAACGTACTCGAGGAACGGCAGCTGGACCTCGATCGAATGCTCGCGCAAATGTGCGGCCTCGTCGACCTCCACCGGCGGGCTCTCCAGCGCCCGAACGAGTTCCGCGTCCACGGCGGTCGGTCCGATCGGGGTGAGCCACGGGCGGGCGGAGAGCGAAGCGCCCCGGCTCAGCCCGTAATGGTCGACGCCGAGAACGAGCACCGTGGCGGGAGGGCGCTCGGCCGCCAAGCGGGCGTAGACGTGCGCCGCGATCGCGCCGGAGTACTCGTAGCCGGCATGGGGAACGATCGCGGCCGCGATCCTGCGATCGGGCGAGCGGTGCCGGGTCGGCAGGGCGCCCGGGCCCCGCGCGTCGGTGAAGCACGACTCGACCTGACGGGCGAGGGTCGCGCCGTCGGATGCGTAGAACTGACCCGCCACCGCCGGAGGGCGCGGCTTACTCGGCATCGACCCTACGGACGGGCGAGCTCGCGGACGAGCTCCCGGGCGTCCCCCTCCGTCAATCGCGCCCGGGCCGCGGAGTGGAACGGGTTCGACTCGCCGTAGCGTGGGATGATATGGAAGTGGACGTGGAAGACGATCTGGCCCGCCCGAGGGCCGGCGTTGAGCGCGACGTTGTAGTCGGGGGCGAGCCGTTCCGTTCGGCGGCAGACCTCGTCCAGCGTTCGAACGAGCGCGGTCCGGTCCTCGACGGGGATGTCCTTGAGCCGAGCCCCGTGACGACGAGGGATCACGAGGGTGTGACCCCGGGTGAACGGGAACAGGTCGAGGAACGCGAGGGTGGACTCGTCCTCGTACACGACGTACGCCGGGGCCTTGCGGACGGCGATGTCGCAGAAGACGCAGCCGGCAGCGTTCGGGGTCCCATCCCCCATCGGCATCGAGGATGGCCCAACGGACTAAACCCTTGCCCCGAAGAATCCCGCCGCCTTCTCGGCGCGTCGCGCCGCTCTCTTCCCGGTGCGGCGATCCTAGGTTCCGGACTTAGGGAAGGCGACCAGAGCTCCGGAGCGCCGCTGGGGACCGCGCCGTGACATCGAGCGGCGGGCCCTCGGCGGACGAAACCCTCGCCAGACGAAACCCTCGCCGGAGGCCCGCTAGGCCGCCGGGGATGGGGTGGCGCGCGGCTCAGGGGCCGGGGTCCCGCTCCCGTCCGTACCCGTGTCGGCATCCGGAGAAGATCCCTCCGGTACTCCCGTCGTGGAGCTCACCGCGGGCGCCGGGGCAGGGGAGACGCCGAGCTTTTCCTCGAGGAACCGCCGGATCTCTTCCGTGCGCCCCGACGGGATCCCAAAGTACTCCGCGAAGCGTCGCGTGGTCGTGAGCTCGAGCGTCGAGCCCTTGGGCTCCGTCCGCACGAGCCCCATCCCGCGAAGGTGCTGGACCTCTTCGTAGGCGACCTCCCCGATCATCCGGACGAGGACGCTCTGGAGGATTGGCTGGTGGTAGGCGACGAGCGTGAGGGCCTTCAACGTCCGCGGGGCCATCTCCACGGGGGTCACGGCGTGCACTCCCGGTACGTAGCTCTCCTCCAGCTGGAGGGCGTAACGGTCGCCCACGCGGCGGACCTCGAGCGCCGATTGGCGGTGCTCGTACGTCTGCTCGAGCGTGCGTACGGCCTTCTGGACCGGCCGGTAATCCTCGATTTCCAGCGCGGCCGTGAGCTCCTTGACCGAGAGCGGTTTGCCCGCCGCGAAGAGGACCGCCTCCACGCGGAGGACGAGGTCGTCCAGCTTCGAGGGCATCGTCAGGCCCCCACCGGCTCAAGCGACCGCGAATCCGCCGTTCGGACGACCAGCACGGGAGACTCTCCGAGGGACTCCTGACGAAGCTCGATCGACCGCTCCCGGGCGAGGAACAACGTCGCCAGGAAGATCGCGACGAGGCGGTCGCGGCCGGAGAGCGGATTCCACAGATCGAGGAGCGGGAACGGGACTCCGACGGGGTGGCGAAGCGCCCCCTCCCACGCGTCCGCGAGGTCGAGCTCGGGGATGTCCCCGTGGACGAGGACCTCGGGGGGGGCGCGCTGCTCCTCCCGAAGGCGCTCCCTGAGCTCCTGGATCTTGACCGCCCTCCGGGCCCCCGCCTCGGCCTCGTCGAACGCCTTCACGAGCTCGAGCAGGGAGACCGGCCGGGTCTCGGGGTGGCGAACCATCCCGAGCAGCGGCGGCGGGTCCGCCGAGCCCAGGACCGCGCTCGTGACGTCCACGGCCTCGGGGCTCGTCAGCAGGGGGAGGTATCCCTCGTCCTGCGTATCGCCGAGCTCCACGGGGGCATCGGCTCCCGCGTCGACCGTCTCGCGCATCCTGAGGACGGCTTCCGACTGGAGGTAGAGGATGCTCCAGGCCATGTAGACGAGTCGGCCGGCGATCGCGAAGTTGACCGCCCCCTCCTCGCGCACTCGCCCGAGGTAGGTCTGGGTGAACTTCACGAGGTCGATCTCCCACGGGTCGAACTCCTCCTCCATCACGAGCTCGAAGAGGAGCGCGGTGGCCTTCTCGAACGGGTCGGGGATCACGACGTGAAGCCCCTCCTTGAGCTTCTCGACCAGTCCCAGGTAGCGCTCGAGGAGCGCGGAGCCGTCCTCGCTCTCTCCGAGGAGGGAGCGGTGGAACACGAGGTAGCGAAGGACCTTTTCTGCGGCCTCGCGCGGGACGGGCGGAGCCTCCTCGAGGCGGGGCGCCTCGGTCACGCCGATCGTCATCGGGCCTCCACGGGCACGCTCGCCTCGGGGACCCGGGCGTTCTCCCTGCTCTCCACGTCCTGGATCTCATCGAGACGGATCCCGACGACGCGCGAGCAGCCGTCGCCCCGCATCGTGACGCCGTAGAGCTGGTGGGCGAACTTGAGGGTCACCTTGCGGAGCGAGATCACGATGAACTGGGCCCGCTCGGCGTTGCGGCGCAGAAGTCGGCCGACGTTCTCCGCGTTGAGGCCGTCGAGCGACATGTCGACCTCGTCGAAGACGTAGAGCGGGCTCGGATCGTAGCGCTGCAGCGAGAAGATGAACGCGAGGCTTGCAAGCGACTTCTCCCCGCCCGAGAGCTGCTCGAGCCGGGCGACGGTTTTCCCGACGGGGCGGGCCTTGATCAGGAGCCCCCCGGCCAGGGGGTCGTCCGGGTTCTCGAGGGCGATCTCGCCCTCGCCGCCCGCCGACAGTTCGCCGTAGATCTCGTGGAAGTTCGTGTTCACGCGGGCGACGACCTCGCCGATCCGCTCGCGCTTCTTCTTCTCGATCTCGCCCACGAGGCTAACGAGCTCCCCCTTCTCGCTCGTGAGCCGCTGGACCTCGGCCGAGAACTCGTCGAGGCGGGTCTTCTCGGCGTCGTACTCCTCGACCGCTCGCTGGTTGACGTCGCCCATCGCGGCGAGCTGTTGCTCGAGGGTCGCGATCCTCCGCTTGAGTTCGTCGACCGAGATCGGCTTCTCGTTCGCTTCGGGCTCGGGGAACTGACGCAGCGCCTCCTCGAGCTCCTTGAACTTCGCTTCGGCGACCGCGACGCGGGTCTCCTCCTGGGTCAGCATCCCCTGGCGGGACTCGAGGTTCGCCTGGACCTTCGCGAGCTCTCCGGCGACCGTGAGCCGTTGCTGCTCCAGGGCCCGCTTCTTCTCGGCCTGCGCCCGGGCGGCTTCGCTCTGGCGCGCCTCCACGGACTTGAGTCCCTGGAGCGCCTGCTCGGCCTCCCGAACCGCCTTCTGGATCCCGGCGATCTCCTTCTTCTTCGCGGCGATGCCCGCGCGGGAGGTCTCGAGCTCCTTGCGGTGTGCTTCGACCTGACCGGCGAGGGCCTCGAGCGAGGCCCGGACCGACTGGAGCTCGCCGTTCGCCCGGACCCGCTCCTCCTGGGTCTTCTGGCTCTCCTCTTGAAGGGTCTTGAGCCGCGCGGAAAGGGCCTGGGGGAGCTGGGAGAAGTAGGATTCCTGGGCCTTCTGGATCGAACCCTTCAGCCCGGCGAGCGCCTCCGAGAGCTCGTCCACCGACTTCTGGGCCGCACGGACGCTCGACTCGGCGCTCTTGCGCTCGCTCGCGGCCCGGGCGATACGCTCGCGCGCGCCGGCGAGCCTCTCCCGGGCTGCGCTGAGGTCCTTCTCGACCGTGTCCCGCGTCGCTCGGTGCGCCTGGTCGCGGATCGAGCGAGCCGAGAGCTCCTCGGCCACGACCCGGATCCGTTCCGCGACCTGGGTGAGCTCCTTCCGAGCCGCCTCCTGGGCGGCGTTCTTCTGGCGAAGCTCGTCGCCGAGCCGCTTCAGTTCGGTCGCACTGTCCGAGCCTCGCCCCTGGCTGCTCGGGTCCACGTAGCCTCCCGAGATGGCGCCCGTGGCCTCGATCAGGTCCCCCGAGAGCGTGACGAGCCGGACGCCCCCCATCTGGGCCCGGGCGTGAGAGAGGTCGTCCATCACGACCGTCTCGCCGAAGACGTACCAGAAGGCGGGCTGGAGAGAATCCTCGAACTTGATGAGGTCGATCGCGAACCCGGCGGCACCGGACGCCTTCGCGGCGACCAGGGACTTGCCGTGGGGGCGACCCGAGAGCATCCGGTTGAGCGGGAGGAAGGTCGCGCGTCCGCGCCGCTCCTCCCGGAGCAGCTGGATGCACTCTTCGGCGACCTGGTCGGTCTCCACCACGAGCGCCTGGAACCGGCTCCCGCCGGCGACCTGAAGGGAGGTCTTGTACTTCGGCTCGAACTCGGCCAGCTCTTCCACCGTTCCCCGGATCCCCGCGACCTTGCCGAGGTTGCGCTGGGAGAGGAGGAAGTCGACCGCGGCGAGGGCGTTGGGTCGGGCCCCTCCCTCCGTCCGCGCCTTCAGGCGCGCGTCGAGGGCGAGGTAGCGATGGTTGAGCTCCTGTACTTCCTTCGCGAGCCGTTCCCCTTCCTGCCCTAGGGCGTCTTCCTTCGTCTTGAGGGCGAACAGCTCCTTCTGGAGATCGCCCGACGACGACGCGCCGGAGGAGCGGCCGGGCTGCGCGTCCTTCATCCGGAGCTCGAGGTCCTTCACCTCGACCTCGCGCTCCCTGAGGTCCTCCTCGGTCTGCGCCTGGGTCCTCTCGGCCGCCTGCGCCGCGGCGCTCGCTACCTCTCGCGCTGTGACCGCGGCCTGCCACGCCTTCTGCTTCGTTTCTTGCTGGCGGGCCAGCTCCAGCTGCTCCTTGCGCGCGGACGAGAGGCCGTCCCGAGTTTTCCCCGCCGGCGCGGTGGCCGACTGGATCTCTCGGGTCTGGTCCTGGACCTTCTTCTCGAGGGTGGCGACCTCGCCCGCGAGCTGGGTCTCCTTCGTGGTGAGCTGCGAGCGCTGCGCCTCCTCCGAGGAGAGCGCCTTGGAGAGCTCGTCCGTCTCCTTCGAGACCGCGGCGAGCGACTCGTTCAGGTTCTCGAGGTTCTGTTCCGCCCGCGCCCGCGCGAGCTTCTTCTCGTCGAGCTCCTGCTTGAACCTTACGGCGGCCTCGCCGCCGGCGTCCGCGATCTCCCGTTCCAATCGGTCGACCGCGGTGGTCAACTCCTGCTGCTTGGCGGCGATCTCGGTCCGCTTCGTCTCGAGCTCACGGATCTCCGCCCGGACCCGCTCGACCTGCTTTCGGCAGGTGGCGAGCTCCTGCTCCGCGAGGCGGTGCCCGGCCCGGGCGAGGCGGGCCTCGGAGCGTCGCTTGTCGTCGAGGAGCTGCTTATACTGGATCGCCTGGAGCCGCTGGCCCTCGAGCGAGGAGAGCCGGAGCTTGATGTCGGCGAGGAGCGTCTGGATCCGGTCGAGGTTCTGGTCGAGGTTGGTGCGCTTCGCGGTCGCGCGGTCGAGCTCCTCGTCGTACTGGCTGATCCCCGCGAGCCGCTCGACGAGGCTCCGGCGGGGGACCGCGCCCATCGTGACGATCTTGTTCACGTCGCCCTGCTGGACTAAGTTGTAGCCGTCCCCGGCGAGGCGCGCGTGGGAGAGGAGCGAATCGATCTCGGTCTGCGTCGAGCGCCGTCCGTTGATGTAGAAGTAGGAATAGTACCCGTCGGGGTCGCTCGGCGCGAGCTTGACGTAGCGGGTGACCTCGACGTCGGCCGACTCGGACGGGAGTAGCCGGTCCGAGTTGTCGAAGACGAGCGACACCTCGCACTCGGTCGCCGCCTTCTTCGACGAGCCGCCGTTGAAGAAGAGATGGGTCAGTCGGTCGGCCCGGAGCGCCTTCGAGCTGGTCGGGCCCAAGACGAAGAGGATCGCGTCCGAGATGTTCGATTTGCCCATCCCGTTCGGGCCGGCGACGCCCGTGAACCCCGGGTGGAACGGGATCTCGGTCGCGCCCGCGAACGACTTGAAGTTGCGGAGCTTGATCCTTTTGAGGTACATCGGGAACCCTCGGACGACCCTCGCTCCACCCCTTGCTTCGCCGGAGACAACCTGTTTGTCGGACGGTTGTCAGCAGCGCTCCCCGAGCCCTGTCCGCCATATTTAACCGTATGCTCGTATCGGAACTGTCCCGCTAGCGGGTGGTCCGGGGAATCCCCCGGACCGCTTTCTCAAGTCGGGTGGCGGGTTCGGAGGGGGGAATGGCAGCGGGTCGACCCAGCAAGCGCGGTCATTCGTTATCGGCACGAGGGCCCAGAAGCCTCGGCTGGATTCGACGCAACGGGGGTGGGTTTGTGCCTTGGCTGATCGCAGGATTCGGCGCGGCATTGGATGCGACCCTCAACAGGGCCTTCGGAGGGTCGACCCCGATTTGGTTCGGGGGAAGGCCCGGACCCGCAATCGAGACCCTCGATGTAACGTTCGGAGTTTGCGTCGCGATAGGTGCGGTAGTGACGATGTTTGTCTGCTGGCTACCCGTGACGAGATTCGTAGCGAGCAAGGCGAGACCCAGCCAAGAGGGCATGACGCTCCAAGAGGAGCTAGAGAAGGTGGAATCAGAACTCTTTGACGAGATTTGGAGCACCGTCAGAAACAATCAGCGAACCCCAAGATCGGAGGCGGAAGTCGAGCGGTTGATGATTGAGGTGAATCGAGTAAGGGAAATCTACTACCATTACTCGACGGCGAAACTCATCACCTACGTGTCGACGGCCCTGATTCTCCTAGCGTTCGTTTTCTTGTGGGCCGTGACCCCTTATGTCGCGAGCTGGCCAAGCGACGCCAACTCGCTGGCGATAGAAGCGACCTACGTGTCTTTCGCCTTCATCTTGCCAATGTGGGTGGCATTCTTTCTGATTCCAACTCCCGGCATGTTTTCGTGGTCATGGGATGTATACCGGTTGGATGGAATCTCTCACGCTGCTTTGAGAACACGACTAGACACCTGGGCGATACGGGCATACGGGTGGTCGCACCGTTGATGTGTCAATGCGAGGCGGCTCGCACTTCGACCTTCCCACGGCGAATTGTGAACGTGATCTTCTCAGGACGCGACAAGTGTTCGACGACCGGCTTGGGAATCGTTGTGAGGGTTCCCCGGGTCTCATGATAGCTCACGCTGACGGTGAACTCCTTGGCACCGACCTTCCATTTCGGCATCAACGAACCTTATCATATCCACATATATACGGCCTTCGCGCCCATCCTCTTATCCATGTTGATACAATGCCCTTTTATATCCACTTGGATATACCTTGGGTGATGACAGCGATGTGGGCGGATTCAAGGACACCGGCGCTAGCGATTGTGGCTCGTGGGGACCAGATTGAGACGGTCTCCCCAACGGAGTACGTGGTTAGTTCTCAAAGCAAACTCGGCGCGAAGTACCGTGTGACGGTAACGAGGGACCGGTGGGAGTGCGACTGCGTTTTCTATCAGGAAACGAAGGTCGCATGTATCCACATCTTTGCGGTTCGGTTCAAGGAGGGATTCAAGGCCGAGGCACTTCCGAAGGCGGGCGAGCTATGCTCGCGGTGCGGCTCGGGGCTTGTGACGCTCTACGGGAAGCGCCACAACCGGAGCGGGATTCTCTCACGGTTCATCTGTAAGGCGTGCGGATACCGGTTCACCGGACGGGACGGCTTTCAGCGCCGCCGGGCCGACCCCGAGAAGATCGCCCTAGCTCTCGACCTCTACTACCGGGGTATGAGCATACGAAAGGTGGTGGAGCATTTCGCTCAAGTCCACGGCCTCAAGGTCGGACACGCGACGGTTTACCGGTGGGTCGCTCACTACTCGAAACTCGCGGCGGAGTGGATGGACCGGCAAGGGGCGCGGACCGGCGAGCGGTGGCACATCGATGAGACGGTCGTTCAAGTCAACGGGGTTCCGAAGTACCTTTGGAATGTCCTTGACGCGGACACACGGTTCCTGATGGCTACGCACGTCAGCCACGGACGGGGCATGCCCGACACTCGCGCCCCACTCCGAAAGGCGAAGGCGGTCACGCCGGACCGCCCGATGGAGGTTTTCTCCGATGGGATGAACGCTTACCACCATGCCATCGGCCGGGAGCTGTCCTACCGCGTCGGGGATCGTGTCGTGAATCCCCACCACCGGGTTCCGAGCATTCGTGCGCCTGAGTCAAACAACCTCGTAGAGCGGCTTCACGGAACGGAGAAGGAGCGAGTCAAGGTCATTCATGCGCGGCTTTGACAACGAGAAGGGCACCGGGACGCTCATGGAGGGCTTCCGTGCGCACTACAACCTCGTGCGGGACCACCAAGGACTCAGGACTACGCCCGGGGTCGCGGCGGGATTCGCTCCGCTCACCGGGTTCCGGTGGCACGAACTCCTCAAGCGGGCCGCGCCCCAGCCAAAGAAGGGTTACCCGGAGATTGAGCTTGTTCCCAACTAAGGCGGCGGAATCTCCCAGCCCGAGCCGCTGGGCAAGATGGGCACTCAGGGCCTTGGTAGGGGTGCTGACCGCGACCGCCCTTCTTTTCGTCACTTTCACGATTATGGTCTTCGGATGGACATGGCCGCAGTCCGTCTTTGTGGAGGTCCTCGCGGTTCTAGCGTCCCCCGTCGTGGCAGTGGCGGTGTACGTGATCTTAGCCCTCAAGGCAAGGCAGGGCCGCCCGAATTGAGAGGTGAGAGAAATTGGCGGAGCCGGTGAGACGGGTCTGGCTGATGCTAATCGCAGTTGTTTTTGGGGCAGACGCGATTGGAGGAGTGTACCTGCTAGTCTTTCCTTCACGCGGGCTCAGGAGCTTTGGACCCGATTGGTACATCTGGCCTGTCATGATCATAGTGGTAGGAATTCTTGTGGTAGGGGCAATCGCGTGGAGATTTGCGAGTGGCCGAGCCCAACCCTCTCGAACCGGGGCAGTTACCCAAGGTAACGGCCGGAAGTGAGAACGACATAGAATGATTGGAGTTCACGACCCGAGGAAGGACAGAACCGGCCGGTGGGGTCGGCAGCCATACGGAGTGAAGGTGTTCGTGCTGATGTCCTTAGGGTGGATTGCGATCGGTCTATGGGGTTGGTTCGCTACCGGTAATGGGCTGGGGCTAGGCCTGGCAATAGCGGGAGCAGCGATCATACTCTTCGCGTTTGGATTCTCTGTAGCATACGATCGCACGATTGGAAAGCAAACCACCCGAATTGAGAAACCCGAAGATGAGTAGGTCCTTCACCACCCGAGATGAGACAGAACCGCTCGTATCGGAACTGTTCGGCCATCGGGTAGACAACCGTTCGATACCGCGCCGCTCTACGCGCGTCCCGAGAACGATGAGTGGCCGCGGGGACTCGTAAGGTCAAACCGCAGTTCCTCGAACGTCCGGAAGAGGTCGAGGTACGTCTCGCGGAGATCGTTGACGGATTGTTCTGTCTTGGGGGAAGAGGGGCCAAGGCCCTCCATCTCGGCCAGAGTTTCGAGCAAGAACGCGCGAACGCATACCGGCGAACAGAAGGCCCGAGTGGTCATCAGTCGCCCGACCGACGGAGGTGGGTTGAGAACCACGAGTCGTTCCTCTCCTGCGAGAAGGCGCGTCCCGCATCGACAGGTTTCTCCAAGGAGCGGGGTTGCCCTCCCTATCCGAACGTCGGGGCCCAGCAGGTACGGGACCCAGGGTCCGGATTCGTCCTTGATCGTCAAGCTCCCACAAAAAAGCCTTGAGACGGTTAGAAGAACGTTGCGGTCTCTTTTGTACTGACCAAATACTTTCGGCAACATCGCCCGAGTTCGAGCAGTTGAGCCCGGCGAGAGGTCGAGATGAGAATTGCGCCAACCCGGCAGCGCGGCCGGTCGGGACGCGGCGCGGCTGCGGTGCGGCGCCACCACTGGGAAACGATCTACCGAACTCGAGGGGAGGAAGCGCTCAGCTGGCACCAGGACGAACCTTCGCTGTCCCTACGGCTGATCTCGAGAGTCGCCCTAAGGTCGGCCCGAATCGTGGACGTCGGAGGGGGCTCCTCTCCGCTGGCGGAGAGGTTGCGCGGAGTGGGTTATAGGCACATCACCGTCATCGACGTTTCTCGAAACGCCCTTGACCGAAACCGTGTTCGATCGGCGGCTCCCGGTCGCGGGATCCGGTACCGCCCCGCCGACATCACTAGGGTGCGTACCCTCGGGCGTTTTGACGTATGGCACGACCGGGCCCTCTTTCACTTCCTGACGGATTCCCGAGACCGAGCCCACTACGTCGATCTGGCCGCACGCACGGTACCCGTCGGCGGTCACCTCGTCATGGCCTCCTTTTCCCGTGACGGACCCGACAAGTGCAGCGGACTGCCGGTGGTCCGGTACGATCCGGCGGACCTAGCGGACGAGTTCGGACCCCGATTTGCCCTCCGGTCGAGCCACCGCGAGGAGCACCGAACTCCGTGGGGAGCCCTTCAGCCCTTTACGTACGCCGTTCTCGAGAGGGTCCGTGCAAGAAAGCCGGTCCGCGAGGCGCAACGCGCGCCCACCGAATAGAACCGGAGTTGGGGTGGGGGGTTCGCACTCCGGAGCCGAAACGGAGACGGCCCATGGGGTAGGCTAAATTAGCCGGATGCTGTCACAGCGCGACTTGGGGGCGAGCGACGATGGGTTCGAAAGCTGCCGTGATTGCGATAGTTGTCTTGGCTACGATTGGGTGGATGGGCATCGCTACGAGCGCTCTGGCGCACTCCTCAGAGCAATCGCGCGCGGGCAATGCATCGCCGCACGCCGCCGCGCTTCCCGCGGCGCCGGTCGCGTCGGGTCGAAGTAGCGCGGCGGCCACAGCATCGGCCCCCACTAATCTCGCATCGTCCATGGCGACCGCCGCCCTTACGGCCACGAGGGCCGCGGGCCTCAAACCCAGCGTAGTGTACGTTCCGCGACCGTCCGCCACGCCTGACCAACTGGCTCAGGCCCGGGAGAGCGGCGTGGTCCAGCCCCTCTACACCGGCAACCCGGCTCCGATGGGACTCGCCTACTACGGTCTCAGCTCGGGCGGGGGGGGAAGCGTGGTCGGTACGGTCTTCAACACCACGGGTGTAGAGGCCGTAGTCGACGCCAACGGCACGGGAATCCAGGCGAACGATCTGTATCAGACGTCTCCCGACAGCTTCGGGGTTCAGCTCAATGCAGTGCTCACGAACGTGACACTGTTCGGGACCCCCGGCTACCAGTTCTGGACCCAGAACGTGGTCACCTACTATCCTGCCACGCAGTTCATGGTCCTGGTCACGAACATCTGGAACTTCTCGGGCCTCCCGATTTCCGCCAACGCGCTCTACTCCCACGGTCCGTCCGGGACGAACATCTACGGGGCCCTCGGCTACTACTACGCTCAGTTGTTCGTTCCGTTCCCGGTCGCCTATCCCTTCAATCTCACCCTGACCCTGAACTCGTCGATCTCTGCCGGGCGCGACAACGTGAGCTTCAACGTGAGCCTGAACAGTACCGCGCATCCCGCCGAGAACTTCTCGATTCCCTTCGACTGGGCCGACTTCAACTCGCTTGGAATCTCCACGCCGGCGTTGACGATGCCATCGAACTTCACGGCCGATGGGCTTCACTACAATCCGATCGGCCTCACCAACGACTTCGAGCTCGACGTCTGCGGGCCGGGCGGCGGAAGCCAGGCCGACCTGACCACCGCGGACGCCACCCTCGGTCTCGGTTACTGGAACGGGCTGACGTACGTCGCAGTTCCCGCTGCCTACAGTTACGGTGGCGAAACCGGTGAAACCTCCACCGGCGCGAACGTCGCTTGGGGCGCAGGCCCCGGCGGTCCGCCCGGGCTGCTCGAATACGGGACGATGACCACCGGGCCCTCGCTGCTCACCGGCCTGTGGGGCACGGGGGCGCCCGTCGGGTCGTTCCCGGTCACGTTGAGCGTTAGCCCGCCGAACGCCTTCAACTTCCTCGAGTACCAGGGAGCTCCGGGGTTCAGCTCGGGGAACTTCATCGTCTTTGAGCAGGCGTACGCTCCCAACGTGTTCACCGACACGTTCTACCTGATGCCCGGCACGTACGACCTCCTGACCGAGCTTTCGGATTACCAGCCGTTCAGCCAGGTCTTGACGGTCGCGGGACCGATGACCGTCCCCGTGACCCTCGTGTCGAACCCGGGGATGGGGGTCTATACGCCGCTCTGGGCGTTCAGCAACGCCGAAGTTTCCGAGTTTGCCCTCAGCGGCAGCGGCACTCCGGCCGCCCCGTACATTATCGACAACCATCAGACCACACCGTTCTCTTCGCTCTTCGGGCTCTACAACGACTTCACGTTCCCCGTCTTCCCCGGCGTCTGGTTCATGGACACCAGCGCCTCGACGGAGCTGCTGCGGCCCGCGAGCTTGAGCGCCTCAACGAACGACTTCCAGTTCCCCGGAGCGAACCTGCCGGCCACCAACGACCTCCAATACTGGTTCTGGGACGCGAGCAACGTGTCGGTCGTCGACGCGGCCAACATCTCCGGATGGTTCGGTCAGAGCACGTGGTACCCCACCGTCTTCGACTCGTTCAACATGATCTTCTACGAGTCATCGCACAACCTGGTCGCCGGCAACACGTTCGACACCGAGAGCCAGGCGTTGATCGCCTTCTCGGGCGGGACGCTCTTCGGGCCCCTGAACGTCGGCGGCGGGAACAACACCATCTGGGGCAACACGTTCAACGAGGTCCCCGGGCCGGCGTGCCAGAGCTACCCGAGCTGCGAGTCGCTGCTCAACCCTGCGCTGGGCCTCGGCATGGAGATCGCGGAGTCGTACGACACGATCTACAACAACTACGTCGCCACGCCGACCACGGCGTGGCTCTTGCCCCTCAACCTCTACTCGGGGACGGCCGAGTACTTCACGCATGACCTCTGGAACATCGCTCCGCAGCCGGCGTCGAACGTCAACCACGCGGCTGGATTCCCGACGATCCCCTTGACGGGAAGCATCGCGGGGACCCCCATGCAGGGCGGGAACTTCTGGTGGGACTACGGGATGACGTTCAACCCGTACAACGGGGCGGACAACCCGTACGGCGTCCTGCCGTACGATGAGAACGCTTCCACGCTGCTCGTGGACGTCTACGGACCCTCGTACTACTACGCGACGTACATCTACCCGGGCGGCGACTTTGCGCCCCTAGTGCCCCTCTACTCCGTGACGTTCTCGGAGACGGGACTTCCGGTCGGTACGCACTGGTCCGTCACCCTCAACGGCACTCCCTTCAGCACCACGGGGACGGCCATTGTCTTCCACGCCCCGAACGGAACCTTCGCCTACTCGATCGCGGACGTCCCGGGATGGCACCAGACCACCCTCGCCTACCACGGGACCGTCACGGTGAACGGCTCGTCGGTGACGGAGCCGACCCTGGTCTTCCACCAAGTGACGTACTCGCTCCTGTTCCTGGAGCTCGCCCCGTACCTGCCGCACGGAAAGTCCTGGTCGGTGGCGGTCGATGGCTCGTTCCAGAGCACGACGGGGACCTCGTTGAGCTTCACGGTGCCGAACGGCACGTTCCCGTGGCTCATCTCGGGTCCTTCGGGCTACCGCGTGTCGACCGCGCACGGACCGGGAGGTCCGATCGTCATCTCGGGCAGCCCCCCGACGCAGGACGTTTCGTTCGCGCGCGGTTCGACCCCCACGCTGACGTTCCATGAGGTCGGCCTCGCGAGCGGGACGCCGTGGTGCGTGACGATCGGGGCCAAGTTCTGCACGACCGCGTCGAGCCTCCACTTCAAGAACCTGACGCCGGGGACGTACTCGTACGCGATCGGCTCGTTCGGGGGCATGACGACCCTGGTGAAGGTCGGAAGCTCGTGGCTGGTGCAGTCGAGCGGAACCGTGACGGTCTCCGGTAGCGTGACGATCCAGGTCCGCTTTGCCTACCCGGTGACGTTCACGGAGTCGGGGCTGACGGGGTCGTTCTCGTGGAGCGTTTCGGCGGAAGGCCTGACCGGAACGTCGAGCACCCACACGATCGTGTTGAACCTGACGAACGGTTCTCAGGCGTTCAGCGTGCACCCGGTGTCGGGCTATACCCGATCACCGGCGTCGGGGCACGTGACGGTGGCCGGCGGGCCGGCGAGCCAGGCGGTCGTGTTCACGCCGCGGGGCCACCTGCCAGCACGGCCAGCCGCGCCGGCAGTCGTTGCGGTTCGCGATATGACGCGGGCGATTGAGGTCGCCCGCGCCGGGTAGACCCGTTCAAGGTCGGAGAGTCGGACCGTCGGGTCGTGCCCGCGGCGGCCAACCCCTTCTTCCAAACTTTCCGGACCTAGTAGGGCGGAAGTCCCCGACGCCCCTGGCGAGCGCGCGGTGGTTCTGTCAACGATCTAACGGCCGTTCGACGGGGGACCGACGGGACGCGGGCCGCCGAGTGAGCGTTTGGCCTAGTCTCGTCCGCGCGAAACGGCGTGCTCTGACGTTGTCGGTGCCGTGAGGACCCAGCACGGGCGGTGGGTTAATCCGAAGTGACGCCGTTTCCCCCGGAAGCGGGCGAGGGTTTCCGGCGATGAGTTCGCGGTTTCTGGTCGTGGGGGTCGTCGCGTTTGCCGTGGCCGCGTGGCTTGGCCTTGCCCCAACAGGAATCGTAGGTCACTCGGAGGCTTCTCCCGGTGTCCTGGCTCCCGTTCCGACGAATATCGCGGTGCCGAACTTGGTTCCCTCGTCACCTTCAGGGTCACTCGCCACGATGGGACCCGCGTCCTCCCCGGAAGTCGGTTTCAGCCCTTCTTCGTGGACGCCTCATCCGTCTGTGCAATCCGCTATCCCCTCGAATCTCCCCTCTTCGGCGAGTGAGGCGCCATGGGTCCGGGCGCTGGCGAACCCCGGCTCACCCCTCAAGCCGCTCACCTCCCTTCCCAACCTCAACCTGCTCGAGCACCCGGCGACGTCCGTGGCCGGGTCGATCCACCCCGGTTACGTCGCCCAACCCGCCCCGCTGGGCCTCGCGGACTACGGGCTCGGCGCGACCACGTACTCGTACAACACTTCGCACTTGCTCGGTCAGGTTACGTTCAACGCTCCGCCGAACGTGACCGACCCTGGCTCGTCCGGCGTCGTCGTCCCGACGGCCTCTCACCTGGGCGACGTGGGAAGCGTGTACGAGTTCGGGATCCAGTTGAACACGGTGGCCACGAACATCTCCATCCCCGGATTGGCCGACGGATTCTTCTGGACCCAGAACGTGGTCAACTGGAACGATACCGGCATCCATTTCGTGGACGATACGTTCAACCTTTCCTCCCCTCGATTCTTCATTCCCGCGGGAACGATCTACTCGGGGTGCAACAACTCCACCGCCGGAGTGGACGAGATCCTCACCGTCTACGGCGGTGTCTTCCAGTGCGTCGGAGGCACGATCCCGGTGAGCCCGGCCTCCTACCCGGTCACGGTCCAGCTCTTCAACAACGCGACCGTCAACGTAGAGAACCGCGTCCAGGTCACGTACGGTTACCGGATCGACGAGGCCGGTCTCGGCAAGGTCTATGCCGGCGTCAGCGACACGATCGTGTTCAACAGTCCGGGAGCGCCCAGCACTCCTCCCGTCAACGCTCCGGGCTTCTCGATCGACGGCTTCGCCCCGGCGCCCGCCGGATTGCTGCGGGATGCCGAGATCGTCCTCGTAGGGGACATCGGGGGCGACAACGCGGTCTTCCGCTCGTTGAACGGGACCATCAATCTCGAGTACTCGAACGCGAGCTTGGGAGGCTGGCAGAACGTTCCGTCCGCCTACAACTTCGGTGGCGATACCGGGGAGACGTCGACCGGGATCGCGGACTTTTGGACCCCCAGCCACTCTCTCGTGATCAACCAGGGCCCGTCCATGCTCTACGGACTCTGGAACGCAGTCCCGTCGGTTTCCGTCGCCTCCGGCGACATCCAGCTCTCTGGGTCGATCTCACCGGCGTACGGGTTTGTCTTCGTGAGCAACACCCCGCCGGTCGCGGATCCTTGGGCACCGAACGCGTCCGCGGACAACATGAGCTGGTTGCCGACGACGAACGCGGGCACGTTCAACACGTACTTGCCCCCACTCGGCGCGCCGTGGACGACCCAGTACTACGTCCAAGGATTCGCGGCCGGTTCGGCGGAGGCGAACGGAACCCCGATCACCGGAAGCGATACGCACTACGTGCTCGACCTGCCGTCCGCGCTCGGGGTCTTGGACGCCCCTCTCTACATGTTTTCGAACGCCCAGGCGGGGGGCCTGGCCCTCAACGTCACCGGTTCTTCGACCGCCCCGTTCGCCTTCCACGACCTGACCGTCAACATCAACACCACGTTCAACCACTTGAACGATTACGGGTACCCATCGTTCGAACTGCTCTTGGCCCAAGGGGTCACGCAGCCCGTCTACGTTGACAACATCACCCAGGGCCAGGACTCCCCGTCCGGCAACTACTACATTTTGGACGGCCCCGCCTCCGGGCTCATTTCCCCGGCGCCGGCTGTCACGTCCAGTCTCCCAGGGCTCACGTCGCAGATCAATCTCTACAACGGCCTAGACGACCTCGTTACCAACGAGACGCTGTCAGCGCCCACCGGACAGGGAGGGGAGGTCGTCCTCTGGGAAGACCGCGCAGCCCGGGTCTCGGACGTCGCCGTGGAAGACGGCTCGCAAGGGATCTGGATCGGCGAATCGCACGACACGACGGTCGACGACCTCTCGGTTAACGACGGTGTGGGTATTCAGGATATCGGCTCCACGAACACCTCCGGTTCGAGCCTCTCGGTGGTCAGCACCATCGGAGTACTCATCTACGGAAGCTCCGGCGACCGCTTCTCGTGGGTCAACTATTCGGGCCCCGCCGACGGTATCGAAGCGGGATACGACTCCGGCCCTCTTCTTGGCCAAGGACCCGGCTTCGGCTACTACGATGTTCCTGGGTCGCAAGGGCTCACGGTCGACAATCTGAGCGTCTCCTTCGGCTATTTCGGGGCGGCCCTCGACTTCTCCAACCGCTCGACATTCGACGATGTCTCGATGTCCAACGGGATTGGAGCGATCGCCTTGGTCGAAACGGTGAGTACCGCGATCGACACCCTTGTCACCAACGCGACGAGCTATGCCGCCTTTCTCTACGATGCGAACTGGACGAACCTGACACACGTCCGGGCGAGCGGGGATCTTGCGGGCGTCGTCACGGAAGGGGACACGCATCACGCCGTGGTGACGCGCAGCGAGTTCCTGGCATGCAGCTCGTGGGGGGTCGCCATCGTGAGCGGAACGGACAACTTCGTCTACGACAACGACTTCCTTGCTAACAACGGCTCGAGCTTTACCTACAGTCCGGCCCACATCCAAGCGTACAGCGCTCCGGGGAACTACTTCAACTCCTCCGCCGGAGTAGGGAACTACTGGGCTGACTGGCATTCCTTCGCCGGAGGACGCCTTAATCCCTACCCGATCTCGCACGGGGTCTCGGATTACTTCCCCGTCGCCCTCGGGCCCGGTATGTACCTCGTAACGTTCGTCGAGAGCACGCCCTACCTGCCGCCGTCTGCGTCCTGGTCGGTTGGGTTCGTGGGGCTGAGGCAAAGCACGACGGGCACGTCGATCAGCTTCCCGGCAATCAACGGCTCCTACCCCTACGTAATCACGGGGCCGCCCGGAAGGGGAGTTTCGTCTCCCGCACCCGAGGGGACGATCACGGTGACCGGTGCGGATGTCGGACAACCGGTGTCGTTCGCTCGGGCCACGACGTACGCCCTCAACTTCCACGAGGGAGGTCTCGTGAGCGGAACGCCCTGGTGCGTGACAATCGGAGCGCCGATCTGCTCTACGACTCCGACGTTGACGCTACGAGCCGTGTCACCTGGGACGTACTCGTATCAGATCCAACAGATTCCCGGCTTGACGACATTGGTGAAAGTTGGGGGAACCTGGCTCGCGGAGACGCATGGTTCGTACACGGTCGGCGTCACGCACGACCTTCCGGCGCACGATACAGTCCAGGTTCGGTTCGGCTACCCCGTGACGTTCACGGAAACCGGACTGAGCGGCGCCTTTACTTGGAGCGTCAGCTCCGGCGGCGAGACCGGCACATCGAGCAACGCCACGATCGTCCTGAGCTTGATGAACGGGACCTCTCGGTTCAGCGTCCATCCGGTGGCCGGGTACCGGGCGATTCCCTCGTCAGGAAGGGTGATGGTCTCAGGCTCTCCATCGTACCAGTCGATCGTCTTCACGCCACGGGGGGGTCACGTGCCCGCGCGCGGGAGCCCGGCCACGGAACCGATCCTCCAGGACGCGAGACGAACGATCGCCTCTTACCGCGCCGGGTAGAACGGACCGGATTGCTCGAGACGCCAACAAGGGCCGAGCCTCAGGGTGTGCAGGGACGATCCCCCGCCGCGCCCGCCAAGCCGGACGCGGAGTTCGTCGTGGGCGCCGCGGGCGCGAGGGCGCAAGCGTTGGTTCTGCTGCGATTGGGTACGGGGAACCGGGCGTCGTTTGGCCGGACTCGGGCCGCCATAAATGCTTTTAGCGCGAACGTCCCTCGGAATTGCGAATGCGTCGCCTCTTGACGGAGGGGTAAGCCCCCCACGGTCCCCCACGCCCGGTTTCGCTCTGGTCGTCATGGACGTTCTCGACGCCATACGGTCGTACCGGCCGTGCCTATCCTACAGCTCCCGGCCCGTACCGCCCGAGAAGCTGAAGGCGATCCTCTCCGCGGCGCGCCTCGCCCCGAGCCAGCGCAACCTTCAGCCTTGGAGGTTCGTCGTCGTGCGGGACGACGAGCGAAAGCGACTCCTTGCCCAGGCGTCGAACCGGGGTAAGCTGATCGCGGAAGCTCCGGCGGTGGTCGTCGCCTTTGCCGTCGAGGAGGACATCCCTGTGACGATAGGGGCGTACATCTCGGCGTATCCGTTGGACGTAGCGGTGGCCGTCGACCATCTTCAGCTCGCCGCCACTGCCGAGGGACTCGGGACCAACTGGATCATCGAGTTCCACGAGGAGAAGGTCCGCTCCGTCCTCCACGTCCCGGAAGGGGTCCACCCGATCGCGGTGATCCCCATCGGGTATCCGGCCGAGCCGAACGGGTCCTCCAAGGGCACGGACGAGGCCGACCGAAAGAGCCCGGACGAGGTCATCGCCTACGACGACTACCCCTGGTGAGGGGTTGCGTGGTCGACGTCACGTTCGTCAGCACGAACCCGGGCAAGTTCCGTGAGGCCCGGGCGGTTCTCCGGCCGTTCGGCGTGGACCTCCGCTGGCGGCGACGCGAGCTCCCCGAGCCCCAGGCGGACACCCTCGCCGAAGTCGCCCTAAGCAAGCTGGAGGGGGTCCGGGACCTTCCAGGGTTCGTCCTGATCGAGGACTCCGGTCTGTTCATCCCGTCCCTCGCGGGGTTTCCCGGGGTCTATTCCGCCCATTTCCTTAAGACGTGGAAGTTCGACCCCATCCTCGAACTGCTGCGACACCGCGACCGGCGGGCCTACTTCCGGACCGTGGCGGCGCTCCGGCGAGGCCGCCGGCATTGGACGTTCACGGGCGAGGTTCGAGGGTCGATCGCGCTCCATCCCGCGGGCCGGAACGGGTTCGGCTACGACCCGATCTTCGTCCCGGACGGTTGGACGAGAACGTTTGCCGAGGTGCCCCCCGGGGCCAAGGACCGGATATCGCACCGGGCCCGGGCGATCCGCAAGGTCGGTCGGTTCCTCTCCCGCGGAGCACCGCCGGCAGAACGGCAAGGATAGCCGCACTCCCACCCACTCCACCCCCACGCCCCACCTTATCCGACCGTGCGTCGTTCGCGGCGCGTGACCCTTGCGGACGTAGGCGAATCTCCCGTCCTGTCGATCGTCGAGCGCGTTTCCCGACTGCGCGGAGAGGGCGTGGAGGTCCTCCCCCTGCACATCGGCGAGCCGGATTTCGACACGCCGCAGGGGATCCAGGACGCGGCGTACCGCGCGATGCAGCGCGGCCTCACCCGATACGCGCCGTCCCAAGGGATGACGGATCTTCGCGAGGCGATCGCCGAACGGGTCTCGAACCTCTACCGCATCCCGGCTCAGGCGGGGAACGTTGTCGTCCTTCCCGCGAAGTTCTCTATCTACGCCACGTTCCTCGCGACCCTCCAACCGGGGGACGAGGTGATCCTCCCCGAGCCGACCTACCTGTTCGACCAACCGGTCCGCCTCGCCGGGGGACGGCCCGTCTACGTTCCCACCCGACCTGACTTTTCCCTCGACCTGGACGCACTCGCGGCGGCGATCACCCCCCGGAGCCGCCTCCTCGTCCTGGTCTCTCCGGGGAATCCTACGGGAAGGGTTCTGCGGCGGGATGAGATCCGCGCCGCCTGCGAGATCGCCCGAGACCACGGGCTCACCGTCGCGAGCGACGAGACCTACGCGTCGCTGCTCTACGAGGGGACGCACGTGGCCCCCGCGAGCGTGGCCTCAGACGACCTTCCGGTCGTGACGATCGGGAGCTTCTCGAAGACGTTCGCGATGACCGGGTGGCGTGTGGGGTACGCGGTCGCCCCGGAGGCGCTCGCGCGGCGCCTCGTGGTCGTGGTCGAGCATACGCTGACCTGCGTTCCCCCTTTCGTCCAGCGTGCGGCGCTCTGGGCCCTCGAGAACGCGCAGAGCGATGCGGACCGGTTCCGAGAGTCGCTTCGCGAGCGACGCGACCACCTTTTGGCCCGCCTCGACGACCTTCCCGGGATCTCGTACGTCCAACCGCAGGGCGCGCTCTACGTGTTCCCGCGCTACGAGCTGCCTCTCGGCTCGGTCGATTTCGCGACCCGGTTCCTGGAGGAGGAGCGGGTCGCGCTCGTTCCGGGAGTGGCGTTCGGACCGAGCGGCGAACGACACCTGAGGGTCTCGTTCTCGAGCCCTCCGGAGGTGCTCGACGAGGGAATGCTCCGCCTCGGACGGTTCCTCGAGCGGAACGGAGCCTCCCGCGGGTGATCGGCGGGGTGGGCCTCGCCTCTCGGATCCAAGAAGAGGAAGTGGTTGTGCCGGACCTGCCCTAGGGCGGGACGGTCCGGCGTCCCGGCTCGGGAGGGTCGGTCCTAGTCCTCTCCGAAGTCGCCGCCGCCCATGCCGCCCATGCCACCCATGCCGCCGCCACCGCCCGGCCCGCCCGAAGGCGGTGGGCTCGACTTCGACGCGATGACATCGTCGATCCTTAGGATCATGACCGCGGCGTCGGTTGCGCTCTCGATCGCCTGCCGGCCGACACGGATCGGCTCGATCACGTGGAGGGGCTCCATGTCCGCGACCTTCCCCAGGAACACGTTAACGCCGGCGTGCTTCTGCCCCGACTTGTGGGCCTTGCGTAGCTCGATCAGGATGTCGATCGGGTCGAGCCCTGCGTTCTCGGCCAGCGTCCGCGGAACCATTTCGAGCGCCTCGGCAAACGACTCGTACGCGATCTGCTCGCGCCCGCCGATCTTGGCCGCCTCGTTGCGGAGCTGCATCGCGAGCTCTTCGGCTGTCGCGCCGCCGCCGTAGACGAACCGCCCGTCCTCGACCGCGACCGCGACCACGTTGAGCGCGTCGTCCAGCGAGCGCTCGATCTCGTCGATCACGTGCTCGGTGCCGCCACGGATCAGAATCGAGACGGCCCTCGCCTTCTTTGCGCCCGTGACGAACGTCAGGGAATCCTCTCCGATCTTCCGCTCCTCGACGAGCCCGGCCGTGCCGACGTCCTGCGGGGTGAGTTCGCTGACCTTCGAGACGATGCTCGCCCCGGTCGCCTTCGCGAGCTTCTCCATGTCCGACTTCTTGACCCGACGGACCGCGTAGATCCCTTCCTTCGCGAGGAAGTGCTGAGCGAGGTCGTCGATCCCCTTCTGGCAGAGGACGACGTTCGCTCCGGATTTCTTGACCTGGTCGACCATCCGGCGGAGCATGTTCTCCTCCTCCTGGAGGAACGCGTTGAGCTGGCTCGGCTCGTTGATCTCGATCTTCGCGTCGATCTCGGT
>Ga0187815_10000196_pt1 | contig 30797 bp, 35 predicted proteins | sample NC_S_5_FD_132962 | JGI IMG/M metagenome (GOLD analysis project Ga0187815, IMG submission 132962) | Wetland sediment microbial communities from Neuse River Estuary, North Carolina, USA - ASW-S_5 | ecosystem: Environmental > Aquatic > Freshwater > Wetlands > Sediment | place: USA: North Carolina... | reverse complement strand
TCGGTCACCGTGGTCTTCACCGTCAGGTCGCCTTCGGCCAGCGCGCCCATCTCGTCCAGCAGGCGCATGATCGCCTCCTGGTTGCGCTGGTTGAGCGAGGTACTCTCGGCGAAGCGGCGGCGCTGGTCGCGCACCAGGCTGACCACCAGCAACAGGGCGAACGCCACTGCGCCGATCGCGGCCAGTAGGCCCCACCATACGTTCGGGAACAGGCGGCGCAGCGGCAGCTTGCCGATCTGCTCGGCAAGGTCGTTCGCGCGCAGCAGCACCGACTGCGAATCCAGCGAGGCCTTGTTGCCGGCCTGCTTCACCGCGGCCAGGTTGCCGGAGGCGGACACCAGCTTGGCCAGCGGGTCGGCCAGCTGGTTCCAGCTGTCCTGCATGCCGGTGAGGATCTTGCGCGCATTCGCGTCGCCGATCGGCTTGACGCCGCTGCCCGGGTTGCCTTCGATCAGCCCCTTCAGCACGCTGCCGTACAGTTGGGCGTCGCGCTGCAGGCCATCGGCGGCTGCCTGGGCGTTGTCGCCACCCTGCAGCACTTCCTGCACGCGGCGGATGATGCGGTCAGCCGACAGCATCTGGCGCGAGGTGCCTAGCATCTGCTCCGCGCTGCCGTTGCGCTGCTGCAGGATGTTGACCACCTGGTCCATGCTGGAGTTGAGCAGCGGCATCTGCTGCGACACGGTGGCCGCACGCTGGCCGGAATCGAGCACCACCGCCTTGTTCGAGAGGATCTTGCCGATGTCGCCGTCCAGCTGCTTCCAGGCGCCGTCCAGCGCACTGGCCGCACGACCGACCGGCGAGGTGTTGTTGTCGGCGTAGGCGTGCATGCCGGTGGCCGGGTCGCCCTTGTCCAGGCGGCGCACCGCCGAGTCGATCGCGTTGCGGGTGCTTTCCAGCTCCTTGAACGAATCGGCGTTGCCGTCGGACGATTCCAGCGCGAATTTCGCGGTCTGCTGCGACAGCACCTGGATCTGCGTGGTCAGCGCGACCGCCTGGCGGTCCTCGCTGTTCTTCACGTTGAGCTGCCAGAAATCCAGCGCCGCGAAACCGATCGCGACCAGCAACATGACAATGAGTGCGGTATTGCCACGCTCCTTGCCGACGCCCCCTGTAGTGCTCATGTTCACCTCGTCCGTCTACTTCGCCGGATCGGCCTCGCCATCGTGGGCGGGAGCGGATCCTGGACCTGCCATCTTGGAGTTTCCGGCCCCTGACGGCACCGGACCTGCTGCATGCAACCGCCGCGCGATCAGGCCGCGGCCTGGCGGAAGTCTGGCGCCCGCACCAGCCGGCTCATGCTCAATACCGCCATCTGCTGCTCTCCCTCACCCACCCGCTGCTCCGCGAAGCGCGCCAGCCGCGGATCGTCCTCCTGCCCCGCCGTGCGCCGCTGTTCCTCGTCCACCGTGCGCTGGCCGAACACCTCGTCAACCAGCAGAGCCACGCTGCCGCCGCCCTGGCGCACCACCAGCAGGCGCGCGCGATCGGTCAGCGGCGTGCGCTCGTCGAACAGGAAGCGGCCGAAATCCACCACCGGCATCAGGTTGCCGCGCACGTTCGCCACGCCGAGCAGCCACGGCCGGGTGCCGGGCACTGCGGTGAGCGGCGGCATCGCCAGCAGCTCGTTGATTTCGCCGATCTCGCTGACCAGCAGGCGCGGCCCCACGCGGTAGCCGATGCCGCGCCACAGGCCCGGCGCGTCCATCCGCTCTCGGGTATCCGAGGCGTGGGCCAGCGACAGCCGCTCGTAACGGGCCAGGATCTCGAACGGGGTGAGGCCGGAGGATGCGTTCATGCCGCGCTCGACAGCAACTGGTTGATGCAGGCGAGCAACTCGCCCTCGTTCACCGGCTTCGTGATGAAGGCACGCGCGCCCTGGCGCAAGCCCCAGACGCGATCGGTCTCCATCGCCTTGGTGGTGATCATCACGATCGGCACCTCGGCGGTGGCCGGATCGCGGGTGAGCGTGCGGGTGGCCTGGAAGCCATTCATGCCGGGCATGATGACGTCCATGATGACCAGCGCAGGCGGTGCGCTGCGCACGCGTTCGATGCCTTCCTCGGCATTGCCGACGGAGGCGACCTGGTGACCCGCCCGTTCGAGCAGCGTGGTAAGCACGCGCACGTCGGTCGGCGAGTCGTCGATGATGAGGATGTCGGCCACAGGTTCCCCCGAGAATCTGCGGTCAGCGGCTGGGTACCGTACTGACGTGGTGATGGATGGCGCCGAGCAGCTCGTCGCGTGTGAATGGCTTGGTGAGGTACTGCTCCGCGCCCACGACGCGGCCGCGCGCCTTGTCGAACAGGCCGTCCTTGGAGCTCAACATGATCACCGGGGTGGCGCGGAACTGCGGGTTGTTCTTGATCAGCGCGCAGGTCTGGTAGCCATCCAGCCGCGGCATCATGATGTCGACGAAGATGATGGCGGGCTTCTGGTCGGCGATCATGGCCAGGGCCTCGAAGCCGTCCACCGCGGTCAGCACGTCGCAGCCTTCCTTCTTCAGCAGGGTCTCTGCCGTGCGACGGATAGTCTTGGAGTCATCGATCACCATGACCCGCAGGCCGGCCAGACCATTCGCGTTCGCGTTCAGATTCATTACTCCCCCCCTGTCGCCCAAAATCAGGCCCAGGACAATCACCTAGACAGGCAACAAACATGCCGCTGGTGCACATGACAAGACAATCCAGTATTTAGCGATCCGCAACACCCGCTCTGCGGCGGGATGCTCAGGCCTCGTTGTTTACTGCCTGCCTGCCAGCGCGTCAAGCAACATTCGCGTTACGTGGCGCCCCGCCAGCGCGCAATGTGACCCTTATCGGCAGCGTTGAACCCTCCGCGGCACGCACACCCCGGGCGTGCTTGTCGCAATCGGCGGCGTGGGCGAACATCATCCTCCCGTTGCCGGCGCGCCGCGCCGCAAAAAACCTCCGCGGAGAATCACGATGCCCCTTTCGGTCGCGGTGCTGATGGATCCCATCGGCGCGATCAAGCCGGCCAAGGACACCAGTCTGGCCATGTTGCTGGAAGCTCAGCGCCGTGGCCACACCCTGCACTACATGGAGCAGGGCGATCTGGCCTTGCGCGACGGCGAGCCATGGGCGCGCCTGCGCCCGCTCGCGGTGCGCGACGACGCGCACGACTGGTTCAGCCTGGGCGACGCGCAGTGGCGTGACCTGCGCGAACTGGACGTGGTGCTGATGCGCAAGGACCCGCCGGTGGACGCCCAGTTCGTCTACGACACCATGGTGCTGGAGGCGGCCCAGCGCCATGGCGTGCAGGTGGTCAACGACCCGCGCGCCCTGCGCGACTGCAACGAGAAGGTGTTCGCCCTGCATTTCCCGCAATGCATGGCCCCCACCCTGGTCGCGCGCGACCCGGCCGAATTGCGACGTTTCGTGGTCGAGCACGGCGAAGCCGTGCTCAAGCCGCTGGACGGCATGGGCGGCCGGGGCATCTTCCGCGTCAGGGCCGGCGACAAGAACCTCAACTCCATGCTGGAAACCCTGCTCGGCGGCGGCCCGCACGGCGAGGGCCGGCAGTTCACCGTGGCGCAGAAGTTCATTCCGCAGATCAGTGCCGGCGACAAGCGCATCCTGCTGGTGGACGGCGAACCGGTGCCCTACGCGCTGGCGCGCATCCCCCAGGGCGACGAGTTCCGCGGCAATCTCGCCGCCGGCGGGCGCGGCGAGGGAGTGGCACTGTCCGAGCGCGACCGCTGGATCGCCGCCGAAGTGGGCCCGGAGCTGCGCCGCCGCGGCCTGCGCTTCGTGGGCCTGGACGTGATCGGCGACTACCTCACCGAGATCAACGTCACATCGCCGACCTGCGCGCGCGAGCTGGATGCGCAATTCGGCCTTAATATCGCGGGTCTGCTGTTCGACGCCCTCGAGAATAACGCTCCGTGAGTTCCGCCGCCGCACGCCCTGCCGCCGATCCGATCGGCGCGACCCTGCTGTTTTCGCTGCTGCTGCACGGCGTGCTGCTGCTCGGCATCACCTTCCATTTCGCCAAACCCACGCCCAGTCTGCCCACGCTGGACGTCACCCTGGTCAACGTGGCCAACCGCGAGGCACCGGACAAGGCCGATTTCCTGGCCCAGGCGAACAATCGCGGCGGCGGCCAGAGCAACCATGCGGCACGGCCGTCACAGCCGTTTTCCGGCGCCCTGCCCAAGCCCGACCCCGGCGCGGCGATGCAGAACGTCGCCGCCACCACGCCGCAACCGCGCGAAGCCACGCCTCAGCGCATGGTCACTACCACCGGCCAGAGCCGTTTCAGCGTGGAGAGCGACACCGCGCAGACCGAGGTGGCGCCGCAGGACGCGCCTACCGCACGGGACCTGCGCCGCCAGCAGGAGATGGCCCAGCTCTCCGCCGAGCTGCGCAACCAGACCGAGGCCTACGCCAAGCGCCCGCGCAAGAAATACATCTCGGCCAACACCCGCGAATACGTCTATGCCGCCTACATGCGCGGCTGGTCCGACCGCGTGCAGCGGGTGGGCAACCTCAACTACCCGGAGGAGGCGCGCCGGCGCGACCTGCACGGCGACCTGCTGCTGACCGTGGGCATCAACCGCGACGGCAGCATCCACAGCATCGACGTGATCCGCAGCTCCGGCCACCCGCTGCTGGACGCCGCCGCCGAGCGCATCGTGCGGCTGGCCGCGCCGTTCCCGCCGCTCCCTGCCGAGGCGAAGGTGGACGAGCTCTACATCACCCGCACCTGGCAGTTCCTGCCCGGCAACGTGCTGAGCAGCAAGTAGCGACCCGCGGGCTTACAATGGGCGCATGAGCCGCACCGAACCGCCCACCCTCACCGGCCACTTCCTGATCGCCATGCCTGGGCTGGCCGAGCCGCCGTTTTCGCGCGGCGTGGCCCTGCTCTGCCAGCACAACGAGGAAGGCGCGGTGGGTCTCCTGGTGAACCAGCTCTCGCAGTACCGCTTCGGCGACGTGCTGGCGCAGATGAAGCTGGAATGCAGCGACCTCGAACTGGCCGACGCGCCGGTGCTGATCGGCGGCCCGGTGCAGCAGGAACGCGGCTTCGTGCTGCACCGCGAGCCCGGCCACTGGGAGTCGAGCTACCGCATCAACGCTTCGTGGTCGGTGACCACCTCGCGCGACATCCTGGTGGCCATGGCCGCCGGCGAAGGCCCGCGCCAGGCGATCATGGCGCTGGGCTATGCGGGCTGGGACGCCGGCCAGCTGGAGCAGGAACTGATGGCGAACGCCTGGCTCACCGCCGAGGCCTGCGAGCGGGTGGTGTTCGACACCCCGCTGGAAGACCGCTGGAGCGCCGCCGCCGGCCTGGTCGGCGTCGACCCCATGCAGCTGACCGGCTATGCGGGACACGCATGAGTCGCCACCAGTGAATTGCGCATTCGGGTTCGACGTCGGCAGCAAGCTGATCGGCGTCGCCGTGGGCCATCGCCTCACCGCCAGCGCCCGCGCGCTGGGTACTGTGGCGATGCGCGACGGCGCGCCCGACTGGTCCGCGCTGGATGCGCTGCGCGCGCAGTGGCTGCCCGAAACCCTGGTGGTAGGCCTGCCACTCACCCTCGACGGCGGCGAACAGCCCGCCACGCGCCGCGCCCGCCGCTTCGCCGAACAACTCGAGGCACGCTACGACACCGCCGTGACGCTGGTGGACGAGCGCCACAGCTCGCAAGAGGCCGCGCGCCGCTTCGCCGCCGCCCGCGCGGCCGGCCTGAAGCGCCGCCACGATGCCGCCGCCATCGATGCCGAGGCAGCCGCGGTGATCCTCGAACGCTGGCTGGCCGCAGCCCCCCTTCCTCCCGCCCCTACTTCCGCACACACGCCATGAGCCCACGCCTGCGCCACCTCACCACGCTGGAACACCTGCCGCGCGCCAGCATCGAGCGCCTGCTCGACCGCGCCATCGCGCTGCGCGACGCCTGCGCGCACGGCACCCGCAAGCTGGACACGCTGACCGGGCGCACCGTGCTCAACCTGTTCTTCGAACCGTCCACCCGCACCCGCACGTCGTTCGAGCTGGCCGCACGCCGGCTGGGTGCCGACGTGATCAACTTCGACATCGGCTTCTCCTCCACCGCTAAGGGCGAGGCGCTGTACGACACCCTGCATACGCTGGAGGCGATGCATCTGGATGCGATCGTGGTGCGCCACAAGGTGTCCGGCACGCCGGACGAGCTGGTGCGCCACGCGATGAGCGGCGTGTCGGTGATCAACGCCGGCGACGGCAACCGCGCCCACCCCACCCAGGGCTTGCTCGACGTGCTGACCATCCGCCAGCACCGGCCTGATTTTGAGAACCTCGTGGTGACGATCTGCGGCGACATCCGCCATTCGCGCGTGGCGCGCTCGGACGTGCATGCGCTCGCCGCGATGGGCGTGGGGGAAATCCGTTTCAGCGGTCCTGCCGCACTGCTGCCGGATGCCTCCGAGTTCTCCGAATTCCCGCAGTGCTGCTATACCGAGGATTTCGACAGCGCCATCGAGGGCGCCAACGTGGCGATCATGCTGCGCCTGCAGAAGGAGCGCATGGCGGCCACCGACCTTCCCGACGAGAACGCCTACTTCCGCCACTACGGCCTCGACGCGCGCCGCCTCGCCCATGCCGCCAAGGGCTGCCTGGTGATGCACCCTGGCCCGCTCAATCGCGGCATCGAGATCGCCGACGAGGTGGCCGACGGCGCGCAGTCGCGCATCCTGGAACAGGTGGGCAACGGCGTGTTCGTGCGCATGGCCGTGCTGGCCGAACTGCTGGCGCGCTGAGCGCGGTTCCCGGCACATCGCAAACCCCTGCGGACGGCTGAATGGCCGTCCGTCTTGCACCGCAGCAAGCCGTAAAGTGGGCATAATGCGCGGGCGGCATCCACCATACGGGGAACACCATGCAATCGAGGACGCGCTTCATCGCGCTTGGGCTGGCCTGCGTCGCGCTGGCGGCCTGCTCACACAAGGACAAGAACGCGCCGCTGGCCTTCGTGCCGGCGGATACGCCGTACGCTGCCGCCAACCTGGCTGTGCTGGACGACGACACGCGCCAGGCGCTGCTCGCTCAGGCCGATCTGCAGCTGCCGTCGCAGGTGGCCCAGATGGAAGCCTTCGCCACGCGCGAGCAGGCCACCGACCCCGACGCTGCGCGCCTGGTGCACGCCCTGGCCGCCGAATTCAAGGGCAAGACCATCGAAGGTTTCGCCCAGGCCAACGGCTTCGACCTCAAGGGCCGCTTCGCGTTCTACGGTGAAGGCATGGCGCCGGCGCTGCGCATCGAACTCGCCGATCCCAAGGCCTTCGAGGGCTTCGTGGGCCGGCTGGAAACCGCCTACGGCAAGAAGCTCGATACCGCCACGATCGGCACGCAGGGCTATCGCCGGCAGGTGTTCGCCGCCTCCGGCACCGAACTGATCCTCGCCGTGGTCGGCAAGCAGATGGTGGCGGCGATCCTCCCGGCCGATACCGCCACGCCGCTGCTGCGCCAGACCCTGGGCCTGGATCGCCCGGCGAAGAGCCTGCAGGACGACGGCCGCCTCGCCACGCTGGCCAAGGACAAGGGCTACGCGAAATGGCTGGTGGGCCAGCTCGACCTCACCCGCGTGCTGCCGCTGGTGATCTCCGGCAGCGACCCGCTGATTGCCGCGATCGAGAAGGCCCACGCCGGCACCGAATCGGCCAAGACCGGCGAGCCGCTGGCCAACCTGCTGAAGAGCTCGCCCAGCTGCGCCCCCGAAGCCAGCCGCATCGCTGCGCGCGTGCCTTCGATGAGCTTCGGCTACACCCGGCTGGACGCAAAGCACCAGGACGGCCGCTTCGACGTGGCGCTGGCCGACGACATCGCCAAGGCCTTCAGCGGCCTCAAGGTGGAACTGCCCGGACTCGGCGACGGCGGCAACGCGGCGCCGTTCGACCTCAGCATCGCGCTGCCGGTGGCCGACTTGCGCAAGTTCTGGACGGCCCAGGCCGACGCCGTGGCGGCCAAACCCTTCACCTGCCCGGTGCTGGCGGACCTCAACGACAGCTTCGCCAAGCTCGGCGAGGCACTGCCGAAGACGGCGATCCCGCCGTTCGGCAACCTGCTCGGCCTGCGCATCGCGCTGGACACGCTGAGCGCCGACAAGACCAGCAGCCTGCCTAACTTCACCGGTCGCATCGTGCTGGGCACCAGCGATCCCAGCGGCCTGCTTGCCACCGGCCAGATGATGGTGCCCGCGCTGGCCAAGCTGAAGCCGGCCGCCAACGGCGCACCGGTGGCCCTGCCCAAGGACATGGCCGCCATGCTCGGCCAGCCCGGATGGCTGGCGACCGGCGACAAGGCGCTCGCGCTCGGCATCGGTACGGGCGAGGGCGCCCCGCTCGCCGGCACGTTGCATGATCCGGCCGGCGGCCCGGGCCAGATGGTGCGCATGCACCTCTCCGGCGCGATGTACCTGGACTGGCTGAAATATATGGAGATGAAGTCCGACAGCCTCGCCGCCACTGCTGCCGAGATGAGCAAGAGCGACGAACCCACGATCAACGGCGAGACCACGCCGGCCGACGAGGCGGCCCAGCAGGCCGCCGACGCGACCCGCTCCAAGGCGCAGTTCGCCGCGATGGAGGCGCAGGCGCAGCGCGTGGACAGCATCGATGCCGAGATGCACGTGGACGACGACGGCATCGTGGTCACCAGCCATACCACGCTGAAGTAAATCGTCTCGCAAGGCTCCTCGAGCCTCAAACGAAGAAGGCGCCCATCGGGCGCCTTCTTCGTTTGAGGGATTAGATCGAAGCTCAGCGCTGCAACAGGCCGCCGCCGAAGCTGTCACCGCCGCGGGGCTGCTCCACTTCCACGCCCTCCAGGCCCTGCGACAGCGTGTGCGCGTCGCCGCCCTGCGCCAGCTTGATGCGCAGGCGTACCTCGTTCGCGCTGTCGGCGTGGCGCAGTGCGTCCTCGTAGCTGATCTCGCCGGCGTGGTAGAGCTCGACCAGGCTCTGGTCGAAGGTTTTCATGCCGAGCAGGTTGGATTCCTTCATCACGTCCTTGAGCTTGTGGACCTCGCCCTGGCGGATGTAGTCCTGCACCAGCGGCGTGCCCAGCAGGATCTCCACCGCCACGCGGCGCGCCTTGCCGTCCGGCGTGGGGATCAGCTGCTGCGCCACCACGCCCTTGAGGTTCAGCGACAGATCCATGAACAGCTGCTGGCGGCGATCCTCCGGGAAGAAATGCAGGATGCGGTCCATCGCCTGATTCGCGTTGTTCGCATGCAGCGTGCACAGGCACAGGTGGCCGGTCTCGGCGAAGTTGATCGCGTGCTCCATCGTCTCGCGCGTGCGCACTTCGCCGATCATGATCACATCGGGCGCCTGACGCAGCGTGTTCTTCAGCGCGTTGTCCCAGCTGTCGGTGTCGATGCCCAGCTCGCGCTGGGTGATGATGCAGCCCTCGTGCTTGTGCACGTACTCGATCGGGTCCTCGATGGTGATGATGTGGCCGGTCGAGTTCTGGTTGCGGTAGCCGATCATCGACGCCAGCGAGGTGGATTTGCCGGTGCCGGTGCCGCCCACGAAGATGATGATGCCGCGCTTGGTCATCGCCAGCTGCTTGATCACCTGCGGCAGGTTCAGCTCCTCGATGGTGGGGATCTTCGATTCGATCCGGCGCAGCACCATGCCCACGCAGTTTCGCTGGTAGAAGCACGACACGCGGAAGCGGCCCACACCCTGCGCGGAGATCGCGAACTGGCACTCGTGGGTCTTCTCGAACTCCTCGCGCTGCGAGGGCGTCATCACGTTGAGCACCATGTCGCGCGACTGCTGCATGGACAGCGGGCTCTGCGTGATCGGCACGATGCGTCCCTGCACCTTCATCGACGGCGCCACGCCCGCGGTGATGAACAGGTCCGATGCCTGCTTGTGCACCATCAGCTTGAGGAAGGAGGTGAAATCGAAGTCGCTCATGGTCCTGTCTCCTCCGGGAGACGCAAATCAATGGAATGACCGCGCAACCGCGGCCATGCCCGCCGGTGCTTACCGGAACAGGTCCTTGTTCTTGGCGTAACCATACGCCTCCTGGCGCAACACCATGCCGCGCTTGACCAGGTCCTGCAGGCACTGGTCCAGTGTCTGCATGCCGTACTGCTGGCCGGTCTGGATCGCCGAATACATCTGCGCCACCTTGTCCTCGCGGATCAGGTTGCGGATCGCCGGCACGGCCACCATGATCTCGTGCGCCGCCATGCGGCCACCGCCGGTCTTCTTCAGCAGCGACTGCGAGATCACCGCGCGCAGCGACTCCGACAGCATCGAGCGCACCATCGGCTTCTCGCCGGCTGGGAACACGTCGATGATGCGGTCGATGGTCTTGGCCGCCGAACTGGTGTGCACGGTAGCGAACACCAGGTGGCCGGTTTCCGCGGCGGTCAGCGCCAGGCGGATCGTCTCCAGGTCGCGCAACTCACCCACCAGGATGAAGTCCGGATCCTCGCGCAGCGCCGAGCGCAGCGCCTCGTTGAAGCCGTGCGTGTCGCGATGCACTTCGCGCTGGTTGACCAGGCACTTCTGCGAGGTGTGCACGAACTCGATCGGGTCCTCGATCGTGAGCATGTGCCCGTATTCGTTCTTGTTGATGTGGTCGACCATCGCCGCCAGCGTGGTCGACTTGCCCGAGCCAGTCGGGCCGGTCACCAGGATCAGGCCCTGCGGCTGCTCGATCAGCTCCTTGAAAATGCGCGGGCAGCCGAGATCCTCCAGCGTGAGCACCTCGGACGGAATGGTGCGGAATACCGCGCCGGAGCCGCGGTTCTGGGTGAACGCGTTGACGCGGAAACGCGCCAGCCCCGGGATCTCGAACGAGAAGTCCGTTTCCAGGAACTCCTCGTAGTCGCGCCGCTGCTTGTCCGACATGATGTCGTACACCAGCGAATGCACCTGCTTGTGCTCCAGCGGCGGGATGTTGATGCGCCGCACGTCGCCATCCACGCGGATCATCGGCGGCAGGCCGGAGGAAAGGTGCAAGTCCGAGGCCTTGTTCTTCACCGAGAAGGCAAGCAGTTCGGCGATGTCCATCAGGGGTTCCCCTCAACCGGTCGTCAGGATGCTGTGGCGATGGCTGCAGCGGAAAGGCAATGTGCGGGTGCGGTGCGCGACGATGCGCGAATGCGGCCCGGCCATCCGACTCCCCCTTGCAGCGAGCCGATACTACTCGCGGCGCGGGTCGCGCGGCCAGCTTTCGCGGTGGTTTGCGCACCCGGTCACCAAAGGTCGCCGCGACCGGCCGCCGCACGGGCTCGGCCGGGCCATCCTGCGCAATCACGTGAGCGGCGGCAACGCACGACGGCGCCGGCTCCGGTAAGGTATGCGGCCGTCTCCCGCAACCCAGGGTTCCCCATGACACGCATCGCCTTCATCGGTGGCGGCAACATGGCCCGCAGCCTTATCGGCGGCCTGCTGGCCACCGGCCTGGCGCCCGCCGACATCCGCGTGGCCGATCCGCTGGCCGAAACCCGCGAGCGGCTGGGCCGCGACTTCGGCGTGGCCACCTGGGCCGAGAACCGGCTGGCCGTGGCCGACGCCGACGTGATCGTGCTGGCGGTGAAGCCGCAGGCCATGCCCAAGGTGCACGCCGAGCTGCGCATCGCGCTGCAGGGCCGGCGCCCGCTGCTGATCTCGATCGCCGCCGGCGTGCGGCTGGACCAGCTCGAACGCTGGCTGGGCGTGCTGCCGATCGTGCGCTGCATGCCGAACACCCCTGCGCTGATCGGCGCCGGCGCCACCGGCCTGTGTGCGAACGGCCGAGTCAGCCCGGCGCAACGCGCGCAGGCGCAGCACATCATGGACGCCGTCGGGCTCACCCGCTGGATCGACGACGAGACGCTGATGGATACCGTCACCGCGCTCTCCGGCTCCGGCCCGGCCTACTTCTTCGCCCTGGTCGAGGCGCTGGAGGAGGCCGCCGTGGCGCAGGGCCTGCCGCGCGAGACCGCCCGCGCGCTGGCTGCACAAACCTGCCTCGGTGCCGGCCGCATGCTGGAGGACAGCGGCGAGGATCCCGCCGAACTGCGCCGTCGCGTCACCTCGCCGAACGGCACCACCCAGGCCGCGCTGGAAAGCTTCGCCGCGGACGGCCTGCCGCGCATCACCGCACGCGCCATCGCCGCCGCCACCCGCCGCGGCGCCGAACTGGCCGCCGCGCTGGACCAGGAGACGCAATCGTGAGTTACCTCCTCAACGCCATCGCGCTGCTGGTCGAACTGGCCTTCGACGCCGTCGCCACCCTGTTCCTGCTGCGCGTCGCCGCCGAAGCCTGCCGCGCGGATTTCCACAACCCGCTCAGCCAGTTCATCTACCGCACCACCAACCCGGTACTGGCGCCGATCCGCCGCATGCTGCCGAACTGGCGCCGGATCAACGTCGCCGCGCTGCTGGTGGCTTGGCTGGCGATGCTGCTGAAGCGGCTGGTGCTGTTCGCGCTGATGGGGCTGGTGCCGCACATCCTCGGCCTGGTCGTGCTGTCGCTCGCCGAGCTGCTCGACTTCGCGCTGCTGTTCTACCTGGTGCTGGTGTTCGGCTGGTCGCTGATGAGCATGTTCGCCCCCGACCAGCGCCAGCCGCTGCAGCGCCTGCTCGGCGTCATCGTCGACCCGCTGATGCGGCCGCTGCGCGGCAGGCTGGTGGTGGGGATGATCGATTTCTCGCCGACGGTGGTGATCGTGGGGTTGCTGCTGGCGCGGATCCTGGTGGCGGCGCCGTTGCTCGACGTCGGGATGAAGTTGGCGGTGGTGGGCTGACCTCGCGCTTTCTCTCTTGCCTGCTTGCGCAGTGCTTTCTCATCGCCCGCATAGCTCGCGGGAGTGACTATTTTGCTTGTGTCATCGCGAGCGACAGAGCGGTTTCGTCCACCTGCCGGTGGCCGAGTTACTTTTCTCTTGCGTGGCCAAGAGAAAAGTAACCCAAAGAGAAGGCCACCCCGCGGCGGCGCTCTCCGGACTTCCTGCCCTGCGAGTCCGTGAGGCGCGGCCTTGTCGTCCACGCCTCACCGCCTCCGAGGGGCCCCAGAACAGCAGCGCGCTCCCAGCGCGCAGAGGCAACGGCCACAGCAGAGCAGAGCAGAGCGAGGGCAGCAAAGCGAAGCCCTGCAATCCTCCGCTCCCTCAGTTCCCAGATACGGCGCGGTGTGGCCGCCTCGTAGATCGTATAGGCGGGAGTCGCTCCACCATCCTCGACATAACACCGCTTGTAGTTCCGGCGGATTGAACCAGGCCATTTCTTTGGGCCACCTTGCTTTGGGCCAGCAAAGAAAGGTGGCTCGGGCGCCGGCAGGCGGCCGAAACCGCTCTGTTCCTTGCGGAACGCGACCGAAAGCCCGCCGCAGGCGAGCCAGGCTGCGGAACCGAAAGGCTGTCGCGAGCACCCAGCCCTCTCCCCACGGGGAGAGGGAGAAAAAAGCGGGTGGCGGTAGGCGACCGAAACCGCGTCACCGAATGCAAAGGCTGGGATCGGACACCAGCAAGCTTGAGCCGCTGACCCCAGCTTTCGCCGGGATGACGAGCTTGAGGCTAAGCTATGCGGAACATCTCACACAGCGCACACACCCGGCGCTCAGCGCCGCGCCCAGGTGGCAATCACCCCATGGATCGCGTCCAAGCCGTCGAACAGCGCCGCCGGCCCCGGCTGCAGGATGATCGGTGACTTGATCTCGTGCAGCTCGCCATCGCGCACCGCGGGAATCGCGTCCCAGCCGGGACGGGCCGCCACCTTCTCGGGGCGGAAGCGCTTGCCGCACCAGGAGCCGAGGACGATGTCCGGCGCCCGCCGCAGCACCTCGTCGCCATTCGCGAGGATGCGCTGCTTCGCCAGCGGTTCGTGCGCCAGTTCGGGGAAGCAGTCCTCGCCGCCGGCGATCTGGACCAGCTCGGCCACCCAGCGGATGCCGGTGATGATGGGATCGTCCCATTCCTCGAAATACACCTTGGGCCGGCGCGGCAGCTGTGCCGCGGCCGCACGCACCGCCGCGATGTGCCGCTCGGCGCGCTGTGCATAGGCCTCGGCCTGGTCGTGCGCGCCGACCATCGCGCCGAGCCGGCGGATGTAGGCGAGGATGCCGTCCACGCTTCGATGATTGCTGATCCATACCTCGACGCCGGCCTTGATCAGCTCGCGGGCGATGTCGGCCTGGATGTCGGAGAAGCCGATCGCCAGGTCCGGTTCGAGCTTCAGTATCTCGCGGATCTTCGCGCTGGTGAACGCCGAGATCTTGGGCTTTTCCCTGCGCGCCTGCGGCGGCCGCACGGTGAAGCCGGAGATGCCCACGATGCGCTGCTGCTCGCCCAGCGCGTAGAGCACCTCGGTGGGTTCCTCGGTGAGGCAGACGATGCGTCGCGGGTAGTGGTCCGGCACGCGCTCAATGCCCCAGCACGGTCACGGTGACCCTGCGCTGATGCGGGTCGCGGCGGTGCTCCCACAGGAACAGGCCCTGCCAGGTGCCCAGCTGCGGCTTGCCGCCGTGCACCGGCACGACGAGGCTCACGCCGGTGAGCACGGAGCGTACGTGGGCGGGCATGTCGTCGGGTCCCTCAGCGTCATGCTCGAAGATCGCGTCGCCGTCGGGCACGGCGCGCGCCAGCCAGCGTTCGAGGTCGTCGCGCACCGCAGGATCGGCGTTCTCGCTGAGCAGCAGCGAGCAGCTGGTGTGCGCGGTGAACACATGGGCGATGCCGACATGCACGCCGCTGGCGGCCACCACGTCGGCGACCTTGTCCGTGATCTCGGTGAACCCGCGGCCGCGCGTATGCACCACGAAGCCGCGCTGCCCGGCATGCTCGGCGGGCACGGAACGGCTCATGGCGCGGACGTACTCACGGGTACAGCAACCGGTGCGTCCAGGTCTGGCCATGCCGGCTCCAGCGCACGCGCTCGTGCAGGCGGAACTCGGCGCCGTACCAGAACTCGAACATGTCCGGCTCCACCAGGTAGCCGCCCCAGTGGGGCGGCCGCGGCACATCGCGGCCTTCGAACTCGTGCTCGTAGCGCGCCACGCGCTCGTCGAAGCTGTGCCGCTCGGGCAGGGTCTGCGACTGCAGCGAGGCCCAGGCACCGATCTGGCTGCCGCGCGGCCGGGTGGCGAAGTAGGCGTCGGACTCCTCCGCCTGCAGCTTGCGCGCCACACCTTCCACGCGCACCTGCACACCGTGGCGCAGTTGCTTCCAGTGGAAGCACAGCGCCACCTGCGGATGCGCCGCCAGCTGGCTGCCTTTGTCGCTGTCGTAGTTGGTGTGGAAGCGCAGGCCGCGTTCGTCCGCACCCTTGAGCAGCACGATGCGCGAGGCCACGCGGCCATCGGCATCCACGCTGGCCAGGTTCATCGCGGTGGGCTCGGGCTCGCCAGAGGCCTTCGCCTCCTCCAGCAACTGTCGGAAAGTCTGCAAAATCTCAGGGTTCAGCATGGCGTTGAAACTTTTCCCTTGAAACGTGGCGCGCTCGCGCCATCATGACGCGGATGAAACAGGCACATCTTAGCGCAATCCCCCATCCCGCCCGCGCCCACGGCCGGCTGCGCCCGCCCGAAGCGGAAGGCCGCCGATGAGCGCCGGCAAGCCGCACGTCGCCGCGCCCAGCGCCTCGCTGGCCGGCCATCTGCTGGACCAGTACGCCGGACGCATCGCCCGCTCGCGCCGCCCCTACATCATCGGCCTGTCCGGCCTGCAGGGCAGCGGCAAGAGCACGCTCGCGCGCGAGATGAAGGCGCAGGCCGAGGCGCGCGGCTGGCCCACCGAGGTACTGTCGCTGGACGATTTCTACTACTCGCGCAGCGACCGCGAGCTGATGGCCCAGCAGATCCATCCGCTGCTGCGCACCCGCGGCGTGCCAGGCACGCACGAGATCGAGCTGCTGCTCTCCGTGCTGGCCGCGTTGCCGCAGGCCTCGGAAAAGCTGCCGGTGTCCTGGCCGCGCTTCGACAAGGGCCGCGACACGCGCATGCCGCCCTCGCGCTGGCCGCGCGTGACCCGCCCGCCGCGGCTGGTGATCGTGGAAGGCTGGGCGCTAGGCATCCGGCCGCAATCGCAGGCCGCGCTGGACGAGCCGGTGAACCGACTGGAGCGCGAGGAAGATGCCGACGGCAGCTGGCGCCACTGGGTCAACAAGCAGCTGCGCGGCTACCAACCGCTGTGGCGCAAGTTCGACGCGCTGGTCGTGCTGCAGGCGCCGAACTGGAACGTGGTGCGCCGCTGGCGCGGCGAGACCGAGGAAGAGCTGCTGGCCCGGCACGCGCCGCTGGCGATGGACGCGGCCAGCATGGAGCGCTTCCTGCAGCACTTCGAACGGCTCAGCCGCCACGCGCTGGCCACCTTGCCGGCGCTCGCCGACAGTTGCGTGGAGTACGACGACGATCGTCACATGACCGGGCTCACGCACGCATAGCCCGGATTCGCCGTAGGAGCGCACCCTGTGCGCGAATGCTCTGGCGTTGATCGGAGCCAGAAGCAATCGCGCACAGGGTGCGCTCCTACGGGCACGGCATCAGACCGGTTCCACCTGCACTGCCGTGCCGTAGGACAGCACCTCGGTGACGCCCTCGGCCACGTCGTTGGCGTCGTAGCGCATCGCGATCACCGCATTCGCGCCCATCGCGGCGGCATGCTGCAGCATCAGTTCGAAGGCCTCTTCGCGCGCCTTTTCGCACAGTTCGGTGTAGATCGTGATGTTGCCGCCCACCAGGGTCTGCAGTGCGGCCCCCAGGTTGCCCACCACGCTGCGCGATCGCACCGTGATGCCGCGTACGATGCCCAGCGTGCGCACCACGCGATGACCGTGCAGGTCGTTGCTGGTGGTGACCATGCCGTGCGGGATCGGGAAACTGGCCATGCGTGTTCTCCTCGGTGGAAAGACGGACTACTCAAGTATCCAGCAAGGCCGCGTAGCCGTCGCGTGCATCGGGCCATTGCGGCTGCCAGCCGCTCGCCCGCAGGCGGGCGTTGCGCAGCCGCTTGCTGCCCACGCCGGCAGGCGCGGGACCTTCGCGCGGCGGCGGGGCGTCGACCAGTTGGGCAATGAAGTCGCAGAGCTCGTCCAGCGGCAGCGGTGTGTCGTCCACGCCCAGATACAAGGGCTGTGGCGCCGGCAGGGACAACAGGTGCGCGACCGCCGCCGCCGCATCGTCGATATGGATGCGGTTGGCCCAGTGCGGCGTCTCGCGCGGCACGCGCTGCGCGCCGGCACGCAGGCGCTCGACCAGCTGCAGGCGGCCCGGCCCGTACAGACCAGCCAGGCGCAGCACGGTGGACGGCACCGCCTGTGCGGCCAGCCACTGCTCGGCTTCGAGCAGCAGCGTGCCGTTGAAGCCCAGCGGCGCGGGCGGCGTGTCTTCGTCCACCCAATCGCCGTCGTGTTCGCCGTACACCGCGCTGGACGACACCAGCAGCACCTGCCGCAGCGCGCGGCCGTCCAGCGCCTCCAACAGGTGGCGCAGGCCGTCCACGAACAGTGCGCGGTACGCCGCCTTGTCGCGCGTATCCGGCGCGGGCAGGTACACCGCCCGCGTGATGCCCACCGGCAGGCTGCCCAGGCTGTGCGGTGCAGTGAGATCGGCGCCCAGCCAGCGCAGCCCGGGCACGTCGTCAGGCGGCGGCCGCCGGCGCAAGGCCCATACCTCGTCGCCCTGCGCCAGCAGGCACGCGGCTACCCGCAAGCCCAAATCACCGCAGCCAGCCAGCAAGATTCGTTCAGCCATCCAAACACCTGCTGTTAAAGTCTAGGAATGCTCTGGCCAATTCTACGTAGGTGGCATGATGTCCAGAAGTTTCGCAGGGTGCGTTGCACGGCGCAGGCCAGGCCGGCTGCCGCGCGGCGCAATATGCGGACTTTCCGGACCCTGCCCCATCATCAAAATCCAGGCCGCGGCGCTGGCGACGCCGGTGCGGAATTGGCCCGAGCATCCCTTGACATGAATCCATCGCGCAACCTGTTCCTGATCGGACCGACCGGCGCCGGCAAGACTTCGGTCGGCCGGCGCCTCGCCGCCCATTATGGCCTCTGCTTCGTCGACCTCGACCGCGAGATCGAGCAGCGCACCGGCACCGACGTGACCACCGTATTCGAGCTCGAGGGCGAGGCCGGCTTCCGCCTGCGCGAGAGCGCGCTGCTGGACGAATTCAGCGCCGGCAACGGGGTGCTGCTGGCCACCGGCGCCGGCGCCGTGCTCGATCCGCGAAACCGCGCCCTGCTGATGGCTCGCGGCTATGTGCTGTGGTTGCAGGCCGACGTCGAACAGCAGCTGCAGCGGCTGGCGCGCGACACCCAGCGCCCGCTGCTGGCCGGCACCGACCGCCGCGCGCGGCTGGAAGCGATGGCCGCGATCCGCGAACCGCTGTACCGCGACACGGCAGACCTCGCGCTGCCTGCCATCCACGACATCACGGCGAACTGCACGCACGCCATCGCGCTGATCGACCGCCACTGGCAACGCCATCCCCACCCCACGTCCTCGCCCGCCGCATGAACGCAAGCAACCCCATCACCATCGACGTCACCCTGGGCGCGCGCAGCTACCCGGTCTGGATCGGCCGCGGCCTGCTCGGCGACAGCGCGCGCTGGCGCGCCATGCTGCGCGGCCGCCACGCATTGGTGGTGAGCAACACCACGGTGGCGCCGCTCTATCTCGAGCGCGTGGCGCAGGGCCTGGAAGATCTTACCTGGTCCAGCTTCCTGCTCGACGACGGCGAGGCGCACAAGAGCTTCGCCAACGTGGAACGCGTACTGGCCGCGCTGGCCAGGCTCGGCGCCACCCGCGACGCCTGCGTGATCGCGTTGGGCGGCGGCGTGGTGGGCGATCTCGCCGGCTTCAGCGCGGCCTGCTGGATGCGCGGCATCGACTTCATCCAGATGCCCACCACCCTGCTCGCAATGGTGGACTCCTCGGTAGGCGGCAAGACCGGCGTGAACCTGACCGCCGGCAAGAACCTGGTGGGCGCTTTCCACCAGCCGCGCGCGGTGGTGGCCGACATCGACACGCTGGCCACCCTACCCGGGCGCGAATGCTGCGCCGGCCTCGCCGAGGTGGTGAAGGGTGCGGCGATCGGCGACGAACCGTTCTTTGCCTGGCTGGAAGCCCATGCCGATGCGCTGGCCGCCCGCGACGATGCCGCCGTGATCGAAGCGATCGCGCGCAAGGTGCGCTACAAGGCAGGCGTGGTGGCGCGCGACGAAACCGAGCAGGGCGAACGTGCCCTGCTCAACCTCGGCCACACCTTCGGCCACGCGCTGGAAACCGCCGGCCGCTACACCACCCTGCTGCACGGCGAAGGCGTGGCGGTCGGCATGCTGCTGGCCGCACGGCTCTCCGAGCGCCTCGGCATGAGTACCGCCGCCGACACTGCACGCCTGCAGCGCCTACTGGAGAAGCTCGGCCTGCCCGTGGCGATCCCGCCCGGCATGGATGCGCAGCAGCTGCTGGCCCTGATGCGGCTGGACAAGAAGAACACCGCCGGCAACCTGCGGCTGATCCTGTGGCGCGGCATCGGCAAGGCCGAGATCGTGGGCGGGGTGGCCGAAGGGGAAGTGCTGGCGACGCTCCATGCGGCCATGGCCGGTTGACGGGTCCCGTGATCGACGCCATCGCCGGCGCGTTGCGCGAATTGCTGCGCTTCCTGCTGATCTGGCTGGTCTGAGAACTGCTGCTGTTCAACCTGGGACGCTGCAGTCTGCTGATCTGTACGTTGGGGCGTTATCCACGCGGATCGGCACTCGAACACGATGCCGACCGCATCGCCCTGGCGGGCCTCGGTACACTGCTTTGTGCGTGGTCGGCCATCGCGATCTGCAACCGGTTCCCGCCGTCCACACCGTTCCATTGAAGCGTCGGGATCGACGGCATGCATCCCATGCCGCGCAAGCGCGGGCTCGCTACCGGAACCCCAGCCTTCTAGAATGCGGCATTCGCGGCATCCCGAGCCGCACCGATCACCGACCCCATGCGCCTCTACCTGCAAAACCTGCCCGGCAGCGCCGAGCCGCCACGCTACGTCCAGATCGTGCTGGAGCAGGATCTGCTCGGCGGCTGGACGCTGTACCGCGAGACGGGCCAGCAGGGCGGCAAGGCCACGCTGCGCCGCGAGCAGTTCCTGGAGCGCGACGCGGCGATCGCCGCGTTCGAGAAGGCGCGCGACGCCCAGCTCAAGCGCGGCTACCGAGTGATGTTCGCCCAGGGCCTGGAAGGCCCCTACGGACGCTGAAATGAATGCACCGCTGAAGAACGACCGTTTCCTGCGTGCGCTGCGGCGCGAGAGCGTCGACACCACGCCGATCTGGGTGATGCGCCAGGCCGGCCGCTACCTGCCCGAGTACCGCGCCACCCGCGAGCGCGCCGGCAGCTTCATGGGCCTGGCGCAGAACCCGGAGTTCGCCTGCGAAGTGACGCTGCAGCCGCTGGACCGCTTCGAGCTCGACGCGGCGATCCTGTTCTCCGACATCCTCACCATTCCCGATGCGATGGGCCTGGGCCTGTCGTTCGCGCAGGGCGAAGGCCCGCAGTTCGCGCGACCGGTGCGCTCGGCCGCCGATATCGCGCGGCTGGCCGTACCCGACATGGATGGCGAGCTGCGCTACGTGATGGATGCGGTGCGGCTGATCCGCAGCGAGCTGGCCGGCCGTGTGCCGCTGATCGGCTTCGCCGGCAGCCCGTGGACACTGGCCTGCTACATGGTGGAAGGCAGCGGCTCGCGCGATTTCGCGCGGCTCAAGGCGATGTGCTGGAACGAACCCGCGTTGGCGCACCGACTGCTCGACGTGCTGGCGCGCAGCGTGGCCGCGTACCTCACGGCACAGGCCGCGGCCGGCGCGCAGGCGCTGATGATCTTCGACACCTGGGGCGGCCTGCTCGGCCCCGCACCGTTCCGCGAGTTCTCGCTGCGCTACATGGCGCAGATCGTGGCGGCGCTGAAAGCCGACGCGCATGCACGCGAGCTGCCGGTGATCCTGTTCTCCAAGGGCGCCAACGCGCATCTCGCCGAGATGGCCGACTCCGGCTGCGCGGCGCTGGGCGTGGACTGGACGATCGACCTCGCCGACGCCCGCCGCGCCGTGGCCGGCAAGGTGGCGCTGCAGGGCAACCTGGACCCCGCGATCCTGCACGCCAACCCCGAAGTGATCCGCCGCGAGGCCCGCGCCGTGCTCGACAGCTACGGCAGGCATCCCGGCCACGTGTTCAACCTCGGTCACGGCATCACGCCGGAAGTCGACCCCGAACACGTACGTGTGCTGGTGGACGAGGTGCATGCCTACGGTCGCACGCTGCGCGAAGATCGCGCCGCAGGCGAAGCGCAACCAATCGAAGCATAAGCGTCCGTCATCCGGGGACATGCATGGGACATTTCGAATAGCTGATGCTGCTGGGCTTTATTGTGCCGGGCGCCATCATCTGCCTGATCCATCACCGCCTCGCCAGGCGGCCACGCTGATGTACATGGGCCATTACGCCATCGCGCTGGGCGCACGCCGCTATTTGCGGCCGCTGCCCATGGCTTGGTTGTTGTTCGCCTCCATCGAGCCGGATCTGCACGACGTGCTCGGCAGCCTGGTCCCGCCGCTGAGCATCGGACCGGATACGCACACCCTTCCCGGCGCATGCGCAGCGGCCATCGCGATCGCCGCCGTCACGGCACTGATCTTCCGCCGCGCCGGCCTGGCGCTGGGCGCCGGCCTGCTGGTGTTGTCGCACATCGCTGCCGACTACCTCACCAGCCGGCTGCCGCTATGGCGGCATGGCCCCGTGGTTGGCCTGCATCTCTACGCGATGCCCTGGGTGGATTTCCTGCTCGAAGCCGGCACCATCGCCATCGGCTTGGCCCTTTACGCCAGCTCGCCCGACCTGCGCCGCCCCGCACGTGGCGGCGTGGCCGTGATCGCCGTTGTGATGCTGGCCTTCCAGGCCGCGTGGAACTTCGGGTTGGGCAACGGCTGATCCGCAGGGAAATCGTCGGCCATGCGCGCCATCGCATGGCGCGCCTGTGGCTCAGCGCACCTGCACCCAGTGCACATGGATCCCGTTGGCGCGATCCTCGGCGCGAATACCCGCGCGCCCGTCCATCACCGTTCCCCAACTCGAGCGCATCGTGCCGGATTTGATGCGGTCCACGCGCACGTGCTCGCCGTTGGGTATGGCGAAGGGCGTCTCGATCACCATAACCCCTTCGCGTTCGTAGACCAGGGTGGCGTGCCGGCCCGCACCGGCGCCCCAGCCGATGTGCACCTCGCAGGCCACACGCGGGTACACGCCGCGGTTGTCCAGGCTCCAGCCTTCGGTCTTGTCGAGCAGCGACCGCAGCTCCGGGTGGTTCCAGTCCACGTTGTTGCCGGATGGCGGTTTGTCGTGATGTCTCATCTTCATGAGGGCTCTCGCTCGGGCGCCAGATTCGACTGGCATCCCGCGCGCGCGGGCATGCGCGTGCCTTCACAGGCACTTGTGACAGTACCGGCACAAAGATGAAATTCACGCGACGTCATGCCCGCGGTATCGGCAATGGCAACCTGCTCTTGAGGCTGCACAATCTGGGGTCGCTCAGCCGCGCTGCCCCCTGGGAAGCACCACCCGCCGATCCGGCTAACCGGGCTGCACTGCCGTCTGGCCGCGTGGCGCAACATCTTTCAGCCGTGCACGCAGCCACCGTTCGCACGGCGTGGACAACAGGCGTTCCACCACCGTCCCCAGCAACCAGCACAGCCCCAGCGCCGGCAGGTACCACAGCCAGCCGTATGCCGGGTCGCCGCTCCAGGCACGATAGGCACGCACCACCGCGAACACCACGAACATGTGGGTCAGGTAGATCTCGTAGCTCAGGCGCCCCCATGCGCGCAGACAGCCGAAGCCGCGCAGCGGCCGCATGCTGCCGCAGACGGCGCGCCAGCGGCAGCACAGCAACAGGCACAGCGCAGACAGCGTGAGCACCAGCATGTAGCCGTCGCGCAGGAAGTGCCACAGCGCGCCGCCATCCAGCAGCACCGCGCCTAGTCCTACCGCACCGAGCCACCCCAGCATCACTATGGTGCGCCGCGGTGGCTGCCAGGCATCGGCCAGCAGGGCACCGAGCACGCCGGTGGCGATCGCCGCCATGCCCGGCAGGTAGGCCTTCTCCAGCCAGATCTCGTTGCCGTGCAGCGCCGCGCGTGACCACGGCAGCGATGTTGCCAGCAGCACCAGCGGCGGCACCAGCAACGCACGCCGGCGCAGCAGCAGACCGGCCAGCGGGAAACCAAGGTAGAACGCCTCCTCGATCGACAGCGACCACAGCACGTCCCAGCTGCCTGGCAGATAGCCGGTGCGGCCCTCGTACCAATTCAAGTGCAGTCCCAGCGCCGCCACCAGTGCGCCCGGCAGCGACTGGCCGGGCCGGTGGATGACGTAGTCCACCACACCCAGCAGGTGCAGCGCGCTCAGCACCGCCAGCAAGGCCAGCAGGCACGGCACGATGCGCGCGAAGCGCCGCGCGTAGAACGCGCGCGTGTCGATCGCCGCGAGGCTGCCCCAGCGGCGCAGCGCATTGCCGGCGATCAGGAAGCCGGAGATCACGAAGAATACGTATACGGCTTCGTAGCCGTTCCAGTTCAGCCGGTTCAGCAGCCAACCCGGCAATACGCCGGCCAGCGCGCTCTTTTCCAGCGGGATGCGCAGGCCGAGGTGGTTGAACACCACCAGCATGATCGCCAAGCCACGCAGCAGGTCGATGCCCGGATTGCGGGAACCCGCATCCCCCGTTCCCGTCGAAAGAGCCGCTTCGCGCATGCACCCCACCCCATCGTGTCGAACCGCGATGGTGGCGGCGCAACGAATGGCGGGCAAGCCATCCTATGCATCAACCCGGCGGCTCGGCCGTCCAGCGTGTCGCCGCGAAGTCGATGAAGGCGCGCGTGCGCGCCGGCAGCTGCTTGCCCGGCGGCCAGACGATGTGCAGCGGCAGGCCGGGGAGCTGCCAGTCGTCCAGCACGGTTTCCAGCCGGCCCTGGTCGAGCAGCGGACGCACCTGCCACAAGGCCGCCATCGCAATGCCGAGGCCTGCCACCGCAGCCGCATTGCAGGCGGCGGCATTGTCCGCACTGAAGCGGCCGTGCACCTCCACCGACTCGCGGCGATTGCCGCGGCGATATTCCCAGCGCTGCCTCGTGCCACCGCCCCGGCGCACGATGCAATCGTGCCGGCTCAGCTCGGACGGCTTGCGCGGTCGGCCATGCCGCGCGAAGTAACCGGGGGCGCCAACGGTAAGCATGCGCAGCGTGCCGAGTTGACGCGCATGCAGCCGGCTCGGCGCAAGTTCGCCCAGCCGCACGGTGGCGTCCAGCTTCTCGCGTTGCAGGTCGACGTGCTGGTCGGCCACCACCAGCTCCACGGTCACGTCGGGATAGCGCTCCATGAAGGCCGCCACCAGCGGTACGAGATAGGGCGCGCTGAACTGGGTGGAACCGCCGATGCGCAATGTACCGTCGATGCGCGCGCCGTGCTCGGCCAATGCCGAGCGGGCCAGGTCGATATCGGCCAGCGCTGCCCTGATCCGCGTGTGGAAGGCCAGCCCCGCCGCGGTGGCTTGCGCCCGGCGCGTGGTGCGCTGGATCAGCTCCACGCCCAGTTCGCGTTCCAGCGCCTGCAGCGAACGGCTCACCGCCTGCAGCGAGCGGCGCAGGTGGCGCGCGGCTGCAGTGAGGTTGCCCTGCTCCACGATGGCGACGAAGACGCGGTAGTCGTCCAGACTGGCCATGACATTCTCCCGTCTATCGTGATAGTTCGTCCATGCTAATGCCTATTCTCCAAGCCCGCCTCCGGGCGAAGAATGGCAGCCGGTTCTTCACGCTCCCGGAGACATCCCATGTCCGCCCTGCTTCCCGCCGCCATCGACGGCAACGAAACCGGCCTCGACCCCGCCTCGCCGCTGGCCGCGCTGAATGCTTTCTACCGTGCGTTCAACAACTGCGATATCGAGGCGATGGCGCGCAACTGGCATGACGATGCCGGCGCGTCGATGAGCAACCCGTTGGGCGGCATCGCGCGCGGCTGGCCGGCGATCCGTGCGGTGTACCAGCGCATCTTCGAAGGTCGGGCGCGCGTGCGCGTGGCGTTCCACGACTACACGCTGCACGAGGCCGGCGACATGTTCTACACCGTGGGCCGCGAGCGGGGCACGCTGGAGCGAGCAGACCTGCTGCTGGAGCCGGCGATCCGTACCAGCCGGCTGTTCCGCCGCATCGACGGCGCCTGGCGGCAGGTACATCACCACGGCTCGTTCGATGACCCGGCCCTGCTCGCCGCCTACCAGGAGGCCGTGCGATGAGTGTGGTGGATGCCGCCGCCGTTCCGGCTGCGCGGGCGCCGGTGCTGCTGTTCGCGCTCGCCACCGCAGTGATCGTGCAAGGCCTGTACGTGGCGCAGCCGCTGGTGGGCGCCATCGCCGCCTCATTGGGGCTGCCGCCCGCCGTGATCAGCCTGGTTTCCACGCTGGCGATGCTCGGTTACGCGCTGGGCCTGTTCCTGCTGGTGCCGCTGTCCGACCTGATGGAAAGCCGTCGGCTGGTGTTGCTCACCCTGGCGGCCAACGCACTGGCGCTGCTGGCGGCAGCCCTGCCGATCCCCGCGCCCGCCTTCCTCGCCGCCAGCCTGCTGGCCGGACTCACCGCCGCGGTGATCCAGATGCTGATACCGATGGCCGCGGCGATGACGGTGGAAGCGCAGCGCGGCCGCGTGATCGGCAACATCACCAGCGGCCTGATGCTCGGCATCATGCTGGCGCGCCCGCTGGCCAGCGTGATCGGCGGGCTGTGGGGCTGGCGCACCAGCTACATGGCGCTGTCCCTGGCCATCATGGCGCTGACGCTGATGCTGGGCCGCTCGATGCCGCGCCTGCCGCCGCCGCAGCGCACGAGCTATCCGGCGCTGCTGGCCTCCATGGCGCGACTGTGGCGCGAGGAATCGCTGCTTCGCCTGCGCGCCATTCCAGCGGCGCTGTGCTTCGGCGCGTTCAGCGCGTTCTGGGCGCTGGTGGCGCTGCGGCTCGCGTCGCCACCGTTCAAGCTCGGCCCCGACGGCATTGCGCTGTTCGCGCTGGCCGGGGTGAGCGGCGCGGTGAGCGCGCCGCTTGCCGGCCGGCTTGGCGATGCCGGCAAGACGGGCATCGCCAAGCGCGTGTTCCATGCATGCATCGTGCTGCGGCAGCGCTGGCATGGCTGGGCGGCGAGATGCATGCCCCATCGTGGGGGCTGGCGCTGATGGCGGCAGCGGCGATCCTGCTGGACGCCGGCACCATCGGCGACCTCACCCTGGGACGCCGCGAGGTAAACCTGATCCGCCCGGAAGCACGCGGCCGCATCAACGGCCTGTACACCGGCGTGTTCTTCGTCGGCGGTGCGGCAGGCTCGGCCCTGGCGGGGCTGGCCTGGGCGCGCGCGGGATGGCCGGGCGCATGCCTGGTGGCGCTGTGCTTCGCGCTGGCGGCACTGGCTTGCGGGCTGCGTCGCGACGAGGCCGTGGCTATTCGGCCGCCACGTCCATGCCCGGAAACAACACCTCGGTGTAGCCGAACTTGCTGAAGTCGGTGATGCGCGAGGGATAGAGCCGGCCGATCAGATGATCGCACTCGTGCTGCACCACGCGGGCATGGAAGCCCTCGGCGCGGCGGTCGATCGCGGCGCCCTTGGGGTCGATGCCCTGGTAGCGGATCAGCGTATAGCGGTTCACCGCGCCGCGCAGGCCGGGTACAGAGAGGCAGCCCTCCCAGCCCTCTTCCATGTCCTGCGACAGCGGCATGATCACGGGATTGAGCAGGATGGTGCGCGGCACTTCGGGCGCGTCGGGGTAGCGGTCGGAATGTTCGAAGCCGAAGATCACCAGCTGCAGGTCGACGCCGATCTGCGGCGCGGCGAGCCCCACGCCATCAGCGTCATGCATGGTGTCGAACATGTCGGCGATCAGTGCGTCGAGTTCCGTGCTGCCGATCATCGCGTCCGGCACCGGCGGTGCCACGCGCAGCAGGCGCGAATCGCCCATCTTCAGGATCTCACGGATCATCGCAACCTCGGCTGGGTGACGTGGGCCACTCACTCTAGTGGAGCGGACATGACGCTGGCGTGCCGGCGCATGAACGCGCCACGCCAGATTGGAGAAGCTTGCTGCGACAGGCACGCAAGTGCTTGATCGGCGGAAGCGGGGCCGGGCATGCACCTGACCCGCTGGCCCGCAAAACCACCAGACGGGCGGTTTTGCGGGATCCCACCATTCGACCAATGGCTAAGCCATACGGCATTGACCCCCACCCCGCCCGGCGAGACTCTTGCCGGGAGTTCCGAGGGGAGTTCCCTGCATGCACAGCGCAACCGTCAAACCCAGCCCGGCGGCGAAGATCCTGTGGGTCGCCATCGCCATCGTGGGCGCCTGGTGCCTCGGCGTAGTGGCCTTGCGCCGCGGCGAGCCGATCAACGCGATCTGGCTGGTCGCCGCGGCGATCGCGGTATTCGTGATCGGCTACCGCTTCTACGGCAAGTTCGTCGAGCACTACGTGCTGCGCATGGACCCCACCCGCGCACCGCCTTCAGTGCTGCGCAACGACGGCCTGGACTACGTGCCCACCGACAAGTGGGTGGTGTTCGGCCATCATTTCGCCGCGATCGCCGGTGCCGGACCGCTGGTCGGTCCGGTGCTCGCCGCGCAGATGGGCTACCTGCCCGGCACCTTGTGGATCCTGTTCGGCGTGGTATTCGCCGGCGCAGTGCAGGACTTCATGATCCTCGGCCTCTCGCTGCGCCGCGACGGCCGCTCGCTTGGCCACATGCTGCGCGAGGAGCTCGGCCCGGCGCCCGGCGTGGTGGCGATGTTCGGTGTGCTGGTGCTGATGATGATCGTGCTGGCCGTGCTGGCGCTGGTGGTGGTCAAGGCGCTCACGCACAGTCCGTGGGGCACCTTCACCGTGGCCTGCACCATCCCGATCGCGCTGCTGATGGGTGCCTACATGCGCTGGTTCCGGCCGGGGCGCATCCTCGAGGTGTCAATCGTCGGCCTGATCCTGCTGCTGGCCTCAATCTGGTACGGCAAATACGTCGCCGACTCGACCACGCTGGCGCCGCTGTTCGACTTCGACGCGAAGTCGCTGGCGTGGCTGCTGATCGCCTACGGCTCCTGCGCCTCGGTGCTGCCGGTGTGGCTGCTGCTGGCGCCACGCGACTATCTCAGCACCTTTCTCAAGATCGGCACGATCTTCCTGCTCGCCCTGGCGATCTTCCTCGCCGCGCCGACACTGCTGCTGCCGGCGGTGACCAAGTACATCGACGGCACCGGCCCGGTGTTCGCCGGCAACCTGTTTCCGTTCCTGTTCATCACCATCGCCTGCGGCGCGGTGTCCGGCTGGCACTCGATCATCGCCTCCGGCACCACGCCCAAGCTGCTCGCCAACGAGGGCCAGGCGCGCCTGGTGGGCTACGGCGGCATGCTGATGGAAGCGTTCGTGGCGATCATGGCGCTGATTGCCGCCGCCTCGCTGCATCCGGGCGTGTATTTCGCGATGAATTCGCCCAGTGCGCTGATCGGCACCACCGTGCAAAACGCGGCCACCACGATCAGCCAGTGGGGCTTCGTGGTGACGCCGGACGAACTGCTGCAGACCGCGAAGAACATCGGTGAGCACAGCATCCTCAGCCGTGCCGGCGGCGCGCCGACCCTGGCGGTGGGCATGGCGCAACTGCTGCACAACATCATCCCCGGCGAAGGCATGATGGCGTTCTGGTATCACTACGCGATCCTGTTCGAGGCGCTGTTCATCCTCACCACGGTGGATGCCGGCACGCGCGTGGGCCGCTTCATGATCCAGGAGATCGCCGGCCTCATCTACAAGCCGCTGCAGGCCACCGAATCATGGGTCGGCAACCTGCTCGCCACCGCGATCTGCGTGGCGCTGTGGGGCTACTTCCTGTACCAGGGTGCGGTCGATCCGCTGGGCGGCATCAACACGCTGTGGCCGCTGTTCGGCATCGCCAACCAGATGCTGGCGGCGATCGCGCTGATGCTGGCCACCGTGGTGGTCGTGAAACTCAAGCGGGAGCGCTACATGTGGGTGCCGGGGATCCCGGCGATCTGGTTGATCGTCTGCACGCTCACCGCCGCCTGGGAGAAACTCAGCGGCTCGATCAGCTTCACCGCCGCGGCAGACAAGTACGCCGCCGCGTTGGCGAACGGCCAGATGCTGGCACCAGCCAAGACCACGGCGGAGATGCAGCAGATCATCACCAACAACCGTGTGGACATGGCAATGACCGCCATCTTCATGGCACTGGTGGTGGTGATGACGGCGTTCTGCCTGCGCGCCGTCGCAAAAGCCTGGCGCATCAACCATCCCACCGCCCACGAGGAACCCTACGTAGCGCTGGCGGACGTGGCCGCGCACTGAGAGTCTGTTCGATGTCTTCGCATCACTTGCGTTATCGTTACTCCGTGGCCTGCGTGCAAACAGCTTCTCGCGCGGGCCATGTGGCGACATTGAACAGACTCTGAGGCCATGAAGCTCGTCGCGCGACTGCAGGCATTCCGGAAACGGGCGGTGCAAACCGCCCGCCTCTGCTGCGGTGTGCCCGACTACGATGCCTACGTGAAGCACCTGCGCGAGCATCACCCCGAGCGCAAAGTGCCCAGCTACGCCGAGTTTTTTCGCGAACGCCAGGAAGCCCGCTACAAGGGCGGCGGCGGACGCTGCTGCTGAATCGCCCACCCTTCTTCCAGCTCCACCACCCCAGCCGCCCATGCCTTTGCGCACTGGCCGTTCATGCAGGGGCCGCGACAATGGGCGGGTCGCCAGCCCAGCCGCCCATGTCCGAAATCGAATCCATCGCCGCCGTCCCCCTCGCCGCACGCGCCTCGGCCCCGTCGTCGCACCGCGCCGGCCTGCGCGTAATCGCGATCTACGAGGTCATCAAGACCGTCTGCCTCGTACTGGTGGCCATCGCCGCCTTCCACCTGGATCACCAGCAGAACTTCGAGCAGGTGGTGCACTGGCTGGAACACCTGCCGCTCACCGGCAGCAGCGAGCTGCGCTGGCACTTGGTGGGTGCGCTGCAGGAGTTCGGCCCCAGCCGCTTCGTGGCGGTTGGCTTGGTGGCGCTGGGCTATGCCGTGCTGTTCGGCATCGAGGGTGTAGGCCTGCTGATGGGCAAGTACTGGGCCGAGTGGTTCACGGTGATCGCCACCGCCTCGCTGATCCCGATCGAACTGTACGAAACCCTGCTCCGCTTCGGCTGGCTGAAGCTGGCCGCCCTGCTCGGCAACGTGGCGATCATGGTGTACCTGGTGCGCGTGGCGCTGCAGACACGCGAGATGCGGAGGGCGGCGGCGCACGCCCGCCTCACTGAAGCCAGCGCGCGTGAGCGCCGCGATTCGCGCCCCTCTAGGGGACCGAGGTGAGGGTGCTCGCGATGACCTTTCGGTTCCGCACCTAGGCTCGCCTGCGGCGGGCTTTCGGTCGCCTTCCGGCGCCCGAGCTACTTTTCTCTTGCGTGGCCCAGTACTGTCCGGGGAAAGTTGCAACGGGCGTCTCCAAGTCACTGAGCGGACGGGCGTTATCGGCGTTTTCCAGGTGTCATCGATTTCAACCGCGATGCGCCACGCTGGCGGGGTTTTCCCCACCAGGATGCTTCGCCATGCACCAGGGCTCCTTCGTCTTCGCGCAGCTCATGCGCCAGTTGCCGTGGCATACCTTCAGGCGGCTGGTGCGCAAGTACGACGGCGATCGCTACGTCAAACGCTTCTCCTGTATCGACCAGTTCCTGTGCATGGCCTTTGCACAGATCACGGGGCGAGAGAGCCTGCGCGATATCGAGACC